>Ga0172381_10001771_pt1 | contig 24680 bp, 20 predicted proteins | sample Leawel6488metaG_FD_119754 | JGI IMG/M metagenome (GOLD analysis project Ga0172381, IMG submission 119754) | Leachate microbial communities from a municipal landfill in Southern Ontario, Canada - Leachate well 64-88 metaG | ecosystem: Engineered > Solid waste > Landfill > Unclassified | place... | reverse complement strand
GCTGGATTTTGCGGTAAAGAATAATCTTTCCGTGGTATACGGTTCCCGTTTCCTCAATAGCCGCGGCGGGACATCTTTATGGCATTATTCGGTAAACCGGTTCCTTACCGCTGTAACTAATCTTCTTTTCGGCTCATCTCTTACCGACATGGAAACCTGCTATAAGCTGGTAAGGACGGATTTAATAAGGCAATTGGGCCTTCTCCCCAGCCGGTTTGAAATGGACCCGGAGATTACCGCTAAGATCCTTAAGCGGGGTTACAAAATAAAAGAGATTCCTATCAGCTATAAATCCCGTTTCTACCGCCAGGGCAAGAAGATTGGATGGAGGGATGGGGTTAACTGCATGTTTTGCCTTTTTAGGCTGCGCTTAAGCAGAGATTGATACTACTAAGAGATGCGGTTTTATCCAGCGGGGAGGCAAATGGATCCTGTTTTTATTATAGGCACAGAGCGCTCGGGAACGAATCTGCTAAGGCTCATCCTTAATTCCCATTCCGGTATTTCCATCCCCCATCCCCCGCACATTATGAAAAATTTCTCAACGCTTGAGCCTTTTTACGGGGATTTAGGCGCGGATCGGAATTTCAAGGCCCTGATTAATGATGTAGTGAGCATGGTGGAGCTGCATCCTTATCCCTGGGAGATCCGCCTTGACCGCGAGGAGGTTTTTCGCCAGTCCTGCGGCCGCGATCTCATCAGCGTGTTTTTCGCAATATATGCGCAGTATCTTAAAAAGAGCGGGAAAAAACGCTGGGGGTGCAAGAGCACTTTTATGTTATATCATGTAGCTGCGATCCGGCGTTATTATCCCCATGCCAAATTTTTATACATGGTCAGGGACGGCAGGGACGTTGCTTTATCCGCTAAAAATTCAATTTTTAACCATTATTGCGTTTATTATACCGCCGGTTTATGGAAAAAAGAACAGCGGATCGGGATTTCCTGGCTGAAGAACTTAACTTCTTCGGATATTATGGTCGTAAAATATGAGGATCTTTTGGGAGATCCGGAGAATTCTCTGAAGTCCATCTGCGGGTTCCTGGAAGAACCTTTCGAAAACAGGATGCTTGATTTTTCCGGAGAGCAGGAGGCGAAAAAAAGCGGCAGTATCAGCATTTCCTGGAAAAATACCGCGCGGCCGATTATCAGTGATAATGCCGGTAAATTTAGAAAAGGGCTTAATACCCGGGAGATTATGGTTTTTGAGGCGATCGCCAAAGAAGAGATGGAGTATTTTTCCTATCCTCTGGAGAATATTTTTTCTAAAGATGCGGAGCGGAATGACGCGGCCGCTTTTAAAATATGGTATCCTTTCGGTGAAATTTTCCTTATGCTGCAAGTCCAGGTGCGGCATATTCTTTCAGACCGCAATAATCTTTTAAGATTCAAGAAGTATCTGTTCCTTAACTTTGTCCGGTTTAGCAGGTTGATAAAATGGAAAATGAAATCAGGGAATATGCGGAAGTAATCCGCCGCGCGAAAAATTCCAGGGATGAGCTTTTTGGCCGCCTATCTTCTCCGGGAAAAGAACGCCTTTGGCTTACGGCTTCATTAAAAGATATTAAGAAAGTCGTGGTGATCGCCGGGGCTTCGCGTTCCGGTTCAAGCCTGCTATTTTCTATCCTGAAGAACCTGCCGGGGGTATATTCTCTATCTGGAGAAAACGTCCCTTTTTATAAGTTAAACGGCCTTTACGGCGATTCTTTTATTTCCGACGGGGATTTTTCCGACGGAGAAGCGGATATCAGTGGGCTGGAGCGCGATTTTTTAAGCGGCTTTTCTTTTTCCTTAAAAAAAGAAAACCCGGTCGGGGAATGCCCGCAGGATTATATCGATAGTCTTTTGCCGAGGTTTATCCTGCAGTGGCCGGAGGTAAATTTTTCACCCGCAATTTTTAACAAATTTGCCGTCCGGGCATATCGATCCTGTTTTAAAGAGCGCGGAGGGTTCATTGCCGAAAATTTTTATCTTGAATTCCTCGCTTTGTTGCGCGAAGAATACCCCGGGATTAATCCCTATTATTACGATATCATCCCTGCCCGGGTAAAAGCAAGGTTTCCGGATTTGCCCCTGCCGCAGGGCCCGGCCAATCGCTCCTTAATGATCGAGGAGGCGCCTTTTGTCCTTTTGTCTCCCGGCCGTCCTCCGGCAAAAGAGGAGCTTTCGGAGAATATCCTGCTTTTAAAATCTTCGGTAGACTGCTACCGGCTGGATTTTTTGGAGCGCCTCTTTCCCGAAGCGCGGGTAAGAATAATTTATCTTACGCGGAACCCCTTTGGTTCCATCAACGGGCTTTATGACGGCTGGCTGCACCGCGGGTTCTTCTCTCACAATTTAAGTCGGATTCTCAAAGAAGAAAATACTCCGCTGGAGATATCCGGTTATTCCGACCTGTATGAATGGGGGAAATGGTGGTGGAATTATGACCTGCCTCCGGGGTGGAGGAGTTATACTCGCAAGAGGCTGGAGGAAGTTTGCGCTTTTCAATGGCGTTCGGCCAATGAAGCTGTTTGCCGGCATCTGGAAGAAAGAGAAAAATCCTGCTGCCGGGTAAAATATGAGAAGATCGTCGGAGATTTTGAGCCCAGGAGGGAGGAGATTAACCGGATCATTGATTTTATGGGTTTAAGCCCGGATGCCGCTGGAAGACTAAACCTGAAAAACCTCCCTGCGGTCCAGGCTACCGAAAACCCCGCGCTTTACCGCTGGAGGGAGAGGGAGGCGATGCTGAAGCCTCTCCTTGGCGATAAAGATCTGGCGGCTTTAGGAGAGCGGCTGGGTTATCACAGAGGGAATATCGAGGAGTGGATTTGATGCATTTTTGTTTTTCGGGTTCTGAATACCTGCGTTTAAAGACGGTGTTGTTATCCTATCCCGCTTTCAGAACGGGGAAGGGATATTCGCCCGGAGCGGTGCTGCATTTAAGAAAAGCCGATCCCGGTTTAATGCGCGAAGAACTTAGAAAGATAACCTTGATGTATGAAAGGTTCGGTATTAAGGTTTGTTTGATCGGTATTAAAAATGTTCCGGCCGGGGGCAGTTCTTTATTTAACCTGATGTTTACGCGGGATCTTTTTTTTATTTCTCCGCGAGGCGCGGTTGTCTCTCGTATGGCGTCTCTGGTCAGGAGGGGAGAGGTTAGATACGCGCGGAAGGCGTTGCGGGAATTAGGGGTACCGCTTAAGCCGGTAATCCGTGCCCCGGGGACTTTCGAAGGGGCGGATGCTCTTTGGATTAACCCGGAGACCGTAGCGGTCGGGGTAGGAGGAAGGACCAATGAAGAAGGCTTTCGTCAGTTCGAGAAAGAATTAAACACCCAGGGTATTCGCTGCCTGAGATTGCCTGCCCCGAAAGCTTCGCTGCATCTTTTAGGGTCTCTGCAGATTGTGGATAAAAATTTAGCCCTGGTGCGCAGCGATTCGGTTGCTCCAGGAACCAGTGAGTCTTTAAAGAACAACAGGTTCAGAGTTATCAAGATACGCGATAATGAGGAGATCCGGGAAAAACAGGCTTTTAATTTTACGGTAATTGCTCCCCGCAGAATTATCATGCCGGCGGGCTGCCCCCGGACAAAAAGAATCTTTGCGCGTTGCGGGATAAGAGTGGAAGGAGTAATTTCCGTAAGGCAATTGGTTAATGCCGGAGGAGGCCTGGCCTGCGCGACCGGTATCCTGCTCCGGAGCGGGAAGTGATTTGCGCGGCAACCTTTTATTTTTTAGGTTATGGTGTTATAATATTTATCGTCGGACAGGGAGTTGTTCTTTGCCGCTGAGGAAATATTAATTTTAACCGGAGTTTTTGTGTTTCAGGATTGAGGCGGTGTGAAAATTCAGGCTTTGTCCAATTTCAGTAAAAGGAGCTCGATATGTATAACGGTCATAAAAAATACGCTTTATTTATCGGCAGGTGGCAGCCATTTCATAAAGGGCATAAATATTTGATCGACGAGGCTTTAGCCAAGGGAGAAAATGTTTGCGTGGCTATCAGGGATACCGAGATTTCCGAGCATAATCCTTATGGGGTAGAGCAGCGCGCGGAGATGATCCGCAGGGTGTACGGAAGCCAGGTTGAGATTATCGCCATCCCCGATATCAGCAGCATTAATATCGGCAGGAAAGTGGGGTATGATGTTAACCGTATCGATCCTCCGGCGGAAATAGAAAAAATTTCCGGGACCAACGTGCGCGCCGGTAAAGACGGCAATGTTCCACCGGAGGTGGCTGAATATATTACTTCTTTGCGCACTACCCTTTGGTTGACCGGCCTTCCCTGTTCCGGTAAGACAACTTTATCGAAAAGGCTGAAAGCGGAATTGGATAACCGCGGGTTTAAGACGGTTTGCCTGGATGCGGATGACCTGCGCAGTAAGCTCAACGCGGACCTGGGTTTTTCCAAAGAAGACCGCGCGGAGAACTTAAGAAGGGCGGCGCATATCGCCAAATTGTTTAACGATAACGGTAATTTTGTGATTGCCTGTTTTGTTTCTCCTTTGGAAGAAAACCGCCGGCTAGTTCGGGAAGTGATCGGTAATTTTAAATTAGTATTTGTTAAATGCGGCTTGGAGATATGCGAAAAACGTGATGTTAAGGGGATGTATAAAAAAGCCCGTGAAGGGCAGATCCCGGATTTCACCGGTGTTTCGGCTCCATTCGAGGAACCCTCCGGTGCCGATATTGTGGTGGATACCGAGCATCTGGATGTTGAGGAATGCGTCAGGAGGATTCTGGAAGGAATCGGGGCCCATAAGGTCAGGAAGTATCATCATTGCCTGGCGGGGAGCAGGTAAAGTTGGCGCGTATGATTCTGTCGGTTCCGGCCGTTACCGGGAAGCTTAAAAATCAATTCGCCATCCGTTGCCGTGAATTTGATGTTTCGGCGGCCTGGGTAAAGGACCGGTATCTTATCAAGGCGCATACCGATTTGGCAGGGAAGCCGCGCGGGACTGCTTTAGATCTTTGCTGCGGAACGGGCCAGATCGGGCGGGCCTTGAAAAAAAGCGGCTGGGAAGTCAGGGGGCTGGATCTTTGCAGCAGCATGGCGGGTTCTTCGGGTAAATTTTTCCCGGTTTCTGAGGGGGCGGCCGAAAGGATCCCTTTTAAAACAGGGGCTTTCCGGCTGGTGGCTTGCCGGCAGACCGTACAGTTTTTAAGAATTAAAGATGTTTTCTCGGAGGTCTCGCGCGTTTTGTCCCCTGGAGGGATTTTTATCGTAAGCCTTACAGTCCCTTTTTCGGGAATCGATGCGGGCTGGCTGCACAAGATCCACCGTTTTAAACAACCGCTGCTTTTAAAGTTTTATACCGTTGAAAGCCTTTCCGCAGAACTGAAAAAAGCGGGTTTTGCGATCAAAGAATCCCGGAGACTCACCGTCCGGGAATCGCTTGACCGCTGGATGGCGCGGGCTCCTGAATTAAGCTGCCGCGTGCGCCGGGAAGTTATTTCGATGGTTGAAAACGCCCCCGCGGAATACCGGCGGGTGCATCGCGTCGAAAAAATCCGCGGAGAGGTGTTCGAAGACTGGAATTGGGTTATCTTTAAGGCTGTTTTTCAAGGATATTAATCCACACTAATCCATATTTGGGCCTCATGAATCCATACCCCGACAATTCTACCGCATACGCCAGGCTTTTTAAAATCAGCCGGAGCGTTTCTTTTAAGAAAAAACATAATTTAAAAATCGGCATTATTGTTCCCCCATCCTGTTTTGTCGTCCCCAACGGCTGGGAATTTGTGCACCGGGCCCCTTTTGAGGGGCCTTCGGTTATCGCGGCGGTCTTACGCGGCCTGGGGCTGGAGGTTGTGCTCCTGGATCAGAGGGCTGATCCCGACCCCGGGGCGCTAAGGGGGGGAGCGCTGAAAAAAATGGACATTGTTTCTATTCCCACCTACGAAGACAGTTTTCCTTTTGTCAAAGAGGTAATCCGTATCGCCAAGGATGAGGATAGTCTAAGACCGGTGATCCTCGGCGGCCCGCTGGTTACATCGGTCCCGAAACTGGTAATGGATAATACGCTGGCGGATTACGCGGTAATCGGAGAAGGCGAACTGACGACCATAGAATTGATGGATTTTATTATGCGCCGGAAAGGGGCTTTGGGGGTATCGGATATTAAAGGATTGGCATGGAAAGATGCCGAAAAAAATACGGTTTTGAATCCGCGCCGTCTCCAGATGCATAATTTAGATGCGGTTCCGCTCCAGGATTTTTCGGTTTGGCCGAGCGTGCGGAAAACAGGGTGTTCTCCGGAAATTTTCATGACTTCCAGCAGGGGCTGCCCGGGGCACTGCACCTTTTGTTTCAGGGCAATGCCGCTCCTGCGGTATAAAAGCCCCGCTCGCGTCCGCCGGGAGCTGCTTTTCCTTAAGAAATATAAATACCGTTTTGCCTGGTGGAGCGATCTTACTTTTATCGATTCCAGGAAGAGGATCCATAAGCTTATGGATGAGGCGTTTAAGGGAATAGATTTCCGGTGGAGCTGTTTTACGCGCGTCGACGGGATCGACCTTAAGATTTTGGAACATATGCGGGAATGCGGGTGCGATATTGTGATGTACGGTTTTGAGTCGATCGATAAGGATATTCTTAATTATTTCAGGAAAAATGTTTCCAGAAACCAGATTATCAGGGCAATCCACCTGACTCGCCGGGCAAACCTCAAGCTGGGGGGATTATTTATACTGGGGGGGCCGGGAGAAACTAAAGAGAACCTGGCGCGGACAGTAGAATTCTGCAAAGAGTTCAAGGAAGTTACCCGCGTAAAATATATGTCGGCGCTACCCGGGACCCCGCTTTATTATGACGCGATCCGTAAAGGGGTCATCAAAGATCCTTTGCGGCACCTGTATTTCCTTTCGCGGGAGCGCGCGGTGGAAAACGATAAATTCCTGAACTTCAGCGGCGTGCCGGAAAAAGATATCCGGAGGGCGTATCGTTTGATTAACCGCCAGATTGAAGTCCGTCCCTACGAATACTGGAATCCAATTAATCATTATCTGACAAAACCGGAGAAATTCAAGAGTGGAGGCATTTTTAAAAAACCTTAAGATAAAGTTATGCGGAACTTTAAAAATAAGCTGAAGCTGGTATTGTGCATCGCGGCATCGTTAATACTGGCGGCGTCTTTTTTTGCCTCTAAAATTTTCAATCCTGGCAAGCGGCCGGCGGGAACAGGGTATAACGTTATCCTGCTTATCATCGACGACTTGAGGCCGGATCATCTCGGTTGTTATGGTTATCGTAGAAACACTTCCCCTCATATCGATAAACTGGCGGGAGAATCCTGTATCTTTAAAAACTCTTTCAGTGACGCAGCGTATACCCTTCCCAGCACAATCTCTATCCTGACTTCCGTCTACCCGGATTCCCACGGGGTATTCCATGTGTACAAGGATAAGCTTTCTCCCCGAATATATACGTTGCCCGAGATATTCGGTATTTACGGTTACAAAACCGCGTGGTTTTCGGTTCTCAAAGAACCCCATCTGGATATAAAAGCAGGTTTTGGGAGAGGGTTCCAGAAGGCGGGTAATTTAGGGGCATCCCTTGATGAAACTGCCGATATTCTTTCCTGGCTTGAAAAGAACCGCGGGAAGAAATTTTTTCTCGCAGTTGATGCGCGAAGCGTACATGATTACTATGATTTTTTTATCAAAGCCGAGACAGGAAAGAATTTTAGCCTGATTTCGGATATCAGGAAGGTTAATGAACAATATTATCTTAAACTTGTAGAGGCGGCAAGATTAGGAAGACCGCCTTTTAGGAGCCCGGAGTTGTTGCAGGGCAATGAAGAGTTATTCGACGGGAATTACCGCGAAGGTAAGGAAAAGATGATACTGGGGTTGTTGGATGCCGCGGGCAGGGCGGAAGCCGCCGTTATCGCGGAGCCTTTATACCGGGATTTTGTAAAGAGGGTGGGCCCCGATCATCCGAACCTTTTGGTTGAATCTTACGACATGGCAGTCAGATATACTGATGAAAAACTGATAAATCCGGTTTTGCGAAAGGTTAAAGAACTTAAGCTTTACGGTAAAACAATAATCATTATTACTGCCGATCACGGCGAACTTTTGGGAGAACATGGTTTTTACGGCCATAATCATCTGCTGGTGGATGAATCTTTGCGCGTCCCTTTGATTATTAGATTTCCGTGTTTAAGGAATCCCCGGAGTATTAAAGCCCTTGCGCAGGGGGTCGATATTATGCCGACGGTTTTAGAGTTAACAGGTCTAATTGTTCCGAGCCAGGTTCAGGGGAAAAGTTTGGTCGGGCTGATGTGTAAAACAGGTTCAGGAAACGCGCGGGAGTATGTTATTTCTGAAGGAGAATCCGGCAAGACAATCCGTTCCGCGGATTGGCGGCTCCTTTTTGATTACAGCGGTAATTGCCTGCTTTATAATGTTGTATCCGACCCCGGAGGATATGATAACAAGTGTTTTAAGGAAGAACAGGTTGCCTGCCGGCTTAAATCCGCGCTTAAGGCGTGGGAAGAGTCCCTGCCTTCTTACCGGGATCAGGAGTATTTTTTTGATCCCGGGGTAGACAAGGTGGCGCAGGAAAGAATAAGAAAGACAGGGTATTGGTAATGAGAAAAATGTTTTTATTGTCGGTTTTGTTGATTTTATTATCCGCAGCTGCCGTTTTATTTACAAAGCGTGCGGATAAAGAGGGAACTCCCAAAAAATACAATGTCATCCTGATTATTATCGATAACCTGAGGCCGGATTACCTGGGGTGTTATGGTAACCATGAAAAGCTTTCGCCGAATATAGACAAATTTGCCAGAGATGCGTTTATTTTTGAAAATGTATTCAGCCAGGCAGGCTATACTTTGCCCAGCGTGATGTCTATCATGACTTCTTTATATCCGGTATCCCACGGGGTGTTAGATGTGTATAAAGATAAGTTGTCCCCCCGGGCATGTACTATGGCGGAAGTCTTTGAGAGTTACGGCTATAAGACGGCGTGGTTTTCGGTTTTGGATGAGCCTCACTTGGATATTAGGGCGGGCTTTGGCCGGGGATTCCAAGATTTAAAGAACTTGAGAGCTTCTCTTGATAATTCCGGAGATATTGCCGACTGGATAGAAGAAAATAAAAATAGTAATTTCTTTCTGGCCCTGGACGCCCGGAGCGTACACGACTACCATAATTTTTTTAATGAAGATAATCCCGGCAGTAAGAATAAATTCATGGCGGGGATCGAAGAGTTGGAACGGAGATATTATTACAGGCTTCTAAAGGCCGCCCGGGAAGGAAAACCGCCTTTTAACGACCCGGAAATTATTTCTAAAAATAAAGAACTATTCGACGGGACATATAAAGAAGAAAAGAACGTAGCAATATTGGATTTGCTAAAACCCGAAGACAGGTATAAAGCTGTTTTGATAAGGAATTCGTTGTATGTTTTTTTCGTAAAAGATTTCGGTTCTAAGTATAAAGATCTGTGTGTTGAATCTTACGACGCGGCCGTGCGTTATACCGACAAGAAGTTAATTGGGGCTATCTTGGATAAGGTAAAACAACAGGGGCTTGGCAATAGAACGATAATCGTGATTACCGCGGGTCACGGGGAAGCCTTTGGAGAACATAATTTTTACGGTCACGGGGTCGTATTTTTCGACGAAAACCTGCATGTGCCTTTGATCATTAAAATGCCGCAGGCACAAAACGGTAAAATGATCGCGGCTCTTACGCAGGGGATTGATATCATGCCGACGATCCTGGAGTTATGCGGGATACCCGTTCCCCACCAGGCTCAGGGCAGGAGCCTGGTGAGTCTTATGTTTGATGAAAATGCCCCTCCGGTAAATGAGTATGTGTTTGCCGAGGGAGGGAAGAAAAAAATGATCCGTTCGCGGGAATGGAAATTCATTAAAGATTACGGGAATAAAGGGCGTGACCGTCTTTATAACCTTTTATCCGCCTCCGGGGAGAAATATAACGTCTCTCGGAAGAATAAAAATGTTGTTTCCCGGCTCGAATTAAAAATTAAGGGTTGGCAGAAATCCCTGCCTTCTTACCGGGACCAGGAGTATTTTTTCCCTCCTGAGATCGACAGGGAAACGCGCGAGAAGATAAGAAAGACGGGGTATTGGTAATGAGATTTTACAGGATTTTATTATTTTTCTGCTTGTTTACTTTTTTAAGCCGCGGCCTTTTATACCCGCAGGAAAAGGCTTTTGAAAAATATAACGTCATGCTTGTTTTTATCGATACGCTCCGGGCGGATCGCCTCGGGTGCTACGGTTATTACGGGGGTACCTCTCCCAACATCGACAAATTGGCCGGAGAGTCCGCGGTGTTTGAAAAAAATTTCACTCCTGCTACTTATACCCTCCCGAGTTTTATGTCGATTATTACTTCTCTTTATCCCGGTTCGCACGGGGTGCTGGAAGTTTTTAAGGATAAATTATCTCCCCGCGTGGAAACTCTGGCGGAGATACTTAAGGTTTACGGTTACAAGACCGCCTGGTTTGGGCCCCTGGATGATCCGCAGCTGGATCCGGATGCGGGTTTTGGGAGGGGGTTTGACGATGTGGAAGACTCCGGGAATGACCATATTCTTGATGAGGCCAGGGAAAAACTTTGTGAATGGCTGGATAAAAATAGAAATAGAAAGTTTTTCCTTAATTTCCATACTTATAAGGTTCACGCTCCGTATCTGCCCCAGCCTAAATATAAGGCGAAGTTTACGAAGATTAAAATGATCGAGGGGATCATTGAGGATAAAAATAAATTCAAATACGATTTCTTCCATAATGTCCTGAAAAAAAGGAAATTAGCGGCTAATCTTATGGGGAGAGAACTTTTCGATAAGTTTGTTGCCGCCGGCATGCCCGGGAAAGATGATGCCAGTATTGAGAACTTTTTTATCTCCCGGGGGGAAGAGGGCAGAATGTCTTCGATCCGGGAAACTGTTTATTGGATGGGCGTGAATTTTAACGATAAAGAGGCTAGTGCTTATATTCAGGCGCTTTATGCGGCGGATATTCTGGAATATGACCAGGAAGTTATCGGGCCGGTTATTAAAAAGCTTAAAGAGCTGGGTATTTACAATAAGACTTTAATTATTATTTGTTCAGACCACGGAGAGGAATTTTATGAACATGGGGGGTTTGGCCACGGAACTACGTTTTATGACGAAGTTACCCGTGTTCCTCTGATCGTGCGTGTCCCGTGGGTCAAGGGCGGAAAACGGGGCAAAGAATTTACCCAGACCGTGGACATCATGCCTACTATTCTTGATTTGCTGGAGATACCTGTTCCGCATCAGGCTCAGGGCAAGAGCCTGGCGGGTTTTATTGACGGAAATAAACCGCTGCCTCCGCGCGAATATGTTTTTGGCAGAATGCCCGTTTTGTCTTCTATACGTTCAGAGAATTGGCTATTTGTTTTGTATGACGGCGATATCCCTAACCAGAAGTATCTTTACGACCTTGTTTCGGATCCCGGAGAAGAGAAGGACGTTTATTATAAGGATAAGAAAACAGCTTTGGGGCTTGAGTCCCGGATGAAAGAATGGGAAAGATCCCTGCCTTCCTACCGGGACAGGGAATATTCTTTTCCTCCCGGGATAGATAGGAAGATGCGGGAAAAGATACGAAAGACGGGATATTGGTAATAAGACGGGAAAATGTGATATAATAGAAATCTTATGGATGGATTGCCTAAATATAATTATAATCTTTCCCTTGAGATAGACCCGTATGAGGAGAAATTGAAAGAAATTTCTTATTCGGGAAGTGCGCCACTCCGGACGCAAGAGGTTGTGCTGGTTATCCCTCCGTCGCCCCAGGTCCCTACCCCCGGCAGGGAATTTTTGATTACCGGCCCTTTTGAAGGTTTTACTTATATCGCTACCCTGGTTAAAAAAATGGGGTATCGTCTGAAAGTCGTTGATTGCCGGCTTGAAGAAGATCCTGTGGGGTTGGTTTTAGAGGGTGTAAAGACAGCCAATATCGTGGGAATCGCTTCTTATTGCGATTCTTTTGTTTTTCTCCGTAACGTTACCGCGATGGTCAAGGAAAAATATCCCGGCAAACCGATATTCCTGGGAGGACCTCTGGTAACTTCATTACCGGAAGTAATCCTGGAAAATACCTCTGCGGATTTGGCGGTATTAGGAGAGGCGGAGCTTACGCTTATTGAACTGTTGGACGTTTATTTTTTCGGGCGGAAGGCGGGTCTTGAAATGATTAAAGGGGTAGCTTATAAAGATGGAGGAACTGTCAGGGTGAATCCCCACCGGCCGCAGATAAAGAACCTCGATAATTTGCCTCTTTTGGATTATACGGTCTGGCCGAATTATGAAAGTATTGTTAAAAACGGGCAGATTTTGATCTCTTCTACCCGTGGCTGCACCCAGGAGTGTTCTTTTTGCTTTAAGACTATCCCCCGCCTTAGATTGAAAAGCATTGAAAGATTCCGGAGAGAGGTCGCTTATTTAAAGAAAGTCACGAAATTCGATTATACCTGGCTTAACGATCTTACATTTAATGTTATCGAAGAACGTGCAATCAAAATTTGCCGTATTCTTAAGGAATACGATGTGCGGTATCATTGTTTTGCCCGTGTCCAGAAGGTAAGTAAGGAGCTGGTAAAAACCCTTAAAGATACCGGATGCCTGGGGATATGGTTTGGTATCGAATCTTACGAGCAGTCTATCCTGGACGCGAACCGGAAGAATATTTCTATCGCCGATATCGATATCGGGGTTCAGACCGCTATCGATGCCGGTTTATCGGTAAGGGGTCTTTTTATCGTCGGCCTCTACGGGGAGACTGAGGGATCTTTGAAGAGAATGGTGGATTTTATAAAGAAGAGCCGTTTCCTGCCGCTGGTAAAATACCTGGTGCCTTTTCCCGGGACGAGCCTTTACCGTTATGCCTGTGATTCCGGAAAGATAAAAGACGTCGTGGAATTCCTGGAGATGCTTTCCGAAAGGAAGGTCAGCGATAACGACGACAAGATTATCAACCTTACCGGGCTGCAGGAGGGGGTTTTAAGGGATTATTTTCACCAGGTTTGGAATATTACCAAGGAAAGAGAGCCTTGTTTTGAGTAAAGAGTTCTCAGAAAAAGAGAGCAATCCCCTGGCGCATTTTGTTAAAAGAGCCCGTAATTATAATTGTTCGTCCGGATGGGTCGGAGACCGTCTTTTGATAGAAAAAATCCGCAGGCTTGCGGAATCCGGAAACAGGGGTAAAGTTCTTGATATTGCCGTCGGCACCGGTAAGATTTCGCAGGATTTTTTAGGCCGCTGCGGATATGTGATAGGGATTGATACATGCCCCCAGATGGCCCGCCGGGCTGGAGGGTGCGCGGATGAGATACTTTTAGCTTGCGCCGAAAGGCTTCCTTTCAGGGATAATGTTTTTGATGCTTGCGTCTGCCGCCAAGGTATGCAATTTATGGATACCGGGGCGGTGCTGGCCGAGATAAAAAGGGTGTTGAAACCGGGCGGCAGGGTTGTGTTATGTCACTTGGCGGCTTACGGTGAATCGGATAAAAGAACCGCTTTTTTCATACAAAAATGGCGTAACCCCTCCAGGAAAAACTTTTTTCTTCCCGGAGATTTCAAGAGATTGCTGCGGGGGCAGGGGTTTAAAAGTATCGAATCTTATGATTATATTACCAGGGAATCGGTGCACCGCTGGATTAATAACGGAGCGATCGGACAGAAGGAAAAGAAAAAAATAATCGGGGCTTATCGCCGCGCCCCGGGAGTGTTCAGGAAACTGCATCAGGTCAGTTTTGAAGATGGCGATATTTTTGATTCTATGAAGATGGTTATCGTTAAAGCAAGGAAAGGGAGGAGCGGTGAATAGAAAGAGGCGCCTTTTTTTATTTTTTATCCCGTTTTTAATATTGTTTATTTCGGGAGGCCTTCAGGGCTGCCGGGGTAGAAACAGGGTAAGTCCGGGGGCTTATGCCGGCGATAATGTCATCTTGGTTTCTTTTGATGCGCTCCAGGCGGCGCATACAGGATGCCTGGGGTATTTTCGTGATACAACACCTAATATCGACCGGATCACTAAGGGCGGATTTTTATTCAAAAACGCCGTCGCTCAGTCAAGCTGGACGGTTCCTTCGACGATGAGCTATTTTACTTCTTTATACCCCTCACAGCATAAGCTATTGAATAAATATTCTACTTATACCGAGGAAGAAAAGATCTTTTCCAACCTTAAAAAATTATCCCCGGAGGTTGTTACCCTGGCCGAGGTTTTAAGGGAAAATGGTTATTGCACCGGCGGATTTACCGGCGATGCCGGAGTAGGGGCGGTTTTTGGTTACGGGCAGGGATTTGACACTTATTTTGAAGGCCCGAAGTTCGGGGGGATGGATAGAAGTATCCCGGCTGCCTTGGAATGGCTCAAACGGAACGGTAAAAAAAGGTTTTTTATCTTTCTGCACGGTTATGATGTCCATGGGCAATTTGACCCTCCCGGGGGATTTAGCCGCGAATTCGTGAATCCTCCTTACCTCGGGGAGTTAAAAGGAGGCAAAGAAGAAGAGGCGAGAATCCGTGAGGAGGGGCTTGAAGGCAGGCCGGTGGAGCTGACGGATGAAGATGTGCGTTTTTGGCGGGCATTGTATGATGAAAAGATAAAAGATGTGGACGAACGTTTCGGGTTTTTTATCGATGCGCTGGATAAAATGGGCCTCCTGGAAAATACGATTATTGTTTTATTTTCCGACCACGGAACGGAATTTTATGAGCATAAACGGTTTGATCACGGGTTCTCCCTCTACGAAGAACTGATCCGTGTTCCTTTGGTATTCCGGCTGCCGCAGACCAGAGGCGGGGCGGTAATCACAGGCCAGGTAAGGGCGATCGATGTAATGCCTACTGTTCTGGATTTGCTGGGAATAAAAGTTTCGGATCAGGTCAGGAAGCAAATGCAGGGGGTTAGCCTTATTCCTTCTTTAAACGGTAAAAAGCAGGAACTTAAGGCATTTTCCGAGACGGATTACCGTTTCTATGTAAGCAAGCGTTCTGTGCGGACCCCGGAGGGTTTAAAGTTTATTTATTCGCTGGACACCGGTAATAAGGAGCTTTATAATTTAAAGGATGACCCTCGGGAGTTAAATAACCTGGCAGGCGTTAAGAAAAGGGCCGCTTACGAGTTGGAACAAGAACTTTTTGGATGGCTTAAAGAGATGGGCAGCGGCGAGGAATATCACCGCCGGATGATAAAAAAAGTCCTCAAGATAAAAGAATACTAAAGTATGCATATCGAAAAATTGACTATTTTAGGGGGAGTGGGTAAGAGCGGACAGCCGGAGCCGGTAGCCGAAATCAGCCTTAAAATGGGGGATGTGATCAGCGTGGTAGGTTCCACGGGTTCCGGCAAGACTACTCTGGTTGACGATATCGCGCTGTTTGCCGACCGTAATACCCCCACTCAACGCCAGGTTTTGATCAACGGCGTCCCCGCGCCGGAAGAGTTTACTAACGATCCTTCAAAGAACCCGGTTGCTTTTATCACTCAGCATACGAATTTTCTTTCCGACCTGCCGGTTAATGAATTTTTAAAAATTCATGCCGGGATTCGCCGCCGTGATAATATATCGTCGGTTATCGAGGAGACGATCGACTTTTCAAATAAATTGACCGGGGAACCGATCGATCCGGAAAATGCGATGACCGAATTATCAGGAGGCCAGACCAGGGCTTTGCTTATTGCCGACGCGGTGATCATCGGTAATTCTCCGGTTATCCTTTTGGATGAGATTGAAAATGCCGGGATTCACCGGACAAAAGCGCTGGAACTGTTAAGGGGGTATGAAAAAATATTTATTTTTGTGACACACGATCCGCGTATCGCGCTTTTATCGGATTTCCGGGTGGTGATGCAGAATGGGGCGATGGTAAAGATCATTGAAGCGCATGACGGTGAGGCCAAGGTTGCCGAAGAGATAAAAAAACTCGACGATATGATCCTGCATTGCCGTAAACTGATTCGTTCCGGGGAGAGGTTGGATGAAGATATCTTTAAGGAGCTAAGATGAAAGCGGTTATTTGTGCCGGTCCCCCTACTACCGGTAAGACCACGGTTTTAAAACAGGTCGTCAAAAAAGTTATCCGGGAGGGGTTCCACCCGGTCTATCTGAAGGTCGACGTGCAGTATGCGGTCGAGGATGAATTGTTTAAGAAGGAGTTCGGCATACCCGTGAAAAAAGTTTATTCCGGTGAACTTTGCCCGGATCATTGCAATGTGATGGTTCTGGGGGATGCCGTAGAATGGGCGCGTAAAGAAAAAGCTGATTTTTTATTTGTAGAGACCGCTGGCTTATGCCTGCGTTGTTCTCCTTATATCGAAGGTTCTCTGGGGATTGTGGTTTTGGAGGCTACCAGCGGTATGAACCTGCCTAGGAAGATCGGGCCGATGCTGACTTTAGCAGATATCGCGGTAGTGACAAAGATAGATTTGATTTCTCAGGCCGAACGGGAAGTTTTTCGGGCCCGGGTTATCGATGCAGCCGCCGGGGTTTCGATTTGCGAGACCAACGCACTTTACGGTATCGGGATTGATTCTTTGGTAAAGAAGATCCTTGCTTCACCCGAAATAGCCTCTTCTTTAGTGCTGCGCGGTAATCCTCCGGTAGGCACCTGCACTGTATGTGTCGGGAAAAAAGAAGTAGGCTGGCAGCGGCATTTTGGCGTTGTCCGGCCCCTGGAAAATGATATCTTTTACCGCGGAGAATAAAGGAGCGATAATGGACGGCGGAAATCGAATTGAGGAAATTTTGAGACAATTACCAGGGAAGGATTGTGGACTTTGCGGCTGGAAAACCTGCGCAGAGTTCGCCGAAGTTGTCTTAAAAAATCCCGCCGAAAAAGAACGGTGCGTACATCTAATCCGGTGCGGAAAATCGGAAGGAGCGCCGGAAGAGAATTCCATTTTATGGAAAGATTCCCTGGGGAGGGAATATGACTTTATTCTGGATACTTTTCCGGGGGATCCCGGCCCGCGCGAAACGATACTGCCGTATAACCCGGTAAGAGTTAAGGATTTGGATATTAAACCGAAAGATATTATTATCGGCCGTCCGATGGGCATGTCCTGCGGATGTCCGGTTACACATTGCGGTGTCGTGATGGATGTCGATCAGGTAAACGGGGTTATCTCATGGTGCGTTACCGGGCCGCTAGGTCCCCGTTCGGGGGAGCATAAAGACATCGGATATTACGTCGCCGAGGCATACGAGGGGATCGTAAAATCCAGCAATAAGGAATTAAAAATCGGTATGCGGTATTGGTTTATGCCGCGCCGGTGCATGCTGCAGTGGCGCCATAGCGGATTACTGAATTTTGTCAATAAAAGAAACGGCGTAATGGAAGTCCGTATCGAAGGCCTGATGATAGGTTAATATATTCTGTCGCGGAAATACGGTTTGCGTTGTCTTCCGGTTAAATTTCGTTCTTGTTTCCGTCGTTTCCCGGCCCGGGATCATACACATTTTTTAAAATTTTTATGCTGAATCAAAAGTCTTTATTAAAATTCAAGGCGGCCGGTACCGGAAATAATATTATGTTGCCGGTTATCCTGGCAATGGTCTTCATCCGCCCTTTTATTTCTTCATTGGCTTTTCCTTTTTTGGAAATTGTTTATTCTTTAAGCCTTTTGGTTTTTTTAGGCGTTTACCTGGTTTTCCGGAAGCCGGAATATTCAAAGGTCCGGAGCTTAAAGTATCCGTTTGCTGCATTCTGCCTGGTTTTATACCTGGCGGTTTTATTTTCCAGCCAAAAAGCCGAAAGCTTTGCCTGTCTTTACCAATATGCCTGCGGTCTGGGATTCTTTCTTTTTGCCATAACCTTATCCGATAAGGAGAAGGATCATGCCGTTCGGGTTATTCTCTGGGGGGGGCTAGCGGTAGGTTTATTGGGGGTTTATCAATATTTATTCGGTTTCAGGCATGTATTGGATTATTTATCGGGCAGCGTAAACTCTTCGTCTTTTGCCCTGGATTATCTGCAGCGCCGGAGGATATTTGCGCCTTTTGTTACCCCTTCGGCATTGGGGGGCTACCTGGCCATGGTTATATTATTATCTCTTTCCGGGAAAAAAAGCACCTGGATAGCATGGATACTGTTCCCTATTTTTTTCCTTACTAAATCGCCCGGGGCTTTTTTAAGCCTTTTTCTGGCGTTATTGATTTATATTAGTGTTCAAGGTAAATTTAAAAAGAAGGATTTTATGATTCTAGCGGTTTTACTGTTATTGTTGACGGCGACGGTTGTTATGCGTTCTTTCACTAACAAATATTATCTTCAACCCGGATTTTCGGTAAATATGAGACTTCATTATTGGCGTGAGTCGCTGGCTCTTATTAAGGCTCACCCCTGGCTGGGGGCAGGTTTGGGGAATTTCAGTCTCGGCAGCAGCCGCTTTGCTCATAATTCTTATCTCCAGTTTTGGTCGGAGACCGGTTTATTCGGATTGGCCGGTTTTAGTTGGTTTATTTTTTCCGCTTTGAGGATTTGTTTAAAAAATCTCAAAGAGTCCGTTGACAAAAAATATACCGCGGGGCTTTTGGCGGCTACTTCAGTGTTCCTGATTCATAATTTTATGGATTTTACTTTCTTCCTGCCGGAAGTTTCGTTTATCTGGTGGGTAATCCTGGGGCTGGCGGTTTAAGGCAGAATGCCCATGTGTTTTGTTTTACGCGTTTAGGATAGAACGCCCCCGGATGTATTTTTTTTGCGCCTTTCCGGGTCTGCAGGGTTTCAAACTTCAAGTATATTTGCGGCGGTAAAGACATTGGGGTTCGGACTTTTTAAAATAAAACCGTGTTTATCTGATGCCCAAGATTAACCTGTTATATGTTGTTACTAAATTGGAACTGGGGGGAGCGCAAAGGCATGTCTTGAGTCTGATTCGCGGACTGGACAAGGTGAAGTATAACGTTTGCCTTTTTACTTCCGCAAAAGGATTATTGATCAATGAGGCTTCTTCCATAGAAGGGTTGAGTGTTAAAAGATCTAATTTTTTGGAGCGGCCTGTTAACCCTTTTAAAGATATCCTGGCATTAGTTGAGCTTTATTTTTTTATCAGGAAGCACAAAATAGATATTGTGCATACGCATAGCTCTAAGGCGGGTATTCTCGGGCGTTTAGCCGCCCGGTTTGCCGGGGCGCGGGTTATTCTGCACACGGTTCACGGCTGGAGTTTTCATAATTTTCAGCCGGCTGCCGTCAGTTGGTTCTACGTATTATGTGAAAGATTATGCGCCTGCTTTACCGATAGGATAATTGTGGTTTCGGTGTTTGACCGGGAAAAAGGATTGGAGCACGGTGTTGGAAAAAGTGAGCAGTATCGGCTGGTTCGCTATGGTATAGATGTTATGGATTTCAGGGTGAGGAACCGGCGTTTCCGGATGCGGGAATCCCTGGAGTTAAATAATACCGATCCGGTGGTAGGGATGGTTGCTTGTTTTAAGCCGCAAAAAGCCCCTTTGGATTTTATCGAGCTGGCAAGTTTGGTGCGGAAAGATTTTCCCGAGGTTAAATTTATACTGGTTGGCGACGGCCGATTGAGCGGAAAAATTTTTCGCCGGATCAAACAGTTAGGGATTGAAAAAAATATGATTCTATCCGGCTGGCGGCGTGATATCCCGATGATTTTGTCCGGACTGGATGTTTTTGTGCTTACTTCGCTTTGGGAGGGGGTGCCGATCGTTGCCCTGGAGGCAATGGCCGCTTCGGTACCATTAGTGGTGACGGATACGGGAGGGATAAAAGAAGTGATAACCGACGGGGAGAATGGATACCTGGTGGAGCCGCGTGATATTCATTCTATGCACCGGTATTTAGTAGAACTTTTGTCGGATCCCCGGAAGCGGCGTGATTTAGCCGGGCGCGCAGCGGAAGATATTAGCTCTGAAGAGTTTTCGGCAGAAAGCATGTTGAAAAAGGTTTTTAGTGTTTACGATAGCTTATTGGGGGCAGCAGGTAATGTTTAAGTATTTTCTAATTTTTACTGCGGCATTGGTTTCCGGGGCGGTTTTGAATTATTTTCTTGCGGTCTTTTGCCGGAAACGCGGTTTTCTTACGCTAAAAGGTATTCCCCTGACGGGGGGTTTAGGTTCCGGGTTGGCATTTATTTTTTCGTCCGTTTTAAGTATTTTTATCCTGGGCCTTTCTTTTTCTAAAATTTTACCGGTAATTGCCGCCGCCCTGCTGACCTTATTTTTCGGGGTAATAGATGATATCAGGGAGTTAACGGTAGGGCAGAAGTTCTTGGCGCAGTCATTTTGTGCGGCATTATTGATTATCTTCGGGATCCGGACCGAGATTATCTATTTAGGTTTTTGGGGAAATGTCCTGGTCTCTTTTTTCTGGATCGTGGGCATTACCAATGTTTTTAATCTGCTGGATATCATGGATGGCCTTGCTCCGGGAACGGTTTTGATCGTGAGCGCCGCGTTTTTATTGGTCGGATCTTTAATTCCTGATCCGAGCGTGCTTGCCCTCAGCCTTGTTTTATGCGCGATCAGCTCCGGATTCCTTCTTTTCAACTTCCCTCCGGCCAGGGTTTATCTTGGGAATTCCGGGAGTCATTTTTTCGGCATCTTGATCGCTTCACTCGCTTTAATTACGCATTATGCTTCGGAAGAGAACTTTTTCGCCTTGTTCAGCCCGGTGATGATCCTGGGGTTTCCGATTATGGATACAGTGCTGCTTGTCATTTTTCGTGTTATAAAAAAAAGGCCGGTATTTAAGAAAAGCAGGGATCATGTTGCCTTAAGGATCGGCGCGCTGGGATTTTCTCCCCGGGTAACGATCGCGGTAATGTATATTTTATGTTTTATCTTTGCGGTTTGCGGGATACTGCTTGCCGTCGCGGGTAGTATCTGGTCGGGCTTTATCGTGTCGGCGGTTTTTTTATTCAGTATCGCTATTTTTATAAGATTAGTTAAGGTGGAGAATCATGGTTGACAAGAGGGTTTTTATCCTGGGGGCAGGATTAACCGGCTTAAGCGCCGCATGGCATCTTAAGCGCCGCGGGATAAAGCCGGAGATTTTTGAAAAGGAAGGCTCGGCGGGCGGATTATGCCGTTCTAAGAAGGCGGGGAGGTTTATTTTTGATTATGACGGGCATCTCCTGCATTTCAGGAATGATTATACTTTAAAATTGGTCAAAAGGCTGCTAAAAGGGAATTTAAAAAGCCACAAAAGGAGCGCCTGGATCAGTAATTTTGGAGTTTTTAGCCGCTATCCTTTTCAGGCTCATTTGCATGCGCTGCCTAAGCCGGTTGCGAATGAATGTCTCCGGGGTTTTTTGGAGGCGCAGGCTTCTGGAGGCAAAGCCGTTCGCAGCGGGATTAATTTCCTGGACTGGATAAATTCTTCTTTCGGCAAAGGTATCGCCAGGCATTTTATGATCCCTTACAACCGTAAATTTTGGACTGTTCCGCTGAACCGGATGTCCTGTTCCTGGTCGGGAAAATTCATTCCCTGTATCGGGTATGCGGATGTCGTTAAGGGATTTTCTTCGGATACCGGAAAAAACTTCGGTTATAACTCTATTTTCTGGTATCCCGAAAAAGGAGGGATATCGCGGCTTCCCCTGGCTTTCGAAAAAGAGATCGGCAGGATCGGAAAGAATTGCGATATCGATAAAATAGACCTTAGAAATAAGGAAGTTGAAATCAAGGGTAAGGGAAAAAAGAAATTTGACGTCCTGATTATGACCGCGCCCTTGCCTGAATTGTTGAAAATTGTTATTCCGCTCCCGCCAGATGTTGAAAAGGCCCTTAAGAAACTGCGCTGGAATTCAATCTTTAATTTGAATATCGGGATGGAAGGAGAATGTCAAAAAGGAAAACATTGGATATATTTTCCCCATAAGAATACGGTTTTTTTCAGGGCGGGTTTTTTCCATAATTTTTCCAAAAACCTCGCGCCGCGTGGAAAAAGTTCGCTTTACGCGGAAATCTCTTATTCTGCAGATAAGCCGCTCGATAAAAAAGAAGCCGTCAGAAAGGCGTTAGGAGGCCTCAAAGAAGCAGGTGTTATTACCGGAAAGAACAAAGTATTGACGCTGGATACAAACGATATAAAATATGGCTATCCTATCTATGACCGGAATTATCAAAAGGCCACTTCAACAATAAAAAATTTTTTATCATTACATGGCATTATCGCCTGCGGGCGTTACGGAAGCTGGCAGTATATGTCGATGGAAGACGCGATACTTGAAGGAAAAAAGGTGGCTGAAGGGATAAGTTTATGAAAAAAGAAGGATTGGATAAATCCGGCGTTATTTTTTTAAAACAGCGGATTAAAGAAGCGTTTGCGAGTCGGCGGATCCTTTGGGACATGTCGGTTTCGCAGTTGAAAGCAAAATACGCAGGGTTGAAACTTGGCGCCTGGTGGGTGGTAATTATCCCCTTGCTGATGGCCTCGTGTATCAATTTTATTTTTGTTTCAGTCTTTAATGTCAGTATTCCGAATTATTTATTTTTTATTCTTAGCGGGATTTTTCCCTGGTTTTTTATCAGCCAGGCGATCAGCGAATCAACCAACGCTTTTTATGCCAATAAAGGTATTATCCGGCAGGGGGTATTCCCGAAAGAGTTTATCCCCATCTCTTCGGTGCTATCAAATTTTATTCATTTTGTCATGGGTTTTTGTGTTGTTCTCATCCTGTTTTTCTTCATCAATGTCCGGCTGGTATATTTGTTGCCGGTATTGAGTATAATCCTTCTATTGAATCTTGTTTTTATCGCAGGGCTGGGAATGGTCTTTGCGGTGTTAAATTCTTATCTTCAGGATACGGCATATTTTCTTTCCGTGGGGCTGATGTTCTGGTTTTGGATCACCCCGGTTTTTTATTCTGAAACGATGCTGGATTTTCCGTATCGCTGGGTTTGTCTGTTTAACCCTGTAACTTATTATATTTCCGCTTACCGTCAGGTTCTTTATGCCGGGCATTTGCCTTCCGCCGGTAATATGATTATTTTGTTTTTAACCGCTTTCATCGCCTTTTCTTCAGGGTATATCTTTTATCTTAAGAACGAATCGGAGGTTTTAAAAAGAACATGAGCATGATAAAAGCGGAAAGCCTCTGGGAAAAATACCGCATAAAATTTATTATCGACGGCAAGGTCACCTGGGAGGAGGTCTGGGCCCTGGAGGATGTTAGTCTGGATGTCGAGGCCGGAGAAGTGGTAGGGGTGATCGGGCAGAATGGTGCCGGGAAAACTACCTTTTTAAGGCTTTTGGCGGGGGTGCTTGTTCCGGATAAAGGGGAAGTAGCTGTTAACGGGAGAGTCTCGGCGATTATGGAGTTGGGCGCGGGACTGAACCCCGAATTCACCGGCCGCGAGAATATACTTCTTAATGTCAGGGTTTACGGGATTAAGGAGGAAACTCTTGAACAGAAGGTTGAGGAGATCATCGCTTTTTCAAATTTAGGCAGGTTCATTGACGCGCCAATCAAGTATTATTCGCAGGGTATGTATATGCGGTTGGCTTTTTCACTGGCGATATTCGTTGAGCCGGATATCCTCTTGATCGACGATATCCTTGCCGTCGGAGATGAGGAGGCGCAGCAGAAATGCCGCCAGAAAATAGTAGAATTAAAGCGGGCCGGAAAAACGATTATCCTGGTGAGCCATGATATGGGAATTATCAATAAGCTTTGCGACCGGGTGGTGCTTTTCGACCGCGGCAAGTTGATCAAAAAAGGGCCTCCTCAGGAAGTGGTTCCGTATTATCTGGAGAGTGTAGGGGAAAAAACCGGGATTGCCTCCCTTGAGGAGGGCGGGTTGCGGGTAGTTTTCAATAACGGCCGGGTCATTGTAGTTTATCTTCAGCAGCATATCAGTAGTTCCACGGGAGGATATTATTCGTTATTCGATAACGTTTTTAAGTTCCATTCTCCTTCGACCAATCTTTCCTGGAAAGTGGTCCCGGTTTCTTCTTCAGAACTTGCTGCTGAAGGCAGGAATAGTGAAGAGGGGGATATCCTGGAGTCTTTTAGGATAACTCTGCGGGACGGGGCTTTGGATATTCATGTCAGTAGTAAGGGGGTTTCTTCGAAGCAGCATAATTTCAGTCTTTTTCTCCTGCCGGCTTATGACTGCTGGTCTTTTTCCGACCAGGAAGGGGTTTTTCCCGGATTTGTCCATCGGACGAATTGGCATGATTTCGGAGTCGATATTCCCAGCGGGGAAAAGCTTGGAATATTTTCATCATCCGATAATCCGCCCCCGGGTTTGGTTTTTGAAACAAAATCCGAAGGGGATATCTTGAAGATTTTTAATTCCGGATATGAGCAGGAATCAAGGATTATTCATCTTAGTCCGGTTTCCGCACGGGATCTTTGTTTGAGTTTTAAAGTATATCCTAAAAAAGAAGATTTCGAAAATTATTTAACGCAGGTACGCGAAGTTTTGACTGCAAGACGCCTTGAAGCTGAAAGGCTTGCCCGGGAAGAGGCTGAACGCCTGCGCCTTGAAGCTGAAAGGCTTGCCCGGGAAGAGGCTGAACGCCTGCGCCTTGAAGCTGAAAGGCTTGCCCGGGAAGAGGCTGAACGCCTGCGCCTTGAAGAAGAGGCTAAAAGGATTGAAGCTGAAAGATTTGCCCGCGAGGAGGAGGCAAGACGCCTTGAAGCTGAAAGGCTTGCCCGGGAAGAGGCTGAACGCCTGCGCCTTGAAGAAGAGGCT
>Ga0172381_10001770_pt1 | contig 24683 bp, 25 predicted proteins | sample Leawel6488metaG_FD_119754 | JGI IMG/M metagenome (GOLD analysis project Ga0172381, IMG submission 119754) | Leachate microbial communities from a municipal landfill in Southern Ontario, Canada - Leachate well 64-88 metaG | ecosystem: Engineered > Solid waste > Landfill > Unclassified | place... | reverse complement strand
ACCTCATCGGTAGAAGCATTCACTATCAATACAATTACACTAAGATCCCTCTTTAAATGCGGAATACCCATACGCCCAACAATCAATTCGCCGAATTCAGTCAAAATATTATTGACCAACGGAGCTGCTTTCTTACGATTATAAATAATTACCCCTACGAATCCTAAACGCTTCTCCATTATATCCTCCTTTTTTTGGGGAGTGTCCCTTTGGGGAACGTACCCCAGCAAAAAACCCAATCCACTGCTTATCCTGCAGAAAGATTGGGTTCGCTACTTATCCCTCCCTTAGCTCAGCAAACAAACCCTTACCGCAGGATAATACTTTTTAAAACTTACCTTGTATAAATGGGCCTTGCTTTATAATGAGTATGTAAAAGCTCTTCTGATTTCTCTCCTAAAGGTTTTCCTAAAAATTCTTTATAAAGCCTTTTAATATACGGATTCTGATGGCTGCAACGAATTTGTTTATTTGAATCATCCTGATAAATTGCCTGCGCGCGCTTAATTCTTAACTCATCAGTAACCATATAAGGCTGCCCACCCCCCCCAACGCATCCTCCGGGGCAAGCCATGACCTCAATAAAATGATAAGGCATCTCCTTATTATTAATCTTGGCATCGCGCACTTTATTTAAAATATACTCTACGTTACCTAAGCCATGAGCAACAGCAATCTTTATCTTCTTACCGGCAACATCAACTTCAGTCTCCTTAACTCCTTTTATGCCGCGCACACCTTCAAACTCAACCTTTTTTAATTCTTTCCCGGTAATAAAATAGTGCGCAGTCCTTATCGCAGCCTCCATCACTCCTCCGGTTGCCCCGAAAATTACCCCTGCACCGGCATACTCCCCTAAAATACTATCACTCTCCTCATCCGGAAGATTCTCAAAATCTATCCCTGCCTGCTTTATCATTCTTACAAGCTCTCTGGTACATAGAACAGCATCAATATCCTGATATCCCGAAGAGAACATCTCTTCATTCCTGGAAATCTCATATTTTTTTGAAGTACAGGGCATAACCGAAGCCATAAATATGCTTGCCGGATCAATCTTATTTTTTTGGGCGTAATAAGTCTTTGATAAAACCCCTAATATCTCATGCGGCGATTTACAGGAAGAAAAATGGTCGATCATATCAGTATAAAATTTCTCCATGAAATCAACCCAAGAAGGACAACAGCTGGTAATCAAGGGAAGCGGGCGTGTTTCTTTAAGCAGCCTTTGCTCAAATTCACTTGCCTCTTCCATAATGGTTACATCCGCTCCGAAAGAAGTATCAAAAACCGCCTGAAAACCCAAACGCCTTAAAAGAGCGTAGAGCTTTTTGGTAAAATTCTTTCCCGTATAACCGAATGCCTCTCCTATTGAGACCCTTACTGCCGGAGCAATCTGGACAACACAATATTTATCTACATCCTGCAGCGCCCTCCAAACTTTAACCGTATCATCCTGCTCTACAAATGCCCCTGTCGGACAATGTGCCGCGCACTGCCCGCATTTTACACAAGGAGAATCCGCAAGCTGTATATCGCCTGCCGGAGAAATACGAGTTTTGATACCCCTTTCTAAAAATGAAAGCGCCCAGACATCCTGATTCTCCTGGCAAACGTGTACACACCGTCCGCAAAGAATACATTTCTTAGGATCAAGGTCAACTGCTTTTGTAGACTGGTCCATGGGCAAATCCCTTAAAAATTGCGGGAATGATTCTTCTTTTATCCCGAAGTCTGCGGTTAACTTCTGCAATTCACAATCATTATTCCTTGCACACTTTAAACAATCATTAGGATGGTTAGATAATATAAGCTCAATAACCGTCCTTCTTATCTCAACAATCTCGGGGTCATGGGTAGTTATATCCATCCCCTCTTCAAGCGGCGTGCAGCAGGAACGTAACATCTTGCTTGAGCCTTTATTTTTTACAATACAAATACCGCAAGCAGCAGAAGCAGGTAAATCAGGGTGTTTGCAAAGAGTGGGTATCTTTATTTGGACCCTTCTTGCCGCTTCCAAAATAGTTGTCCCCTCTTCAACCCTTAATAAAATTCCGTTTATCTTTGCCTGAATTGACTTAATCATAATTATTTTTTATTTATCGCCCTAAATTTACAGACCTCAAAACACTTTCCGCATTTAATACACTTCTCCTGAATAACAGAATAGCCCTTCTCTTTATCGCCTGTAATTGCGCTTACCGGACAATTGGTAAAACAAAGCCCGCAACGCTTGCACTTCTCCTCAATAACGCTGTAAGTAACAAGATGGCTGCATTTTCCCGCAGGGCAATGCTTATTCTCAATATGCTCAATATATTCTTTCTCAAAATATTTTAAAGTAGAAAGCACGGGATTAGAGGCAGTCTGGCCCAAGCCGCACAAAGAAGCCTTTTGCATAGCGTAGGATATTCTCTTTAACTGGGCTATATCATTTATATTGCCGGCGCCTTCAGTTATCTTCTTAAGATAACCTAACATTTGAAACCCGCCGATACGGCATGGCGAGCACTTGCCACAAGATTCTTCTACACAAAACCCTAAATAAAATTTAGGAATATCAACCATACAGTCATCATCATCCATGACAATCATCCCGCCCGAACCCATAATAGAACCGAGCTTCTGCAGGTTTTCATAATCAACCGGGGTATCTAAAAGATGCTCCGGTATAACTCCTCCTGAAGGCCCGCCTGTCTGCACTGCCTTTATCGGCTTACCGGTTAAGGTCCCGCCGCAGATATCCATTACAATTTCTCTTAAAGTAGCTCCCATGGCAATCTCAACCAGTCCGGAATTCTTCACCTTGCCTGTAACCGCAAAGACCTTAGTCCCTTTAGAGGTCGCTGTCCCTATTTTTGCAAACCATGCTCCGCCTTTTAAAAGAATCTGCGGAATATTTGCCAATGTTTCAACATTATTTATTACTGTAGGTTTTCCCCATAAACCTTTTACTGAAGGATAAGGCGGCCGGGGATGAGGAGTTCCTCTTTTGCCTTCAATAGAAGATATAAGCGCAGTCTCTTCTCCGCAGACAAACGCGCCTGCACCTAACCTTATCTCTAAATCCAGGCCAAAAGAGCTCCCTAATATATTTTGGCCTAATAACCCGCAATCATAAGCCTGTTTTATCGCCTTATTTATTCTTTCAACAGCTAAAGGATATTCAGCGCGAACGTAAAAATAACCCTTTGAAGCACCCACGGCAAAAGCAGCAATAATCAACCCTTCCAGAACCGCATGAGGATCGCCTTCCAGAATACTTCTATCCATATAGGCGCCAGGGTCTCCTTCATCTGCATTACATATTACAAACTTCTGGTCAGAAGCAACCTCCCGGGCAAAATTCCACTTCATCCAGGTCGGATAACCTGCCCCACCCCTTCCTCTTATCCCACTGGTCTTAATTTCTTCAATAACCTTATCTTCTTTTAACTCTATTGCCTGTTTTAGCCCCAGATATCCACCACAAGCAATATAATCATCTATGCTCTCGGGATCTATCCTTCCGCAGTTTTTTAAAACCAGCCTCTCCTGATTTGATTTAGGCTTATAGACTAAATCTTCAACCCTACCCTTATTAAACGAAATCGCATCAGCAATTCTTTTTAAATCATCTTCTTTTACATTGGCGTAAGTAATCTGCTCCGGGAGAATTTTAATTACTAACCCTTTATCATAAAGGCCGATATCCGCAACCCTAACTACCTGAATCCTGGAGTGCTGGTCATTATGACGCAAAAAATCCAGAATCTGGGTATATGCCTGGCGGGTTAAATCCTCCCTTTTTGTATCGGTATCCTTTATTAGGATTGTCTTCTCGTACATAATATTAATCTACCGTATTATAAATACAGTCGTTAACAAGCATTTTGCCGATTACATGCTTCTCAATAATTTTATTTGCGATATCCCGGTTAACTCTGCCGTAGGTTACAGAAGGCAGCCCTTCAATACTGACCTCAACCAATGGTTCAGCGTAACAGTTTCCCTGACATCCGCACTTTTTAACCTCAACATTAAGATTTCGTTTTTTTACTTCTTCAGACAAGAAATTAAAAACCTCATCCGCTCCGGCAGCAATTCCGCAGCTGCTCATCCCTACTTTAATCCAGTTTGCGGGTTTATCGCACGGCTCTTTGCTTATTTTATCCAGACTCTCCGGAGTTAATCTAACCATATCATTCCTCTTTAATATATTTAGACAATATATCAGCTACTTCCGCCTTCTTTACTTTGCTATAGACCTTTTCATCGATCATTAAAACCGGAGCAAGTCCGCAGCAACCTAAACATCTTACTACATCTAAATGGAATAAATTATCTTTAGTAGACTCCCCCTCTTTTACCCCCAAAATATTCTTTATCTCATCTAATATTATGCCTGCGCCTCTTAAATAACATGCCGTACCCATACAAAGTTTTATCAGGTGTTTACCCGGAGGAGAGAGCTTAAAAAAATTATAGAAAGTGATTACTTCGTATATGCGCGCTAAAGGGACTTCGAGCATTTTAGATAGCTCAAGCGATAATTCTCTGGGCACGTATCCATGGTGATTCTGAATTTCGTGCAAGATCATGATAAGATTACCCTCTTTACCCTTCCATTCCTCGACTAATTTTACAAGTTCAGGATTAAGCTTTTTCTGTTCCATAGGGGGTTTCTTTCCTTTTAGCATAATGCGTATGCAAAAGATAGTGGGATTTTTCTCCCAGAGGTTCTTTTAAGAAATCTTTATATAATGCCTTAACCGCAGGATTCTGATGCGATTTTCTCAAAGCTTTATTTTTATCCTCCTGATAAATTGCCTCCATCCTTTTCTGCTTTGTCTCTTCATTTAAAGAAAATGGCTGGCCGCCTCCTCCAAGGCATCCTCCGGGACAGGTCATGATTTCAATAAAAGCATACGGCGATTTACAGCTCTCAACCTCTTCCAATAATTTTCTTGCGTTGCTTAAGCTACTGGCAATCGCGACTTTCAATTTCAATCCCTCTATATCTATCTCAGCTGTCTTTATTCCCTGCAAACCTCTTAAGGAAACAAAATCCAGCTTCTCAAGCTCTTTGCCGGTTAAAACCTCATAGGCAGTCCTTAAAGCAGCTTCCATTACTCCGCCTGTAGCGCCAAAAATAACCGCAGCACCGGTAGATATCCCTAACGGCTCATCAAAATCCTCTCCCTTAAGGCTTGCAAAATTAATCCCTGCCTCTCTTATCATTCTTGCTGCCTCACGGGTAGTCAATACATAATCAACATCAGGAAATTCATCTTTATTCTCTAATTTTAACTCATTCTTCCAGTAATTAAAAGCTGACTTCATCTCCGGACGCTTTGCCTCAAATTTCTTGGCAGTGCAGGGCATTATAGAGACAACCACAATTTTCCTGGGATCGATATTGTATTTTTTTGCGTAATAAGTCTTGGCAACCGCGCCAAACATCTGCTGCGGAGACTTACATGTCGATATATGCGCTAGAATCCCGGGGAAGAAATGCTCGGCAAATTTTATCCATCCCGGAGAGCAGGATGTTATCATCGGAAGAACTCCCTTATTCTTAATCCGTGATATGAGCTCATACCCTTCCTCCATAATCGTAAGGTCAGCTGAAAACTGAGTATCAAAAACTTTGGCAAAACCTACTTTACGCAAAGCCTCGACAAGTTTCGAGGTAACTAAAGTACCCGCTGTAAGCCCAAACTCCTCTCCTATTGCCGCCCGGACCGCAGGAGCTACTTCTGTAATAACAAACTTATCCGGGCAAGATAAGGCTTTCCATACACCTTCTGTCTCATTCTGCTCGGTAATTGCTCCGGTAGGACAAACCATTACACACTGGCCGCAGTTTACGCACACGCTATTACTTAAGCCTTCGTCAAAAAAAGTAGTTATTTTGGAATTCTTGCCTCTTCCTGTAAAATCAATTGCCTTTACACTCTGAACCGATGAGCACACAGAAACACACCTTCCGCATAGAATACATTTATTGGGATCCCTCACAATAGAGACCGAAGTAGTATCAAGAGGAAGCTCAACCTTGCTTACTTTCGGGAACCTCGCCTCTCTTATACCTAGATCAAAAGAGATTTTCCTTAACTCGCAAGTATCGCTTCTATCACATACCAGGCAATCTTTAGGATGCCCGTCTAAAAGAAGCTCCAGATTAACTCTTCTTGCAATTCTTACCCTTTCGGTATTAGTATAAACTTCCATACCTTTATTAACCGGAGTAACGCATGAACGCATTAAAGCCTTTGCCCCTTTTACCTCAACCAAGCATATTGAACAGGCTGCCTCACTTTTTAAATCCTTCAGGTAACAAAGCGTAGGAATATCAATTCCTATCTCCTGGCAAGCCTCAAGAATGGTAAGCTCTGAACTAACCTTATATTCTCTACCATTAATCTTTATATTTATCTTTTCCATACAAATTAACTTTCTTTAATATCACAGCGCAAGCATCTACCTGCCTCATAAAGTGCCTGACCAAGAGAGAATCCACAAGAAACTTCCTTAAAGTTATTCTTCCGTTTTACTACTTCCATCTTTCTGCCGACCTGCTTCTTAGAAGATTTGGCATCATGGGGCAATTTTTGGCTATATTCAAACTCTCTGAATAATTTATTAAATCTATCTAACCCCGTTAAATCTTTATCCATTGATTGAGCTGCTTTTTTACCTTGGGCCATTGCTTCAACCGCAGTTGCCGGGCCCATTACTAAATCCCCTCCGGCATAAACTTTATTTATATTTGTCTTAAATAACGCCTTGTCTATAATAATCCTGCCGTCATTCATAGTCTCTATATCGCAATCTTTTATAAAAGCAGAATCAATCCTCTCGCCGATAGCAAGGATTATTGTATCGCAGGCAACATCAAAAAGCTCATTCGCAGGAACAGGCTTTCTTCTTCCGGAGAGGTCATATTCGCCTAACTTCATTTTTTCTGCGGTTAAAGAAGCTACTCTTCCTTTGGAATCGCCCTTAATCTCCTTCGGCGCAGCTAATAATACAAACTTTACCCCCTCTAATTTAGCCTGCTCAATCTCATCTCTATTTGCCGGCATCTCTTCTTCCATCCTGCGGTAAACTATAGTTACTTCGCTCCCCAAACGCAAAGCTGTTCTTGCCGCGTCAATAGCCACATTTCCTGCGCCGATAATAGCTAATTTCTTTCCAATAGATATCTTCTTTTTCCCTGCCGCATCCTTAAGAAATTCAGTTCCTTGGATAACCCCTTTAAGATTTTCTCCCGGGATATTTAAAGACATGCTCTTGTAAGCGCCTGTAGCTAAAAATACGCCATCAGAATTTTCAATAATCTTTTTTAATTTAGGAGTATCAACTTCTCTGTTAAATAATATCTTGACCCCTAATTTCAGGATAAAAGATATCTCCTTATCCAGAACTTTTTTAGGAAGTCTGTATTCGGGGATCCCGTAGCGCAAAACCCCTCCTGCCTCTTTACTAGACTCGTATATAGTAACATCATGCCCCAGGCGGGTTAAGTAAAAAGCGCAGGTTAGCCCGCTCGGGCCTGCCCCGATAATCGCTATTCTCTTACCGGTTTTAGGAAGTTTTTCTTTAATAAGGGCTTGGGTAACTTTTGCTTCTTTATTAGCCTTATAAACCTCATCAGCAATATACCTGTGTATCTCTCCTTGAGAGACCGGAAAATCCAAATCCTCTCTTCTGCAGCGCATCTTACAGTGAAAATGGCAGATCCTTCCGCTTGTTGCAGGAAGAGGATTATCCCGGACAATGCTCTCAAAAGCCTCTAGCAATTTTTTTTCTTTGAATAATTCCAGGAATCCGGGAATATTCATATGCAAAGGGCAGCTATTTTCGCAAGGAGAGATAAAAAGCGAAGAGCAGACTCCGCCGTCACAACGCCCCTCTCTTACATGCTCATCATACTCTTCTTTAAAATATTTTAACGTGGTTAAAACAGGATTTGGCCCGGTCTGGCCCAAGCCGCACAAAGCTGAATCTTTTATAACTGAACCGAGAAGAGAGAGGTTTTTTACATCTTCCTCACTGCCTCTACCTTCTGTAATTTTGGTAAGCATATTTAAACTCTGGGTTAAGCCTTCTCTACAAGGGGTGCATTTTCCGCAGGATTCAGAAGTAGTAAATTCCGTAAAATACCTTGCCAGGTCCACCATACAATTATCATCATCCATAACCACCATCCCGCCTGATCCCATTATCGCGCCTAAAGAAGCCAAGGTCTCATAGTCAATAGGAGTATTAAATAAACCTGTAGGGATACAACCCCCTGAAGGGCCGCCGCTTTGAAGCGCTTTTACTCTCTTTTTTGTCCCGGTGCCTTTGCCTATGTTATAAATAAGTGTCTGTAAGGATGTGCCAAAAGGTAACTCAACTAAGCCCGTATTCTTTATCTTGCCAACTAAAGAAAAAACCTTTGTCCCTGCGCTATTTTCTGTCCCGGTCTGGGTAAACCATTTTGCGCCTTGAGAGATAATTACCGGTATATTACACCACGTTTCAACATTATTGATATTTGTAGGAAGCCCCTTATAACCTTTCTGCGCCGGGAAAGGCGGACGTGGCTTTGGCCTTCCGGAATTTCCTTCAAGCGAAGAAATAAGCGCTGTTTCCTCCCCGCAGACAAACGCGCCTGCGCCCTCTACAAGATCCAAATCAAAAGAAAATCCGCTTCCTAATATATCCTCTCCTAAAAAACCATACTCTCTTGCATCGGATATGGCCTTTCTAATCCTTGCTACAGCCAAAGGATATTCAGCACGCACATATATAATCCCTGATGAAGCTCCCATTGCATAAGCGCCGATAATCATTCCTTCTAAAAGCATATGAGGATCACTTTCGCTTTCATTACGGTTCATATACGCGCCCGGGTCTCCTTCATCAGCATTGCAGATAATTACCTTAAGGCTATTCTTCTCTTTACGCATGAATTCCCATTTAAGGCCTGTAGGAAAACCTGCCCCACCTCTTCCTCTTAATTTTGACTTTTTTACTTCTTCAATCACTACCTCAGGCTTAGCTTCTTTTAAAACCTTCATCAGCCCCTGATATCCGCCTACGGCAATGTATTCCTCTATATCCTCGGGATTAATCAAGCCGCAGTCCCGCAAAACAATCTTTTTCTGCGGTTTAAAAAATTCCACCTCATTCCAGAGCGGAATATCCTCAAAGCCCCTTCCATATTCTATTCTTCCGGTAATATGGTCCCACGATTCAATTCTGCATAAGGCAAATTTCTTATTAATGGAACCTTTAGATATATCTTTCATTATAGAATCTACATCTTTAACAGAAATCCCTTTTAAAATAACTAAAGGCTTTCCCGGAAGCGATATATTAACCAGAGGTTCCTCTGCACAAAAACCAAAACACCCTGTTTTAACAAGCGAAAAAGGCAAATGCTTTCTAGAGATAATTTTCTGGAAGGCGTTAAAAACTTCCTGCGCGCCATTACCTAAGCCACAGGTCCCCATCCCTACTGCGATCCTCACCTTGCCGGAAAGTAGTTTTGCCAAGCCCTTATCCTTAATCTTATTTAGATCCTCACTGCTTCTGATCTTCATTATTTTCTCTTTTTAAGCAATTCTTTTATAATCTTTTTTAGTTTTTCTTCAGTAACCCGGCTGTATATATTGCCGTCTACTTCCACTACCGGAGCCAAGGCACACTGGCCAAAACAAGCTACTGTTTTTATGGTAAACTTTTTATCCTGCGTAGTTAATGAGGACTGCTGGCCTTCTATGCCGTTATTTAATCCGAAATATCTTATTAAGAAATCAAGGAGATTCTTTGAGCCGCGGGTATGGCAAGCAGTGCCGCGGCAGACTATAATTGAGTGCTTGCCCTGCGGCTTAAGGTTAAAAAAAGCATAGAAAGTAATAATATTATAAATTTTCGAAACCGGGACCTTTGTTTGCTTTGCAATATACTCAAGTACTTCTTTGGTAAGATACTTATGCGGATTTAGCTTTTGAGCCTCTTCAATTACCCCTAAAAGCATTCCAGGTTTTCCTTTGTACCTTAGGATAATTTTGTCCAGTTCTTTTGTCATTTAGTCTTCTCTGCTACATTCACAAAGTAAATAAGATTCTCCAACTCAATCTCTAAATTTACGTTATTTACAATGCATCCTTCAGGACTTATTAGCCTTAAAGGAGCAAAATTAAGTATGCCTTTAATCCCACAAGAACAGACTAAATCCAAGACTTCCTGCGCTGCTATGTCGGGAACTGCTAGAATTGCAATTTTAATGCCTTGAGATTTTATAAAATCTTTAACCTCTTCTAACGGCAGAATAGGCAAAGCATTATAGCGGTTTATTTTTGCCGGGTCAATATCAAAGCCTGCGGCAATTTTTATCCCTTCTTTCTCAAAGCCGCGGTAGCGCATTAAAGCGCTTCCGATATGGCCTGCGCCGATAACAATAACCTTCTGCAAACGGTCTTTGCCGAGGATACTGTTTATTTTCTCAAGAAGTATTTCAATCTGGTATCCGCCTTTTTTGTTTCCCGAGATACCGAAAACAGAAAAATCCTTTCTTACTACTGCAGCAGTAACTCCAACCGCATCCGCAAGGTTATCCGAGAAAACCTTCACAAAACCTAAGGTTTGTAATCTATAAAGAGCGTTTTTATATCTTGAAAGCCGGATTATGCAATTCTTGGCAGTAATCATAATGTTACTTTTTTCACAATAACAAAATTAATATAACATGGGGAGTTATTTTGTCAAGATTTTTTTAACCGGTTATTTCTTTTGTTTTTTGATTACTGCTTTTTTCAAACTAGAGGGCTTATTGATATTACCGGAGAGCGCCATTAATTGGTGTACATGGCAATATTCTTCATGGTTATAAATACTTAAAATATTATGACAATTGCGGTAACGGCAGACCCTGCCCTTGGCAGAGGTCTTGACTTTTTTCATTAGCCCCTTCTCTCATCCTGCTTTTTTACTGGTAAATATAAAGCCCGGTTTTAAGCCGGGCGATATATTCTTTTCTAATAGCTAGACCTTTGTAACGTTTACTGCCTGATCACCCTTGGGGCCTTTTTCTATATCAAATTCAACCTCCTGCCCTTCGGCTAAAGATTTAAAACCCTCACCCTGTATAGACTTATGATGTACGAATACATCGCTGCCTGATTCAGGAGTAATAAATCCATACCCTTTTTGATCGCTGAACCACTTTACCTTTCCTCTTGCCATTTTCTTCTCTCACCCCCTAACAATAAAAAAAGCCGTAAAGGTTAGTCAACTTTTCCCTTCACGACTTCTAAGTTTTGCTAATCTTTATATTACTTATTTATATTACCATCTTTAACGCTATTGTCAACTAGAATATCTCAAAGAATTTTACTTATGCCTGTGTTTTATAACCTAACCTTATCAAATAAATTCCTAGTCCTCAAACATACCCGTACTAAAAGCAGCATCACCGGTACCTCAATTAAAACCCCCACAACAGTGGCAAGTGAGGCCCCGGAGGATAAGCCAAAAAGAATTGTCGAGGTGGCTATAGCTACTTCAAAATGGTTACTGGCGCCGACTAATGCGGAAGGAGCAGCATCGCGATAAGACAATTTAAGCCGCTTAGCCGCAATATAGGTAATTGCAAAAATAATGCAGGTTTGAATAAATAGGGGCACGGCAATTAATAGAATAACCTGCGGCTGGTTAATAATCAATTCGCCCTTAAAAGAAAATAACAATACTAGGGTTAAAAGCAAGGCACTTATTGAAACCGGGGTTAAATAACGCAGAAATTTCTCTTCGAACCATTTAAGCCCCTTTCTTGCGATTAACCACTTTCGGGAGTAATAACCCAGCAATAGCGGCAAGCCTACATAAATTATCACTGATAAAACTATGGTCTGCCACGGGATAGGCATTTTATTGATACCTAATAGCCATCCTCCTAAAGGCGCGTAAAGAAAGAGCATGGTTAAAGAATTAATAGCTACCATCACTAACGTATGGCCGTCATTACCGCGGGCCAAATGCCCCCATATAAGTACCATTGCCGTACAAGGAGCTATACCTAAAAGAATGCACCCTGCGATATAAGACCTGAATAGCTCTACCTGCGCACCGCCTTTTATTATCTCTACTCCGGGAAGCCATCCCTTGAAAAATATGCCCAAAAACAGCCACGCAATGGCAAGCATAGTAAAGGGCTTTATGCACCAATTCACAATAAGCGTAAGGATGACCGGCTTAGGGGTTTTACCGGCCTTAATAACCTCAGAGAAATCAATTTTAACCATAATAGGATACATCATAAAAAACAGGCATATAGCTATAGGGACTGAGACCTGGTAAATCGAAATCTGATCAAGCCTGACAGCAACCTGCGGGAATAACTTACCGAGAATTATTCCAACCCCAATACACAGAATAACCCATCCGGTAAGATATTTCTCAAAAAAACTTAACCGCCTTTCTTCATGAATAATATGGTCCATTTATCATCCTTTCCTAAAAAAACTTCAAAACATAGATTCCGGAGTAATACAATCCGACAAGAATAAAAATCACTCCGGTGATCCTGCGGGTATAGTATTCAATTTTTGTGATCTTATGAAACCAGTGGCTTAAAGAGGTTACCCCAAAAGCAATTGCTACCGCAAATATAAAGACAGGCAATCCCGTTCCTGCCCCGTATACAAAAGGTAGTAACGTACCAACTTTACTGTTAAGCGCAAGCGGAATTAGGCTACCGAAGAATAAAGCAGCTGAAATAGGGCAAAAAGCCAGAGCAAATATAAACCCTAAGGCAAAAGAACCGAAAACTCCGGACTCTGCAAGCATGTTATGATGTTTGTGTGAGATGCTTATGCCGGGAAGCTTAATCGTAATTATCTCTAAAAGGAAAAACCCTGTAATGATTAAAAGCGGTCCTAAAGCCTTGACAAAATATTTCTGTAAGAACTGCGCAACTTCCGGGACGCTTAAAAGGGAATGTATAATCAACCAGCCAAGAATAGCGTAAGCTAACATTCTCCCCAGTGTATAACTAAGGCCGTTAAGAAAAACATAAAATGGATGCGCTATTTTCTTTGAAAGGAAGGATACTGCCGCGATATTCGTCGCTAAAGGACACGGACTGACTGAAGTTAATATCCCTAACCATAATGCAGACAGACAAACAATTAAGAAATCCATCGCTTAAACCTCATTTAAAAAATTATTTACTTCTTTGACTATATACTCTGAAAATGTTTTTTTATTTCGTGAGTACTGCCAGATTTCAGTAAGATTCTTGGATTTAACTTCTTTCCCATCTTTGACAAGCGACAAGACCACTGCTTTTGAATAAAGCTTATATTCTCTTGCAAAATGTTCATTTCCCAAGGCCTCGACATTAACTGACTTAAATTCCAGCCTGCCAGAGGCAAGGGCCTCTTTAAAGCTTTCCTCTATTGCCTCTTTGGTATTTCTTTCTATCATATTACAGGTATAGCAACGGAATGTACCGTGAAAGTAGTAGGCCACAACCTTGCTCGTGCCTTTATCCTCTTTGGCAAAAATTGGGTTATTAAGGCTAACTACCGCAAGAACTATTAGAATTATTAGAATTAATCTTTTCAAGCCTGCCTCCTATTATTTTAATATAATCTTCTTGATCTCATCTTTTGTTAAGACTTTCCCAACTGAGACTACTGTTCCGTCAATAGCTAAGGCCGGCGTCATCATAACCCCATACTCGGTTATCTTATCAATATCAGTAACTTTATCGACTTCTGCCTGAACGTTAAGCTCTTTTACAGCCTCTTGTGTATTAACGGTCAATTGTTTACATTTCGGGCATCCGACGCCTAAAATCTCGATTCTCATTCTGAGCCTCCGTTATTATTTAACTGCCGCTACCTTAACACTAACTATTGCATCAAAAGCAGACTCAAGGCTATCAAACATCGCATCCACCGGATAACTTGACTCGCTCAGTACCTTTATATCTTGAAACCCCGCCTGCTCAATAAAACACAAATATTCTTCTTTCTTAATCGCTCCGGCAAGGCACCCCACATATGCCTCAGCCGACTCCTTAATCTCTTTCGGCAGATCTCTTGCCAGCACCAAGTCTGAAACCATAAGCCTTCCGCCTACCCTTAAAACCCTATATGCCTCTTTAAATACCGTTTCCTTATCAGGAGAAAGGTTAATAACGCAATTTGAAATGATGACATCGATTGAATTATCCTCTACCGGCAGTCTCTCGATTTCCCCCAAACGGAATTCCACATTGGCATAGTCACCCTTATTGGCGTTTTCTTTGGCCTTAGCAACCATCTCAGGCGTCATATCAACGCCGATGACCCGGCCGGTTTTGCCGACACGTTGAGCCGACAAAAACGCATCAAACCCAGCGCCGCTTCCAAGATCCAGAACAATATCGCCTTCTCGTAATGAAGCGAGAGCAACCGGATTCCCGCACCCAAAGCCCAGATTCGCTCCTTCAGGAACGGCATTCAACTCAGCATCGTTATATCCTACTTTCCTGGATATATCTTTAGCTTTATCTAAGCCACTACAACAAGAACTTGTAGGACAACATGATTTTCTCTGTAGAACCGCCCTTGCATAGCCTTTCCTAACAATATTCTTAATCTTATCTGATTTGATATTCATAAGTAATCCCAATCTTATTTTACAAGATATCCAAAAACCATTCCGCTTATAGTTGCCATGACAACAACAAGACAAACATAGACAGCTGTCTTCTTGGCCCCGATAACACCCCGTATAACAAGCATACTCGGGAGACTTAATGCCGGCCCGGCCAAAAGAAGCGCCAGTGCAGGGCCCTTTCCCATGCCTGATCCAATCAGCCCTTGCAAAATAGGCACCTCAGTAAGTGTAGCAAAATACATAAATGCCGCTACAATTGAAGCAAAGAAGTTAGCGAATAACGAGTTACCTCCAACCAGTGCCGTAACATACCTGGAAGGAATAATACCTTCATTTCCAACTCTGCCCAAAAGAAAACCTGCAACCAGAACTCCGCCGAATAAAAGCGGCAAGATTTGCAGGGCGAATGCCCAACTTGCGCTTACCCAGTCCCTAAGCTCATTCTTCTTAAACCAATTAACTAAGGCTAGCAATAAAACCGCCATAAAAAAACCGGTAATCCACCATTTATAATTGTATATTGCGCTCCAAATCCCCCTATCTCCTTCTAATGGTTTTCCCCAATTGGCAAATACTAATATTGCAACCATAGAGAAAAAATAAATAATGTTCTGCCACAATGGCCGATTTTCTTTAACTTCTTCTAATTTAAAATTCCCGTTTGCATGGCGGGCCCGCTCTTCTTTTAGAAAAATTAAATGCATCAACAGCCCTATAACAATGCTGAAGATTACGGCTCCCACTGCACGGGCTAACCCCAGCTGCCAGCCAAGGATACGCGCAGTTAAAATAACAGCTAAAACATTTATAGCCGGGCCCGAATAGAGAAAAGATATAGCCGGACCTAACCCAGCCCCTCTTTTATATATACCGGAAAATAATGGTAAAACTGTACAGGAACATACTGCCAGGATCGTCCCAGAGACTGAAGCTACACTATAAGCTAAGAACTTATTTGCCTTTGCCCCAAAATACTTCAATACTGAAGCCTGGCTTACAAAAACAGAGATCGCCCCCGCAATAAAAAAAGCCGGGACAAGGCACAATAATACGTGCTCCCTGGCATACCACTTAACCAGCGCTAAAGCCTCAAATATTGCATTGGTAAAACGCAAATTTTCTATGGGCAGATAAAAACACGCCAAAAAAGCCGCAAAAACATATAGAAACTTTCTCCACTCTTTCATTTTCTTCTCCTTATAACCTGACAACATCCTCCCTCAATCCGGATAGCCTTTATATTAACCAATCCATCAGCAATTTTCTTATGGGCGGATGAAAGAATCCTGGAAAATGTCGGCCTTGAGATCTTAAGTTTCTTAGCTGCCTGGGTATGCTCTAGGCCCTCCAGTGAATACAGCCTTACTGCCTCAAATTCATCAAGAGTCAAATAAACATTCTCTAATTTACTCAACGGTTTGCACAAAGGCTTAAAACACCTTTCCCTTGGCGTACATTTTATCCATCTCACTTTCTTAGGCCTCAAGATACACCTCCATTATGAGCATATGCTCATAACTAATATATCATACTCTAAAGTAAAGTCAATATTAAAATTATTATCTTGTCTACAATTGCACTACATCTTCTGGATGGTACAAGGATAGGAATAAAAGCATATATTCCTTTAAGTGGCGGGTAAGCAAAAAGTTATTCCTGATGTTCTCTCTTCCGTTTTCTCCGAGTTTTCTTGCATATGCCGGGCTATTCAATAACTGCTTTATAGCAAAGGCAGCCCCGTCAATTGAATGGCATAACAATCCCGAATATTTATGTTTAATCTGCAGAGGTATTCCCCCTACGTTAGAAGCAACTACCGGCTTTGACTTCCATAGCGCCTCAGAGACGGTCAAGCCAAAACCCTCCCTTATCGATTTCTGAATTATTACATCTGAGCCCCTCTGCAAAGCGTTAACCTCGATATCATTCTGAGGTAATAATAAAATGTGGATATCCTTATCCTGCCTGGATTTTTCCTTCACCTCTGCAAGAACCTGCATTCCCTCAGGATCGTCGCTTGCCGAACCTCCGGCAAGAATAAGCTGGCAATCGATATATTTTTTCACCTGAAGATACGCCTGAATAACACCTACCGGATCCTTTAGCCGGTCAAAGCGGGATATTTGGGTAATAATCGGCTTATCTTTTTTGATTTCGTATTTCCTTAGCACTGAATCCACCAACTCCTGGGGCAATTCTTTGTTCTTATCACTTAACGGGTCAATCGAAGGAGATATCAAAAACTGCCTTATCGGCAGGCGCCGCGAGAAACTTGGAGCTGAAAAAACAGCAGAATCATACTTTACAATAAAATCCATTAAGAATTTCCAGACCTTCTGGTTTGGGTTGGATACATCTATATGACAACGCCATAACCATTTGTTTTCAGCCCTTTTATTTATCAATGCTATAGGCTGTGGATCATGGACAAAAACAATATCTCCGTAGGTATCCACGCCTTTTATATTTTCTGCACTAGCCTCCATAAAAATATCAAAATCCCGCTGGCTGATCTCCTCAATCCGGCCATGAAGGGCATTATGGAATTTCTTGGTAACCTCAAAGAATTGTTCCCCACCTTTTATAACATCCCATTTTGTATTTAAACCTAACTCGTTTAAAAGTGGCACGGCTCGGGTTAATATCTCCGCCACTCCCCCGCCAACAGCAGTAGAATTGATATGCTGTACAACCTTGCCCTCAAGCTTTTTAGCAAGAAGCCTTAAATCATCAATAATGGATTGTCCGACGATTGGAATATATTCTTCTAACTTTGCCATATTAGCGGGATAACTCCCTTTCTATCATATACACAAGATTCCCCCTGAGCCCTTCAAGGGTATGCGTATAAGGGTCAAGCTTTGAGATTTTCTCAGCCAAACTCATATTACCTACTGAATTGCCGATCCAATTCGAGAAATCATTATCGTTCTTTTCAAGCCTTAAGCGCGATTCAAATATATGGAAATAAATTGAATCTATAGTAACCTTCTTCAAAATATCCGTAAATTCCCTTAAGTCATTAGCGGTATAATCGGTAGGTAAAATAAAGCTTACCGATTTGATAAAGTAAAACTCTTCCCCCTCCCGCGCAAACTTCATCTTTGCCAAAGGATTATCTTTTAAATATTCCTCGATAGCTTCAATAATCCTATCCCTTAATAAGCGGATAGTAGAATAATTTATCGTGTCAATACTTGAGAGCCTCTCTCCCAGCTCATCTTCACCCAAGATCTCCGTAACCCAATAGGCAAAATCATTAGGAGGCTCGGGAGAAAGATACTGGTGCTGCTGCAGGAATCTGTGGGTATGATGGTAAATGCTGGAACCGGGGACTTCACGGATTAATTCGGCAAGCTGAGAGAGATTAATTGCCCTTAGGCCCGTAAGCTCGGTTAAGTGAAGCCTGGTGTGGAATTTAAACGGCTCTTTTGCCTTGATTATTTCCGCCATCTTTAAGCCTTATTTGCATTGTTAAGAATTCTACCTAAGAAATCATAGACCTCTTTTGAATTATTTAAATAGTATTGCGCTGAAGAAGGCTTATTCCCTCCCACAAAAACCGTTATTCCCTCTTTCTTCAAAGCCCTGAAGGCATCTTCATCGGTGGTATCATCCCCTATATAAATCGCAGTAACATTTTTATCCTTCATTATAAATTTCTGGCGGGAGAGAAGCCACAATACTATCTTACCCTTATCCCACTCAATCGGAAGCCCTGCCTCCAACACCTTCTTACCACAACGTATTTTTATCTTCTTGGCAACAGAAGGAATCAAAACAACCTCGCGGAATACGGCTTTGATTAAATCGGAATTTTTCTTTCCGGCCAATCTGAAATGCACCGCCAAAGCAAGTCCTTTGTCTTCAATAATAGCCCCATCAATATCCTTAAGCTTCAATTCCAACTCCGCCCTTATCTTTGATAACACCTTCTTGTAATCTGCCGATACGGTTTGGTTATATTTAATTTTTGGGCCTTTTAACTCCAGCCCATGGTTACCAGAATACACTATCTCCTTGATACCAACCCGATTCCTTATGTCAGCCAATGAGCGCCCGCTGATTATGGCAATCTTACAATTAGAATTTTGAGAAATTTCCTTAAGCAGATTTCTTGCTGCCAAAGGAATAACCGCCTTATCTGGAGTACTAACAATAGGAGAAAGAGTACCGTCATAATCCAGGAATAAAAAGAGGTAGCTTCCCCTGACTCTATCTTTTAATTTATCCCAATTTCTAAATAAATGCTCCATATCATTAAAGCTTCTTTAACCCGGTTAGCTCTGTAACAATATCCCCTGCCCAACGGTAGATATTATTTTCACTTATTATCTTACGCATATTCTCCATGCGCCTCTTCTTTTCCTCGCGGGGCAGCTCTATCGTAACCTTGATAGCATCGGCAAACTCTTCTATCGAATAAGGATTAATCAATGTGGCATCATTAAACTCCCGGGCCGCCCCGGTAAAACGGCTTAATATCAAAGTTCCGGTAAGGTCTGTCCTTGATGCCACATATTCCTTAGCCACTAAATTCATCCCGTCATGAAGAGAGCTGACAAGGCAAATATCCGCCAGTTTAAAATAAGGGCTAATCTCCTCCGGAGAAAAATGCCTCTTTAGATAAAGTATCGGCTTCCAGCTCCCCTCGGAATACTTCCAATTCTTCTTCTCTACCAGCTCATCTATTTCGCTAATCAACTCATGGTAGCGTTTTATATGTTCCCTGCTGGGTGCGGCAAGCTGAATAAAAACAAATTTATTCTTGTATTCAGGATATTTCTCAAGGAAACGGTCTACAGCAAGAATCTTCTCAACTAGCCCCTTGGTGTAATCTATCCTATCCACCCCTACGGCGATAATCTTACCTTCCAGGCCAAACTCCTTTTTAATCTCTTCCGCTAAATCATTATCCCTAGAGGCATTCTTATCATAATAACTATCAACGCTGATAGGGAAAGCCTTGATAAATGTCTCTTTGTTTGCCCTGACAACGCTGAATTTCTCGGTATCAACCCTACATTCTATCAACCTATTGGCAGTATCCAAAAAGTTATTACAGTGATTCTGCACATGGAACCCGATTAAGTCGCAAGCCAACATACCATCCAATATTTCATGCTGATAAGGGCAAATTGAAAACACTTCCGGATTAGGCCAGGGAATATGCCAGAATAAGGCAATAGTAGCATCCGGGCGCTTTTCTTTTATCATCTTAGCAATAAGGGTAAAATGGTAATCCTGCAGAAAAATGAAGGGGTTCTTCGCCGGTAGTTCAGCTAAAACACTCTCTGCAAACTTATGGTTTACCTTTTTATACATCTGCCAGTCCAAATCCCTGAATAAAGGACGGGTATGCGTAACATGGCAGAGAGGCCATAATCCCTCATTTGAAAAACCGTAATAATATCCTTCTTCTTCCTCTTTTGAAAGCCAGACCCTTTTTAATATATAGCGAATATCATCCGGCGGAACCCCAAGCTTATCCTTGGAGTTAACCATTTTTCTATCCCCGCTTCCGCTGCCATGGGCAATCCAGGTACCGCCGCAGGCACGTAGTATAGGATCAATAGCAGTAACAACTCCGCTTGCCGGACGGACACACTTAATCTTACCGCTTGTTTTCTCTAATATATGCATAAACGGTTCACGGTTAGAGACAACAAAAAAGGCATTCTCTCCTAATTTTGCATGGATTAAATCCCTTAGTTTTCCCTGCGTCCAAATATCTTCTTTTTGAACCCGCGTATGCGCCTCTTCGGTAACAACCTTACGCGCCACCCTTAACCCTAAGGCTACTTGCTCAACTTCGCTAATCAGCTTGCCAAACTCTCCCCTCTCCTCAAAAGGCTTAAGCTTGTCAATCTCTCCCCTTTGAAAGTGCGAAAACCATAATGTCAGGCGGCGCACAGGAAGAATAAATATCTGCCTCTGGATCAAAAAAGCTATCAATGCAATAAGGAAAATTAATATAATTAATGTTATGCTGATTCTCTTCCATAACTCGGTAAGCATGTTAAACAAATAGGAAGTATCATATATTACCTCTACCAATCCCAAAACATTGCCCTCATCGTCAAAAACAGGCATTATATAACTGTATACAGAATATTCGTTGAATGTTTCAAGCGCGCCCCGCGGGCTTTTTGCTTCAAGGATATCTTTAATATACGGCTTATCCTTCTCCCTCCAATCAGCAATACGTTGCGTTATAGCAATAATTTGGCCTTCGTTATTATAAAGAACAGAACCCTGCAGCCTCTCTCTTTTCTGGAAACTTTCCACCAATCGATTAGCCGACCTTAAATCATTATTTATGAAGATGCTCTTGACAGCCATCTCCATACTCTCATCCACAGTCCTGGCCTTGCGCTTTAAATCATCCATCAACCTATCTTGGGTATAACGCGCCTGGAATATGCCAAAGATTGTAAAGACGATTGCCACGATAATCAAAATGGGAAGGATAAATAAAAGTATTCTTTTCATAGTATAATTATATACTTAGGCAGTACTTATGGCAAGGTTTAAATCTTTTTTATGATCTCTTTGGCTATCTTTTTCCCGCTTAAAAGCATTCCGCCAAAGATTGGGCCCATGCGCGGGCCGCCGAATACGGCATTAGCGCACATGCCGCAGATATAAAGCCCGGGGCAAGCTTCTTTAGAGTTTTGAATGGTTAGCTTTTCGGCAAGGTCCGCGTCCATAGAGCCCTCTCCGATTATCTTGCCGGTTTTAGTCTTAAGCCTGATCCCTGACTTTCTTTCTACTATACGCGTTACTTCTGCTGCATGGCCAGTTGCATCAACCACAAACTTTGCGCGCATTGAAATCGGGTCAACATGAAGATGGGCAGTTTCTACTGCTGTCCAATTTAAGACTAGGCCGCATATACGTTTTTCCCTTACCAGCACATCTTCAGCGCTTAAAAGGTTAAATATCTTTGCCCCTGCTTTAACTGCCTTTGAGCACAAAGTTGAGGCTGCTTCAATGGAATCAGCTAAAAAATAATTGTCCTGATATTTTCTCGTGCGTATGCCAAACTCATCGAGTATTCTTTTGGCTCCTTCCTGCACAACTATTTCATTAAACATAATGCCGCCTCCCCACATACCTCCTCCTATGGAGAGCTTGCGCTCAAAAAGTGCTACCTTAAACTTTTCTTTTGCAAGATAATAAGCGCAAACAAGCCCTGCGGGTCCACCGCCAACTATAGCAACATCAACATCTAGGGCATTGATTAATTTTTCTTTATAAGACTCTATTATTGCTTTTGAAATCACTATCTCATCAAGTTTCATAAAATTCTCCTTTTTATGGGGACGGTTCTTCAGGTTGTTTATGGGGACGGTTCTTCAGGTTGTAATTATATAATAATAAAGGGGTTATGACAACATGAAAATAGAATAATTAACCAATCAATACCAATAAATTGTATTTTGGAGTTGTTGTAACTCTTTATATTATAAGCAATTGCGACGCGAAGAACCGTCCCCTAGAGTTTTTCGGGGTGGTGCTTGACGACTTGGGCCTCAACCATATAGACTACATCTTCAGCGATATTAGTAGCGTGGTCGCAAATACGTTCCAAGAATCGAGCTATTAAAAGAAGTGGGACGGCCCTTGGCGCGGACTTTCCATCTTTTACCATATAATCTTCGATTAATTCTTTTTGTATGGCATTCCTTAACTGATCGGCTTCAGAATCAGAGAGCATTACTTTCTTGGCTGCATCGCTATTCCTCTTTACAAAAGCATCTATTGCCAGCTTTACCATATTTTGTGAAACATTCGCAAGCTTCGGTATATCCACTAAGGGTTTTAAAAGCGGCTTATCCGCAATTTCAACCACGCGCTGACAGATATCCACAGCTATATCAATGATCCTCTCTAACTCTGCATTTATTTTCATTCCGGTGGTTATAAACCTTAGATCACCTGCCATCGGCTGATGCCGGGCAATTAAATCCAGGCACTTTTCATCTATAACAAGCTCTAACTCATCAATAAGCTTATCGTTATTTATAACCTCTAGAGCCTTATCTTTGTCACGATCCTTTAACGCTTCGATGGATTTAAATATTGCCTCTTCTGCAAATGCCCCCATCTTTAATATTTCGTTATTTAAATCCTGTAATTCCTCTTCAAAAGGTTTTGCCATATTCTGCCTCCGTAAGAAAACTAAACTTCTTCTTTTTTTATCTCTTCGATTAAAAATTTGACCTGTTCTTCGATATTATTCCTTGTTTTCCTGAAAAAATCCATATCCTTACCCTTAGGATCTTCTATCTTCCAATCTATATGCTTATCTGCCGGGAAAAAAGGACAGGTATCGCCGCAACCTAAAGTTATCACATAATCAAATCTCTTAACCGGCAAATCGCTAAAACCCTTTGACGGGCTTTTTGATATATCTATACCAATATCCTTCATTACCTCTATTGCCGCAGGATTAACAACTCCCGAAGGCTTAGAGCCTGCGCTATATGCCTCAATAACTCCTTTGCCGCACTCTTTAGCAATCCCTTCAGCTATCTGTGAGCGGCAGGAGTTTTCAACGCAAACAAAAAGCACTTTCTTCATATTATCCAAACCTTCCGGTTATGTAAGCCTCTGTGCGCTTATCTTTCGGCGCAGTAAAAATATCGCTTGTCTTACCAAATTCTATCAACTCCCCAAGAAGAAAAAATCCCGTGAAATCTGATACCCTTGCTGCCTGTTGCATATTATGTGTTACTATAACAATAGTATAATCCTTTTTCAACTCTAAAATAAGCTCTTCTATCTTCCCGGTTGAGATCGGGTCAAGGCTTGCGCAAGGCTCATCAAATAAGATAACCTCTGTTTCTACAGCAAGGCAGCGTGCAATACACAGCCTTTGCTGCTGGCCGCCGGATAACCCTAAAGCACTCTCTTTAAGCCGGCACTTAACCTCTTCCCAGAGCGCAGCTTTTTTTAAAGTCTGAATCACTCTTTCTTCAATAAAGTTCTTGTCTTTAATCCCGTTAACTCTTAAGCCGTATGCAATATTATCAAAAATACTTTTAGGAAAAGGATTCGGCTTTTGAAAAACCATCCCGACCCTTCTTCTTATATCTACTGCATCAATACAAAGAAGATTAATATCCTGCGAATCTATATAAATCTTGCCCGTAAGCCTGGTATTTACCACCAGCTCATTCATCCGGTTAAAAAGCCGGATAAACGTAGATTTCCCGCATCCAGAAGGCCCGATTAAAGCAGTAACCTGATTTTTAAATATATTTATGTTTACGGATTTAAGCGCCTGCGTTGAGCCGTAAAAGAAATTAACTTTATCTGCCCGCATTTTAATATTGCTATCCATGATAACTCCTCTGTCTTTGGCGTAAATATATGGCTATCCCTGAAATAAACAAAACCAGAAAAAGCAAGATCAGGCTGCACCCGTAGGCAATTGCCTTTTGTTTATCCGGATGCGTGCCTTCAGTCATTAAGGCGTATATATGATACGGCAAAGCCATTACTTCGCTAAAAATACTCTTAGGATAGCCTCTCTTATAGAATGCCGCGGCTGTAAATAAAATAGGTGCGGTCTCTCCTGCTACCCTGCCAATACTTAAGATAACTCCGGTAAGTATACCGGGCAAAGCAGTAGGTAAAACTATCCTTTTTATCGTCTCCCATTTGCTTGCGCCTAATGAGAGTGACGCCTCCCGTATTGAATGCGGTACCGCTACCAAGGCCTCCTGTGAAGCAGAGATAATTAAAGGAAGCGCTAAAATACCTAAAGTCAGGCTTCCCGAGAGAATAGATACCCCGAAGTTCAAGAAATTTACAAATACAGCAAGCCCAAAAAGCCCGAATACAACCGAAGGAACTCCTGCAAGATTATTAATGCTGATACGGATAATATTTACTACTATGCTTTTCGGTGAATATTCGCACAGGTATATGGCGCAGGCAAGCCCTAAAGGAACCGCAAAAACCATCGCACCTAAAGTCAAATACAGAGTCCCCACAATAACCGGAGCAACCCCGCCTTCAGTCATGGCATT
>Ga0172381_10001769_pt1 | contig 24690 bp, 30 predicted proteins | sample Leawel6488metaG_FD_119754 | JGI IMG/M metagenome (GOLD analysis project Ga0172381, IMG submission 119754) | Leachate microbial communities from a municipal landfill in Southern Ontario, Canada - Leachate well 64-88 metaG | ecosystem: Engineered > Solid waste > Landfill > Unclassified | place... | reverse complement strand
GCGCACGCTGGGGGCGGCCCGCGAGATCGCACAGCAGAAGAGGCGTTACTACCTGCCCCGGATGACGGTGCAGACCGCGCGTTGTGAGGTGGGCGATGACTACCGCATTTAATCGCTCGCACATGAGGAAGCTCCGCGAGGATGCAGGCTATACGCAACAGCAGGTGGCTGCCGAAGCACGGATGTCGCGCGGCACGGTGAAGGCAGTCGAGCAAGGCGTTCAATGCACGCCTTCCTCCTGCACACGCTACGCCGACGCGGTGTTGCGTCTGGCGCAGAATCCGCGCCCAAAGCCGAAGAACTGGCGTAAGGAGCGAACGGAGACACCGGGGCCGGGCAAGCGTCTTTTAGCTGAGTACGCAGCCATTGGATTTGTCTCGAAATATCGCCAGTGCCTGAAGTGCCGACAGTGGTTCTGGACCACGCCGCAACGTGTCGGCCTCTGTGAGGCATGCGTGCTGTCGAACCGCTATTCCTCCGGAGCCGGACTTTTTATCCATGACGCGGAGGCGGATTGATGAGCACCGCCACACTCACGCCGCAGCAGCTCCGCGCGATCCACACCTTGCGGCGCAATCTCTACGACGAGGAAACCTATCGCGACGTGCTGCGCGAGCGCTACGGGGCGCGCAGCACCAAGGACTTAAGCGTCAGCCAGGCCGCTGACCTACTGGACCTTATGGCAGGTCGACCGCAGCAGAATCCGTTGCCGGAGGCAGGCGCATCGGAACATCCGCGGCGCGCCACGCGCAAGCAAATCACCTTTTTGCGTGTGTTATGCGGGCAGACCGGATGGAACGCCGACGACTGGATGCGGCGAGTCACGATGCGGCCTGAACTGCTGCGGCTGGAACAGATGACTGCGGCAGAGTGCAGCAAATGCATCGTCGCGGCACAGCGGATGCTCAACGAGTTGAGAAAGCGAGAACAGGCATGAGCGGCGTCGTATTGTCACTGTTTCCAGGGCTCGATCTGCTGGGCGAAGGGTTCCGGAAGGCGGGCTTCACCGTGCTGCGCGGACCTGATTTGATCTGGGGTCAGGACCTGCGCGACTTCGATGAGCGCCCGCTGCGAGCCATGCATTTCGACGGCATCATCGCAGGCGTTCCCTGCCAGGCATTCAGCAAGGCCGCCTGTCGTAAAAATCATGAGAACTACTGGCCGCTGTTTTCCCGCATTGTCGATACGGTCAAGCCGCGTTGGGCGCTGGCCGAGTGCGTGCCTGAAGCCGAAAGCCAAGTGCCCGAAGGCTTCGAACATCGAGTCATGAATTTTCGTAGCCTCGGGTCGGCTCAGGCGCGGTGGCGGCTGATCGCCCAGCGCGGTCTTCCGGGGCTGTACGCGCGCCTCAACAGGCCATGTCCTGATTCAGAAGGGCTGCAAATTCGGCATGAGAACGGTTATCCATCCTGGAAAGAACGGGCCTTTTACCGCACGGTCATCGGCAACGGTGAGATCATTCGGAATTCCGGCTCCGGCGAGCCGGCGCGGTGTCTGACCGATGCCGAACTGCTCGACGCCTTCGATCTCCCTGCCGATTACCTCGACAGGCTGACCGCGACGAATCCACGGTTTTCGCGCAGTTCCATACGAAGACTGATCACGCAGGGCGTGCCCATGGCGGCGGCCTATAGCCTTGCCATGGCGGTACGCCATGGCAAGGGAGCGCAGTTTTCAGAGTGGTTGTCGCAGACTCAGACAGAGGAGCCATTCTGATGGAAAATAAAACGCCCACATCTCCGCGCCTGCCCATGCCCGACGCTAACGCCATCGGGCGCGGGCAGATGCCGCACAGCCCCGACGCCGAACGCGCCGTGCTGGGATCGGTGCTGCTGAACAACGCCTCGTTTATCGAGGTCGCCGACGTCATCGAAGCGTCCGACTTCCACAGCGACGCCCACCGCATCATTTTTACCGCCATGCGCGACCTGTTTAACCGCGGGGCCGCCATCGACGAACTGACGCTCTCCGAGGCGCTGAAACGATCGGGAGACCTGGATCGCCTGGGCGGCTCGTCGGCCATTTCCGACTTGCTGCGCTATGTGGCAAGTTCCAAGAACGTGCGGCAATACGCCGAAATCGTCAAGGAGAAGGCCACCACCAGGCGGCTTATCACGGCAGGGCTTTCCATCGCCGCAACCGGCTACGACGAGCCCGACCTTGACGCCTACCTGGAGGACGCCGAGCGGCAAATCTACGACATAGCGGTACACAACGCCGCGCAGGGGTTCAGCACGCTCAAGGACGCCTCCAACGAGCTGCTCAAGGACATCGAGCGGCGCAACCTCAGCAGCGAGGCGATCACCGGCGTTCCGTCGGGATTCCGCAGGCTGGACGATCTTACCGCAGGATTCCAGAACGGCGACCTCACCATCATCGCCGCGCGCCCCAGCATGGGCAAGACCGCACTGGCGCTGTGCATGGCGCTCAATGCGGCGCGGCACTTCCACCATGAGCACCAGGCGCGGATCGCCGCGGGAGACGCCAAGGCGCGGGCGAAACAGGTGGCGGTGTTCAGTCTGGAAATGAGCCGTGAACAGCTTGCCGGGCGTCTGCTGTGCGCCTCGGCGTTCGTCGATATGAGCCGCCTTCGCTCGACGGGGCGCAATCCGCTGACCGTTGATGAGTGGGAGCGCATCACCGACGCGCTGAACACCCTGAATGACTATCCTATCGTGATGGACGACACCTCAACCATCACGGTCGATACCATCCGCAGCCGCTGCCGCAAGCTGGCCATCGAAAAGGGCCTCGGCCTGGTGGTGGTGGATTACTTGCAGCTTATGGACATTCCCAAGGGCCGCCGCAACGACAACCGCGCCCAGTTGCTCGGCGAGATCAGCCGAGGTTTGAAGATCATGGCCAAGGACCTGCAAGTGCCGGTCATCGCGCTGTCGCAGTTGAACCGCGACCTTGAGAAGCGCGACGACAAGCGGCCCCGCATGAGCGACCTGCGGGAAAGCGGCGCGATAGAGCAGGACGCGGACCTCATCCTGTTCCTATACCGGGACGCGGTGTATCACCGCAACCCCGAAGTGCTGCCTGTCGAAAAGCAGCGCGAGTCGGAGGTCAACATCGCCAAGCAGCGCAACGGCCCCACGGGCCTGGTGCGGCTGGACTTTATCGCGCAGTTCGCGGCATTCGTGCCGACGGGAGGAATGGATGAATAACTGCCGTAAAACTATCGGCTGGGCCGATTAACAAGAGAGGAAAAGAGACATGACTGAACCCAAATGCCCGGTGCTGTTGGCAATGTACCCTGACCACGTCCCGTGCCAGAATTATATCGATTTTGACATCAGGAACCGTGAACTGGAGGCAGCAAACAGGCGATTGACTATCAGGCTCAACGAAGCATTAGAGCAACTGAAGCGCCTGCCTGAATATGCAGAAGCCTGCAAGGGTGAACTCGCTGCGGCGCAGCAGGAAATAGACCGATTAGGTATCCGTGCCTATGAGGCTGAGGTCGTGCGTGACCAGGCAATTGCGGAAGTGATGCGCCTGCGCGAACTGTTGCCATTCAAGGATGCGGCGCAACGGCTTGGAGACCGCGTGCAAACACCCGCTGCTGCTGCTGCTGAAGCTATAGCCTTGAGTATTGATGGGCACGAGGACCTTCGCGGAATGATGGATCAGGTGACGGCAATGTTCGGTATCTGCCTGGCCGATGGACGGCGTGATCGCAGTTCATCGCCGGCATGGGATACGGTATTCGGGGCCGCGTATGCCTCCTATTGCAAGCTGCACCGTATCATCAGGGATACGCAGAACGGCGCTGAACTCACCGGGAGCCTGAAAAAGATACGGGAAGAACTGCTTGACTCGGCTGCCTATAACTTTCGAGGTGCATGCCTCGCACAGCGGATGCTCACACCAGAAAGGAACAATGACCATGAGTGACCATTTCGATCGGATATTCCTTGGAAGTGGCCTCTACGCCGAAGCAATTTCATGTTGGGGATGTTATAGGCAAGAACTTAAGCTGTTGGAGGAACTTGGAGAGCTTATCCATGCAGCCTCACGGCATTCAAACAAATGCGTAGGCCTCAGTCATGCAGCAACATATCATAGGCATGTCAATGACACTGATGCGACTACCTTAGATCACGTCACCGAGGAAATTGCCGACGTGCTCATTATGATGGAACAGTATGCAATGATGCATGGTATTTCACGGGAACAAATAGAGAAATACTACCAGAAAAAACGCGAACGGTTGCGGATGCGCGTTGAAATTGCGAAAGAGAAACAACAGATAGACAGAAAGGACAATGACCATGAGTGACCACGATGCAGTCCGTATGGCGTCCGCGCATGCCGCCGCCTGCGAGCGTGACTTCGAAGCTATGCAGGCGCAAAGAAACGTCCTTCAAGAGCGTCTTGACGCTGCAATCGGCATCGCCGCAGACCACGCGACTGCCAGGCAGGAGCTTGAGGCGGAGATAGCGATTCTGCGCGAAGCGCTTATGCCGTTTGCCAAGGCGTGGCCTCTATGGAAGCGCGAGCTCAACAATGCCGGTCTCGATTCAAATGAGGTGTTGCTTTTCGGCGACGATCCAAACGACCCCATGCGACTCGATCTGAGCAGCGAAGACTTTCGCAACGCGGCGGAGCTGCTCGGAATAGACGATACACCACGCACCTGCCGTGTCTGCGGCTGCACCGACGATCACGCCTGCGATCCGCCGTGCTGGTGGGTCGAAGATGATCTGTACTCGACCTGCGCCGATCTGTCAGACAATGGGCTTAAGCCCATTGGCCGGAACACAACTGGCAACGAATGAACACCTGGCTGTATCCCGACGATCTATGGGCTTCTCCCGACGAGGCGTTACGCTGCGTGTCCGGGCAGCCCATCACCACCAGCTACATCGGCAGCAAGCGCAAGCTGCTTGAGTGGATATGGCGGGCGGTTCCGTCGGACATCACGTCGATTCTCGACGCTTTCAGCGGGTCATCGAGCGTCGCCTACATGCTCAAGGCAAAGGGCCTCGGCGTGTCCTGCTGCGACCGACTTGCCTACGCCTACCATGTCGGGCGGGCGCTGGTAGAGAACGATACCGTGACGCTGTCAGACGCGCGCATCGGCTGGCTTCTGCTGCCGTCCAGGGACGCTTCCGACTTCGTGCAGCGTATCTTCCATGGCAAGTACTTCCGCAACGGCGTGCATACCGTTATCGACCAGGTGCGCAGCCGCATCGGGCAGCTTTCCAACCGCTTTGAGCGCTCGTTGGCCCTGTGCGCTCTGGGCAAGACCTGCATACAGGGCAAGCGTGGTTTCGGGCATTTCAGCACGTCGAAGGTAAATGACGAAGGCGACACGCCGGCGCAGTTTCGCGACAGGTTTGCCGACATCTGCACGGCGCTCAATGCCATGGTATTTGCCGGCGCACGCCGTTGTCGAGCCCTGCACGGCGACGTGGCGCGCATCGCGCCGCGTCTGCGGCCCCAGGCGGCATACTTCGATCCGCCTTACGCCACGGAGTATAGCTGCCAGAGCTACGAGAACGCCTACCATTTCGTCGAGGGATTGATGACCTGCTGGCGCGGCAGGCGCATCATCATGGACAGCACCACGCGGCACTTTGAAATGCCGCAGGGCATCACCCGTACCACGGCTGATGAGTTTTTCAGACGCTTCTTAACCGCATCACAGCATATTCCCGCCTGGCTGCTAAGCTACCGCGACCATTCGATTCCAGATGAACGCGGTATCAAGGCGCTGCTGCGGCAGTTCGGGCGTGATTCGCGGATGCGCAGCAAGCGGCACCGCTATACGCTGGCTCCGAAGGCCGCCAACAACGACGCCTGGGAGCGCCTGTTCGTGTGCTGGCCCGCGGGATCGCGCTCGCATGCGGAGGTCCTGCGCGACGAACTTACCGATTGCCTGATGGGGGACGCGGCATGACGATGCAAGGGACGGAGACCAGGCGTGAGCAGTTGGATCGCATCTTCGGACGAACCGGATGGATAAGCCTCAGGCGCGCCTGCGAGTATCTGTCAATAGCCCCGCGCACCCTGCACAACTACCTGGCGATGGGCATCGTCGATGCCGACAGGATACCGCGCCTGCCTGGCGGGCATTACCGCTTCGATCGGTCCGCGCTGGAGTACGCTGAGCGGGCGATTATTACCGACAAAGGACTGCCTGATTTCAGGCAGATCACCAGGGGCGGAAATTAGGCGAAAAACAGTGCGAAAACCGAAGCAAAACGCCGCAAAACGTATGTGATCTTATTTACTTGCTATGCCATACTCAAGGCATGGCAAAGGTAACGCTCCACCGATCTCACGGGGAAATGGTGCGGAGGCTCTTCGTCCAGGACGGATTGACCATCGCCGCCATCGCGGCGAAGACCGCCGTACCCGAGCGCACGTTGTACCGCTGGAGCAAAAAAGAGCGCTGGGAGCGGGACCGCGAAATGTATGCGGCCAGCAGCCTCGGCCTCGATGCCGATTTGGTCCAGGCGCAATCGTTGATGCGGGCGCAGCTCCGCAGCGAGGACCCGGACAAGGTCAAAGAGGCTGCAGACTACCTGGACAAGATCACGAAAATACGCGAGCGCATCGGCGATCGAGCGGAAGACCGCATGCCCATCGCGCTCGATCTAATCGACAGCCTGGTTGATTTTGCGCGCCAGGACATCCCCGAGAGCCACAAGGAACCGCTTATCGATCTGTTACGCCGCTGGGCTGACCACGTCCGTCGCAACTACCGGGAGGCGCAAAAATGAGCACCTCTCTGCGACACTACGAGCAGGAATTGCAGCCTCTTGTTGAGACGCGACTTAACGACGTCAACGCGCGTCTGTCGACGGCGTTTCAGCGGCTGCGCCGGGGCGTCGATCCGTCGGAAAACGATCCGAGCCTGACCACGGAGCCTGACGCCGTTCGCTGGTCAGAGGCGATGCTGCACGACCACCGCAGCGGCACGCTGCTGAAACTGTGGCCCCACCAAGCTAAAGAGCTGCGCCTGGACAGCAGCCGTATCATCCATCAGGATGGCCGCGAGACGGGCAAAACCGTGTCGCTGGTCGCTTCGTTGCTGCACTACGCCTGCACCACGCAACGCGGGACCGGGCTGGTCGCCACGCCGCACATGGGCAGCCTCGACACGATTATCGATTACCTTGAAGAGCAGCTCGATGACAGCGCATTCCTGGCGATCAATCTGAAGATCGTTCGCCAACCGTATATGAAGCTGACCTTTAATACCGGAACCGTGATTCACTTCCGCCCCGCCGGCGCAGCCGGCGAGGCGTTTCGCTCGCTGCACGTCGAGCGCATCTGGGTGGATGAAGGCGCATGGCTGACGCCGAAGGCCTGGAAGGCGCTGGGCCGCTGCCTGCTGCCGAATGGCAAGTGGCGCATCTACAGCAATCCCAACGGACAGCGGGACACCGACTATTACCGCTTCACCCAAAGTCAGCAGTGGACGCAGGTGCGCTGGCCGTCGTGGATCGCGCCTACCTGGTCGCCTGAGCAAGAGGCGAAGCAGGCGGAATTTTACGGCGGAAAGGATACGCCCGGCTGGCAGCACGAGGTTGCCGGCGAGCACGGATCGCCAAGCTACCCCGCCTTCGATCCCGCGGGGATCGAGCAGGCGCTGGTGGCCATCGAAGACTACACCCTGCGCCGTTTCGGCGGCGATGTTCTCTCGTTTTCCTCCTTGGGCATGGGCAATCACGACGATCTCCTCTCTCTCGTATCCCTCCTTGATCTACCCGAGCGGCGCGGGGTGCTCTGGTTTGGAGCCGACCTCGGGTATACCAGCGATCCGGCGGAGATTGTCATGCTTGCCGAGGCCGAGGACGGCTGTCTTAGCCTGGTTCTGCGGCTGCATCTGGAGCATGTGCCCTATCCGGTGCAGGCGGCGCTGCTGGCGGCGTTAAGCATCCAGTATCGGCCCGAGGGCATCGGCGTGGACCAGGGCGGCAACGGCATGGCCGTAGTCCAGGAACTGACCGGAACCGAGCATTACGCAATCCTCGGCCTGGCAGGAAAGCTGTGCGGCTACGACTTCGGCGGCTCGATCGTCGTCGGCGAAGACGAAAACGGCGACGAGCGCAAGGCCTACACCAAGGAGCACATGACCGCGCTTATTAACGAGGCCATGCTGAAGGGAAAACTGCGGCTGCCCGACAGCGACCATGAGCTTGAGAACCAGATACGGCAGCAGAGCTACACCCGCTCCGACCGGCGCGTGGTGTACAGCAAGGGCAACGATCATATCAACGACGCGCTGCGCTGCGCACTGCTGCGCCGTGACCGGTCGCGCGGCCAATATCTGACTGCGCCGGAACCCCTGCATATTGGAATGGCCACCATCAAACGGAGAATCTACTGATGCCACGCCGCATGAACACCGATGCGGGGGGTGTCATCAATCCGAAACTCACGACCTCTGCGGCGCTGAGCCAGAGGGCGTTCGAGGCTGTATCCGTGCGTGATCCGGTTCCTCCGACCTGGGAGGCGCGGGCGCGTTTGGCGACGAAACTGTTTTACGAGGAGCCGCTGGTTTCTGCGGCGATCAACGCCTGGATCGACTTTGCGCTCGGCGCGGAAATCACCGTGCGCAGCGACAATAAGGAATTACAGGACGACGTCTACGACGCCTATTGGCGGCTTGGGCTTGATCGCGTGGTACGCGATATGGTGCAGCAACTGCTCGTCAAGGGCGATGCAGTCGGCTATCTGAAGCTGGGCGACCAAGACATCGATCGCGTCATCTGCTGCAACCCTATTTCAATTCAGTTCGACTACGACGGCGAGACAATGCTGTCGGCAAAACAGAATACCGGCGCATTCGGCGGGAAAACCATTCCGCTCGATGTCGCGAATCTGCTGCACCTCAGATGGAACTCGCCCGAGTTTGAGCAGCGCGGCAGCAGCATGATTCTTCCCGCCATGGGCAGCCTGGCGCTGCTGCTTGACTACCGCGCCGCCGAGCGCGCCATCGCCAAACGATGGACCACGCCGTTGCGCTTCATAAAGATCGGCGGGCAGTTCGGAACCAAACTGATCAATCCCGATCAGAACACGTTGAACAAATTTCGCGATGAGATGGAGCATGCCGACCTTCAGGGCGGCCTGGTGGTGCCGTTCTATGTTCAGGCTGAGACCTACGGAACCGAAGGCAAGGCCCTCGATACCGAATCCAAGGTGGCCTCGCTGAAAGAAGACGTGATCGTGGCCCTCGGCATGAGCCGCAGCCTTATCACCGGAGACGGCCCCAACTTCGCGACGGCATCGGTGTCGATGCAGCGTATGGTGGTGCAGCTCAAGGCCATCAAAGCGCAGGCAATGCGCATTCTTGACTGGGTCTTTGACGCCTGGATGCAGCAACGCGGTATCGAAGCGAAGCTGCACTATCAGTTTGATGATCTCGACCTCACCAGCGAAATCGACCAGAAACGGCTGCTTATCGATCTGTATGATCGCGGGCTGCTGTCGAAGGATACCTTGCAGCAGAAGATGGGGCTCTCGCCGGAGGTCGAAAACCGCGGCGTGGTAGCCCGCGCATGGAGCACGGCGGATATTGCGACGATGGTTGACCGCCAGGTGCTCACGCCAGTCGAGGCGCGTGTCATGCTCGGCATCGACCAGGCGACGCAAGAGGCCGAGGAACAGGCCGCCGATGCCGCGCATCATCATAGCTGCACGTGCGGCGATTCATTGATGCATACCGATGCAGCGTCTGACATCATTGAGACGCTGCCCAAGGCCGCGCAGGGCATTTACCAGAAGGAATTGGACCGCCTGGACAAGGCGCTCAAACGCGCAAGCGACCAGGTGCAGGAGACCTTAGCGGCGACAAAGTCGGTTGAGAAAGCTGCACAGCTACAGCAATTGCAGCGCAGCATCGACACGATCGGCGAGGAACTGCGCAGCGTCCTTCAGGACGGCATCGACAGCGCGGTCAGCGGAGAGGTGCGCAACGGAATCACTGCGGCGATCGCCGACCTGCGCGCGCAGAAGGCCGCATCAGTGGTTGACCTCACCAGCCTGACGAAACAGAGCCAGGCGGTAAGCAAGGTGTTTACCTCGATCAGCCCGGCGACGGTCGCCTTCAGCACGTCCTATCGCATGAGCCTCATGGGCAGCGTCAGCGCCGACCTGGTCGCCGCGATACAGACCGAGATTTCCGCCGGCGTTCTGGCGGGCATCGGCCCGCGGCAGATCGCCGCGGCCATCGGTCGCTACGTCACCGATCCCGATCAGTTCGTCAAGGCCGGAGGTCGGGTGTTCGGCAGCGTACGCCAGCGGGCGGAACTTATCGCCCGCACGGAAACCTTGCGTTGCCACAATGCCGGAGCGCGCGACGGCTACCGTAACTTCGGCGTGACGCAGTTGCGCTGGGTAGCCTCGGCGTCGAGCTGCCCCTATTGCAGCGCGCGGGATGGCGAGGCGTACCCAATCGCCGAAGCCGAAACACTGCCGGCGCATCCGGCCTGCGGCTGTACCTATTCGGCGGTTGTTGACCTTGGCCTTGGAGACGAAAATGAGTGATCAGACGCTGCACACCGCCTACACGCTGCCGCTTTCGGCTATTGCCGAGCAGGTAGCCATCGACGACAACGGCGAGTTCAAATTCATTTTGTGCCATGTCGGAACGAACCGCAACGGCGACCATTTCACCGCCGAGGAGCTGCGCGTCGCCGCAGCGTCGATCGTGGGCAAAAAGATCGACCTCCAGCATGCGCAGGGCCTGGACGACATCGCCGGGAAGGTGCTGTCAGCGGCGGTGGTCGATGACCGCATCGAATGTGTTGGTAAGCTGTTCGACGCCAGCCTTCCGGCGGCCAATACCGCCCGCATACTGCTGGGCGAGGGCGTGCTGCGCAACAACAGCATGGAGTGCGATTATAAAGAGGGCGAGTGCTCGGTCTGCGGCAAAAAGTTTGGCAGCAAGGCCGACTACTGCACCCATCTGAAAACAAGCAAAGGCCGTACGTTTCGCGGCCAGAACGTCTACGAAATCCTGCATGGCATCACCTTCACGGGAGTTGGACTCCTGGACCGCGAGGGCGCCGATCCTGGCGCGGTGGTGCATGCGACGCTCGACGAGACACAGGAGGACACGATGGCAGACGAGCGGATCGATGAGCAGCAGCAGACCGAGGCGCAGTCTGCCGCCGCTGCGCCCGCCAGTGACGGCGGGAATACCACTGCGCAGGGCAATGAGCAGATTAAGGAGCCTGCTGCTGAAGCTTCCGAAAGCGCCGAGGAACCGACTCCCCACGCCGACGCCGCCAAGCAGCCGCGCGATGAGCGCGACGACCAGATCGCCGCGCTGACGGCAAAGGTCACGGATTTGGAACGCCAGCTCGCCGACGCGGTCGCCAGCAAGAAGCAGACCGAGCGGTCCGTCGCCGCTGAAAAGCTGCTGGCGCAATGGGAGAACGCTGGCCGCACCTTCGACAGCGCCCAGGCGCGCAGCAATGAACTGAAGCGGCTGCTGGCCATGTCAGACGACGCCTTCAAGGCCACGGCAGACGCCGTTGCGTTGCAGGTCGAGGCCATGGCGAAGCGCCCCAAGCAGCCCGCGCAGGCCGCCGATGTGCAGCCGCGCAACCACGCCGACGCCGGGAAGACCCCGGTAGCGGTGAGCGATCATGAACCGTCCCTCACGCAGCGCATCCAGGACGCGTTGCGTCTGGGTCAGAGCAGCCGCCAGTAGCGGCAAGGAGACACGATATGTCGAACGTCAACAGCCTCCATGAGGGCCTGGCCTATGGCCTGGCCACTGCCGGAGCAGCCATAACCGCCGGTCAGGTGGTGAAGCTGTCCGGTAACGATGTGCTGATTCCCGCCGCCAGCGCCACCGCCGCCGTGCTGGGAATCGCGAAGTATGACTGCGCCGACGAAGACCAGCCCGTGGTGTTGGTTGGACCCGGCGTATACGAGACCGACGTGTACGTCGGCAACCCGACCGCCGGAGTCGAACTGGCCTGTGACGCCAGCACCAGCAACCTGAAGGTCGCCGGCGGTGGTGAACGCGTGATCGCGCAGTGCCTGAGCTGCTCCGGCGGCGTCCTGCGCTTCAAGATGATCTGAGGAGGAACCAATGTACACCAAAGAATTCATGCAAGAACTCGGTCGGCTTTGCACCGAGGCGCTGGCCACCACCGAAGGAATGCAGGCGCTGGCTGCTGCGGTTCAGCCGGTCATCCAGAATCGCATTATGGTGAAAAACATCACCTCCCTGCTGCTGACGGAGCACGATCTCCCGATCGGAGAAACGGCCCACTACGAGAAGGCCCGCCTGGTGATGGCCTACTGGATCGCGCTGAACTCCGCGGTCGCCAGCAGCGACATCACCGATGAAGAGGTCACCTTTCCGCTGCGTCGGGTCGCTACTGCTCCGGAGATCGACATCTCCACGCTCAAGCATGGCAACGTCGGAACGCTGCTCCAGAAGCTGGACGAATCGGGCGATGCGATTCGCAAGAAGATCGATGCCGCCACCATCGCGATGATCTCCGCCGCGACTCCTGTCGGCAACACCGTATCCTGCGCCGGAGGAGTGCTGACCGCCGCGGCGCTGAACAACGCTCTCGGCCTGGTCGAGGACCTGGAAACGACGGTCAAGTTCATCGTTGGGCGCGGTCTGCGCCTGCGTGAGCTGATGAACGAACTCCAGGGCACTCTCGATCCCATCACCGAGCGTGAGCTCATCGAGAAGGGCGCGATGGCGAAGTACAACGGCGCGATCCTGATCAACTCGTCCAGTTGCGCCAGCGACACCATTCTGCTGGTGCCCGAGGTCGAAGTCGGAAAATGCGCCTATCGCGACCGTCTGCTCAATGAGCCGACGAAGGACATCAAACGCTTCAAAACCGGCTGGGTCGCCTGGTCCGAAGTCGCCCAGGGCATCACCTTCGCCGATCCCCTCGCCAAAATCGTAGTCGTGGACTGAGGAGGAGCCATGTACACCATCACCAATAACCTGAGCACGCTGCTGGCCCTTCATGGCCAGCGGCGGCTCATCGCAGCCGGCGGAACGCTGGAGGTGTCGGCTCTCGACGCCTACATCGCCGCCGCGGCGCAGGCGGGGCATTGCACCGTCGAGGCCGACACGCCCGACGCCACCATCACCGCAGTCGACGACGAGCAGGTCGCGTTTGTGCTGCCGTGGAAGTGGCCGGTCAGCGGCGAAGTGCTGGTCGTCCTCAACGGCGTGGCGCTGGCCTCCGACGACTACGCGATCAGCGTGGACGGCCTGACGCTGACGCTCGACGACGGAAGCGACGTATCCGAGGGAGACGAACTGACGCTGCTGCTGTATGGCGACGCCATTCACGGCACCGCGATCCAGCCCGGAACCGTCAGTGTCGACAAGCTGGACGACGCAGCCCAGGCGCTGATTGGCCAGCTTTCCTGGGGCGACCAGGCCGTCATTTCCGGTGGCCTCAAGCGTCGTCTGCAACTGCTCGACGCCGGCGGCGACGACAACCTCAACAGCGCCGCCATCCTCCGCGTGACCGCCAGCGCCGGAACCATCGCCATCGCTCCTGGTGGTCTCGGCAGCGTGCTGCTGGGAACTGGCACCGATGATGCGATCATCCAGTGCAGCAGCACCGGAAAGTGCGACATCGCCATCACCTATGACGGCTCCGATGTGGTCGACGTCGTCGTTGGCCTCACGCAGGGCTCTCCCCTGATCGACTGTTCCCTTGCCGCCGAATACGACTTCGGCGCATGATGAAAGGAATCTGACATGACCGTGGCAGCCAGCATTCGCAAAATGAAGGAAGTCGCTCCCACCGAGCTTTCCACCGCCCTCGCGGCAGTGTTGAAGGTCGTCGACTGGGGCACGCCCGGAGTCGAGGCCGACAACAAGCGCGCCGTGGCCCTCCAGGTCAAGGACCTCAACGGGACCAACGTCTCCGAGGCCGTGATTCTGCGGCTGACCTCCAGCGGCACCAGCACCATGGCGCTCGTCGCCGCCGGCGCGGGAACCGTGCTTGAGGGAACCGGCACCGATGACATGATCATCCAGACCTCCGCTACCGGCCTCTTCAACCTGGAAGTCGCCGATGCGCTGACCGAAACCGTGACGGTGCTGGCCGGACCGACCGGCGGCAGCCCGCTCATCGACTGCTCCGAGTCGGTCGACCTGGCCTTCGCGTAAGGGTTACTACGATGATTGCCCAGGCGTCGCGCACACACTCAGGACGTATACAGATGCCCCTCGTGGCTCTGGAACGCTTCTGGAACGGGGTTCCGTTCGAAGTCGCGGCGCTTGGGCGATCATTTGAGGCAGCACAATGGCGATGAACGCAACGTTACTGAGCGACGTGAGGGGAAACCTGGTCGGGGCCGACGGCGTGAGCCTGGTCACCGAAGCCCAGGCGACACGTGCGCTGCAACGTGCGCTGCCGATAGTATCAGCCGACCTCGCGGTCGTCTACACGCTGGTGTCGGATGCCGTTACACCTGAAATGTCGGCGCTGCACCAGGAGCTATGGGTGCAGAAGGCCACGGCCATGCTCGGCATGATCTTGCAGGGCATGGCCGCGTGCGGCGGCATAGCCGTCACCAGCGGCGACAAAAAGGTTGACCGCACCAAGGAGGCAGGACTGTGGAAGGACCTGGTAGCGGACTACGAGTCTCGGTATCAGGCAGGCGTTGCGCAGGTCAATCCTGCGTCGGATGACTCTCTCCTGAGCCTCACCTTCTCGGCGGTCCCCTATGTGGTCGGCTGCAACGTGGAGGATCAATCATGACCGCCGTCATGACCGCCGCCCAGCTCGCCCGCGCAATAGCGGACGTTACGGCCCTTATTGCTGCCGAAAACGTAACCGCGACGATCAAGCGCCGCACACAATCCAGCAGCGAGCCATTTTACGGCCCGCTGGAAGGAACCGAAACGACTATCGGCAGCACGGCGATCAGCTTCGTGCAGGCCAAAGAGATCGACTACACCCTGCGCGGCGGCGATGCAGCCGCGGCGATCCCGGCATCGGCATCGGTGCTGGAGCAGGACATTATGGTGGTTGGCGGCCTGCGCTACCGCGTGGTGGACGTGCTGCCGCAAAACTGTTTCGGCGCGGTGACGCACCAGGTGCTGGTGCTGGTAAAGGAGCGCGTCCATGCGTGATGCATCCCGCTCCTCGCAACGCCTGGTGTTCATCGAGTTGGACACCGCCGGCATCGATGCCATGGCGAAGCTGTTGAAAGAAGCTCCTGCAATCATGCAGGAAGAGTTGAGCAAAGCGGTTACTGCCCTCGCCCTGTTTATCGAGGGCGAAGCAAAACACAACTGCCCGGTCGATACCGGCAACCTGCGCGCCTCGATACATACCGTGGTCGAGTCGCTGTTTGAAGCCTATGTCGGCACCAATACGCAGTATGCGCCAGATGTCGAATACGGCACGGACCCGCACGTCATCACCGCGCGCAATGCCAAGGCCCTGCATTTTTTCGGGAAGAATGGTCCGGTATTCGCCAGGTCAGTAAAACACCCAGGCACCACCGCGCAGCCGTACCTTGAGCCAGCCTACGAGGCCGGGCGCAAGCGGTCGAAGCGCGTGTTCGACGCGGCTATGCAGAGGGCGATGAAACGCCTGGAACGCATGCTGCCGGCTGGCGAGGTGCTCGCATGAGTCTCAGACGCGCCATAGGAGCATGGCTTACCGCGGGCATCAGCGGTTTGTATTGCTACGCCGATCAGGCAGCCAACGCGCAGTATCGGTATCCGGCGTGCGTCGTTACGCCCATCGGCATGGCGAGCACGCCCATAGGCTCCGGCGGAACGCACTATCTGACCCGCGACGGCACAACCAACAACGTCGCGAAAACCGGGCGTCTGCACCTGGTGGAAGAGATACATCGGCTGACGTTTATGTGCGTCAGCACCACCTCGCGACATGGGCAGGACCAGGCCGACGCCATGGCCGACGCCGTGGCGCTGCTCATCCAGAACGCCAAGCGCACGGTGTCGGTGACGATGACCGACGCCGTAACGAGTCCATCCGTCGCCTACATCATCGATCGTGTCGATCTGGCAGGACGGCAAGAAGTCCCGTCGCTGACTACTCAGGAGCCATTCGTCTACCGCGCCGCTATCAGTATACGCACCTGGCGGCGCGTTACCTCTGAAACCGCAGTCGACGGCGTGATCGAGCAGATCGCGCTTACGCTTGAAGGAGAGCCGCAATGAGCAAAAAGAAGACGGACCCGCCGGTCCAGGACGCCGGAATCGGCATTCGCCTGCCGGTGTCCCATCACATCGCCCGCAGCACGCACTCAGCAATCGTGCTGGCTGCCGTCAAGTGCGCCAACCATTGGACCGATGTCACCAGGATGACCGAGGCTGAATTCAAAGCCTCCGTTGCCGCCTGGCGCAAGGCCCCCGCGAAATAAGGAGCAGCCATGCCTACCATTCCCGACCTCTACACGACCTATCAGGATGGCCGCCTCGGCGCGGTAGCAGCCGCGCTCTCGAATATCGAGATCAAGATCGGCTGGGCCAAAGGCGGCGTGCTCGGCCAGATTTATACGCTCTCCGGATCGTCCGGCAAGGCCGACGCAGGCACGATTTTCAAGGATGGCGATATGCTGCGCGCCATCGAGCAGGCGTTTAACGCCGGCAGCAGCAAGATTTATGCGCTGCGCATCGGCGCGGCGGTCAAGGCGTCGCTGGCGCTGATGAACACTGCCAGCCCCACGCCCGCCGTGGCGTTGACCCTGGCCTATTTCGACGCCGGAACGCCAGGCAACAGCCATTACGTCACGGTCGATTCGTCAACCGTTGACTCGGTTGTGACGCTGGCGCTGACCATCGAAGACCGCAATGTCACTCCCGCCTCATCCGTGACCTATACCGCATCAGGTTCCGCAGCCGCGGTTGTCGGCAATCTTGCCGACGTCATCAATGCCGGCAGCCTGTATACGGCGACGGAAGGCGTCGGCAGCGGCGTGCCGCTGGCCGAAATCGTTACTGCCGCTCCGCTTACCGGCGGCGACGACGGCGACGATTTGTCCAACCAGGATTACATCGACGGGCTCGACGCGACCATCGGCAAGACCGACGCCGCGTGGATTCACGCCGTCGGCGCGCAGACCAACGCCCTGTGGACCGCGATCCTTTCGCACTGCGAGGCCATGGTCACCACCGAGCAGGCCGAGCGTTTCGCTATCCTGGAAACACCGGTTTTTGAATCTTCCAACGACGTCGGCAGTTCCGGCTACCTGTCCGATCTTCAGGACTGGGTTGACGATGTCGTCGACCTGCTGGCGGTCGTCGGCGACCGCAACGCGGTCGTCTTCGCCGGCCACGGCTACTTCCTGGGAAGCGACGGTCTGGAACATCTCGATCCGATTACCGCAACCTGCGGCGGGGTGATGGCCGCTTTGGGCGTGCAGAAGTCGCTCATCAACAAGCGCGCCTCCACCGTGCTGCGCCTGTGGCCCGAGCTCCCGTCCGCCCATATCGAAACGCTCAACGCCGCGCGCTGCAACTGCATGCGCTTCAAGCCGGGACGCGGCTACGTCATCGAGCACAGCCTCACTGCCGCGCCCGTCGGCTCCGACTTCTCCCGTGTCAACGATCTGCGCTCCGTTTACTACGGGGCCAAGGCCGCCCGCGAAGCCGGACAGCCCTATGTGGGCGAGGAGAACGACAGCGCCGGACTCGGCCTGCGCCGATTGGAGGCGGCGATGGGAAGACCTCTCCAGGCCATGGTCGACTCCGGCCAGATCGACGCCTTCGAGCTTGAGGCGGTCAGCACGTCGGCGAACCGACTGCTTGGAGAGGTGTACGTGACGCTGGGGATCAGACCCATGCGCCCGATGGAAATGATCTACACCACCGTTTTCCTAACGGCGTGATGAAAGGAGCCGACAATGGCTGCGGAAGGCTACATCCAGGGTTATTCCGGCGAGGAGATCAGCGTGCTGGTCGACGGCATAAAGCTCATGGGCATCCAGAATCTGAGCTGGAAGGCCAGCCAGAAGAAAAGTCCCATCCGCGGAGCGGGATACACCAAGGCGCACGGCATGGGTCGTGGACCCAAGGAATACGAGCTCGACTTCGAGGTGAAGGAGCTCAATCTCGCGGTCATCGAGGAGGCGGTCAACCAGGCGCGCAGCCGTGAGGTGCAGCTCAAGACCTTCACGGTCGGCGACCAGACATTTTCCGATCTCCTGGACCTGCGCAACCTGATGATTTTGGTCCAGTACCCGACGAAGAACAACCTGGTCCGGACTGCGAAGTTCATCGGGTTCGAGTTCACCGACATAGAGGGCGGGTTCGCGTTCGACGACGAAAGCATCGGACGCAAGCTGTCCGGTGTCGCGTTGGACGCCCAGGGCCTGATCTGAGGCTCGACGATGGAGGCGCTTGGTCTGCGTGATTTCGTCGGCCTGGGGATGATTCTGCTCCAGCTTGTGACCCTTGGCTGGACCATGAGTTTCGGGAAACTGCGCACGGAAATGCGTGAGCAGTACCTTCAGCTCGAAAAGGCCATGGATGAGCTGAAAGCGCAGCAGGCGCGTAACGATGAGGCAGCGCGCCACAGCGTTTCGAACCTGCATGATCGCCTGGAAAACCAGTTCGTTACCCGCATGGAGTGCCAGGCCCATCGGCAGACCTACATGCTGATGCGTCCGAACAACTCCGGCGGCAGCAACGGAAGTATGAACTGACCTGTACCTGTCCTTTGAGAGAGGAGATTCCTATGAGTGACATCGATACACAGGCCCGTGAATTTGTGGAGCAGTACAAGGCGTCGCATCCTGGCGCGCGCCTGTTTCAGATCATTCTTCCCGGACGGGAAGAGCTGTACATGGCGCGCAAAGCGTCATGGGGCGAATACAAGTCCATCGCCGGGCAGATTCAGTCCGTCCCGCAACTTAACGAGGTCCTGGTGCAGCGGTTTCTGGTGTGCCCGAAGCCTGACTACGAGGCCATGCAGAACGAGTGGGACCCCGGTCTTGTCGTCGCCCTGGCCGGGCAGATTCAGAAGGGCCTTGGTTTCGCCGAGGGAGCCGCCATAAAAAACTGGTAGAGCGCCGGCGCAGGGACTGGCGGCACGACACAGAACTGCAACTGAAGACCCTCATCTGCCGCCAGTTTCCTGCCTACCGGTTTGCCGACCTTGATGACCTGACTGCTGACGATATAGCCGACCTGGCAGGTTCCGCTCTGGCGGTCCAGGATGCCGAGTCGGCAGCATCACACGGACGAAAGCGGCAGCGCGCATGACCACGTCGATCGCCCACAGCATCGGGGTATTGGTGAAGGGAGCAAACTCCCTGGCCAACCCGATGGCGGCGGCGGCGCGCACGCTGCAAGGATTCAAAAAAACCGCCGAGGCGACGGCGCTGGGCATCAATAAAGCCTTCGCCGATCCGATCGGCGTCAATATGGACGCTATCCGCGACGCCAACCAGCACCTGAAGGACATTGGGGTGCGGGCGATGGCCGCCGGCGGCGTGATGGCCGCGGGCCTTGGGCTCGCGGTAAAATCAGCCGCGGACTTCGACGCGGTCATGGCTGAAGTGTCGACCATCGTCGATACCTCGACCACCGACATGGGCGCATTGACCGCGCAGGTACAGAACCTGTCGCTGGTCTACGGGCAGATGCCGGAGACAATCGGCAAATCAACCTACGAGATCATCAGCGCCGGTTTCGCCGATGCCTCCGACGCGATCCGTGTCATGGAAGGCAGTTTGAAGTTGGCGCGCGGAGGCGCAGCCGAACTGGTGCCCACGGTATTGGGGCTTACCTCGACGCTCAACGCCTACGGCATGACCGGGCGCGAGGTGACGCGCGTCAGCGATATGATGTTCGTTGCCGCCCAGGACGGAGCCACCAAAATCGAGGAACTGTCCGTCACGCTGGGCCGCGTCACGCCGATCGCCGCCGCCGCCGGCGTCGGGCTCGACCAGGTGCTGGCCGCCACCTCGACGCTGACTCTCAGCGGTCTTTCCACCGCCGAATCGGTAACGGCGTTGCGCGGCGTGCTGACGCAGGTCATCAAGCCGACGCATACTGCCCGAAAACTGGCGCAGGAACTGGGCCTTGATTTTTCCGTCACCGCCCTGCGCGCCAAGGGGCTGGCGGGATTCCTTGCCGATGTTGCGCTTGCCACCAAAGGCGATACGACAGCCATCGGAAAGCTGTTCCACAACGTCGAGGGCCTTACCGGCGTTCTTGCGTTGGGCGGCAGCCAGGCGGGAAGGTTCAGTCAAATCGTACAACACATGGGAACTTCCGCCGGAGCGACCGAAGTCGCCTTCGGCAAGATGAACGACCGCGCCGGCGCAGGGTTCGGGCGACTGAAGGCCAGCTTGGCCGTGATGACCGATCATATCGGCGGCGTGCTGCTTCCCATGGTCGGCGCGGCGGCGACGGGCATAGCCGACCTGGTCGCGTCGTTTTCGCGCTTCGCTGAGGCGCACCCGTTGCTGCTGCAAACGACCGTGCTGCTGACCGCCGTGACCGCAGGGACGCTGCTGTTCGGCGGCGCGGCCCTGATTATGGCGGGCCAGGTGGCGCTGGCGATGATGCTGATCAACGTCTCGACGGGCGGCCTGCTGCTGATCGTCGGCGGCGTGAGCGTGGGCATCACTGCGTTAGTGACCGCCGGTTGGGCGCTGGCCGACGGCCTGGCGGAGCAGGGCGGCATCATCAATCGCGCCTGGGGCGGCATTCGCGACGGCTTCATGGCGTTTGCGCGTCCTGTCGCCGCCGGCATGGGCTGGCTTGCAGGTTCGTTGATCTCCGCCTGGCAGACTGTTTCGGCCTGGGCGGTGCGGGTTTGGGAGCCACTGTCGAAGGTCATCGGCGTCGCCCTGATACCGCTGGTCCCTCTGTTCTTCGTCGCTATACAAACAGTCGGACTGCTGCACGGCGCATTTATCGCGCTCTACGGCGTGGCTAAAACCGTGCTGATAGGCGGACTGACCGCGCTGGGCGCGGTGCTCACCGGTATCGGCGGGTTCGTGCTGGGTACGGTTCAGGTGATCTGGTCGAGCATATCCGGCCTGGTAGAGGCCGTGCTCAAACTCGTGACCGGCGACCTGGGCGGCGCGTGGGCCGCGCTGAAGGGTACGGCATCCGGCGTCCTGGGCGGCCTGACCACTATGTTTTCAAGCTTCATCGGCGTGTTCGTCGACCTCGGCGGCATCCTGTACGACAGCGGCGTCGGGATGATTATGGCCTTGTGGGATGGCATGAAGGCAGGCTGGGGAACGATGAAATCAGGGTTCATCGGCCTGCTTGAGGGCTTCCGTTCCCTGCTGCCGTTCTCCGACGCCAAGGAAGGGCCATTGTCGGCCCTTACCGCAAGCGGCGCGGCGCTTATGAGCACGCTTGCCACCGGCATGCGGCTCAACGCCGACCAGCCGGCGCTCACGCTTCAGGCCGCGCTCGCCCCGATCCCGACCATGACCGCGGCAGTGCAGCCGCAGTGGCAACCGGTGTCCTCGCGCGGAAAGGCCGCAAACGATGACGCCTGGTTGCAGGATGCGGTCGGCTCACGGCGCGCCGGCGCAACCAACGCAGGATCGAGTGTGACCTTCGGCGCCGGCGCAATCCAGGTGACAGTCAATGCAACGACCGGTTCTGACGGCATCGACCTGGACGACCTGGAGCAGAAGCTGGCCGGAATATTCCGCCGACTCGCGTTGCAGAACGGAGCGCCGGCATGACCATCGATCTGCTCGTTTCCAGCGAGTTTCAGGTGGTCACGTTCTTCGAATTGAAGGCCGATGGATCGCCTGATCTGAGCAAACCCCTGCATCGCCTGCCGGTTCCGCACCAGCAGATGACCGTCAGCCAGGCGATACGCGTCGATGAGAGCCGCACCGCGGGCCGCAGCGGTAAGCGCAAGCAGGCCTCCGGCTACGAGTGCGCCACGGTCTCCATTGCGGTGGAGCTGCACGACATCGAGGACAACGGCGGCGTGGTGACCACGTCGTCCTGGCAGCAGTACGCCGACATCCAGGCGATGTTCCGCGACAAGTCCGCCGGCGTCGCGGACGGGACCGCCGTGCGGACCTCATCGGTGACGCCGCGCGTATATGGCGTGCAGTCGGCGATGCTCGACGCCTGCGGCATCGCCACCGTGCAAGTTAAGAGCCTTACCTGCACCGACCGTGCAGGCGAAACCTCTCTCGACGTCAAAATAGAGCTGGAAGAGTACGAGCCGCAGGTGGTGCAGCGCGAGAAGTCCTCTACCGGCGGCATCGATCCCTACTACGACTACAGCGCGCAAAGCACCGCAGAGGATGTCTATTCCTACGACGCCGCGTTGTCGGCATCCGTAGCGCAGCACCAGGCCGCCGCAGGCGCGGAGGAAAGCCTCGGCGCGACCTATCGTTCCGCCAAGGCCTCGGCCATGGGAGGAACGCCATGACCGCGCACTGGCAGCCGCTCAGCCTCCTGGCGATCCCCGGCGTCGCAAGTGCCGTCTCCGCCGCGAAGACCGGCGCGACTGCCGGAGCCGTCGTTGCCGAGACCGCCGCCGATGGGCTGGCGGTGCTCGGATCGCTGGCGGCGTTGCTGCCCACGCCGAGCAACCTGGCTGCGCCGATCGCGCTGCTCTCCGATGCGCTGGCCGATCTGTTCGGGGCAGGCGTCTATGCCTACGTCGATGCCGGCTATTTCGTGACCGGCTCCGGTCCTGACGGCCTGGCCGGATTCGTAAATCGCTGGTCGGCAAGCCTGGATGACGCAGGCGACGGCGACCGCCCGACCTTCAGCAGCTTGTCCACCGTGGACGCCTGGCTATTAGTCACCGGCGCGGCGCAGTGGCCGCAGTTTGCCGCACTGGCGACGCTGCTGGCCGACCTGCTTAAAATGCCGCAGCTTGCCGCCGTCGATACGAGCATTCCCCGCACCTGGCAGGATGTGCAGGAGCGCGGCATGGCCACGCCGCCCAACTGGGCGCGCCTGGCTGCTCGTGATGTGTTCCCCGTCTATGGTCAGGTAGTCGATGCCGTCGAAGAGATGGTGTCGCGCCTTGAAACGCCTGCCTCCTGGGCCGCCCAGGTCGCACAGCTCCGCAGTGTAGCTGAGGCTAAAGCGGCGGGGTTGCGGGCGCTCGCCGACCAGCTTGACGCCATTGCGGCGACGATCGCGGCGCTGTCGCAGTCGCAGTTGAGCGTGCTGCACGTCACCGGCGCAGGCATAGAGCAGGTGCGCCTTGCGGTGCAGTACGCCGATGCATCCTCACAGGGGCTCACGGCTGACGCCTATGTCGTCGGCGTGTGCCTTGCGGCGGGCGGACCCGACGTGACGCCGCTGCGCACCGTGATGTCCCTGCTGACGGGAGTCGCCGCATGAGCCCAGTAACGTACCCGCACCTCGGCATCGACCTGGTCCTTGCGGACCTGGACCTTACGCTGTCGGGCGACGGCGATTTCGCGATCACCAACGATGGCGGCGTCACGCTGATGCAGGACGTGCAGCACCTGATCGATACCTTGCCCGGCGATTTGTACGCGCACCCTGACTACGGCTGCGGCCTTCAGGCCATGGTGGGCGAGGAAGACGCCGCCGGTTTCGCGGCGCTGGCCACGCGCATTATCACCGACGCCATGATTCACGACGTGGGCATCGGCCCGCGCATCAACCATGACTCGCTGGTGGTCGCCGTGACCGCCGGAGCGACTTCCGCGGCTATCGCCATTACCTATCAGGCCATCGGCAGCAGCCGTACCTCGACGCTCAATCTGGTGTGGGGCTACGGCTATCAGGAGGCCACCGAATGATCTTTAAGACCTTTACGCAACTGGTGGCGGACCTCATCGCAGCGATAGGCGCTGCGGCCCGCGTCACGAACTTCAACGTCGGTTCCGTCGCCCGCACGCTGGTTGACGCCATCGCCGGCGTTGTGGCCGAACTGTACTCCTACGCCTCATCCGCGCTGTTGCAGGCATTCTGGGATACCGCTACTGGCTGGTGGCTTGCGCGCATCGCTGAAACCCGTGGATTGACCCGCACCGAGGCAATCGCGGCGGCAGGCAACGTGACCTTCAGCCGCGCCGTTGCGCGGGCGACAAACGTGGTCATACCTGCGGGAACCATCGTCGGTACGCTGCCCGACAGCAGCGGGACGGCGTATCGCTACGCCACCACCGCGGAGGCGGTATTGCTCAGCGGAACCACCTCGATCACTGCGCCGGTTGCGGCCATCGTCGCCGGTTCCGCCGGCAACGTCGGTAGTTCAAGCATCACCGTGCTGCACACCTACGTCGCCGGCATCGATGCCGTGACCAATACCGCCGACTGGCTGACGACCGCCGGAGCCGACGAAGAAAGCGATACCGCGCTGCGGGCGCGCTACCTGGCGGCCTGGAGCGAGCTTTCACGCGTCGGCCTGCCGGAGTACTGGCGCAGCCTGGCCCTTGGCGTTACCGGCGTCGCCGCCGCGGTGGTGGACGACAACCAGCCGCGCGGCGAAGGCACCGTTGACGTGTATATCACGACTGCCGAGGGCCTTCCCTCGCCCGCGCTGCTGGCGCTGGTGCAGGCCGTGTTCGACCAGGAACCGCCGGTCATCGGCGATGTGCTGGCGCGTGCGCCGGAGGCGCTTACGGTGCCGGTGACGCTGGTCGTCACTCCGCTGCGCGGCTATGCGACCGCCGCCATCGACACCGATATTCGTACCCGGCTGAGCATTTACTTCGGCGACGTGACGGACACAGTGGGCATCGGCTTTACGCCGCTGGCTC
>Ga0172381_10001767_pt1 | contig 24701 bp, 17 predicted proteins | sample Leawel6488metaG_FD_119754 | JGI IMG/M metagenome (GOLD analysis project Ga0172381, IMG submission 119754) | Leachate microbial communities from a municipal landfill in Southern Ontario, Canada - Leachate well 64-88 metaG | ecosystem: Engineered > Solid waste > Landfill > Unclassified | place... | reverse complement strand
GCTGGACCACAATTTTATTATATTCTCCGCCGTCGGTATATTTCGCCTCAAAAGGATAAATATGCCATAAATTACCGGGCAGATTATCAAAGATAGACCGCGCCAGGGGTAAAACGCGCAAATCGTCCTCTTCTGAGCCGATAATCGGCACGTCGTATTCGTCGCCGTCGATATACTCTTCAATCAGCGCCGGCCGGCCGATCTCTTTCAGAACCTTCTCCAGCTGGCGATGCAATTCCTCCTTGTTCTTAACGACCGAGTCGTTGGTGATGCCGATGGAATTATCGGTATTGGCCGGCTTGACGATGAGCGGATACTTCAGATCGTCGCGGATATCGTCCTCCATCGAATAGACATAATCCCACTCCGGCGTCGGAATCTTATGATAGCTCAGCAATTTCTTGACCCGGATTTTATCGATACAAAGCCCTAAAGTAAACGGATTGGAGCCGGTATAAGGAATCTGTAAAGTATCTAAAATAGAAGCGACGTGCGGTTCCAGAAGGCTGGAGTTATTGATGCGCTCGCAGACGTTAAAGACTAAATCAACGTCGCTATTTTTCAAATCGTTAAAAGCTTTGGGCAAATCGTTAAAATCAAAGAAACTGATCTTATAGCCTCTTTCTTTCAGGGTCTTTTCCACATCCAGACCGATAACCGTCAAATCTTTTTCCACGACCGTTTCCTGGTCGGCGCCGCCTTCCTCATAAAGATTACAGGCGATGCCGATATGGAGATTGCGTTGATTGGAAATCGCCATCTTGCGGATTTTTTCGATCTTGGAACGGCGCTTTAAGATTTCCACATTTATCGCCGAGGCGGAAAACGGCGAACGCCGCGTCGTCTTGCCGATTGAAGACGCCGGATGGAATTTCGCGACTTCATAATAAATCGCTTTCTCCGCCTCGCGCAGATTATCCTGAGCGTCGAGCGGATTATGGCCGGAAACCAGCACCCAACCTAAGTATTCATAGCCATCGGGCGGGGAAAGGACTGAATCGCCGATCTTTTTCTCAAACTCAAATTCTTTGACGAAGGGCCGGCGCTTCAAATCTTCGTCAATATTTAAATTAACGATAATACCGGAATAATCCGAAGAAAATGTCTCGGCCGCCAGATATTCATAAGGTCCGGCCGGAAATTCAAACTTCGGGATATAAATGCCGACCGCGATTTTAAGCATGTTTTCTACCAGATCAATATGCCAGGCGGCCTTGACGCTCGGATAGACCTCATCGCCTCCCAGACGCAAATTTATTTCCAAAGGAATCGGGCCGGTAGCGGTTGACTTGGCTTCAAAATGGATACAGCCGTTTAAGACTCCGAGCTTCTCTAAAGTTTCGTCAGCCATGGCGATAAGTTCGGCCTGATGTTTCGGCGGCAGGCTGGACGGCGTCATGCGCGTCGTCTCGATGAAAAAAGGTTCCTTGGTCTTGCCGTTATCGGACAGAGCGCAAAACTTAATCTTGCCGTTCTGAATTAGGATATCCATATCCACTTCATCGCCGTCGATATATTCTTCCGCAAAAACTTCCAAACCGTCGGCCAGAGCCGATTCTATCTTCGGAGAGATATTCTTCTTAATATAATCATAGCTTTCGCGAAGCTCTTCTTCATTATTAACTTTAACGACAAAAGCGCTGGACGCGCCATACGCCGGCTTGACGACCAGAGGAAAGCTTAAAATCTTCATGGCTTCATCAAGATCCTTATGGCTCTTAAGTGACCGGAACTTAAGCGCCGGCAGATTATTGGCCGCGCAAAACTCGCGTAAGGAATATTTATTCCTGATGCTTACCGCCACTTTATAAGGGATATTGATGAGATGATACCGATCGGCAATCTTCGCGGTCAAAAGGACGTCATCTTCCAAAAAAGTCAGGACTCCGTCCATCTTAACGCCCGGATTATTGCTCAGGAATTTATCCAGCGCACCGAGCGATTCCGTATAATTGGAAGTATCGGCCGAGATAGAGTGATCGACATAAGGCTGGAAACTGCTCGCTTCCTTGCTTAAGATAATGATTTTTACCCCCAGATTCTTAACTTTCTTGATAAAAAGCTTCTTGGAATGCAGCGGGTCGTTCGCTCCGGTAGTATTGACTATTAAAACCGTCTTACCGACTAAAGGACTACGGTTGGAATCCGAATTACCGTTACCGTTCATAATTATTTAAGGTTATAAGTTACTCCGATTTCAATTATCACTTCGCGATCTCCGGCCGGAGTCTGCGGTGAGACCGCTCCGCCTCCACCCATTCCTCCCTTGCCGTCAGCCGTGCTATAAGACGCCATCGGGCTCACTAAATTCTCATACCAGCCGGTGATATCATTAAGCCGGACTCCGGCGCTGGCCGCTAAGGCCGTGCTTTTCACCTTGGCATCGGCAATCGCCCGGACGCGCGCTTCCTGTTTTAAATCATTCATATTAGAAGCGTCGAAGGTCAGATTATTAACCTGATTGGCGCCGGCTTTGGAAGCGGCGGCGATTACCTGGCTTAATTTATTCTGATCCTGATCATAGCCGCTGACTTTAATCACTAATTGTTCATTGGCGTTATAGCCGGAAACAGTGGAAACATTATCTTTATAATCATACTGCGGATACAGGGAATAATTCTGAGTCTGGATGTCAGCCGGGGCGACACCGACGGCTTTGACGGCGGTGATTATATTCGTGACTTTAGTATTAAGCTGATTTAAGGCGTCTTCCGGCTTGGCGACCTTATCTATCTGGACGCCCAAATTGACTATCGCCAAATCCGGAGTATAGGTGACTTTACCCTGGCCGATGATAGTTACCGACTTGAACTGCTGATTAACGATGCGATCGCGCAGAATCGCGCAAATAATTATCGCGGCCAATAAAATCAGGCCGATAATCTTCGCGGCGCTTCGGCCTCTGTGGCCATGTCCACAGCAATTGTCTTTTTCTTTTTCCATATAATTTTATTAAATTTATAAAAGCTTAATTTTATTATACCTTCTTCTTTTAAAAACCACAATAAATCAGGGACTATTTAGCCAGATAGCGCTGCCTCTGCCGCGGACTAAGATGCTCAATGGCATAACGCAAGGCGGTTCTGGGCATCCGGCGGTAATGCTTATCCAAAAAATCGGTCAATTTCTGCTTATCTATCCGTTTCCCCATTTCTCTCAGCATCCAGCCGACCGCCTTATGAATCAAATCGTGTTCGTCTTTCAATAATTTTTCGGCCAATAGAAGCGTCGGCTCAACCCGACCCTTCTTGATAAAAGCGTAAGTCGCGACCATAGCCATGCGCCGGCGCCAAAGATTTTCAGATTCAGCCAATCGCTCTAATATTCTTAGAGCCTGCTTATCATCCAAAAGAAAATCTCCCAAAATCTTATAGACCGACAAGTCCACTAAATCCCAATTATTGATATGCGCGCTGTGAACCAGATAGAAATCGACTATTTTCCTCTTTTGCGCCCGGCCGTCGGCTTTCTCATATTGATCAACTAAAATAAATAAACCGATCATTCGAAACTCATGGATTTTACTCTCTAAAAGCGTTCCTATGTCCGAAAGAGGTAAATTAGCGTATTTCCTGGCTAAGAGCCGCTGAAGCGGCACTTTGAGGCCTAAAAACCGGTCTCCGGCGCCATATTGGCCCGGGCCGGTCTTAAAAAAACGCTGCAAACCGGCCGCTTGCGGCTTATTCTCATGGCTCTTAATTTCTTTGATTAATTTTTGTAAATCCGACATATTATTCTAGTATATTATTCCATTATTCTATTCCGCGCTCGGTTCCGTACTTGACAAAAAGACTATGATACATTAATATTATTATCAAACCAAAATAAAGGAAAAATGAAAAAGACGACCGTAGAAATGAAGTTAAAAACGTACCTTGAAAAAACGCTAAATTGTTTAAACCAACCCGGGCAAAGTCAAAATGTAGGCTATATGAAATTATACCACTTAGTTCATATTAGCAAAGCCCTGGCCGAAGGCGATGACAATATAGCCAGAATTCTCTCTTCCTGGATGCAGGATAATAAAGAAAAATTCCGTAATTTTTGTCCAACGGAAAATGATTTCTATAAGAACACTAGGGAGATTGAAAACAATATCCACAGAGTTTTAGATCCGGAAATATGCACCGGAACAGGCAGCGGCACCAAGCTTAATGAGCATCTTCATTTTTTGATGCAGCAAATATCTTGCCCGGAAGCGGCCTGAAACTAAAATCTGACTTTATAAAAACCGGAGCGGTCGCTTCGGTTTTTTTTATTTATACAGCTCTTTATACTTAAAAAGACGGCACTAATAAACGATTACCAGCTCCCCGACGAACCGCCGCCGCCGGACATGCCGCCGCCGAAACCCCCGAAGCCTCCGCCCGACGAACCGCCCCCGAAACCGCCGCGGCCGCCGCCGAAAAACCAAAGATTATTTCGGCCCGGCTTAATCGGCTTAGGCTGAGGCAAAATGCGGGAAACTAAAAAATCAAATAACAATCCGAATATGCCGATAACCACCGGCAAAATTATTAACAATAAAATATTAAAAAAAATAAGGGCGATAATCAATCCGATTATCCCGCCTAAGACTCCACCCTGCCACCAGCTCTTGCTTTTGGCTAAAAAGCGCCAAAGCAGAGAGATAAGATAAAATAAGCCGAGAACAATCCAGAAGACCGCGTCAATGCTTAAATTTTTCAAAAAACCCGGAGCGGGCGAGGCGGCGCCGGCACTATATTCCCCTTCGGTCGCGGCGATAATTTCAGCGGTCGCCTTATCCAGGCCGCCATAATAATCTTCTTTCTGAAAAGCCGGTTTTAAGGTCTTAGTGATAATCTGATAAGTTATCGCGTCCGGTAAAGCGCCTTCCAGCCCGTAGCCGGTTTCAATGCGCATCTGCCGGTCCTTAATCGCCACCAGCAATAAAACGCCGTTATCTTGTTTAGCCTTCCCTATCCCCCAATCCGCAAACAGCTTGTTGGCGAAATTCTCAATCGTGTCTCCTTCCAGACTGTTAATGATGACGACCGAAATCTCGTTAGACGTCGTAGCGTTGAACTGAGATAATTTATTTTCCAAAGCGCTAATCTGGCCTGAATCTAAAGTCCCCGTATAATCATTAACAAAACCGGCCGGTTTCCCCGGGTTATAATAAGCCCGGGCCGAAAAACCGGCCGTCAAAAATAAAGCTAAACTAAAAATTATGAGAACGCGGCGCCACATAAGCGGATAATTAATTTCTTAATTTATAGACCGCGCTTATTGAGTCAATTCTAAATTTACGACCGGAGCGTTAGCGGCCGCCGGCGCGACTTCAAAATAAGTCTTAGCCGAAAAACCGTACATACCGGCAATCGTATTGGTCGGGAAACGCTTGATCATCACGTTAAAGCTCCTCACTTCGTCGTTGAAGCGGCCGCGTTCCACGCTGATGCGATTTTCCGTGCCTTCCAGCTGAGCCATCAAAGTCTGGACGGTTTCCATGGACTTAAGCTCCGGATAATTTTCCATGATAACGAGCAAGCGGCTTAGAGCGCTTTCAACTTCAGTCGCGGCTCCGGCTTTTTCATTAACGCTAGCCGCGCCGCTATATCTGGTGCGCGCTTCGGCTAAAGCGTTAAAGACGGACTGCTCCTGAGTCATCGCGCCCTTAACTGAATTGACGAGATTAGGAATTAAATCAAAACGTCTTTGATACTGGGCCTCAACCTGCGCCCATTGGCCATCCACGTTTTCATTAGCCTTAACCAGATTATTATAAGAGCTCCAAAACCAGGCGGCGATAATCACGATAGCCGCGATAATCACGATCCAAATTGTTTTTTTCATATTTATTGTTAATTATTTAATAAAAAGCGTTTATTAACGCTTTTTAAGCTAAAAGTATTATAGCACAAAAAATGGAAATTCGCAATAAAAACTTCACTTTAAATTTATTTTAAAATTCCATTAGCTCTATATGATATAATAGCTGAGCTTAAAATTAACTGAAAAATTATGAAGAAAATTTACGCTTTTATTGACAGTCAAAATCTCAATCTAAGCATTCTGGACCAGGGATGGAAATTAGATTTCAAAAAATTTCGTGTTTATCTAAAAGATAAATATAATGTTGCCCTCGCCTTTATTTTTATCGGCTTCATAAAAGAAAACCAGGGTCTTTATGATTTCTTACAAACTGCCGGGTATACTTTGATTTTTAAACCAACCATAAAATATAATTCTGAATACGCGACTTCACGTTTAAAAGGCAATGTTGACGCCGAATTAGTATTGCAATCAATGATTGAATATAATAAATATTACCAGGCCATAATCATCAGTGGTGATGGCGATTTTTATTGTTTGATAAAGTACCTATTAAAAAATAACAAATTGGAAAAATTGATCATCCCGAACCAAAACAATTATTCGTCGTTATTAAAAAATTTTGTTTTTAAAATTAATTTTATGAATACGCTTAAACAGAAATTGGAATACAAAAAATCCCATCAGCCAAATGGCTAAGGGATTTCCGCAAGAGGCATTATCCTTCGGACGAAACCTTAGGCGTGTCCTCTCATCATGATTAATAATATATTAGCATCACTATAATTGAAGGTCAAGCTTTTTACCGCTTCGCCCTCACCCGCTCGTTTTCCGTTAAAAACTGTTTGCGCAAACGGATATTTTTCGGGGTGATTTCCAGATATTCGTCTTCATTCATAATGCTTAAGGCGCGCTCTAAGGTTAATTCCAGAGGCGGCGTCAGAATAATCGCCTCGTCGGTGCCGGAAGCGCGGACATTAGTCAATTGCTTGCCCTTGATCGGATTGACGGCCATATCATTACCCTTAGTGACATTGCCGATAACCATGCCTTCGTAAACCTCAACATTGGGAACAATATATAAACTGCCGCGATCCTGCAGGTTCCATAAGGAAAAGGCGAGCGCCTTGCCGGTCATCATGGAGATCATCGAACCTAAACGATTCTTCTCGATTTCCCCGGCATAAGGCTTAAAACCGGCAAAATGCGTGCATAAAATACCTTCCCCGCGGGTATCAACCACGAATTCATTGCGATAGCCTAATAAGCCGCGTGTCGGGATTTCAAAAATCAGCCGGGCCTGGCCGTTATGATTTTTCATATCTTTCATCAGGCCCTTGCGCTTAGAAATCTTTTCCATAACTACGCCGGTCTGGGCTTCGGGAATATCAATCGTTACTTCTTCGTAAGGTTCCAGTTTCACGCCGTTCTCTTCCCGGATAATTACCTGAGGCTGGGAAACCTGGAGTTCATAATTTTCCCGGCGCAAATTTTCCAGTAAAATCGCGATATGCAATTCGCCGCGGCCGAATACTTTATAAGAATTAGTGTCGGAAAAATCAATTTTCAGACCGACATTGACTTCCAGCTCTTTTTCCAGGCGTTCCTTAATCTGGCGGTTGGTGACATATTTACCTTCCCGACCCGCGAACGGAGAGTTATTAATCAAAAAATTCAAAGAAATAGTCGGCTCGTCAATCTTGATGGCCGGGAGTGGCGACTGGTCGGCTGATTCGGCGATGGTTTCACCGATATAAATATCCGGCAGGCCCGCAACCATGACGATGTCGCCGGCGACGGCTTCAGCCACTTCCTGACGGCCGATACCTTTAAAAGTAAATAATTTAGTAGTTTTGCCGGGACGGGTTTCCCCGTTAAGGTTTTCTATAAAGACAGGCTTCGCGGCTTTTATTTTTCCTTCATAAACGCGGCAGATAGCCAGACGTCCCAAAAAATTATCATAAGCCAGATTAAAAGGCTGAGCCAATAAAGCTTTAGTTTCCAGTTCCGGACTTGAAGCCGGTTTAACGTGTTCTAAAATAAGTTCCAAAAGCGGTGTCAGAGAATCAGATTCGTCGGTCAGACGGCGCTTGGCAAAACCTTGTTTGGCCGCCGCGTAAATAACCGGAAAATCCAATTGTTCATCGGTCGCGCCCAAATCCAAAAATAATTCATAAACCATTTCTCCGACCGCTTCCGGACGAGCCGCCGGCTTATCAATTTTGTTAATAACCACAATCGGTTTTAATCCGAGCTCCAAAGATTTTTTCAAAACGAATTTAGTCTGCGGCATCGGTCCTTCCTGAGCATCAACCAATAATAAGACGCAATCAATGGAACGCAAGATCCGTTCCACTTCCGAGCTGAAATCGGCGTGGCCGGGAGTATCCACAATATTTATCTTCGTTTCACGATAAAAGACCGAGGTATTCTTCGAATAAATCGTAATTCCCCGCTCTTTTTCCAGGTCGTTGCTATCCATGCTGACACTGCCGTCGTTCATGCCGGTCTGACGCATTAAGGCATCGGTCAAAGTCGTTTTACCATGGTCAACGTGTGCGATAATGGCAATATTTCTGATCTCCATATATTAAGCTAAAGTTTAATAAAATAAAAAAATTACGCACCTGACGTAATTTAAAATTAGGTCTTTTTTGATATTACCTTGTTTTTTAGTTAAAGTCAAGGGCTATAAAATAAAAAACCCGATATTTCAAATATCGGGTCTATTCAAGGATCTTAATAATCCGCTTTATTCTGTCGGCTTAACTATCTCATAAGATTCTTCGACAGTGGTTGGCATCGTTTCCCTCAGATAATCATAAATCGCCGTATCATATTCGCTCAAGGTCCTAAAAGTAAGGCAGGCGGCGATAAAGCGTTGCCGCAAATCAGTCTGACCTTTTTTAAAAAAATCCAATTGCTGGATAAAGGGATTATAGCTATAAGGATCAGTCAAGGTCATCACGCGATGAAAATTCTTGGCGGCGGCTCTTAACGCCGACGGACCGCCGACATCGATATTGCCGCGCGCGTCCTCGAACTTCGGCTTTTTCGCCACCACTTCCTGAAAAGGATAGAGGTTGATAACCACCAAATCAACCGGCAGGGCGTTTTCCCTTTTTAGATCTTCCTGGTGAGCCGGACAATAAGTTTCCGTTAAGTATCCGAGGAATAATTTGTGATGAAGAGTTTTTACCAAACCGCCTTCAGTCTCGGGCTGGCCGGTATACTCACTCACTTCAACCAAATGCGCGGCGGCCGCTTCTTCGGAAAGCATCTGCTTAATGGCGCCATAAGTCCCGCCGCTGGAAATAATCTTAATGCCGGGGCAACGCATTATTAACGCTAAGACTAAAACATCCAAGCCGCTCTTATCGGAAACGGAAATTAGCGCTGTCTTAATCGGCACTAAATTGTCGATTTTTTCTACTGGTCTGATCATGATCTTTAATTATTAAGGTTAATACTGAAAATTTCCGTATTCTGTCTTTAAGATAACGGCGTTATCTTCTTCGCTGATGCCATTTTTCAGGCAAAGACCGAGGTCATAGAGCTTAAGGCCGCATTCTTCGGCCGTTTCCCGTAAAACTACCCCAAGATAGGAACCGCCCTCGCCGACAACGTCGATACCGACGCCGCAATTGAAAGTCTTGAACATATACCGCCAGTCCTGTTTGGATTCATCCTGGATAAGACGAAAAAGCGGAGCGGGCTTGGGCATATTTTTAACATAAATTATGCCGTGGCCTAAATTCCTGATCTTAGCCGCGCCGCCGCCGGTATTGATACTGATACCGCGCAATAATTCCAGAGAATTAGCGTCTATCAGCTTATTTATAAGCTTGCTAATTACTATCGGCCATTGACGGGTCGGCGACAGAAGGGCTTCTCCCGCGGCCAGGCCTGAGAGGATGTTTAACTTGATATCGGTCGCGAATCGTCCCTGGTAATATTTTCCGGAACGTTTTAAACTCGGATACAATTTATCATACTCTTTCAGCATCAGGCTGGAACGGGCCAGTGTCAAACCGTTAGACATCAGGCCGGAATTTTCTTCCGTTTCCCAAACCGCGCGGCCGTCGCTGGCAAATCCCCAAATACGATCGCCGGGCAAGACATTGCCTTTGATGATATGTTCTTTCCGCGCGTAAGCGGTAATCGTCATATCAAAAACCGCCGAGCGGACCTGGTCGGGCAAATCAGCCGTCTCGCCGCCTAAGAATGAAATCCGAAAGCCGTATTCCTTATAAAGTTCCCTTAACTCCAGCCAGCGTTCGGCCAGGGCGTTCATGAGTATCTTTTTCAGGTCTTCCGGCAGGCCGGAATTAATAATCTGCGTCAGAATCCATTCTCCGTTAACAAAACCGGAAGCGGCGACATCGGAAGCGTTCATGCTCAAAGCATCGTCTAAAGCATAGCCTAATTGTTTGGCATTGCCGGTCTCCAGGTAATGGAGCAGGCGCTGAACCATTTTGCTGCCGTCGCCGTCGCAATGCTGGGTTAAGGCCATTTTTCCGTCGGTATACGGCGCGGTGATGATATTAACCCAGGCGCCGGGGTATTCATTATCGATTATCGGCTTAAAAGCCTTCCGAACAGCGCTTTTATCGGCATCAACGCCTAATTTAGCATAGAGATCCGGATTTTCGGTGTTTTGGTGTTTTTGTACCATTTCTGAATTTATTTTTGGTTAATAATTTAAGATTATTGATTTATATTTAGTTTTCAAAGAATAGTTTATCTTACAATAAAAACCGGTAAAATGTCAAATTAAAAGCCCGCTATCTTTTTTAAGATAACGGGCTTATTGATTTCACTTAATTTACGATTTTGTTTAAAGAACTAATTTTCGGCTTTGATTAAATCCTTAACCGGGTTAAGAATTTCATAACAGCTTCTGACTTCGTCAATACTGACATTGCTTAGGAAATCTGCCACCTCGGAGCTATATTTTTGCAGATACAGCGCGCCTTTGACCGCCATCTTCAGGCGAGACTCAAGACCGGTATGGCCCCGCAGCTTTTCCAGCTCTTCGATAAGTGTGGCGTAGTCTCGATGATCTGATAAAGTCATGACCTGGCGCGGATTAGCGATAGCGGCGGCTAAAGCGGCCTGGCCGGGGACGTCAATGCGCGTTGATATTATTTCAAAATTATCAGACGCTTCGGCGGAAATTATTGATCGAAGATTGATAATCGCCAGGTCAAAAGGAATCGCTTTAATATCTTTAATCATATCCTGATGCTGGCGGCAATAAGTCTTGCCTAATAAACCGAGAAAAACCCGCGGCTGTAAAGTTTCAATCACGGTGCCGTTCACTTCCGGTTTCCGGGCTAATTGCCAGAAGCTTAAAAGGTTCTGAAAAATCTTGTCCGGGGGCATTAAGCGGGCGACAGCCGAATAATTATTATCGGAAGCGTAAATAGTAACGCCGGGGCAATGTTTGATAAGCCCGGGAATTAAGATATCCAAGCCTGTTTCATCAGAAACGGCAATCATCACGTTTTTAATCGGCGCGTGATCGTCAATCTTTCCTACTGTTCTAATCATTCTAATAATTTTTAGTGAAAATTGTTAAAGAATTTTCTAATTATATTGGCTCTATTTATTTCTGTCAAGGGGAAAAATAAAAGAACCCGGAAATCCGGGCTCTTTATCACCAGCCAATCACATTTTATAACCGGCTCACTTTTTTCTTCTCAATTCCCTATCCTAATCTTATTCAACATCCAGAATCGGTTTGCCTCTATATTTCCAAAGCTCTTTCAAAGTCTTGATATGAACCTTCTCGCCTTTAATGATGACATAGACCTTATGGTCGCTCTTGGAGCGGACTAAGGTGCCGTCAGCGTAAGTCTGGGTGCCTAAGACTAAGGAATAAGCGGCAATAACGTTGTCGTCAACGGACAGGATGGTCTTGCCCTTATACTTGGCCAGTTCTTTCAAAGTCGGGATATGCTTAATCGTTTTCTCGCCGGTAACGACGTAGATTCGGAAAGTCGTCTTGGAGCGCAGTAAAGTGCCAACGGCATATTTCTGGACGCCTAAGACCTGTTGCGCTCCGCCGAGCTCTTCACAAGGCAGACCGATCTTGGCCAGCTGTTCTGGAGTAAAAGAGCAGGAAGCCGGAGTCTGGCTTACAATATTGCGGGTATTATTAATACAGACATATTTCGCTTCCTGGCAGAAAACCGGACTGGACGCGCCTCCGCCACTAGAAATTATGGTTTCTCCCCCACCTCCGCCGCCACTGCTCTGGCGAGCAGCGACATTAACGGTTCTGGCGACTTGATTAGCCTCGTTACCGGCGGCGTCGGAAACGTCATAGGTAACGGTATAAGTGCCGACAACAGCCATATTAACCGGATTAACCTTAACAATATTAGCCGTAATGTCTCCGTCTACATTATCTTCCGCAGTCGCTCCGGCATCAGTGTAAGTATCACCGACGGTCAGATTAACAACGGCGTTGCCCAGTAGAGTTATGACCGGGTTAGTCGTATCGGCGGCCGGAGTCGTCGACGAAGCGCGGCGGACAGTATAGGCACCGGTAAAGGTCTTATCATTGTTATTAACCAATGAAACGTTGACCGTGTGTTCACCCGGCTGAGTTATACTGATATAACCCCAGGTTTCTCCGGCATGGCTTGAAGGAGCACCTAGAACCGTCAAACTTATATCCTGCCATGTGCTGTCGTCGATATTAAATTTAGCGGACTTTTTCCCGGAAGGACCGAAATTAACATTCTGTAAAATGAAATTAAAATCGGTGGTCCACCAATCCTGAATCCAGCTCGTATCATTCTGAGTATCTTCAACGGTCGGGGCGGAAGTATCGCAGCCCTCATTAATATTTCCGTCACAATTATTATCTACCGTATCTCCGCAAACTTCAGTACCGGAAGCAACGCAATGATAGGCGTCGCAGACATTGCCAAGTCCATCATGATCATCATCGAGTTGGTCGGAATTAGCGACTGACGCGCAATTATCGCAGGCGTCGCCGACTCCATCGCCGTCAGAATCTACCTGATCAGGGTTGGACACAAAGGGACAGATGTCTCTTGAATCCGGAACGCCGTCTCCATCGGTATCAGCCAAAGCTTCGCTAACATTGACTGTGAAAGTCGCTTCATCCGCCGCGTTTCCGGCTTTATCGGTATAATTATATCTAACGGTATAAGGACCGGCGATATTCGTATTAACAGTGTCGCCGCCGACAAGTGCGGTGCCGGTACCATCAACAGTATCCGTCCAAGTGGCGCCCGGTTCAACGTAAGCGGCGCCGTGAGCGATAGTTACGGAAGTAGTGCTGGCATTCAGGCTGATTACCGGCTTAGTTAAATCAACCGTGAAAGCAACCGGAGTTTCGGTATAACTGCCAAGTGCGTCAGTCGCTTTGATAGTAAATGTGTGAGATCCTTCGCTTAATTCCGCCCGCGAAACAGGAGAAACACATTCGGCCAGAACTGTTCCGTCCAGCTTGCATTCTAAGGTAGACGAAGCATCGTTGACATCAAAGGCGATAGTCGCGTTGGTGACGTTAATAAACGCCGCCGGCTTTTCGGTAATAGTAACCGAAGGCGCGGTCGTATCAACGACAAAGGTCACAGAATCGGCGGAACCAAGATTTAAAGCGGAATCGGTCGCCCGGACATCGACGGTATGCGTCCCGTCGCCTAATTCAGCGGTCGTAAACGGAGATTCGCAGGCGCTGAAGCCGCCGCCGTCAACCTGGCATTCAGCCGTAGCCGGAGTAGCGTCGGTAATTGAGAAAGTAATCGTCGGAGTATTATCGGCAGTCGGATCAGTAACCGGATCAATAGAAACGACCGGGTTCGTCATGTCCACTATGAAAGCGGCCGTATCGGTAGCAATATTATTAAGAGCATCGGCCGCCTTAACCGTAAAGGCATGGGAACCTTCGCTCAGACCGGATAGAGCGACCGGGGAAACGCAGGCGGTAAATCCTCCGTTATCCAGTTCACATTCCATTGTCGCCCCTTCTTCGCCGGAAAATTCTATGGTCGTGCTGGCCACGTTAATAAACGCCGCCGGCTTATTAGTAATAGCAACCGAAGGCGCGGTCATATCGACGACAAATGGGGTAGTAGTGGCCTCGCCGGTAAGCATGGCTTCATCCGTCGCCCTAACTACGACAGTATATGTTCCGTCGGTTAAGGACGGCTGGAACGGAGACGTACAAGAAACAAATCCGCCATCATTTATTTGGCATTCGGTAGTCACATTAGTGGCGTCATTAACGGTAAAGACGACGGATGGTGCGTTAGTCGGGCTGACAGGACTAGTAACATTGACGACCGGGGCAATCGTATCGCTGACAGTTACAACGAAAGTAACCGGTTCAGCCGCGTTACCGCCGGAATCAGTCGCATTACAAGTCACCGTGGTCTCGCCTAAAGCAAAGGCTGAACCGGAAGCCGGATCGCAAGTTGCGATTACTCCGGTATCATAATTATCAGTAACTGCGGGTAATTCATAAGTAACGCTGGTGCTGGCGTGCGAAGTGGCTTCAGCAACAACGCTATCATGAGCGGCAATAACCGGAACTGTTAAATCAATCGTCCAAACTAATGTCACAGGAGATTCTACATTGCCGTTTATATCTGTAGATCTGATATTAACGGTATGGGATCCTTCGGCTAGCTCGGAATAAGAGACTGGGCTGGTACAACTGGCGTATGAACCGGCGTCAATCCGGCATTCAGAACTAACACCTCCGGTTACATCAAACGCTATTGAGGTCGAAGTTGAGTTGGTAATTCCGCTGCCGTCTAAAGCCAGCGACTTGCCCGTACCGTCAAGCGCGGCGGAAATAGTGGTTACGGGCGCGAGCGTATCAACAATAAAGGTATGAGTATTATCATCTATCATCGGATTTTCGCTTATATCTTGAGCACCGGAAATCTGAATAGTTTTGACAGCATCCGTACTAGTAGGGACAGTGTAATCAAAACAGAAAGTCTTAGCATCGGCATCGGCGCAATCACTAATTGTTTGGCTACTGCTATCTATTGAAACCGTCGGAGCGGTTGAAATATCTTCATTAAAGGTAATCTTAATAGTCTGGGTAGAGGTAGAATTTGAGGTGTAAGTCTGCCCGTCTGAATCAACGGAAGCAACTATCGGCGCAGTAAAATCGCAAGTCGCGCTGGCTGTTGATTTCAGACTGTCGACCAGACTATTTAAAGCGGCGTCCAAACCGGAAAAATCATCGGCAATAATCACGTCCGAAGTTGTGCCGGTGTTTACATTAGGGCCTGATATTTTTTTCAGGTTATCCACGGTTAAATCTGTGCTTGAGGCGCCAATAACTACAATTCTGATACCCGCCAGCCTAATGGCATTAGCGGCATCAATAGCGTTATTAAGAGCGACGTTATCAGCTACTGATTGACCGTCGGGACCGGTATAATAAGGATTGCCGTCAGTAATAAGGATTAAAAGTTTCGGGATTGAGTCTGAAGACAATAAAGTTGACTGCGCCTTAACCAAGGCGTCTTGCCAATTAGTATGTTGGTCATCGGAATCGGAATAATTACTTAAAGCGTCAATACCGGCATTAACTAAAGCAATGTCTTTAGTAGATTCCTGTCTGACAACCGCGACACTGTCAAAATCTGTCACGGAAAATTGAGCCGGCTTTCCGAAAGCATTGGCGAAGTTATGAAAAGAAGTTTTTAGATAAGCTAATTCGGTGTCATCGACACTGCCAGATGTGTCCCCCACTAATCCCATTTCCAATCCGCAACCCTGAACCGGCAAAGTCGGGTTCGTGCCAGGAGCCGGGGGAGCGTAGGTTATAGTGTTATCCGTGCTGGTTGAAGCCGAACTATTATTATCCGCCGCATCTTTTATAGCTCCGGCATTTACGGTCGCTATAATAGTACCTTCGGAAGTTATTCCAGAAACCGAGACATTATAAGTCGTGCCGCTTCCGGTCACGGTAGCGATTTTTGTTCCGCCGGCCGTACCGGTAATATTAACATCATTACTGTCAAAACCAGAAACTGATTCGCTGAAAACTACAGTGAAATTTACCGACAAATTACTGGTCGGATCGGCTTGACCCGAAGCTTGATTAATTGTGACGGTAACGGGCGCCGGTCCGGTAGCGACTGTCACCTTTCCTGTTGTCGTGGCGAAATTACTGCTATCAATATGAATTGATCCGGAACCGGTGCCACCCCAAGTTCCGGCGGCTTTGTTTATACCGTCAATAGCAAGAGTATTAGCTGCGGTATTAGAACCAGCAACTAAATTTACTGTTGCCGTTCCACTAACAGATAGATTCCTGGAAATAGCTGTTCCGTTTAATATAGATTTTACACCGCTACCGGAAAGAATAAGGTTATTATAAGTAAAATCACCAACCGCCTGCGCTCCGGTCGCATTGTACTCAACCGTTCCTGTGCTTGGCGTTAACGTACCTTGAGTATTAGTAAAAATTGAACCGCCTAATTTTAGAATTCCAGAGCCGGAGAATATAATTGCGGGTTTATCATTCGCACCACTTACATTACCTGTGACCGTAACCGTGCCAGTGGAAATTGTCATCTGATGTCTATTGGTTGTACTACCGCCGCTATTTGTAAATGCGATACTGTTGGCATTTAAAGTACCAGCCCCGACGGCAAGCGTGTTCATGCCACCAGATGAAGCTCTGGGAATAGTGATTGTGCCCGAAACATCTAAAACAATTCCCGAATTGATATTTACATTAGTATTCGTACCTGTCGGGAAAATTAACGAAGCGCAAGACGCATTCGTATCTACCGTTACCGTATTCCCGGCGGTTACAGTTACGCTGTCGTTAGGACCTGGGACAACTTGGGTAGTAAAAGATTTGTTACCGCTAGAATTCACACCGGCATTTGCCGTTAGAGTTAAATGAGTATTATCAGTAATGGCGGCGACAGTTTTTGTAATACCCCAATATCCACCAGTTGTTTTAATAACACTCCCGACTGCGAGTTCCGTGGTGAATAATGTCCCTGAACCAGTAACCGCAGTAGATCCGCTTGTATACGAAATCGTACCAGTCCTGGAGGCCGACCAAGTAGTTGCCGAGCTCCAATTACCTGTGCTTGCGCTACTTATTGAAGCCGCCTTCGCCAGCGGCACATTCACTGAGAAAGTGACGACCACGGCTATTAGCAGAGCCGCGAGAGAAAAAATTGAAGTAAGTTTTTTCATAAATTTAAATTAAAATTTACCAAATTTATATATTAAAATAAATAATAATTTATTGGATAATCGGAGTTGATGTTCCCATGCCGACGGAATAAGTTTGTATGCCCTGATCATAAGTAATAACCGACAAGCCGCTGGCTTTTATGGCTTCCAAAATATGATTAAGATGAGCCGGCGAAGTATGATAACTATCATCGCCGCGTTCCGTCACCGTATGCATCACCAGCATCGTCCACAGGTTTTGCGTTTTGGCCTGAGTAAGCCAACCCTGCACGTCCGTTATTTTCGTCGATCCGATCACGCTTCTGACTTTAACGTCATAAGGGAATAGTCCTAAAGAGTTATCTCCGGTTTCATAAGCGCGAGCCGACTGATAACCGTTAGCCGCGGCGGCGGCCAGAAGATCGGCGTTATAAGCGCCTAAAGGAAAAGCAAAATCTTTGACACTACCGGCGCCCAAGAAACTCTCTAAGGCGGTTTTAGATAAAGAGTATTCCGAATTATAATTCGCCGGCGTCATTAACGTCATATCTTCATGATTTCTAGAATGCGAAACTATTTCCCAGCCGCCGGCCTGTAAGGCGGTAATCTGGGTCGGATTCATAAAGCCCAGTTCATCGGTCTGATCGGAAATGACCGCCGATGACCCGACAAACCCATAACGATCCAACAGCTTCTTAGCTTCGGTATAAGTACTGATTTCACCGTCGTCAAACATTAAAGTAACGGCTCCCTGCGTCGGCGTAAATTCGCTTACCGTTATATCATCAAAATAAGCCGTACCGCTGGCATTTTTCAAAATCGGCACAACATATATATAAGCGATCGGCGCGTTAACTGTAGATAAATTTCCTGTATTAAAACCAATCCAGCGCCAATCAAATGTTCCCGAATTCGGGATACTGTTCCAATACGCTATTTGTTGCCCGTTGGTTAAATAAATTTCGACATATAGGCTGGCGCCGAACCAACTGCCCGCAGCCATAGTAATATTACTGCCCTTAACATAGCCGCCGATAAAAACCGGCTTCTGTTCAGTTTGATTTAAATCTATTCTCTGTGAAGCGCCTGACGTATTCTGATCACTGGCGTTATTAAGGCTTATGCCGCCGCTGCCGGTACGCGCCGTCGCTACGCGCGTAAAACCTGACCCGAAATTCTGCCAACAAGGTACTGAATTAGGAGCCGGAGAGGCACACGACGCGTCTTCAAAAGACGGGTCGGCGAGCAAATTAGTCGCTGTGACAGCGGCTAAAGACTGGCTAGGCATTACCGCGACCAACATAGCCGAAATAATACCGATATTTATTAGTTTACTGACGATTTGTTTCTGTTTCATATATTTATGAACGTTTATTAATATTTTAATTTTTAAAATGTAATTTAATTTATTACCCACTAACGCCTCTCCGGACTGATCCAGCGGCCGCTGGAACGAATTAGGAAAGCTCCCAACAGGCCATCAAAGAAAGCGACCGAATCCATAAACTTCAAGAAAATAAAGAACGGCGCGTAATAAAAGTATCGGGGACGTTTCTGAATTATGCCGGCGATGATACTGATTATCATATTCGGCACCCAAATCGCCAAGACTGCTAATTTAAGGAAAAAATGGAATAATTCCAGCGCACCCGTTTGAAATACCGAGAATATTATCAAAATCGATAAAGTGACCAGTACTATCGGAACGACCAGCAGTATCAGGCTCGACAGAACAACCTCGATAAGAAAAAAAACTAAACTGGCGGAAAATTTACTGGGCCATAATCCGTGATGTTTGACCGTTTGCCAGAAACCGAGATCCCATCTCTTGACCTGACGGAAATAATCATGGAAATTATCCGGATCCTGGGTATAGCCGGAAATTTTCGGGCTATGAACTATCCGGCCAAGATTTTTATGATGGACTTCAAAGGTCATATTGAAATCCTCAATCACTAACCCCGACGGATTCAAGTTAATCTTATTTAATATCGAGGAACGATAGATACTGGCGAATCCGGGGACGATGTTCGCCACATTGGCGTGTTTCCAGCTTTGACCGAATTTCAACAGCAATTGGCTTAAGGTATAAACTATCTCGCGATGAGCGATGAAATAAATCTGCCGGAACGATTGGTGAGCCGGGTCCCAGATGGTCCGGGCATAACCGGCGATAGCGACTACTTCGGGATCGGTAAAGAACGGCAAAGCTTCGTCCAGATAGTCATTCGGCAAAACCGTATCGGCGTCCACAAATATCACCGCCTTGAATCTTTCCCCGAAGGAAAAATGAGCGATGCCGGTTTCCAGGGCGCCGGCCTTACCGTGAGATGGATTCAGTTCTAAGACATTCACCTGAAAACTCCGCGCTATCTCAGCTGTCTTATCAATAGACCCGTCGGAAATAATAAAGATATTAGACCGCGGTACCAGTGGTAAAAGAGAAGAAATCGTTTTGGCAATGACTAATTCTTCGTTATGAGCCGGAACAATCGCCGCGACGTCATAGCAGGTTAACTGGGATGAAAAAATATCCAATGGCGATTTCGGCTTCTGGCTATGTGCCTCTAAAAATCGAGCATATCTCTCCTGGATTAAACGGGCCAAACCGATTATCCCCCAAAAACTGAAATTAAAACCCCAGAACGAAATAAAAGCTACCAAGCCGATAATATTCGAGCGCGCGGAAAATATTTCCCGCCAGCCTGAAAATAAATTTGTAATGAACATTCCTATATGTAAATTATTCAACCAGACAATATTTTCCATAATTAAGATTGAATCTCTAAACAATCAGTTTGCAGGAAATAGGCTTTCCCGGGATTGGCGTTCGGCGCCAGCGCCTGAGCTTCTTCTTTAATTCTCCCTTCGGCTTCCATCCGGGATTTAAAATTATCAAGACTGAGCTTAAGACCATCAATCAACTCGACGCGATCCTTCCATCCCAGCGCGGCCATCTCGCTTAAATCCGGTTTTCGAAAATTATGGTCATGATCCGGCCTCGCCACGAAAGAAATTTCGCCTGACGAATCGGTTAATTCAATGATATGTTTAGCGAACTCCAGTATTGTCACTTCCTTGTCGCTACCGAGATTATAGGCTTTGCCGGCAGCGCCTTTTTCCATTACTAATTCCAGACCTTTAATTATTTCGGAAATGTAGCAGAATGTCCGTCTCTGGCTGCCGTCGCCCTGTACGGTCAGGGGTTGGTGTGATAGCGCTTGCGAAGCCAGGCGAGGAAAAAGACGGCTGTCATCCATAGACATATTCGGCCCGTAAACATTGAAAAATCTGACAATCTTGGCGTCCAGACTGCGTGATTTTACAAACCACTTAACTAAAGTTTCCGAGAATCTCTTCCCCTCTTCATAATTAGCCCGGGCGCCTAAAGTATCGACATTACCTGTATAACTTTCTTTTTGCGGAGACACTTCCGGCTGGCCGTAAATTTCGGATGAACTGGTGAATAAAAGTTTCGCTCCGGATTTCAAAGCCAGATTAAGCACGCTCAGAGTTCCGGCCGAACAGGCCAAAAGCATTTCGTCTCCCAGCTTTTCAATATTGGGAACGCCGGTCGGACAGGCTAAATGATATACCTGATCGATATGCTCTTTACCGCCCATAAACATCTTCGCAAATTCGTCGGATTCGATCCAATAATTAAAAAACTTAAAATTAGGCATTTCCAAAAACGGCTTGATATTTGAGTAGCGCCCGGTAACTAAACTATCAACCACGATGACTTCGTGGCCTTGGTTTAAAAGATGCGCGGTCAGATTAGAACCGACAAATCCCGCCCCGCCTGTAATTAATATCTTTGACATAGTGTTTTCTTATCATCCCCTGCCTTTACGGCCAATTTATCTGCGAGGTGGTAATTATTTGCGACCAGGGTCCGGCCGGAACATCGGCGGCTTTAATAAATTGCCAATCGACTCTATTGCTATCATCATTCAGACCGACAAATTTCAAACAATCTCTTAAAGCCGGAGAAACATCCAGACCGGCATTATTGGCTAATTTGCTTTTCGGCAAGCTAGTGCCAAAGACATAGGCGTAGTCATCGTATTGGTAAGGACCGGCATCTTCAATCTGGCCGTAGCAAGTGACGCCATTGCGGATTAATTTGACCCAGCGATTTTTCATCATGGATTCTTCGGCGCCCCAGGTTTTTTCATTAGCCCAAGGCACTACTTGTTTGGCGTTAGCTTTGCGATTACCGTTATCGTTAAAATCGTTATAGGGCAGATCCAAATAAAAGGGATTTTCTTTAGGAGTAAATCCGACCGGATAATAACCGTTCCGATTGGCCGGATCATCAAAGCCGCCGAAGTCTTTCTGCCATTCGTCATCCCAGGCGGAAAGAGCGTTATCTTCGGAAGATCCGCCGCCTTGCGGCTCGCCGACCCAAAATACGGTCGAGGTTATATTCTTATGAAGAAAATATTGCGAAGTCGTCGTCGCAATCGGAGGAGTGGAAGTCGCTACGGGCGGAGTAGTCGTCGCAATCGGAGGAGTGGAGGTCGCTACGGGAGGAGTAGTCGTAGCCGCAAGAACCAAATCTAAATATTTGTCAGCCGACCAGCCGTCAACTCCTTTATCATAATTAATCTGCCACCAAATTAAATTATTAGCTGATTTCGGTCCGGAAATTACTATTCCTTGAGCATTCTTGGGCTGAGAGCCTAAATTACGGGCATATGAAGAAGCGGAAGATTTTACAGCCGCTGATTGGGAAGAAACATAAGCGCGGTCGCCTACTTTGAATTTATAAACCGGAGCTGTTTTTTTAACGCCTAATGTCGCTGGCGGCGCTAACTCTAAATATCTGTCAGTCGACCAACCGCTTAGTCCGTTATCATAATTAATCTGCCACCAAACCAAGCCATTGGCGATTTTCGGACCGCCGACAACCGTACCCTGATTATTTTGGCGGCATACTCCGACAACCCTTGATATTAGTCCGGGAGAAACGCGCACATTCAAACCTTTGGGATTAGACGGCATCTTAACGTCGACCCAAACTCTATTGCCGATAACCAGTTTATCGGCCGCGGTCGAAGTTTTTACGTTCGCAAAAAAAGTAATCAATAAAAAACCGCCTATCATAAGGGCGGTCGAAATAGCAAAAAAATACTTAGTTAAACCAAGGCGCTTTATCGCGTTGATATTTTTCATATTTTTAAGAATTGACTTTAATTAAATAAGTTGTTTTTAACTAAAATTTATATATACTTTATTTTAGACGGTTAGATGTTATCATAATCATCTTCGTCTGTAAACCGCATTTTCCCGAAATCAATGACAAGTTATCCACAGACATAAACTATTAAAAATAGTCAAATATATTATAAAAAAGTAAATTATAAAAAAGCGTCAAAAAATTTGACGCTTTAAGAAAAGTTAAGCCGGCCGCTAAATCAGACGACAACAAAACCATTTATCTCCAATATCCTCCTTTTAGGAATCTGTAAATCATCCACTACCATAAGCAAGGATTCATAGGCCATACGCAGCCTGTCTGATTGGTTTTGTTTCTTTTCTGAACTATATTTCTCTCGCAATTTTTTGGAAATATCTCCCCCGTATAAAGCCGGATGAGCGATTTCGGAAATAATAGCCTCCGGCTTATCGTTCCAGATTCTTAGCAGAAGTTCCATCGGGATACCATAGCGCGGCACGATTATTTTTGAAGCTATTTTTCGAATATCTTCAAAATGAAAGCCCATAAACCCGCTTCGGACGTCGGTTAATTTCCAGCCGGTAATCTTGCGTAGCATCTCCACGAAAATCATATTAAGAAGAATCCTGTCCATCGGCGTATGAGTCTGATCGGATAGCGGGTGGAAACGCGAACAGATGACGATATCACTCTCCTGTAATTTCCAGTCTACTTCCGACAAAAAATCCAAATTATGCTGACCGTCAGCGTCAAATTTAATGACATGCTCGTAACCGCCGCGATTGACGATATACTCCAGGCCGATCCTGGTAGCCACGCCAACGCCGCTGTTTTGACTTAAAGCGACGACATGCTCGGTGAATTTTTTGGCGATAATCACGCTATTATCACTGGAACAATCATCGACTATAATGATCTCCGTCTCCCGGCCGTTAATTTTACGCGGAATTCTGCTTAAAGTTTGGCCCAGTTTTTCGGATTCATTAAATACAGGAATAAAAAAGGCGATTTTTTTTAACATTTTTCGTCCTCCTTAATTTATTAGATTATTAGGTTTTGATTGAATTTTTAAATAACTGGTGAAACTATAGCTTAATCTAAAATGAATTAATTAACAATAGGTAGAAACGATGTCTAATTGCTCCCGGTTATTTACGCCCAAACCCTCAAAAGCGTCATCAATGACAAATGAAGAAATTTTGTCCCCGTTCTCGTAGGCTATCTTAATCATATCCGTCAAATAATATTCTTCGGCTTTATTCTTATTATTAAGTTTCTCGATATTTTTCCATAACCAACGGGCGTTAAAACAATAAAAACCGACGTTAACTTCCTTAATCTTTTTTTCCTCTTCCGAGGCGTCCTTAAATTCAACGATCGCCCTGACTTGATTATTGTCTCTGATTATCCGTCCGCAATGGTAGAAACTCCCATAATCTCCCGCAAAATCGGGTACGGATATGGTCGCTAAAGAAATTTTGGCGCGCGCGCTTTCATGGACATTTATTAATTTCTTTAAAGTCGCGGCGCTTAATAAAGGATGGTCGCCGGGAATGACTACGATATTTTTATATTTTTCTTTTGCGAGTGCCTGCTTGGCGCACCAGATCGCGTGCCCCGTACCCAGTTGTTCGGCCTGATGGATATAATTCATTTTATTACCGAGCGTGGTCATTATTTCGCCGCCTTTAAAACCGACTAAAATAACCGGCCTGTCAAACAAAGGCTTGGTATTATTAATAATCCTCTCGATTATAGAAATCCCTTTGATCGGGTGCAAAACCTTCGGCAATTCCGACTGCATCCTGGTTCCCTGGCCGCCGGCTAATATTATAATCTGGTTCATAATTTGCTCTGTTTCTTTATTTTTATTCAGAATAATCCCCAATACATGTTTTGTCAATTACAACAAAAACGCCCCTTAATTTTTTAGAGGCATCTTTTAAATTTCAATTTTAAAATCATATTGATCGATCGGCTGATCTTAAAACACAATCAAAAGCAGAAGCAGCATAATCAGCCCGACTCCGGACAGAATTGGCTTATGATGCTGTTTCTTAAAGCTGATAATAATATTCAAAATAAGAACAATCATGGCTAAAGCTAATAAAATCTGAAAATAAATTGAACTGGCGTCAAAAATCTTACTTAAGCCGTTATTAGGATGGGTCCTGAATAGCCAATATTGATCCAAGAGCGAGGTCTTCTGCGGCTTGATGCTTTCAGGATTAACCATAACTTGAGCGGTATTGCCGGCGGTATCGGTCGCGATAATAGTCGGCGGGACGACAGAAGCGGGTTCGACCTTATCGCTGGTCACGGCCATTTGCCCGACCCAAAGGGTTTCGCTCGGCTTCGCAATTTGAGATAAAGCGGCGGCGCTTGAAGTCGCAACGGCGGCCAGAGTGGAAGTCGCTATAGTGGAACCAGCAACCGGTTCGGAAGTTTTAACCGGCTCTAAAATAATATTTTTATTTTCAACTACCGCGACCGCGCTTTGCGTTTCTGTCGGCAGAACCGCTTC
>Ga0172381_10001766_pt1 | contig 24719 bp, 19 predicted proteins | sample Leawel6488metaG_FD_119754 | JGI IMG/M metagenome (GOLD analysis project Ga0172381, IMG submission 119754) | Leachate microbial communities from a municipal landfill in Southern Ontario, Canada - Leachate well 64-88 metaG | ecosystem: Engineered > Solid waste > Landfill > Unclassified | place... | reverse complement strand
GACTGTAAACGGGAACAGCCCCCAGTTGAGAAGATTGCTTCTGTAACGTTTTGTCGCATATGAGTATGCTATGTTCGCATAGCCTTTGAGCACTCTCTGGCAGGATGCAGCCTGTTCTCTTGCAGAACCGTCTCCCGGTTTTTTAGCAAATATGAGGCTGCCGTCCACTCCGTCTTCCAGAGCAGCTTCCTTTGCGTTTCGGACATATTCCGGTGCTTTCCTTGACAGAGTATATTCCGCCAGTGCAAGGGGGTTGGATCTGTACGACGCCGTCTCGCCCGAAGGGATCAGCTCGTCAGTTGTAGTAACATCATCTGTCAGTACTGCCGCGACCTTTAAAAGAAGGTTTTCCGGACATTCCGGTATCTCCGGCCATGGTTTTATATTCGGCCCATATATCAGTTGCCGGCTTTCATCGGGTTTCCCATATCCGTTATATACTCTTTTTTCATAGATCTCTCTGTTGAATACATATTTAGGATCCTCTGTTTCATAGTCTATATCCGAGGCCTGTGTTATGAATCCTTTATTAAGTGCGGTAGCAGCTACGGATCTTGCATCCATAAGCGCCACATATGCCGACTGTCCGCCTTTTGGTACCGAACCTTCCCTGTTCTCAAAATTCCTTGTCGTATGTCTGACGGACAGAGTTCCGTTTGCAGGTACATCCCCCGCTCCGAAACACGGGCCGCAGAATGCTGTCTTGATGACGGCGCCTGCAGACATCAGTCTGTTGATATATCCCTTTTCATTAAGGGCATAGTATACAGGCTGGCTTTGCGGATATATGGAAAGCGAGAATTTATCATCTCCTGTTGAACCGCTGCCAAGTATGCATGCCGCTTCACAGATGTTTTCGAAAGATCCTCCAGCGCACCCCGCTATTATTCCCTGCCCGGCATAAAAGCTGCGTTTCCCTGCCTTTTCCATAAGTGCATCCAGGTCAAGACTGTGCAGTATATCTTTGCTGTTATCCAGAAAATCCCGTATAGTATATGCATTTGAAGGATGATACGGCAGCGCGATCATGGGTTCTATCATCGAAAGATCTATAGTCAGCGCACAGTCATACATAGCACCGTTCTTAGGTGCAAGTTTAACATAATCCTGCTCACGGCCATGCGTCCTGTAATATGCCTTCGTTTTCGAGTCGGTGATCCATATCGATGAGAGGCATGCAGTCTCGGTAGTCATCACATCGATACCTATCCTCTGATCCATACTCAGTCCCGATACGCCTTCCCCTGCAAATTCCAGCACCTTATTTGTCACAAGCCCTTTTTTAAATACTTCGCCTATCATATAAATAGCGACGTCGTGAGGGCCGACTCCGTGTTTCAGTTTACCGGTAAGCTGGACAAGGCATATCTTCGGGTATTTTATACGGTAAGGTCTTCCTAAAAGCTGTTTTGCCAGTTCCCCTCCGCCTTCGCCTATAGCCATCGTGCCCAGAGCGCCATATCGCGTGTGACTGTCAGAACCCAGTATCATTTTGCCGCAGCCTGCCATCATTTCACGCATATACTGATGTATGACCGCGATGTGAGGAGGTACGAATATGCCTCCGAATTTTTTAGCCGCAGATAATCCGTACATATGGTCATCTTCATTTATTGTTCCGCCGACGGCACAAAGCGAGTTGTGGCAGTTTGTCATGACATATGGCAGAGGAAAACCGGTAAGACCGCATGCCGCTGCAGTCTGAAGGATGCTCACATATGTTATGTCATGGCTTGCCATGGAATCGAATGTGATCATAAGATCGTTCTCATCCTTCCCCTTATTATGACCGGAGAGTATCGAATATGACATAGTTCCTTTTGCAGCGTTTTTTTCGTCTGTTATATGTATTTCACTGTATCTATATATCTTATTATCTTTAAATATTACTTTTTCATCTATAAACATGACGGAGTGGTCCTTTCGTATGCTATACTTTATTATACTTAAGGAAACAGGTTATGGGAAGTAAAGATTTTAAAGGGAAAATGAAATACAGACACTTCATATGGGATTTCGACGGAACACTTTACGATACATATGGCGAAATAACATACGTAATACTGAGCGTGCTTGAAGCAAGGAGCGTAAAAGAGGAATATGATAAGATATTCAAAAACCTGCATATATCGCTCACCCATACTCTTGCGATGCTTTCAAACGATCACGAAATCGACCCTGAAATATTAAAAAAGGAATTCACAGCCGCCGAGGAAGCGATGAATGTGGAAAAAGCGCAGCCTTTTAGCGGAACGTTGAAATTGCTCAGAGCATGCGAAGGGTTTAACTTCATGGTAACAAACAGGGGGGCATCGGTATTCCGTTTTCTTGATTCCAAAGATTACCATAAGTACTTCACTGAAGTCATGTACAGGGATTCGGGCCTTCCCTTAAAACCGAGCAGCGCTACGGTGGACTTCCTCATATCGAAATACGGTCTTCAAAAAGAGGATATATTATTTATAGGGGACAGGGACATAGATCTCCGTTGCGCAAAAAATGCGGGTGTGGACTCCTGTTATTTTGATTCGCATGACATATTGAATACAGTGGAATGCAGATATTACACCAAAGATCTCAACGACTTATATGACATTTTATCATCTGATAAAGGATGAGCCGATAATAACAAGCGCAAACATCACTACGAAAACCAGAAGAGCAGGAAGAAATGCGGCAAGATCTTCTCCTTTGAATCTTCTTTCTTTTATGATCACCAGTTTTACCTCTTCGGTATCCCTTTTAAGTTTTCTGATCAGCATTATTATTACAGGAAGCATGAGCAGCGATATGGCGCCCCACACTATGAAGGACAATCCGTATTCGGAAATGCCGTATGTTTCAAGGAAGTCTGTTTCTGTTCCGGTCTGGACATACAGATCAGCTATATATGTTATCGTAAGGGCTATGAAGTTGTTTACAAAGTGTCCGATGACAGAAGCAAGAACAGAACCTGTGCGGTATATGAAATAGCACAGAAGCATCGACAAGGCGAATGTTGAAACGATCTTTTCGGGTATCATGTGCGCAAGTGAGAAAAACAGCGATACAGTTAAAAAACAGGTAGTTTTCCCAAATCTTTCAAGACCGGACATGAAAGCAGTCCTGAAAGCTATCTCCTCGCATATCGCAGGCACGACCGCCATTACGATCACCGCTATGATATATTCGTCAAAACTTCCCATCACGACGGCATCTTCCAGTCCGGGAGTTATGCCCACAGTGTTTTCTGCTATCCATGTGTTGAATGTGGCAAGCAGCATGAATCCGGGGAGGGCAAGCGCCGTTATGCCGGTAACAGTGAGGACGTTTTTTATACTCACCATCTTTATATGGATATTATCCTTTGCCCTGTTTCCGGTAAGAAGGAAAAACATTACAGGCATCGCAAGCCCGGCAACTTCACAGAATATCTGATAAATATTTATATGATCTGATAAGAAGTATACTGACGCTACCTGAACAATAACAAATATTATGAATACTGTCATGATAAGAAGAAAAGACTGATATGGAAGTAGTTTCCTGTCTTTCTGTATCTCCATCATAATCCTTTGAGCCAGTCTATCTGCGCATCCGAAAGAAGTATATCGTCAGCTTTGAGCGAGTCATCGAGCTGTTCCATGTTCCTGCATCCCAATATGGCCGCCGTCTGTACTTTATTGTTCGTAAGGTAAGCAAGAGCGATACATGTCGGTGATACGCTGTACTCGTCTGCAAGAAGCATCGCTCTTTTCGCGCGTTCTATATTCTCCTGTGAAAGGAATCTTGTGATCTCCTTCTGTGTCAGCGGAGCCATGCAGTACTTTGAAAAAAAGCCTTTTGCCTGTGAAGTGAATGCCATCAGAGGCATCTTGTTCTTTTCATACCACACATACTCATCATCATTTATACATACTATAGTTTCATCCTCAAATCTGGCAGGGTTCGAGCTTGCAAGTGAGAAGTAGCACTGCGATATGGCCAAAGGCTCCATGCTTTCTTTTTCTGTAAACTCAACAGCTTCAGAAAGCCGCTTACAGCTCCAGTTGCTGACGCCTGTGAAACGGGCTTTGCCTTGTTTTACAAAATCATTGAGTATAGGCATGATCTCCTCTATCTTCTTATCCTCGTCATCCCTGTGCAGAAGAAATACATCTACATAGTCAGTATCAAGAGTCTTGAGACTCAGGTCAAGATCATATGTCAGATCCTCTTTATTGATCCTTTTTACAACATCCTTTTTCAGCTTGAGATTCTTTGGGAAGCCTCCCTTTGTAACGACTATCGTATTTTTTCTGTTTTTTCTTGTACTCATCCATTTACCGAGCATATATTCGGATATATTCTCAGAACCTGGCAGCCATTCGTTATATGATCTTGCAGTATCGAATGTTCTGAAGGCCTTACAGTATTTATCCATCAGGGCAAAGTACTGCTCTTCGCTGCTGTAGTCCGTAAAGGAACCTGTTCCAAAAACAAGTTTATCCATATCGAGATGATCACGGCCGTTGGAAAGCTTTATCTTTATCATTTATAGTACTCTTCTGCAAGCTGTGTCAGTTTTGGAAGGCTTGCCCTGATGGTTTTTAAAGATATGCAGAAGCACATCCTTACATAACCGGGTACGCCGAATCCCCTCCCGGGAACAAGAAGTATGTTATATTTCTTTGCAGTCTCTACAAATTCCATTTCATCTTCCGTAGGGGATTTAACGAACAGATAGAATGCGCCCTGCGGTTTTTTGATTTTGAATCCTATTTTTGTCATGTGATCATACAGGGTATCCCTGCGAAGCCTGTAATCATCGACATCGACTTTAGCGTCATAAGTTGATTCCACTACCTTCTGCATAAGAGCCGGGGCATTTACGAAACCCAGCGTCCTTGTGTTGAATATGCATATGTTGACCAGAAGACCGGAATTTTCTATCTTGGGATCTATGGCGATATATCCTATTCTTTCTCCGGGCAATGCAAGCGATTTTGAAAATGAATTCACTATTATCGCTTTGTTGAAGCATTTGAACACGCATGGGACCTTGACATCGTCATATACGATCTTTGTATATGGTTCGTCGCTTATAACATAAATATCCGTGCCGCATTCCTTTTCTTTTTCGACGATCGCATCATTCAGCGCCTTTAATGTTTTTTCAGTATAAATGACTCCTGTAGGATTGTTTGGTGAGTTTATGATCACAGCCTTCGTCTTTGCTGTAACTGTCTTTTTGAAAGACTCTATATCCGGCATGAAATCAGCGTCAGTTGAAGCTTCTTTTACTATCCCGTTTGCGTGCATCACATAAAATCCGTATTCCGCGAAATACGGTTTGAATACTATGACTTCATCTTTTGGATTCAGCAGTGATTTTAACAGAACGCACAGCCCGGCTGCAGCGCCTGCGGACATTACGATATCCGTGTATGGCACATCATAACCATAATCATTCTTTATGCTTTTTGAAATGCTCATTCTTGTGGAATCGAATCCGGCATTTCCCATATATTTATGCATCCCTGTGTTTTTGCTGTTAGCAAGTTCGATAAATCTTGCATTTACTTCCACCGGAGGCTCCATCTCAGGATTGCCGATGGAGAAATCAAAAACATTGTCTTCTCCGTATATCGCCTTCAGTCTGTTGCCTTCCTCGAACATTGCTCGGATGAATGAGGATCTGCTTAAATTACTTATTATCTGCTCGTTAAACATGATTATATGTCTCCTTACGTTATATTACACCAGCATATTTTATTTTGCAAACCTCTCAGCGTTTTGATGCTCTCGATCTTTCCACCAGGTCTTCATCGCATTTTACATATGCGGAGTAATATTTAAAATAATTGACCATTCCCGGTTTCGCGCCTTTTGGTTTCTTTACGTTTTTAACAAAAGTGTAATCCACTGCAGTCTGTCCGGTCTTTCTTGCTTCAGAATGGTATGCCGCTATCATAGCGCCTTCTGTAAGAGTTTTATCAGGAACAAACTGCTCTGCCATTGCCGGATTTTTTATTATCACATGCGATCCGTGCATATCCTTTATGTGCATCCATACATCGTACGGTGACGAACCGAAAGTGAGCCTGTCATTCTCGGTATTGTTCCTGCCTGCATATATCTCATAACCTTCCGATGAGATATATTTCACAGGCGAGAAACCGACGGATGTGTTCTGCCCGATCAGCTTGCCGCCTTTCTTTATGATCTTTTCCCTGATATATCCCTGCTGTACCAGTTCCTTCTTTATGTCTTCCGTATCCCCGATGCTTTCGCAGGCATTGAGAAGCTGGATCACACTCAGTAAATAACTCTCCTCAGCTCTTGCTTCAATGATCTTTTTTGATGCATATTCATATGTCGCCATACCCTTCTTATACTTTTTATAGAACAGCTGGGCATTCCTCTGAATATCTTTCGAAGCATCCAGCGGTATATCAATAGTTTCGTTTGTATAGTAGTTAAGAACAGTCACGCCTGAACTTCTGTCCTTTATGACGTGCATGTTTGCTGTGAGCAGTTCACCGTAAAGCTGATATTTTTTAACTTTATCAAGATCATTGATATCCGATCGGTATATACATATTTTTTTGACAAGCTTTGAAAGAATGGCATTCACGGTTTTTTTTACGCTGTCTATGCTCTGGGTCAGCCTTCCAAGATCATTCTTTCTGATCACATAATCCGTGTAAACACTGAGGAATGTGTCATATTCCTTTATTATCATGCTGTTTGCATCCCTGTATACCAATAGATCAAAGCAGTAAAAATCCTTCATGTTCTTCCTGCCTTTTTCATATATGGCTATAGGCTTGTATCTTCTGCTAGCGATATCATCGGATATTTTCTCCATACTGTCAAACAGCCTTGTAGTTTCGTTAGCATCCAGATCCCTGACCGTTTTATCTTCTTCGACAGATGCCCTTTCACATATTTCGCGCGCAAACAACGGGGCACAGCCCTTTATAGTGTCAAGAAGAACATGCGATATGTCCGAATCAGAGAATTTCATAAGGTCACGGAATGTTATCTCATCGATAGCTATCTTGTCCTGTGTAGGAGGCAGCATGTACAGCTCAGCGGGCATTATCCTTCTTACCGAGGACATTTCCTCATCAACATGACGAAGCGCTTCTATTATCCTGTTGTCTTTATTCACAAGTATCATGTTGCAGTTCCTGCCTGTGAGTTCGCATATGAGGGTCACAGAGGATGTGTCCAGAAGTTCATCCGTATGGGTTATATCGAAATATATTATACGTTCATAATACTTTGCATAGATCTTTATGATCTTCCCTCCCCCGATATGTTTTCTTAAGAACATGCAGAAATTATATGGGGTCCTGGGATTCTCTCTTTTTTCGTTCTGTATATATATTCCCGGGCATCCGGGATCACATGAAACAGTCAGAGTCACTGAGGTATTATCCATGTACAGGTTCATAATGACCTCATTTTTTGTGGGCATGTTTATGTTTTGTATCCTTGCTGAAGCATATAGATCATCTAGTTCCTCAGCAAGGCATCTTACCGCCAGTCCGTCAAATGGCATTGTTTCCTCCAAAAAGCGTTGTTAAACTTTGCTTTATATATTATCATAGAACCATACTTTTTAATGCAGAAAGTAGAAAGAGGGTCCATGGAAATATTATCACCTGCAGGAGATATGCAGTGCCTTATAGCAGCAGTACAAAACGGCTGTGATGCCGTTTACCTGGGACTCAGGTCCTTCAGTGCAAGAGCAAATGCGGAAAACTTCACATTTGAGGAACTTGATACTGCAGTCAGATACTGCCATCTTCGGGATGTAAAAGTATATCTGACTTTAAATACCCTCATATCGTCTCAGGACATGGAGCAGGCTGTCTGCGAAGCATACAGGGCTTATTGCCTTGGTATCGATGCGGTGATCCTGCAGGATATAGGGCTTTCCGCCCAGATAAGGAAAAAGATCCCGGGATTGAGAATGCATGCATCGACTCAGATGAGCGTCATACACCCAAACGAAGCCCTCGTCCTGAAGGAAATGGGATTTGAAAGGATAGTGGCGGCGCGTGAAGCCACTATAGAACAGATACAGAGATTATGCCGTACAGGTATTGAGATAGAAGTATTCTGTCACGGTTCATTATGTGTAAGTTATTCGGGACAGTGTCTGCTGAGCTTCTTCAACGGAGGAAAGAGCGGTAATAAAGGGTCCTGTGCACAGCCCTGCCGGCTTGCATATTCTTTATATCAGGACGACAAGAATATTTTTAACGGTGATCTGTTAAGTACGAAGGATATATCCGTGATGGATCACATACAGGAAATATCTGATGCAGGAGCGGTATCTTTAAAGATCGAAGGGCGTATGAAGAAGCCGGAATATGTAGCTCTTATCACCTCTGTATACAGAAAAGCGGTCGATAACAGGCTTACAGACAGGGATCATGGTGATGCATTACAGATATTCAACAGGGAAGGTTTCTCAGACAGTTACCTCTTTTCGAAAATGGGAAAAGAAATGATGGCATACAGCTCCTGCGGAAACACGGGAGTGGAGATAGGGACTGTGACAGGCGTGAACACGGAGAAAGCGCTTATACAGATCGAAAGCAGAAGAGAGCTTATTAACGGAGACGGGATAAGCTTCCAGCCAAGCGATATCGGTACATACGTGAATATCATTAAAAAGAACGGCAACAGATATGGCCTGATATGCCGTAACGGAGTACCTAAATCGGGTGAAAAGGTCTATATGACATTCGACAAGACTTTAAATGAGAACATACAGAGGTCTTATGCGGGAAACAGCAGAAAAGTCATGATAAACGGCAAACTCACCGCAAGGATAAACGAACCCGCGACTCTTCAGATAAATGACAGTAAAGGAAACAGAGTCACTGTAAGAACAAAGATCGTGGTACAGAAGGCCGAAAACGCCGGAGCTAATGAAGCCATGATCAGAAATATACAGAAAACCGGAAATACCGTTTTTGAATTCAAGGAATTCGCATCTGACATGGACGATGATATATTCCTTCCTATGAGCGTTGTGAACGAGCTTCGAAGGGATGCTTTGGACAGGCTCAGGGATATGAAGGAAAAGGTATCTTTCACACCTACGGAGGATCTGTCTATAGTACTGGATAAGAATACGGATAAGAACTCGCATGATACTTATGACAGGAGGAAAATATCCCTCTTCTTCTTTGAAGACAGACATGATTTCAACATCGCGGATATCGATTGCGACAGGATATATATGCCAAGGACCATGTACGAGAGGTATAAATCAGATAAAAGGACTTATCTTTATGTCCCCATCGGAGGCATATATACAGATAAGGATGATAGGATCATATCCTCTTCGATAGGCATACTTGATTCAAAGGCTGAAAAAGTATTTGATGCCGGGATAAACTGTCTTAATCCGTATACGCTTCTTGAACTTGCAAGGCATGAAGGTGTAAAAGCCGTTACATTATCATATGAGCTGCCGTACAGTGAAATAAAGCACTTCAATGATGCAGGCAGTGATATCGATCTTGAATATGTGATATACGGAAGAGCGGCTGTCATGAAGACAAAGTATTGCATAAAGGGAGCCTTCAACGGGATGCCCGGATGTAAAAAAACAGACATGTATATAAACGACAGGCAGAAAAAACGGATCGACATCGTCACATACTGTGACTGTCATACATCATATTTACTTGGAGCTTTTGTTATAAACAGGACAAGCCTCGCTAAAGAAATAACACAGCTCGGTGCAAATACCCTGCGGATAAATATATATAACGAATCCGAAAATGAGATACTGGATATGATCAAAAAGATAAGGGAATGATACTTATCTGGTTTTCATCAGCATTATAGCTTCAGATGCATCTTTTGCCTTAAATACTGCAGAACCTGCGACAAGCACGTTCGCTCCCGCTTCTTTTATCTCGTGACAGTTTTCAGGAGTTATTCCCCCGTCTACCTCTATGTCAGTATTTAATCCGGCTTCCGTGATCATCGCCCTAAGGTCCCTGATCTTTTCTGTGCAGTAAGGTATATATTTCTGTCCTCCGAAACCTGGATTAACGCTCATTATGAGTACCATATCCAAAAGAGGGAGAACATACTTCAGCGTATCTATATTTGTGGCAGGATTGAGAGCTACAGCCGCTTTCTTCCCCAGGCTCTTTATATGCATGATGGTCCTGTCAAGATGCAGGCATGCTTCCTGCTGTACGCATATGATATCCGCGCCTGCTTTTGCGAAATCATCGATAAATTTATCAGGATCACATATCATAAGATGAACATCAAGCACAAGCTCTGTCACCTTTCTTACAGACTGCACTACAGGCAGGCCTACAGAAATATTAGGTACAAAGTGACCGTCCATGACATCGATATGGATATACTGCGCTCCGCCTTTTTCTACCTTTTTTATTTCCTCTTCGAGTCTTGCAAAATTACTTGCCAGTATCGACGGTGAGATTATTATCATCAGTATCCCCTCCTAAGTTTTTCCGCTTGCTTAGCCATATTATATATTATTTTATACCTGCTGTGTCTTTCCATTGAAATATTACCTTCATTTATCGCATTTATAACAGCGCATCCTGTCTCACAGATATGTCTGCAGTCATTGAATTTACACTGCCCCTCGTACGGTTTGAATTCGTTATACATACCGGCAATACCGTCAGGATCCAGTAAACCTGGGTCGAATTTGGAAAATCCCGGGGAATCAGCAATATATCCACCGCCATATGGAAGAAGCTCACAGTGCCTCGTAGTGTTTTTGCCTCTGCTTATCCTTAGGCTCAGTTCACCCGTTTCCATGAATATATGCTCCAGGATCGCGTTGATTATCGTGGATTTTCCGACTCCTGACTGTCCGGCAAATATACTGATGCCGTTTTGCAGGACCTCTTTAAGTTTATCCATTGCAATATTATGCTTTGCATCAGTTTCCATGAACAGATATCCGGAACCTCTGTATTCATCTGAAATTTTCTGCCTTTCATCCTCATCCGACAGATCTGTCTTGTTCAGGCACATCACAGGCTCTATTCCATTTTGTCTGCATGCAAGTATCAGAAGATCCATCAGGATGGTATCACATTTGGGATCGTTTATTGAAAAGACTATTACAGCCTTGTCGACATTGGCCACAAGCGGCCTGACAAGGCTGTTTTTTCTTTCATGTATTTTTAGAATATATCCTTCTCTGTCTTTCACGTCCGTTATTTCAAAATCCGCTATATCTCCGCACAGCGGTTTGAAATCGTCTCTTCTGAATAATCCCCTCGGTTTGCATATATATATGCCTTTTGCCGTAGCGACTTCGTACTGTCCGCTGACGCCTTTGATTATTATCCCTGTTTCCATCTGGTTATTCAATTTGAGGAGGTTCGTCAGCAGGAACATCCGGGTCTTCCGTAGGTTGTGGAGCAACCCAATAGTCTTCATATATATATGTGACCGCAGGTTTATACCTGTTGGCTCCTAAGAATACGGTCAGTTTTGTCTGCCCTTTGGCAGGTATCCTGATGGTTCTCGTATAAGGGATGTCATCTATGGACTGCAACGTCACCTGTTCCTGGAATGAGCTGTCCTTATCGGAATATTCAAGTTTGAATATGAGCTTTACAGGGAATGTCATCTTGTTTACTTCATCAAATGTCGGTTCAAATGCATATGTTATGTAAATATCCTCATATACCGTGGTATCTACTTCTTCGTAAGACAGTCTTACATCGACTTTGCTCTGTTCATATATCGGCTGGCCGGCTTCAGGATACTGATAAGTGACTGTAGGTACATTACCACCTATAGCTGGTTCCTCAGACATGATATTCATAATAAGATTCGATGTCGTGAGTAAAGCAGTTGCTTGCTCTTTGGTAAGCCCTAATATCCTTGGTGTTGTCGTAAGTTCGTATTGCGAACCTAAAGATACATATATGGTAATGACATCATTGTACTTGATCTTCACTCCCTCTGAAGGCGAGACCGCATACACATATCCGGCTTCATAATCATTGTTGTGTTCTTCTACCTTGACTATCTGATTGTCATCATCGAATCCAAGAGCGATAAGATTCTGCTCGACTATCCTGTTATCCAGCCCAACACATATCGGGATCTGAACATAGTTGGAACCTACGCTTACGGTGAACGTTATTATGTTTTCGCCGCCTTCCTTGAATATTCTGCCTTCTTCAACATCCTGATCCATGATCGTTCCGGGTTCGTTTTCGTCAGAATATGCTTCTTTCATAAGGACTTCTATATCAAAATCATTTTCCAGCTTTTTTTTGATCTCCTCATAATCATAACCAACATAATTCTTTATTTCATATTCTGGCGTCTCAGGGACAACCACTTCCGCCAGTTCATCGATGGCAAATACGACAAAAGCAGTTGAAAGGGCTAGAACGCATAATATGGCTATGATCGAAGTCAGCACATATTTCTTTTCCTTTTTTCTTCTGCCGTGCGCATATACCAGCGGAACATTATATTCATTATCGAAATTCATGGATCCGTGTTCCCTGAATCCACCTGTCGCTTCCTTTATAGACATGGTTTTATGCATATCCTGATCATCATCAGGTTCAAGGAAAAGGTCTGATTCCGTAAGGGCAGGTTCATTCATCGAGTCCGCTTCGCCTTTTATCACGTCACCGTTTATAAAGTCCAAAGACAGCTCGCTCTTGGATTTTACCGGGTTGAAAATATTCTTAAGATCACGGGCCATATCACCGGCAACAGCATATCTGTCATTAGGTTTCTTTGCGATCGCTTTCAGTATTATCCTGTTCAGTTCTTCGGGCATATCTTTTCTCAGATCCCTGGGCGGTACAGGCTCTTCCTGTACATGCTTCATTACGACCGCTATCGGGGTATCCGCATCAAACGGGACTTTTCCCGTGGTCATTTCATACATTACTATGCCTGTAGAATAGATATCCGTGCAGTTATTTAAAAATACACCTTTTGCCTGTTCAGGTGATATGTAATGCACTGAACCGAAGGCCTTATTATCAGTCGTAAGAGTCTGTGTGTTGATCGCTTTTGCGATACCGAAATCCGTCACTTTGATCTTTCCGTTTTTTGATATCAGTATGTTCTGCGGTTTGATGTCCCTGTGTATTATGCCGTTTGAATGAGCATGTTCCAGCGCTGCGCATATCTGTACTGATATCTCGATCACTTCTTTGATCTCAAGAGGGCCTGTCGTCTCCATATAGCTTGAGAGAGTCGTGCCTTCGATACATTCCATCACGATATAGTTGAGGCTATTATCATAACCTACGTCATATACGTTTACTATATTTTCATGAGATAGTTTTGCAACTGAAAGAGCTTCATCTTTAAAGCGCTTTATAAAATCCTTGTCCTGGGCAAATTCATCTTTTAAGGTCTTAACCGCGACTATCCTGTTAAGGACCTTATCTCTTGCCTTGTATACGTAAGCGGTTCCGCCTACACCCATCTTACTGAGAAGTTCGTATCTGTTATTCAGTATAACAGGATCCATTGTTAATCCTCCAACTTCTTCTCTGTCTTTATCAAAACGATCGTTATATTATCAGTTCCGCCTTTTTCATTGGCCTGTCTGACAAGTTCATATGTTTTACTGTCCAGATCGCTTTCCACGTTAATTATATTCAATATTGCCGCATCGTCAAGCATATTGGTAAGTCCGTCTGTGCAAATGAGCAGGTATCCGTCAGAAACCAGTTCAAATTCAAGGATAACCGGTTCTGGTATTTCCGATATCCCTAATGCCTTGGTTATTATATTCTTATTTGGATGATTTGCATATTCCTCTGCAGTGATATCGCCCTGATCGAGCAGTTCCTGAACATAGGAATGATCTTTTGTGATCTGCGTCATCACATCACCGTGTATGCTGTATATCCTGGAATCACCTATATGAATGGCGTGGACCGTGTTGTCTTTTATATATATCGCATCCAGTGTGGTCCCCATCCCTGTCGATACATTATATTTTTTACTGAAATCCAATATATCCTTATTTGCAGAATTGCATATGTTCAGGAAATACTCATCTATTTTTGAACAGTTTTTAAATCTTCTGTCTCTTATCTTCTTTTCGAAACACTCAATGGCGGATTTGCTTGCGATCTCACCGAAAAGATGCCCGCCCATACCATCCGCCACAGCCGCAGCAAATTCATTGCCTTCGTCAAAAGGAATAATGATAGAAAGGTCTTCATTATTTTCCCTGACTTTTCCGACATCAGTAATTGAACTGTAGCTAAATATCATACTTTCTCCTTAACTGTCCGCAGGCAGCATTGATATCTCTGCCTAACTCTCTTCTTATTGTGACCGGAACACCCTTTTCCTTTAGTATAGCACAAAAAACGGACATATTATGACTGTTTTCTTCTTTTCCCAGTGCACCTTCTATAGGATTTACAGGTATGACGTTGACATAGCACATCACACCTTTAAGAAGATCACATAATTTTCTTGCATGTTCAAATGAATCATTCTGTCCCGGGATCAGTGCATATTCAAATGACACCCTTCTGTTTGTTGTTTTGAAATAGTATTCGCAGGCTTCTATAAGCTCTGCTATCGGGTATTTTTTATTTATCGGCATGATCCGGGAACGTGCCTCATCGGTCACTTCATGCAGCGATACGGACAGATTCACCTGCAGCCCCAGATCGGCGAATTCATATATTTTGGGAACGATGCCGCATGTCGATACGGTTATGCGTCTTCCTCCAAGATTGAATCCCTCCTTCATATTTATCACTCTGAGGAAATTCAGCAGATTCTCGTAATTGTCAAAAGGCTCGCCTATGCCCATTACGACGCATCTGGCTATGATTTTGTTGCTGTCCAGAGAGGCTTTCAATATCTGCCCGGTCATTTCATAGCCTTTCAGGCTCCTGTTGAAGGATACCTTCGATGACGCGCAGAAACTGCAGCCCATCTTACATCCCGACTGGCTGGAGATGCATATGGATGTGCCATAGTCATAATCCATGAGCACGCTTTCCACCATGGAGCCGTCTTCAAATCTGAAAAGATATTTCACCGTTCCGTCTTTTGAAACCAGTTTTGTTACTATCTCAGGCAGATCGAGAGTGAATGCTTTTTTAAGTAGTTCCTGATCCTCTTTGCTGATATTGCTCATCAAAGCAAAATCGTATACCTTTTTATTGTATATCCAATCCAGGACCTGAATAGCTCTGTATCTTTTTAATCCGTATTTTACAAACAGATCCTTCAGTTCATTATGGGTATATGCGATAATGCTTTCCAATATCCGCCCTCCTTCGGTGTAACTTGCTATGCTTTTTGCTTATGCATTTTTGCGCAGTAAAAACCTTCCTCATTCGATTCTCCGATCAATGCGAATCTGTCATCCGAAGACAGAAAATCATGTATTACCCCTTCATTCTCATCTTTATTCAGAGTGCATGTTCCATAAACAAGCATCCCGTCTTTTCTCAGATAATCCGAGCATGCCTTCAGAAGAGCTTTCTGTGTTTTTATCAGGTCAGCGGATGATCTGTATTTAAGCTTTATTTCCGGCCTTTTCCCTGCAACGCCAAGACCTGAACAGGGTGCATCTATAAGGACACGGTCGAAGCTTTCATTGAATTCAGGTACAGGTACGGCCATGTCCTTTGTATAACATTTTATATTTGTGAATCCGCTTCTCTTTATAAAGCTTTCCATAAGAGCGACTCTGCTTGGTGTTGCATCGCATGCGGTTATGTGACCCGTATTTTTCATCATATCAGCAATTGCGATAGATTTGCCTCCCGGTGCAGCGCATGCATCCAGCACATCCATGCCTTCTTTCACGTCGGTCGAATCTGCGATGGACTGCGCGCCTTCGTCCTGAACGTATATGGCTCCGTCTTTATATGCCGATGATGCCATGGGGCTTAAAATACCTTTGATCTTCAGCATGCCGGATCCTGTTTCTAAAACCGTATATCCTTCGCCTGTCAGACTCTCTATTACCGCATCCTGATCGTGAAAATGGGTATTTATCCTGACATATGTATCCGAAGGCATATTGAATTTTTTCAGTACCCCGATACACTCATCCTTCCCAAGACTTCTTACCAGAACATCATATGCTTCCTTTGTACAGGAATAACGGATATATGGGGGAAGTTCTTTATCATCCTTATACTCCGCTCTGAAAAAGTTCCTGAGCACTCCGTTTACGAAGCTTGCTGAATTTCTGCCTATGATCTTTTTTGCCAGATTGCAGCATTCATCCGCTATCGCATATTCAGGGACCTTATCCATGAACACGTTCTGATATATACCCAGCTCCAGTATGACCAGAAGTTTCGGCTGAAGCTTGCTCATGTCTTTGATATATTTCGAAAGCAGGTGTTTCAGATATATGCTGTTCTTTATCGTGCCAAGTGAAAGATTCATGCAGAACCCTCTGTCTTTGACCGACAGATCCGCTTTTGACATATTGCTTTCTATAAACATATTGGAATATTTGTCTTCATAGATAATACCGTAAACGATATTAAATGCGGTTTCCCTGGCATTCATCATTATTTATTTTCCCAAGACAGTACCGGAGCACATATTATGTCCGCACTCCCGGACAGTCATCCTTTTTTTATTTTCAAACTGTATCTGTGAAATATATAAAAGACCTTTTTTGCACTTGACGGTGATACATTCCTTACTTATGCATATCACGCTTCCCGGACTGCACATATCGTGATCGCCGTCATCACTGTAGTCTGCCGTTATTACCTTCATTTCCTTGCCGTTGCATGTCGTAAAAGTTCCGGGCCAGGGGTTGAATGCCCTGATGAGGTCAAAAAGCTCCTTTGCGCTCTTGTTGAAATCAAGCAGGCCTTCTTCCTTCTTTATCATGGGAGCATAACTGGACTTCGAGTCATCCTGCATTACCGGGGTTATTTTTTCCTGTCCATACAGTTTTATGGTATCCATGAGAAGCTGGCTCCCCATTACACTGAGTCTGTCATGCAGCGTCGATATCGTATCATCGCGTCTGATCCCGGTTTCCTTCATGAGCAGTATATCACCGGTATCCATTCCTATATCCGTAAGCATCGATGTGACTCCCGTAACATCATCCCCGTTTATGATCGCCCTCTGCATCGGAGATGCGCCTCTGTATTTAGGAAGCAGCGAGGCATGTATATTTATCGTACCGTATACAGGTATATCCAATATCTTCTTTGAGAGGATCTGTCCGAAAGCACATGTGATAAAAAGGTCACAACCTATTTCCTGCAGTTTTTCCGGCCATCCATCTTTCTTTATTTTTTCAGGCTGTAAAACAGGTATGTTTTTAGATAATGCATACTTTTTTATATTCGAATATTCTATGACGCCGTGTCGCCCTTTAGGCCGGTCCGGTTGTGTCACGACCGCTTTGACACTATATTCTGATCCAGCCAAAGCTTCGAGACACGGTAAAGCGAAATCCGGCGTACCCATGAATATGATGCTATTTATTTTCTTCAATTTCCTCTTCTTCTTTTTCAATATCTGCAGGGTCCACGATTTCGATCACCTTGTCCCGGAAAAGTATTCCGTCAAGATGGTCGAGTTCATGGCAGAAGCAATGTGCCATATATCCTTCCGCTTGTGTTTCTGATTCTTTACCCATTCTGTCCTGATATTTTACCTTTATCTTTTCAGGTCTTTTGACTGTTCCGTAAAATTCCGGCAGGCTCAGGCATCCTTCAATATCTATATTCTCACCTTCAGATTCAGTTATTGCAGGATTTATAAGTTCGAATTTCACTCCGTCCATTTCTATCACGACGACTCTTTTTAAGACTCCCACCTGTACGGCCGCCAGCCCAAGACCGGGTGCCGCTACCATTGTCTGATACATATCATCCAGAAGGGTAAACATCCTCTCATCAAATACCGTTACTTCCCTTGATTTCTTTCTTAATATCTCATCGCCTTCCAGCCTGATGTTCCTTATTGCCATTAAACCTGCTCCTGTTCATTCATGTACCACTAATTTTATATCATGCCGGGATTTATGACAACAAAAACAATGATACGAAACGATATCTCTTAAAAAAAGAGATACGAAACGATATCTCTTAAAAAAAAGAGATACGAAACGATATCTCTTAAAAAAAAGAGATATCGTTAAGATATCTCTTGAATTTGTTGCGTTTTTGATCGTATAGGGATTATTCAGCAAATACCGCTTTTTCAGTTTCTTTATCGAATATATGTATCCTTACAGTATCGATAGCTATCTTTATTATCATTCCCGGTCTTGCTTTTGTAGCCGGACTTACTCTTGCTATGATATTGCTCTTTGCAAAGCTGAAATACAGTAATGCTTCAGGTCCCATCATTTCAACAACATCGATCTTAACTTCGATAAGAGTATCGGGCATCTGGTCAAGATACATCTGCTCGTCATGGAAATGCTCAGGTCTGATACCAAGGATGACTTCTTTCCCGTCATATCCTTTGCCTATAACATTTTTAGCTCTCTTTTCGGAGAATTTGATCCTTGTTCCGGACATATCTATCCAGACTTCATTGTTTTTCTCGATCAGTGTGCCATGGATGAAGTTCATCTGAGGTGTTCCGATGAATCCTGCAACATACATATTGTTGGGATTATCATACATTATCTGAGGAGGATCCACCTGCTGTATAAAGCCGGCTCTCATAACAACTATTCTGGTACCCATCGTCATAGCTTCTACCTGGTCATGTGTAACATATATGAATGTTGTCTTTAATCTCTGATGTAACTTTGTGAGCTCAACTCTCATCTGGCCTCTCAATTTAGCATCAAGGTTTGAAAGAGGTTCGTCCATAAGGAATACCTTAGGTTCACGTACTATTGCACGTCCAAGAGCAACTCTCTGTCTTTGTCCGCCTGATAAAGCCTTTGGCTTTCTGTCAAGCAGGTGTTCTATTTCAAGTATCTTTGCAGCTGAATGTACTTTTGTTCTGATCTCATCTTTAGGCATTTTTCTTAACTTCAGTCCGAATGCCATATTATCGAATATCGTCATATGAGGATACAAAGCGTAGTTCTGGAAAACCATTGCTATATCTCTGTCTTTAGGATGCACTTCGTTGACCAGTTTATCTCCGATATAAATCTCGCCGGCTGTTATATCTTCAAGTCCTGCAATCATTCTAAGTGTGGTCGTTTTCCCGCATCCTGAAGGTCCTAACAGAACAAGAAATTCCATGTCCTCAACTACAAGGTTGAAGTCGGAAACAGCTGTGATACCACCACGGCCAGCTTCATATTTTTTATATACGTTTTTTAATGTAACTTTTGCCATATCTAAGTTCCTCCTATATTACTTCTTGGTCCATTCTATCACTTGTGGCGGGAAAATATAAGATAGGATGTCTACAAAAAAATCCCGGCCTTTTTGTGTATTTTGCATAAAACAGCTTATCCTTATTTGTGAAGCAAAGGAGACAGCCTTTTATACAGTAAAAATGTCAATATACCGCTCACTACGCCCTTTATAAGATTGAATGGCACATTAGCAAGTAATATGAGGTCCCAAAGGGAATCAATATTCTTATTCAAGGCGGTGCCCATAGAAACGATCGAGTCAACAGACATGCCAAAAGCGCCTGCAAATGCCGGTATAAGTATATAGTAATTAAGGACAGCGCCTGCCACAGTCATGGCCAATGTACCAACAGACATACCCAATAAGGCGGTTTTCTTGTTTTTATTTCTGCAGTATATCAAAGCGGCAGGGACAACAAAGCAGCATCCTATCACAAGATTGGCTAATTCGCCTATTCCTGCGGTGATAGTCCCGTTAAAAACGAAATTCAGTAATATCTTGACACATTCGATTATGATGCCCGCCACCGGTCCCATAGAAAAAGCTCCAAGTAAAACAGGTATCTCGGAAAGATCCACTTTATAAAAATCAGGAGCGAAGAATAACGGTATCTCGATAAGCATCAGAAGGCCTGCTATTGCACCCAGTATTCCCATTTTTGCTATATTCGCTGTACAAAACAACCTGACTCTGTTCTTGTCCATCTGTTACCTTTCGCTTTTCCGCATTAGTATAGCATATGGATATGATTTTGAAAATATGAAACATTATGTATATATCTTTATGTTTCGCTCCTGTACTGTTAAAATATATATATCATTAAAGATAGGAGAATTTATCATGAAATTAGGTGTTTTCGCAGTTGTGCTCGGATCTGTGGGATTTGAGGATGCTTTGAGATATCTGAAGGATCTTGGAGTACAGGCCGTAGAGATCGGTTGCGGAGGATATCCGGGAACAGCTCATCTTGATGCAAAGAAAATATATGATAAGCCTGAGGAAATAAAGAAAGTAAAAGAACTCGTCAGCAGATACGGTATGATGATAAGCGCTTTAAGCTGTCACGGTAATGCCATACATCCTGACAGAAAGATCGCCGCTTCATTTGAGGAGGATTTTCAGAAGACTGTACTTCTGGCAGAACAGCTCGGCGTAGACAGGATAGTGACATTCTCGGGATGTCCCGGCGATTCTATAGGTTCAAAATACCCGAATTGGGTAACATGCCCATGGCCGGAAGATTTTTTAAAGATACTTGACTGGCAGTGGAACGAAGTCCTGATCCCTTATTGGAAAAAGGCTGTCTCATTTGCAAAAAAACACAATGTCCACAAGATAGCTTTAGAAATGCATCCGGGCTTCTGCGTATACAATCCTGAAACATTATTGAAGCTTCGAAATGCATGCGGACCTGAAATAGGCGCAAACTTCGATCCTTCGCATCTTTTCTGGCAGGGTATAGATCCGGTAAGGGCAATAAGGGCTCTTAGCGGGTGTATATACTATTTCCACGCAAAGGATACCAGAGTATGCATACCGAATACATCAGTAAACGGTGTTCTCGATACAAAACCATACGGTAACGAATCAGAAAGATCCTGGCTGTTCCGGGCTGTGGGTACAGGCCATGACAGGCAGGTATGGAACGATATATTCGCTGAGCTGAGGATGACCGGATATGATTATGTGGTATCGATAGAGCATGAGGACAGTCTGATGAGCGGTCAGGAAGGTCTTAAAAAGGCTGTTTCATTCCTTAAAGAAACAATGATATCTGAACCTAAGGGTGAAATGTACTGGGCATAATAAAAAGGGTTGAATAAAAATCAGCCCTTTAATATTTAAACAATTAATTAGCTTTACGAAATACCCGATCCTGAAGGCAGATCCTGGTCTATGGTCACTAAGGATAGTTTTCCGCCGTTTGACGCCGCAAGCAGCATGCCGGAACTCAATACTCCCCTTAACATAACAGGTTTCAGGTTTACTATCACTACAACAGTTTTCCCGACGAGATCCTCCGGAGTATAGTATTCCGCTATCCCTGATACGATCTGTCTTGTTTCCTGTCCTATTTCTACCTGGAGCCTAAGCAGTTTTTTTGCTCCCTTTATCGTTTCAGCAGAACATATCCTGCCTGTTTTTAGCTGTACCCTGGAAAAATCCTCGATCCCTATTTCAACGATGCCTTCAGCTTTCGGTACTTCCTTCTTACCGTTTATCTCTTCTATCTCCGCCAATTTCTTTACGGTATCTATTCTGTTGAAAAGAATCTCCGGCTGGCAAAGAGTAATCCCGTCCTCGAGGTTTCCGAATGTGCAAAGCGTATCCAGGCCTGTAGCCTTAGTGTTGAGCTGTTCCAGTATCTTTTTACCCGTTGCTGGAATGAACGGAGTCAAAAGAACACCTATCACCCTTATTCCTTCAAGCAGGTTGTACATTACGCGTGCAAGCCTTTCATGATCCTTCTCATCTTTGAACAGTGACCATGGAGCCATCTCATCGATATATTTATTGCAGCGTTTTGCTAAAACTATTATCTCCGATATCGCATCTGATACCCTGTATTCCTTCATTGCCGCATCTACATTTTTTGGTGCTTCAATGATACAGTCCGTAAGTTCGCGGTCGCATGCATAAGCCGGATCAACATCTGTAAATCTCTTAACCTTGCCGTCGAAATATTTATGTCCCATGGTTATGGTCCTGTTTACGAGATTTCCTATGACATTCGCCAGATCGGAGTTGATTTTTTCTATGATCTGCTTATATGAAATGATCCCGTCATTTGCGTAATTCATCTCGCTTAAAACATAATAACGTATCTCATCAACGCCAAACAGTGATACCAGATCATCGGCATACATTATGTTGCCTCTGGATTTGCTCATTTTTGCTCCGTCACCAAACAATAGCCAGGGGTGTCCCAATACCTGTTTTGGAAGAGGCAGATCCAAAGCCATAAGCATTATAGGCCAGTAGATCGTATGGAACCTTATAATATCCTTACCTATCACATGTACATCGCAAGGCCAGTACTTTTTAAACTTTTCGCTGCTATTGCCTTTGGCATCATATCCTATTCCGGTGATATAGTTGGAAAGAGCATCGATCCAGACATAGATAACGTGCTTGTCATCAAACGGAACGGGCACGCCCCACTTGAAAGATGATCTTGAAACGCAAAGGTCCTGCAGACCCGGCTTCAGGAAATTGTTCATCATTTCATTCTTGCGGGATTCAGGCTGTATGAATTCCGGATGGCTCTCGATATATTCGATGAGCCTGCCGGTATACTTGGAAAGCCGGAAAAAATATGCTTCTTCTTTGGCTTTTTTCACTTCCCTCCCGCATTCGGGACATTTACCGTCAACAAGCTGTGTTTCTGTCCAGAAAGCTTCGTCGGGGGTGCAGTACCATCCTTCGTATTCGCCCTTGTATATATCTCCCTGATCATAAAGCTTCTGGAATATATACTGTACCTGAGCTTCGTGATCTTTATCGGTGGTCCTTATGAATTTGTCGTATGTCGTGTCCATGAGATCCCATATCCTCCGGATCTCTTTTGCCGTATCATCAACATACTGTTTAGGCGAACAGCCTTTGGCATCAGCCTTTTCTTCTATTTTGCTTCCATGCTCATCGGTTCCGGTCATAAAGAAAACATCATATCCCTTCATTCGCATGTACCTTGCTATGCTGTCAGACAGCACGATTTCATAGGTATTCCCTATATGAGGTTTACCTGAGGCATATGCTATAGCTGTAGTGATATAAAACTTTTCTTTACTCATTTTCTCTTCTCCTAAATTTTTTATAAGTATACACCAGCAGACAGTGCAAGTAAATGATCCGATGAAACAAAAGCAGATTTTTACTTTTTTCTATCGGTTTTAAGTCTTTCTATCACTGTTTTAGCTGTTTTTGCACCTTCTCCGGCTGCCACCGCGACCTGCATAAGTGTGCCCGTGCAGTCTCCCGCTGCATATACCCTGTCGATATTAGTCATGTGGTGCATATCGATCAGTATCAGGTTTTTTTCTGTGGCTATTCCTGATTTTATGGTAAAGGAAGTGCTGTCCGCGGTCCCGTATGCAATGAATATGCCGTATATTTCTTCCTTTGAACCGTCGGTGAACATTATCCCCTTTACCGATTCATCACCGTATATCTCCTTTATCGGTATATCGATGACTTTCACATTTTCATATCCTTTCAGGTCGAACTGTATTTCCTTTCCGTTAGTAAGCAGTACTATGTCCTTTGTAAAAAGCATCAGATCATTAAGTTCATGCTCCGCAAATTTTGTATACCCTATCACAGCTGTTTTTTTGTTCCTGAAGAAGAATCCGTCACACATGACGCAGTAACTAATCCCTTTCCCTTCAAATTCCTTCAGCCCGGGAACATTGATGCTCTTCCTTGCCATGCCTGATGCTATAACGGCATATGATGATGTATATTCCTTTTTAAGCCCTTCAACGGATATCGTTTTATTATCTGTCTGACCGATTTTTATCACTTCATCGTCTATGAACTGCACATTGAACCTTTTTGCCTGTTCTATGCCCTCATTAAGAAGATCAGAAGCTTTTATGGGTTTGGAAAACCCGTAATAGTTCTCAATGTATTCAGCTTTTCCTAAAGAACCGCTGTCTTTAGATATAATGACCGTATCAAAGCCTGCCCTGCCAAGATAAATGGCAGCCTGTATACCTGCCGGACCTTTACCTATTACTATGACATCATACATTTTCACATCCTCCTCATAATGATTATACCATTTATGGTCATGAAGAGGGCAACGATGTCACCGTTGCCCGTCATGTCATTTATCTTAAATCCTTATGCTCAGTCGCCAAGTTTGTACGGTTCAATGAGTTTATCGTAAATATAGAAAGGAAATACAGAGAAGAAACTGAAGTAGACGGTATACAGTATAAATCCGACTATGAAATCCAGGACTCTGTTTTCTATCCTGTACATGATGAGTTCTACGCAGACATATAAAAGAAGAAGGACAGCGGATTTAACAAATGTCCTCCAGTATTTCGCATTGACAGCAGCAGTCGCCTTTTCAATAGGATACTTTGTAAAATGGTATATCGAAGGAAGTCTGAAAATAAAATTCATATATATGAATATCAGTAAAAGCACTATCGCAAGTATTGCCACTGATAGCAATAAAGTCGGCATCAAAGTGGAATTTCCGGATTCTATAACGGAATTCCTTAAAATGATATAGGGAGTAAATGCCAGTGGAACAAATGCCAGCACAAGGAATAAACAGACATATATCTGAAAGAAGCATATCGCCACCCTTAAAAATCCTTTTTTCAACCCTGCGAAATACTGCTTCACATCGGATTTGATCCTTTTTACCGTGAGATGGATGAT
>Ga0172381_10001765_pt1 | contig 24722 bp, 17 predicted proteins | sample Leawel6488metaG_FD_119754 | JGI IMG/M metagenome (GOLD analysis project Ga0172381, IMG submission 119754) | Leachate microbial communities from a municipal landfill in Southern Ontario, Canada - Leachate well 64-88 metaG | ecosystem: Engineered > Solid waste > Landfill > Unclassified | place... | reverse complement strand
GAAGAATACCAAAAAGAAGAAACTCGATTACAACAAGAAATCGATAATTTAAAATTACAATATACGGAATTAACAACTAAAGAAAAAGCAACATCTGACAAATTGATAGTAATACGTGGTCAGGAAGAAAAAATGGAATTAATATTAAAGGATTATAATGTTAAAAGTAACAGAATTCAAGAAATTAATAAAAAACTTATTGAATTATCATCTGTTGATATTAACGCCATTAAAAAAGAAATAGAAGATTTGGATGAGGTCAAAAAGCAAATTAAAGGTTATGACGACGCCAAAGATAATTTAATGTCGTGGAATAGCCAAAGAATGACTATCTACAACGAAACTCCAGCGAATCATGATTATCAGACAGAAATTGATGCAGTCAATAGGCAATTGATAGATATAATAGGCAATACCACTGGACAGTGCCCTAAATGTGGCTATATTGACCCAGAACGAGAGCAAAAGAAGCAAAATGATATAACTAGCCTTGATGGTAGATTAAAGGCTCTAAACAGTGATTTTGAGGCCTACAAGAAGAATGTAGCGGTCTACGCCACTAAACTGGCCGACTTAGGTGCCGAACCAACTCTACCCATGTTCCCAGCTCAGTATTCTGCTCTTAAGGCAAAATTAGATAGTCTTGATGGTCTGACTAAACAGTTAATAACTGCTGAAAATTCAGATAAAATTAGAATAGAGCTTACTACCGAACTAGAAACTATTAATCAAGCTAAAAACTTAATCAATGACGAAGTAAAACAAATAGAAATACAAATCGGCCAGAAGGATGTATTATATCAAGAAGGCAGACAGTTAAAAGAAGATATTATAAAGATAAACGGCACGCTTGAAAATTTAATGACTGCTCATATTGGTAATAACCAATTGTTGGGAATTGCTAAACATGCGACACAGCAAATAATAAAAAGTAAAGAAGAGCTAACCATTTTACAACAAAACCTAAATAAAGATGGTGATTCGTTAGAGTCATTAGAATTGTTGAAAGGCGCTTTTGGCCCAAACGGTTTAAAGGCAATTGTGATTGATTACGTTATCCCTCAATTGGAAGATAAAATTAATAATATCTTAAGTAAGCTTTCAGACCTTAGTATACGGTTAGATACTCAAAAGGGTGGGTTAGGAGAAGATGTAATACTAGAAGGATTATTTATTACAGTTATCAATGATGTTGGTGATGAGTTAGAATATCAAAATTTTTCAGGTGGAGAAAAAATTAAAATTTCTGTGGCTATAAATGAGGCGCTGGCAGAATTATCAAAAATAAACTTTAGAATTTTAGACGAAACCATTGTTGCTTTGGATAATGATTCAGTTCAAAATTTCTTAGTTGCCATGAACGAAATATTACTTAAAGTACATCAATTTATTTGTATCAGCCATATTCCTGCCATCAAAGAACTTTTCGAAGATAAAATAACAGTTACTAAAATTAATGGGAATAGTACAATTAATATATAAAATACCAACATTGGTAACACCTTTAATAATTAAATAAAAATATATGAAAACAAAAGAACATAGAAATCATATTATAGAAATTGCAAAAATACTTAAGAACTCTAAATTAGAGAAAGCTCAATATGCTAACGCTGCTATGGCACCAGTTGAATTTGAAGTAGAAGTTGTTGCCGTTGCTGATAAAATCGTGAAATATTTTAGCAAAATTAAAAAATAATAATTAATTATTAATCAAAACAATATGTCTACAACAGCGACTGCACAAGGCGTTCCCACAAAAAGTTTAAAAGATGACCCAAAAACTTCCATAGATACTTCTAAGGATACTGATAAGCAGCCTGGGGAAGAAAAAAAAGTTCTTCCGCAGATGAGAAGAATAGTTATTGAAACAGATGGCAATAAAGCTATTTTTACAAAATTGGAAGTTGCGGGAAATCTGGAACTTTTAGGTATACTCCAAGGATTAATAGATGCTATTAAAAAAAATTAACTATTACATTTACAAGTTAAAAAATAAATTTATGGAGAAATACCAAGAAGAATATAAAGAATTTATAGAAAATTATAAATCAGGCTTAGTCACTGGTGAACGCGTAGGAGAAGTGATAAGTCGTATGGCGCAATATTTTACGGAAGCTAATCTTAATTTTGCTAGTGCCCTAATTGCGTTTAATATTGAAGCTAAAAGAGTAGAAGAGACAGTCGACGAAGGCTCTGGAAAAATGATTTCGAGTTCGAAGGCCAAAGTTATTTCAGATGCCAGTGTCCAGTCTCAGACATTAATTGTTGCTAAGTCTCACGTCGAAAATATTGAACAAGCGCTTAACGCGTTGAAAAGCTTACAACGTGGCATTATGGCAGAATTTGCAAACGGTAATTTATAAGGAATTCAATTAAATAAATAATTCAATAACCCCCATGTTTATTGAAAAAAAAATTAAATGTCAAAATTGTAATACTTGTTTTGTGCCAAGAACTAGGAGAAATAAATGGTGCTCAAGAAAATGTTTTTTCGCTTATTATAGAAAAAAATTAAAAATATCACAATTTCCTAACTTTATATGTTCTAATTGTGGCAAAGTTATGCAATTAGATTTCCATCCTAAAATGAACGAAAAACGATGGGAGAACTTCGAATGTCCTCATTGTAAACACAAACAAAATAAGGCAGAGTAATTAAAAACTAATCTTATGTTGCTCAAAGACAAATTGGCTAAAGAAAGATTATATCGTAATCTTTATCAAAAAGAATATCGTAAAACTGCTAAATCAAAAGCTTATAGAAAAGCCTATCAACAGAATTCCAGATGGAAAGCTTATCAAAAAGCTTATAAACAATCTGATAAATATAAAGCATGGAAAAAATCCTATCAGCAAACAGATGAATATAAAAAATATCAGAAGATTTATCAAGCGATGTATCAAAAGACTGATAAATATAAAACCGCCAGGAAGGGTTATCGTAAGACTGATAAACAAATAGCTGCTCAAAAAGCTTACCGAGATATTTACCAACGAACTGATAAATACAAAGCTTATCAAAAGGCTTATCGTTTAGCTCATAAGAAGAAATGATGTGAAAAATAACTATACAAATATATGGGATATGCGGTATATAACATAGCAGATGGGAGATGGGGAGGATATGGAGTCCCAGCCATCTGTGAATATCCTGGTTGTAATAAAAAAATAGATAGAGGAATATCTTATGCTTGTGGTGGACGAGATTTTTCAGAGTTTGGTTGTGGTAGATATTTTTGTGAAGAACATTTAGTCTGGCATAGTTTTAATGTTGGTGGACATCGCGAAACAGTTAGGATTTGTGAAAGATGCGCTAAGTATAAACCACCATTCCCCTATAAACCAGAAAGAAAAGAATGGTTAAGGCATTTATTAACAGATGCAAGTTGGAAAGAATGGAGAAAGCATAATAAGAGTGAAGTTGACAAAATTAAAAAATCGTTAAACAATTAAATAGAGTCAATTGACAAATAATTGTTACTTGTGGTAGAATGTGGATAGATTAATAATTAACTGTACATACAATGCCCCATTTTTATGTTGCTTTCTGTACAGTTGGCTTCATTTAAGTGGGGTATTGTGTTTTTAAATCATATGACACAAGAAAAAAAATGCAGTAAATGCGGAGCAATTAAAAGTATAGAAGAGTTTTATTTTAGAAAGGATAATAATAAATATAGAAGCGAATGTAAAAAATGCTGGTGTTTTGGAACAAAAAAATACAAAAATATAAATTATCAGAAAACAAAATTATATAAGATTAATTGGGCTAACCAACATCGAGACAAAATGATGGCATCAAGAAAAAAATGGGAAGAAAAAAATCCAGAAAAGTCTAAAGAAATTAAAAAAAAATGGGAAAGAGAAAATTGGTTAAGAATAAAAGAAAGAAAAAGATTATACTATATAAATTATCCTGAAAAAAGATGGGAAAAAAAATACCCAGAAAAAGCAAGAATTTGTAGAAATAATTGGTATAATAACAAATATCATACTGATATTAATTTTAAAATGACAAAAATAATACGAAGTTTGGTAAGAATATCATTAAAAAAAAGGTTGATATATAAAAATAATAAATCAACTAATTCAATTTTAAATAGTATAGAGCCTAACTATATTGATAAACTTAAGCAGCACCTAGAAAAACAATTTAAACCATGGATGAATTGGAGCAATTGGGTTATTGGAGATGGGAAATGGTCAGTTGACCACAAAAAAGCAGACTCTTTGTTTGATTATAAATCAATTGAAGACGAAGAGTTTAAAAAATGTTGGGCAATAAGTAATTTACAACCAATGGATTGGATGGAAAATATTAAAAAGAGTAATAAAATTATATGACAAAAACAAAAGAAAATATCATTACAATTATGATTTTTATAATAATCTTTGCACTGTTTATTATTTATTGCAGAATAACAGAATACGTGGATTATAACGCTTTTCCAACTGGTTATCTAACATATCCGCCGTCAGCCCCTTAATATCCAGATGCTTTTAATTCGGCAATAGATTTTAATAAATCTTGTGTTATTAACCCAGAAGAATTAAGTTCATTAATAAAATTAACTTTTTCTTCTTTTGTAGCACCATTATTTTCTAGTTCATTAATTCTTTCTAATATATATTTAGCTTTTGTTTTATTGTCTATATTCTGTGTTAATATTTCAAAAGTCTTTTGTTTCTTTTGTAAATCTAAAACTTTTTTTATAACTTCTTGTGTTTTGTATGTATCTGGTAATTCTTTTAAATACTCTTGTCTTTTGTCAGGAGTTTTAATTTTGCCCAAAGCTTTTAATATCTTTAAGGCCTTATCTTTAATAACAGCAGATTCTCCTAATGTTTCCGATTGTAATTCTTTCAATTGCTTTTTTTGTTCTTGAATAATTGGAGAATTAGATTCGCCACTTTCTCTAAAAAATCTATTTAACACTGGGAGAGCAGTCATTGACCCATAAGTTGTACCTGTAAAAGATTTTTCTGATATGTCTCCAAAATCTAAGGTAAAGTCAATGACTTTTTGAGCATCGCTGAATGCACCACCCCAAGAATTAATAAAAAATTCTAATTTAGCTGGTGCCACACCCATTATATTTGCTAACTTTTGTGTAATTTCTGGTGTATTTATATTAGTTTGCATGTTGGTCGGCAACTCCTGTCTTGACTCTGGAACTATTGGTGTGCCATAATAGGGATTCTGCCCACTGGCTAATCCATAAACCAATGTTGGTAACGGTCCTAATTGAGAAACAAGAGAAGCCAAGGGATTGCCACCAGAAAATGTTTGAAACGATAATGGGCTAGCTGAACCAAGAGTGTCAACTATCATCTCTCCAACTGAACGCTTGTCTAGTTTTTCAGCTTTATCTAAAAAGTATTGGATTGGCGAAGATACCCATGTTTGTACTTCTCCCATAGGAACAGTCAAGAATTGCGGCACCTTGACATGATTACCAGTGTATGGGTCAATTATTTCAGCTTCGTCAATAATAATACAAAAATATTTATTTTTATAATATTGTGATAAATTTTTATATGACTCAAATTGGCTGTTCCATTGATGTAATGCTAATGTAGGATATACAGACGAATAAAACATCATACGAGTAAATACATCTGGATTTGCAGCCAAAGCCTTGGGGATATTAACTAAAGATTGAAATCTTGGGTTTAAAAAAGGAATAGCTTGATTCAAAATTTTCATAGTGCTACCCATCTTTGCGAAGTCGATGGTAGCTTCGCGCGCAGCAAAAGCAGCATCGGTAAGACTTAGCCCTTTTTCTAATCCCATTCTAAATACTTTTAAACGAGTTGACTCTTCTATGGCTGAATTTATTGTTTCAACAACTTCAAAAGGCTTAGCGCCAAAATCTTTAATTTTTGTAATAAATCCATTCTTCTCTAAAAAATTTTCTGAATTAATAAATTTATTTATTTCTCCTTCTTTCATTATAGAAGCTCCATAGCCTCCTTTCATGTGATATAGAAATTTTATTTCTTCATCAGATAAATTAATAAGTTTAGGAGAAACACCAGCTTCTTTCGCCATTTGTTCTATAAAGGAACGAGCTGTAACAAGCGCCGTTTGTTTATCTCTGGCTATATTTGGCAACATAAAACCAAGGTTGTATTTAGTTGAAGCCGCCTTTAGAACTCCAGATACTTTAGAAATAAATTGCATGATTGGTCCATTAACTGGAGCATTAAAATTTTTGACCATTTCTACAATATCAGTAGGCATGACCCAAGTTTCTTTAATACCATTTCTCATAAAATTAATGGTTTGCTCTTCTAACGTTTTAGATTTTTTAGATAAAGACAAAGCCTCTAAATATAAATCCTTTCTAGTAGCTTTAATATTATTAATAATATTATCTAAATATTTGATACTATCTTGAGTGCTAGTTTTATTTATGTTCTTTAATACAGTTAAATCATCTTTTAGTTGTTCAATCTTAGACTGACCTTTAATAATCTTAGGCAGATTACTTTTTGCTACTGTGTCAGCAATTTTAGATTTAGTTATATTTAATGGTTGTCTAGCCTTAATATAAAAATCTTCTATGCTAGTATAACCAGCGCGCTCTAGTTCTCCACTCGTAAAAGATTTAAGAACAGAAGCATCTTTGGAAAAATCTTGTAAATTGTTTGTCTTACGTGCAAATAATTCAAGAGAATTTAAACGACTTGGTGTTATTTTTATATTTACTTTGCCAGGAATAAATTTTTTTGAGATAGTTCCTTCGTTAAAAAATTCCGATAAACCAGAAGCAACATCTTTTTCATAATTATTAATTTCACTGATTGTTTCTTCTATTTTGGCAACTACTTTTTTATCAGCAATTTTTGATACTTTTAATTCTATTAACTGTTTGTCCAAAGATTGTTTTAACGTTTTTAGCTCATTCAGAATAGTGCGTTTTTTAGTAACATTTTCTGCAGTTTGTAAAGCTCTAGCCCCAGGCAATAGTCCAGGATTACCTTCAATAACCTTAACGAAATCTGTCAAAGTTTTATTACGTTCAATTAATGTTTGTGCTATTTCTGTCCTGGTAAACATAGCCGAAATTGGATTTTCAATATTTCTAGCTGAACCAATAGCTTTCTTTATATCTGTCTGGGCAACATTTAATGAAGAAGCAACTCTATTTGTTATCAAATCATCAATGTCAACCAAAACACTATGTGGTAAATAATTAGGATGAGCTGACAACATGGCATTAACTTGTTGTTTATCTACTAAACCAGCTGTCATTCTTTCATACAGTAAATCACGATTAAAATTATTAACCAAAGTTCTTATTTCCTCAACTCTTTTCATATTCTCAGGACCTATTTCTTTGGTCATTTTTATTAATCCAGCAAGTAAATCATTCTGACTTCTGCCACCAGCGACTTCTTGTCCAAGTTTAGCCCTTTCAATTAAATCAAGTTGACTTAAATATGCTACATATTCTCTTTTTATATCATCAAATGGTTGCAATTTATTTGCCAATACTTTATTTTTATATTCAGCCACTTGTTCGGCTGTAGCGTCAGTTAACCTAAATTTATAAAATATTTTTTCAGACTCTGTCAAAGGACGTCCAAGCGTCTTTTCTAAAGTTTTTTGAACTCTATAAGCTGGAAAATATCTATCAACAATTTTATTTTGAAATTTTTCTACCACATTTTGTACTCCTAGAATAGTCTTGGCTGCAATTTGTTTAGTCGTGCTAGGAGATTCTCCAATATATTGTAAAGCATTATCTACTGCCGATTTACTTTTATCAGACACTGGCTTAGTACCAGCTACAATAGTTTTTGATTTTTCTAACAATGATGAATATTTTGAACTAAGTATTGGACCAAAAGCTTGTTTGGCCTTACCAATGCCATAACCTAGTCCAGAAACAGCCCCAGTAATACCACCAAAAATAGCTGCACCAGATAAACCAGCATTAATAATGTCTTTGACAGTAGAATCTGTCTCTCTGGCTTTTAATGAGGCATTAAACGCTCCACCAATAATACCCTCTTTAATGACAGGCTTTCCATATTTGATAAAAGCTTTAGATAAATTACTAGAGGCTTGTGCTATATTAGATATTTTTTCAGTTGCGACTGCATTTTTACCTATATTTTTTACTAACTTGACAGCAGCCTTGCTAGACAATTTATCAGCTGATTCAGAAATAACTCCAAGCCCAGCATTTTTTAAAAATTGTTTAGCGGTAGCACCAGTCAACAATTGTCCAGATTTAATGCCAGTAGCGTTGACAAATGATTGTGGTTTTAATCCCATTAACGCCGTTAACCCCAATTCTGCGCCAGCGGCTACTATTTGTTTAGTCGTTGGAGCAGCGGCAACTATCTCTTCTGTGGCTGAAGTTGAAGTATTGGCATTATCAACTAACATTTTTAATGTTCTATTTATTCTTTCTGCGTCATTAGCTTTTTCAGCTTCTCTTAAACTTTTTATCAATGTATCTTGTGTTTTAATGTCTTGTTTTATTGTTTCTTCTCTTTGTTTTTTAGTAGAAGAAAGTCCAAGAATTGTACCAACGGCTGTGCCTAAAGCTCCTCCTGGTGTGAATACAGTAATAAAATTTTTTAATTTTTCTCCGAACGAAGCAGTCTTGGTCGGCTGTATATCTGTTTGCTTGACACTTAATTTGGTTGAAGGAGAAATATTTTCAATATTAAGAGCCGATGGCTGTAGAATACCAGTCATTGTTGATTTCGGCGTTGTGTTAGTTTCTGTTGTCGCAGTCGTCGTAGCTGCAGTATTGCTAGGGAGAGAAATTGTTAATCCAGAATTAGTTTTAACAGTGTTATTAGTAGCAATATCTTTTGGCAAAGAAATTGTTAATGAAGACATATGCTATTATAAATTTATTAATGAATTTAAATCTAAACTTTCAACTAGTCCAAAATCAGATGGCTTAAATCCAAAGCTTCTTATAATCTTTGACTTTTCATTATCAGTTAATGTCGCGTTAGAATCTAAATATTCTTGTAGCGCAATTTTAGGAGTATTGGAATCAGACCATCGTAATTTATCTGTTGAACTTAATTTATTCCAATCGTCAATGGCTTTATCTCCTTCCCCTGGGTGCATTCTAATATAATTTTGTTGTGAATCAGATGTTTGTGCATTTGTTAAAATTGTACCACCACCAGCTTCTACTGTATAACCTATTATTTTTTGAATATTATCTAATTTATCAATTTCCGTTTTTAATATATCATTATTAGTTTCTGATTGTTCTTCCAAATTATTATATAAATTTTCTAACATACCTTTATAATAATTAAATCTGTCTTTTGTAACTTCTTTTTCTTCTGAATAAGCTGTTTTATAATTACTCAAAGAATTATTATATTCATCAGTTAGCCTTTTTTGTTTTGATTCAAATTCTGCAATAGACGTTTTAACATATTGGTCATATTTCATACTTTGTCTACCTTTGGAAATATAAAGATAATTTCGATACTTATCTAAAAGACCTCTGACAATTGGGTCACTGACATCGGATGTGACATAAAGATTATTAACATTATCAATCATACTATCAATATTGGTGATATATTTGTCTCTACCTCTAATGTATGATTGCAAATCATCTTTAATAGTATATCCTTCTGTTTGTAATGTTTGTAAGTTAGATAATTTTTCATCCAAACCATATTCTTCTTTTAAACTTTTTTGTAGTCTGGAGAGGTCATCGGTCCAGTATACACCCACTGGCAGTTCTTCTTCTGGAACTTGATTTTTAAACCATTCTTTCAGTTTAGGTAAGGCCTGATATGTCCAAGTCTCTTTACCAATTTTATTCTCTACAGCTTTTGTAATTTCGTCCCACATAGCCGATGGCACATCAGCTGGTCTTTCTGAATTACCTAATGGTGTAGAAATATTTAATACTTTATTAGTATATTGTTGAAAATCAGTTGGATTTTCTTGATACCACTTTAATAAACCTTCGGCATTATTCCCATAAGGAGGCACAATTTCATTGGTTGTCGTTACAGTACTAGGCGGGGTCAAATTTAACGTTGTAGCAGGAGTTGTTGTAGAATCGCCTACAACGTTATTTTGGGCAACTTCGCTACTTGTTTTCGGCAAAGGTAAACCAACAGCAATATCACGTTTTTGCGGAGCTACTGGTGCTACCGCCAATGGTTGATTATTTGTTTGAGGTTGTTGAACGGTTAATTTTTGATTAGATGTTGTAGGTTTTTGTGTAATAGAAAGAGCAGGCGCAGTTTGCTGCGGATTATAAGTGGTAGACATCTGATTAGCCATACCCGCTGGTTGTAATAAGTTGGTGACAGAACCAGGCGCACCACCTTGCCCATTATAAAAAGTATTTCTAACCTTATTAGAAACGGTTAACATGCTTCGAGCTTGTTTTCTTTTAGTAGAACCCAAAGGAGCGGCAAGACCTTCCTTGATTATTCCTAATAATTTTTGGTCATTCATAATAGAGTTTAGCGTATTGGCCTTTGGATTGTTAGTTAGCATATATTTTTTAATTTAATTATCATTTTAACTTCCATATTGACTTAAATATGTCAGCGGATTTATATATTTGTTGTAAATATCTTTAATTCTAAAATCTAAATGTGAACCATTTCCACCAGTCAAACTGTATACATTCCCAGTGGCGCCCATCTCCCCTATTTCTTGTCCACTAGATACAGTGTCACCTATATTAACTAAAGCATTTTTTAAATGACTGTATCGTTGCTTATTACCATACTTATCTTTAATAATAACATAATTGCCCCAACCAGCCGCATTATTTCCGACTTCTGCAACACTGCCACCGACAAAAGCTGGGATAGGAGTACCTATTTTATTTGCCACATCAACGCCAGGATGAAAACTCTCATATCTTGTGCTTCCTCCATATGGTGTCGTAATTGTGCCCAAAGAACTCAAACTCGTTGACACAGCTGTAGTCTGTGGATTATAAGTATTAGCTCCTGTTATGGCAGAAGGAATATTTTGAAATTGACTTAAGTCAACGCTTTTTTTGCTACGTTTGACTGTCTGTCCAGTAGCAACATTCGCACTGACTAATTTATCTAATAATTCGTTTGGCATATATTTATAAAAATTTATTAATATCCAGTATAACCTTTATTTTTCCAATATTGTTTAGCTTGTTCTACCGTTGTCATTTTAGAACTTTCAGTAGCGGGTATTCCATAAAACGGATTGGCAGTATTGGGTGGAGTAATGGAAGTATTAGCTGGTGCTATATCTGGCGTAACAGGTTGGGTTGTATCTGGAACAGGATTTGCTATCGTCGGAGAATTATACCCAGGTACAGTCTTGCCAGTAGCAGCAGTATAGGCGGCCTGAGAGGCAGCATAAGGATTAGTTTCTACAGGTGTATTGGTATCTGGTACATAAGAAACACCATCAAGCTTATCAGAAACGGTGCCAGACTGACCAGATTGATTAGATTGATTAGCTTTATAAGTGTTATTATATGGGTCTCCACTATATTCCCTTTCTTTTGCTTGTTGTTCTAAGGCTTGTTTATATAAGGCTCCATAACCACCAATCAAATTGCCGTCATCATCATATTTTGCTTCACCCAACTGATAAGCTTCTTTAGCAACTTGTACTCCTTCGGCAGGAGCAGTTAACGGTCCATATTTATTTTCATACAATTTTTGATAAAGTTGACTTCTAAATAAACCAGTGTTTGAATCTATTAATGATTCACTGTATCTTTTTAAAGCACTCTCGTCAGCATCCGGGAATAAGGTTTTAAGATTAGCCAAAGAAAAATAATTAACTAATTCTTGGTCTGGCTTAAAATATTTTTCCAAAGATGCTTTTTCTGCAGGGTCAGTGATACTATTCAAAAAAGCTTGAATTTGTTCTGGTGTTCCAGACTTCATTAGATAATCAATATTTTGTTTGTTGGCAGTACTAGTTTTTTCATCTCTTAGCAACTGGTCATTTTTCCTAACGCTCTGTAAATACTTATCTTGCATTTCCGAGAAGATACCGCTATCGCTAATACCACGTTCGGTATTCGTCCCTCGTAATGATTGTAATTCATTCCAGGCGGTCAATGAATTATTACTTAATTTAATATTATAATTTTTGTCTAAATCATCTTTAAAAACTTGCCAATTATAATCAGCCAAAGCTTTTTCTTGCTCGGTAGTAGCATCAAGTTGTTTCATCAAAACGTCATAATAAGAAGTTTCTATAGAATCAAGTAGCGCCTTACCTTCAGCCGACGTATAATCGAAAGCAGGAACTAAAACATCGTAAGCTTCTTGAGGTAAATTATAGATACTTAAGCCACTAAGAGTATCCAAACTTAAATTACCATAAGAGCCAGTAACGTCTAAATTAGCATCATTTAAAACTATTTTGCCAGCATCTGTATTGTAATAATTTGTTGCTGTTTGTGTAGCGTCAATAATTTTAGTATTAGCATACTGTGTTTCGCCATTGGCTACTAACTGTTTTCTTTTAAGGTCTTGAATAATTTGTGGAACATCATAGCCACCATAAGTCAAAGCATTAATATAAAACAATTTAGCGTCTTTAGAAAGACTGTTAATAATTTCTTGAGAAATTCCATTGGCTGACAAAGTAGTATTATCAGACAAAATTCCATCTAAAATCTTTATTCCCAAATTGACGGCTTCACTATTTTTAGCCTGACCATACGTTTGGCTGATACTACTTGTATCAACAGGTTCTTCGGTGGTAGTAGTTGTTGTTTCAATTGGTGTATAAGTACCGTCACTTTGTACACCTTCTTCAGTTTTAGCAAAAGCATAACCGTCTAAGGCAAAACCAGCGCTTAAAGAATTGGGAGAAATTACACTGATATACCCAGATTTTTCGGCGTTACCAATGTTAATGTTAGTCATTCCCACGCTTATCATATAATTATTGAAAGCCTCTTCATTCATGAAAGGTATCAATTTTTTAGAAGTAGGGTCTACATAAAAAACAGTCTGAATATTATAAGGGCCAGTACCGTCTGGGTCAGAGCTAAATCTAACCAAACCGCCTTGATTAGTAAAATCCAATTGATTCAATTCTGGGTCTAATATTTTACTAGTGGTTGACTGTTGCTGTTCTGTTTTTTTTTGATTATTAAGTTCTTCTTCCTTGGACTGATTGGGAATTTGAGAAGGAGGAGGAACCAAAACGCCATTCACCACTGTATATCCAGGACCATAAGCTATCGCTGCCACTTTTGCCCATTCAGCTGTTGTATTGGGAATGTCCCCAGTTTCCTTTATATATTGGTCAACGGCTTTTTTTTCCTTTTCTAAATCTCTACTTAATTGGGATTGGTTCGTTGATGTTGTCTGATTAGCAGAAGAGCTTATTGGTACTACTTGGCCATTAACCATTTGATACCCTTGTTTAGCCATTGATTCAGCGTAGGGATTGGCGTTAGGGTCAGTAGCGGCAATATTAACAGAAGAACCAGCCACATTAGCGGATGGATTAACATTTAATTGTTGGGCTGGCTGAGCGTCCATTTTAGCTTTTACCGCTGCATTATTAGCTGTTTCTTCAGCTGTATAAGTTCTTCCTAACCCAAAGTTATTTGCTAGTTGTTCTTTATATTCAGGTGTGGTTTGGTCTGCATATCTCATAGCGTCTTTAGTAGTGCTACCACTAATTTTACCAACGGGATTGACACCTAATTCTGTTATATCATAAATATTATCTTTGTTAGACTTAATAAAATTAGCAGTCGCACCGCCTGTAGGAATTTCATAGACCTTTCCACCTTTTACTTGATAATATTTTCCATTGTATTGTAAATTTTGCCCTTCGTATTCTTTTAAAAAGTTAGTATTTTTAACATCAATAATACCTATCTTAGAGCCCGTATATTCTTTGGGCTGCGTTGGCATTATAGATTCAAGTAAACCTTCTTTTTCTAAAGCAGATGTTGATTTATTGGCAAAACTTGTAGATGCTTGATAAGGATTATCTTTTTGTGGTATTACTGACAAATCATTAATGGTCCAATTAGTACCATAATAATCATTTAGTTTGTTCAAAAAAACTGCTGGGTCAGTAATAGAACGACCGCCATAAGCATCCCCTAGCCAGATACCTCCATCGCTTGATTTGTATATCCCTTGTGGTATTTTTGCCATATTGTTTTAAATTAGTTTATCTATTAATTCTTTAATAATTTCTTTACTAACGCCATCTTTGTCTATCTTATCTTTTAAATTTTGTATGGCTTTCTTTCTTTCTGAACTATGTACTCTAATTTTATTATTGTCTAATATATTTATTTCTGCTTCCTGTATTTCTTCTAATTTTTCTTTAGTTAAACTAATCTTTTTTTCCGTAAAACAATCAGAATCAACTTGCATTTTTTTGTCTGAAATCATCGATAAGACATTATTCTTATTAAAATATAAATATTTAATCATCGTTGTAATAAAATTAATTTACCAGCGGCTCCGCTAGTGCCATTAATACCATTGCCGCTACCACCAGTCCCAGTGCCACCAGTTCCGCCAGTTCCACCAGTATAAGTTAAAGTTCCGTTATTTTCTAATAAACCATATATTAAAGCTAAAACTCCTCCATTACCACCAGCACCCCCTCCAGCACCACTACTTTCTGTCGAATTTCCATTTCCTCCATTACCACCAGTCCCACCTTTAACAGAAATTTCACCAGTAGCGCTAATCACAATTTTCTTTGCACTTATTAAAACATATCCGCCAGAAGAACCAGAACCTCCGCCAGCAGGACCAGCTTGGCCACTACCACCAAAAACATGGTTACAACCACCACCACCACCACCAGTCCCAGCAGATACAGTAAATAAATTTATTCCTCCCGCTAAAAATTCTCTACCTAATTGTAAAAAAGATAATATACCAGCTCCTTGAACAGAAGGCGTAGCCGTTCCTCCAGTTCCACCAGTAGCGCTATGCCCACCAAAACCGTCATCTCCCCCAGCACCACCAGCAACTCCATTATTTCCTAAACAGACAGATTGACTTGAGCCATTCACCCCATTAGTCTGTCCTGAACAATTAGTATAGTTTCCACTTCCTTTTCCGCCAGCGACACCAGCTATTCCTCCAGGCAAAGTAGCTGCGACCAAAGCTGCGCCACCAGCACCAGGCGTTGTAACATTGATAGTAGTTGAACCATTTCCACCAGTATTTCCTTCCCTAGCAATTTTACCATTTACTGTCAAAGTATTTTTAACAAAAATTCTATACCCAGAAGGGTTAAGAATATCTTCAGCGCTAACTGTGAGATTATCATAATACATATCCTTTGTTAAAGTTACATTTCCGACAGTTGTGACATTGCCATCGGAACCGTCTCCATAAATATCTTGGTTAGACAAAATAGAATCATTGACAATTAAATTAGTTCCATTAAATTGGGCATATTGTCTAGTATAATAGTTGCCTGCAAAAAATTTACCACTATCAGAATCTGAATCATCCAATCCAAATATAACAGCTCCACCATTAACATCACCACCGCGCCAATTAACTAAGTCTAAATTATTACCACCAGCGAAATAACTATCTCCCGTGCCTGCGGCTATGGCTAAAGTAATTGCTTTGGAAGTGAAAGAGCTCGTAGTTATAGCATCAGCAGAGAGTGTGTTTGTTGTTATTTTACCACCAGAAATAGTCGTTATATTATTATTAATATCTGAAGCTGCTCCGCCAGTCGCTATTCTTGTATTGTCTGGAACTATTACCCATTCTCCAGCGGCAATTTCGTCATCTCCTGCCGCAGTAGCTCGATAAAGTTTATTATTATCATTAGTATCAAACCATAAATCACCAGCGCCTTCAGCAGTTGGAACAGAATCTTGATAGAAACTAACTATCTTTCCGTCAGCTGTGGCTTGAGCATCAGCAATAGCAGTATCCCTAAATAAAACCCACTCTCCAGCCTTAATTTCATTAGCTCCGACCATCTCTGCTCTGTATAATTTATTACCATCATTAGTATCTATCCATAAATCACCAACATCAGAAGATGTAGGAATGCTGTCTTGAGCATAAGTTATAATTTTTCCGTCAGCAGTAGATTGAGCATCAGCAGCATCTTGTATTGCAGTCGCAATTCCTGAATCTCTAATTAGAATCCATTCTCCTGCTTTAATTTCATCTGCGCCAATTGAAGCAGCTCGATATAATTTGTTCTCATCATTCGTATCAACCCATAAATCACCAATCGCAGTAGAAGTTGGAATAGCATCTTGGGCAAAGGTAGTCGTTTTGTTAGCATCAGAGATTTCAACCCATTCTCCTGCTTTAATTTCATCTGCGCCAATTGAAGTAGCTCTATATCTTTTATTACCATCATCAGTATCAACCCATAAATCACCAATCGCAGTAGAAGTTGGAATAGCATCTTGGGCAAAGGTAGTCGTTTTGTTAGCATCTTGATATAATACCCATTCTCCTGAAGCAATTTCATCATCTCCAGCGTTAGTTGCTCTGTATAATTTATTACCATCATTAGTATCTATCCATATATCTCCTGCTGAAATAGATGTTGGAACAGAGTCTTGAGCAAATGTTTTAATTTTAGGATAAGTAGCTTCTACCCAATGTGCAGCGTCATAAGTACCAGTTAATTTCTCGGTAATACATTTTTTAAGATAACCAACTGAATCAGTTAATGATGTTAACCATAAATCACCAACATTATAAGGTGTAGTTGGTTCAGCAGTAAATACTTGACGTTTGCTATCCGCTGTATCTTGCGCATTAGCAGCTGCTTCTAATGCCGCAGCAACTCCAGCGTCAGGAACTAAATACCATTGATAAGTAGAGTCTAAGATAAATCTATAAGCGTAACCAGTAAGTAAATCATAATAAAGGTCTCCTAGATGAATATTTTTTAATTCATCAGTAGTCCAATCTGAAGCGGGAAGATTGGCTAGCGTTGGTTCACCTTCGTAAAACCAATTAACTACCACACCGTCAATTTGGTCTTGTAAGCTTCCTAAATCAGTGGCATAAGTACCTTCTATAAAATCAGTCAAAGCTTCATCGCCAGTGTAGCTTGTTGCTAGTTCCCAATGAGCTGGGTCATAAGCGCCAATTAATAATTGAGTGATACATTTTTTAAAAATATCACCATTTATCCATAAATCACCGACCCGATAAGGAGTTGTTGGTGTCGTATAAAATACCTTTGGAATCCCTAATGCGCTTGCTTCACTAACAAATGTGGTAGAACCAGCTATTGTTATATTGTCAGCCTCAATTGTGATTCCTTCTGCCGAAGCATTAATTGAAGCAATTACATTACCTGTCTGTACTGGAGTGAAGTTAAGTTGTGTAGTAGTAACAGAAGTAGCAGAAATTTGACCACCATCTATTTTGGTTAAATCTCCACCCTTTCTCCAATTAGATAAATAAGTTACTCCATCAATCAAAACTTTGGAACCTGCCAAAGTAACTATATCATCAGAGGTGACATTTCTTGGAGTCGCACTTGCAACGGTAGAAAAATTAGTAGATTCTAATCCACTCGTATTGCATGCTTTTATAAAATAGTAGTAAAGCTGTTCTCCTGTCCTGCCACCATCTACAAAATAAGTAGTTTTTACTGTAGCAATTTTAACAGCTGCCCCAGAATCATTGGTTAAACTACGATATATATTATAATGGCTTAAATCAGATGATGAAGACGCAGTAAATTCAACTATTATATATTGGATACCACCCGTAGCAGTTACTCCAGCGACTGTCGCTGGCGCCGTTGTCGAAGTAGCAGTAGTTTGTGAAATATCACTAGAATAAGATGAAACCGTACCATATTTATTCACCGAGGCTAACCCAAAATGATAAGAAGTATTTGGAACTAATCCTTCTATGGTAATTGTATTCACAGTTGCTGTAATATAAGTATAGTAGGTGTTTGTTGCTTTTTTATATCTTATTAAATAATGGTCAAATGTATTAGTAGAAATCTCTGACCAAGTTAAAATTACCTGGGCTGAAACAGAGCCATCTGAAGCCACAGTAGCTGTAGTAGATGAACAAGTCAAGTCAGCTGGTATAGAATCAGATGTAGATGTCGCTACATGCCCAATTTGCGTACCAGTAATACCAGCTATTGTAGAAGTTTCATCAATAACAGCACCAGTAGCATAAATTACTCCCGTTGTATCAATATAAGCTTTATTAAAATGTAAAGAAGCATCAGAACCATTAGAGTATAAAGTAACATCACCCGCATTAGCAGTATAACCCGAATGGTCTTCTGTTCCAGTATAAATAGAAGTTGTATTTACAGTCCAACCACCTATAGTCGCAGAGGTTGCTTTTAGAGCTCCAGCTAAAGAAACGCTAAAAGGAGCATCAGCGAATGCCGTTGCACCCAAATGAATACCATAAGTTGTATCTAATTGAATTCTGGTCGTTGAAATTCCAGCATATAAAGCAATAGTAGACAATGTAAAACCACCAATTGTACCAGTGGTTGCGACTACTGTTCCTGCAAAAGTGGCATTTCCAGTTGAACCACTAATTGTAATAGTATTATCTCCATTAATATTTCTTCCGACTATCCCAGCTGGACTTATTTTAATATCACCAGATACTCCATTTACATATGTACCAATTTGTAAGGCTCCAGAAACGCCAAATGAAAAATCGCTAAGGATTGTCTTTGCTTCTGTGTCTATTCTAGCGTTTATTAAATCATTTATATAATCTCCATCAGCGTTGATTGCTCCACCAATTATAGTTGCCAGTCTTCCACCAATAGTTAATGTTCCACCAATAATTCCATTATAAGCGTATAGTGTACCAGTATTTTCTACTGCGAATTTATCTATTTTTGCATCGGTTAAAGTTATTGCTCCAGACCAAATATTTCCGTTAGCATCTACATGAAAAGAATTGGATGTAACAGTGTCAGGTACATCAAGAGAACCGCCCACGATAGAGCCAGTAACAAATAGATTCATTGCTTCTATGTACCCAGCCATACCATCAATTAAAAAACCTGCAGACTTTGGCTTATAATTTTTGCTTTTTATCCAAGAATTTATCCAAAGATTATCTAACGTCTGTCCATCTAATATTTTTGGAGTAGAAGTGTCAACTGTATTGTCTATCGAGCTAGAACTACCCAACGACCCATTTGAAATAACACCAGAGACATTTCCTTCTCCACTAGAAACACCACCTTCCGAAGAACGTTCAAGAAAAGAGTTATAAGGTTCTACTATATTTGTATAATTTAATTCTTTTGCCATGATGTTTTAACAGGGTTTATTAGTTTGCTTGTTTTCTGTAATTTTCTTCATCAAATTCATCTGAAAAAAGTGTTGCCAATCTTTTTATCCTACAAGGTGTTTTTGAAGAATTTCTAATACTTAATTTAATATTTCTTGCTCTAGCTGGAGCTCCGTCATAATTTGGAGAAGTAATAAATAATGTAGAACATCCACGGTTTGCTTCTCCTTGAATTTCATAAAAAGGGTCACCATCTAATGATACAAAACATTGCATAGCCGTTCCGATTTCTGTTTCAATAATTACTTTGTACGGATAAGCTATTGATTCAAAAGTGTTTGAGTTAGCATTTGATAAATTTAATGTTTGGGTATCAGCTCTAAAATGTATTTCTTTACCATCATCCGTGTCTCCAGTCAAAAATTCATAAACATGTCCCGTATCAGCACAAAATATTAATCTTTCAACATCTGTATTTGTATAATAATTTTGGAAAAAATGAGCATTAATATCAGTATGAATATACCAATTATTTTGTTTAATATTATATTCTATAACAACATTAGTTAAAATTCTGTTTATAGTTTTATCTGGATTATATAAAGTTATATCACCAAGAGAAATAAAAATATTGTATCCTTTTTTGCCAATGGCAGCTTTTTCTAAATTATTTTTAGTAGCACCATCAAAGATAGATTGAATTTTAGCTGATATTAATTTGGGGACTGAAGAACCATCAGTAGTATAAATTCCATCATAACCAATAAAGAATAATGTACCAAAAGCTTTAACATAACCCTCATCAGAAACACAACCAATACCCAAGTCTAAGGATGTTAATTGTGAATCGTTCCAAAACGCCATATTCTTTTTATTAGCAATAACCATTACATTGCCAATGTTTGTCATCATGGTTAGGGCATCATTTTCCCCTCCAGTTAGTTTAAAGGTATCATATTGTTTTACATCTTCACCAGAAGAAGCATTGTCTGCCCATCTAAATAACTTTGTTCCTGAATAAGAATTATTAATCCAAACTTCATCAGCACTAAGTAAATCAGTAGCAAAAGAAGAAATAGTCAATGTATCTTCTGTTTTAGCCGTAACCGTAATATCTCCAATTTTTGTCCCTCCACGATAAATATCCAAAGAATCATTAGCATGAATATATTTAGTATCAGTTACTTTTAAACTAGTAATTGGTTGAGTGTGGTCACCATCAACTAATGCCACTATCCCAAGCGGAGTGGATGAACGCATTATTCCATTTCTGTATCTCGTACTGCCTATATAATAATCCCCAACATATAATTTATCTTTGTAATAATTTATTTTATGAGCTTTTGGAGAATTATATAGGTGCCCAGTACTTAGTCCAGAAGTAACTACATTTGTGCCATTGGAAGTTATATATCTATTGTCATCATTGCCATTAGTTATAAACATACACTCTTCGGCTTGGACAAATGAACACTTAGCAGCTGATAAATTTGTTCCATAGTCTTCTAATGGTATCCATTGGTCTGAAGAGTCTAAAGAATAAATACTGGTGATACCATCCATCGTTGATACTCTGTGCATACTAGTATTATCATTTTCAAAATAAAAAAGACCAAAGTTTTCTATTGCTAAATCAACACTTGGGCTAACGCTAGGAGAAATAGAAGGACTAACAGAATGACTAAGCGACGGGCTAACTGAATTGCTTATACTTGGAGATGTTGAACCAGTACTAGGGCTAACACTAGGACTAACTGATGGACTGACCGACGGAGAGACAGAGGGACTAATGGACGCACTTGGGCTGACCGATGGAGAAACAGAGGGACTAATGGATGGACTCGGAGAATTACTTAAAGATGGACTAGGAGAAATACTGGGGCTAGGGCTCACACTCGGAGAAATGGAAGGACTTAAAGATGGACTAGCAGAAATATCCGTAATTTTATTACCAAAAATAGCAAAACCTTGTCGTCTTTCAATTGTACCAATTTCTGTTGACCTTGCATTCTCAACCATTGATAATTCAGTGCTTTTAGAAAGATTACTACCAACACTATTATTAACTCCATCAAAGTAATTGATGTTTATACGATAATTATTATTGTTATTATTAGTACTAGCCATTTTGTTTGGTTATTTTTTAAACGTAAGCTGACTCATCTATATCAAAAGAGTCTAAATTTGCATTTTGTTTATGTGCAGAAACTTTCATATCTTGTATAGTGTTATTAAAATTGACAAGATGTTTTTCTGGATTTGGTCTTGTTAATTTTTCATAAGCTCGATATAACATAAAATCTATTAATGGATAAAAATTATTATTAGGGAGCTCAACATTGTCATAAAATGACGAAAGAATAGTAATTTTTTTCTTATAATAAATATAATACAAATCACCATCTGACGTTGGGGTTGGCGATAATATTAACTTGTTACTACGAAGAGCATATCCAACCGTAGTGTCATTATAATTTTTTTCATTATTATTTTTGTCAATGTTAGCTAATTTAATAAAATCTAAGGCTTTGCCATCTGTGTTGGTTATACTAATTAATTCACTAAATGCTGTGGGCAAAGAATATTCTTGCTGGTTGGCAACTGTAGTAATTGTTTCTTTTGTTTCTACACCATATTCATTATTTACCATATTTAGTGAATTTAAAGCTCGATTATATCCTTCATTCAGATATTTAAAAGCATCAGCATTGGATATAAGTTTTCTTTCATTATTATTCAAAATACTAAAGAATGAATCAAATATTTCTTTTACACTTCCTGCAGCAAAACCAGCATAAGGAATGGCGTTTGACTGATTTGTAGTTTTTAATGTAACAGAATTATAAAATCTAAACCAACCATAGCCAGAAGAGTTGGTTACATCTTGGTAGATAGTATTTGTCTTATAAGCTTGAATATCAATAGTGCCTAACGGATTTTCGGTAGCACTAAATGTTGTATCAGCTGTTTGGAAAAACTGTACTTGGTTATAACGAATTATCGTAACTTTAGTGTCTTGTGGGTGAGCATAAACAGTGCCAGCAGTCGCTAAAGTTAGAGTGTGGGTGGTTGGCGCAACTGATAAAACTTGTATAATTTCACTTTGTTGAGACCCAAATTCACCTAACAAAGCATATATACCACTAGCTGCACTAATAGTTGAGTCTACTATGTCACTATTTTTTACAATTATAGACGTAATCCCTGAACTATAATTAGTGGTTAAATAGCTCCATTTACTTTGTTTTATTAATTCTGTATTAAGGGCTGAAAGAGTTAGCATTTTATTTAAGTTTAATAATTAATGCTTATATTTTATAATTAAAGTTAATTCAATATTGTCCAGTCTGAACTATTAGTAGTTCCAGTTGCTACATACATTTTTTTACCAGTTGTATCCACAAAAATATCACCAACCTTAGTTGGGGTTGTCGCTGGGGCTGAAGTTCCAGAAGATATGGTTGGAGAACAAGAAACACTTGTAGCAGTGGCTACCCCTATATCAGGCGTCGTAAGGGTAATCCCCGCTAAAGTTAAAGCCGCACTAGCACGATTAAGAGCGACTTGCGTTGTACCGATATACATTGAAGAAGTAATAGCGCTATCGGTAAAAGCAATGGTCTTTCTCGTAGGACCTGTCTTAATTGTATAATAAAGTAAATCGCCGTCATTACACTCAATCGCCCCCGCTTCTGGAGTGGTCAAAACAACGGCACTGGCTTGAGTCAATTTAAGCGGAGCGGTCGACGCTGTGGCCGTTCCTGCGGCAATATGAACTCTGGCTGTCGCAGAATATGTTCCACAACCAACTGCACCAGCAAAATAATTAATAGCCGTTCCCTCAACAAACATATTAAATTTATTTGCTCCAGCAGCGACATTGAGATGAATAGCTTTTACGTTCGTGCCAGTGTTTAAACTATCCATTTGAATGCCATAAAGATTTGTAATAGCACCACCACCACTATTAGCTGGGGTTCTGATGTATATTCCTTGATATGTGCCGATATTTCCTGCACCTGTATTTCGACCGTAAATGTCGATTTGGCGCATAGTAGTAACTCCACCAGCACCAGTTGTTTGACAATCGACAAATAAACCACGTAAGTCGGGATAAGAAGCTGAACCGCGATGTTGAGAAATTAAACTAAAAGACCTAATTTGACTATTAGCGTGATAAGTTGTAGCGTCTGCTGCTGTTCTAATTAAAATTGACTGAGCATAGTGGTCAGACTGAGTGGTTTGATTGCTACTTAAAGAAATATTACTAGTGATTGAATTATCTGACGCACCAGCGTCTGGATTAGTGAAAGTCGTTGTCGTATCTAGCGCACCGAGAGCCGTTGCTGTGCTTTTTACTAATGATACTAATCTAGTGGGAACTCCTGTTCCGACACCAATAGCCCCAGTTCTATCAATCGTCATTGCAATAGTTGGAGTTATTGAGCTAGTCGGAGTAGTATAAAACTCAAGACGAGTTGGTATAGAACCAGCAATGTGAGAGCTACCGTCTGCTTTGGTAAGAATTTGTGCAGATATTCCCGTTTGGTCTGGGTCGTTAGAATAAAAAGATATACCGCCTATTAATTCATTGGCAGATATACCATTACCAACCTGAGAACTTAAAACTAATTGAGGATTTGTATTCGCACTATTTACTATTTCTAATTTACCGCTCGGAGCTGTCGTATTAATGCCGACGTTGCCAGCAGAATCAACAATTACAGATTGTACTGGTGCAGTATTATCATTAGCAAAAACACGATGTGACAAAGAATGGTCGGGAGAATTAAGTGTGTCTGATGAAATTGGTTGTTGAATAGCCATATAATTATATATTATATTAAATATTTTTTATCAGTTAACTAAATACTGTGTGTCCATTATATAGTGTATTATACCACAAGTAAACATATTTAGCACATTATTTATTATAATTTTATTATAAATAATCACCAGTAATATCCTCAGTAGTTATATCTCCATTAATATTTTCATCTATTACTTCGCCAAGATTAACATCTGCTGTATCTCCAAATCCAATAAAATAAAAATCTTCTATATCTACTATACTAGGAGATATAGATGGGGAAACGGATGGTGACACAGAAGGCGAGACTGAAGGAGAGGCGGAGGGACTAATGGAAGGAGAGGCGGAGGGACTAATGGAAGGTGACGCAGAGGGACTGACGGAAGGACTTTGCGATGGACTAAAGGAGGCACTAGGCGAAACAGATGGGCTCAGAGATGGGCTGATGGACGCGGACGGAGAGACAGAGGGACTTATCGAAGTGCTCCTAGAAGGAGAAATAGATGGACTGATTGACGGACTCAAAGACGAACTTCGAGAAGGCGAGACAGAGGGACTAATGGACGCTGACAGAGAGACAGAGGGACTCAAAGACGGACTTCGAGAAGGTGATATTGAAGGAGAGACAGAGGGACTCAAAGACGGACTTCGAGAAGGAGACACT
>Ga0172381_10001764_pt1 | contig 24725 bp, 19 predicted proteins | sample Leawel6488metaG_FD_119754 | JGI IMG/M metagenome (GOLD analysis project Ga0172381, IMG submission 119754) | Leachate microbial communities from a municipal landfill in Southern Ontario, Canada - Leachate well 64-88 metaG | ecosystem: Engineered > Solid waste > Landfill > Unclassified | place... | reverse complement strand
GCTGTTTTTTCTGTGTTTCCGTTGGACTAAAGAAAGGGTGAAAGCAGCTGACGAGAGCAGGAACAAAGCCACGGTGAGAACGGACCTGAGACGCCTTTTTACCAACCGCCCCTGGTGGATCCTGCTGGCATCGGGAGTTTCGGCTTTGTTATTCAATTCCATACGGGACGGTGTGGCCTTGTTTTATTTTACCGATTACGTTACCTCCTCATTCAGAACGGCGGCTTTCGGCTGGACGGTGGGGACCATTTACCTTTTGGTAGGACAGGCATCCAATATGATAGGCGTCGCACTGGCAGCCCCTGTAGCCAATAAGATCGGTAAAAAGAAAACATACCTGGGCGCTATGGTCCTGGCTGCCTTGCTGAGTTGTTTCTTTTTCATGCTCAGACCGGATCAGATCCTGCTGATTATGGCCTTCCAGGTGGTAATCAGTGCCAGTGCCGGTATCATATTCCCGCTCCTCTGGAGCATGTATGCAGATATAGTAGATTACCAGGAACTGAAAACAGGCAGAAGGGCCACGGGCCTTATCCTCAGCTCATCTTCCATGTCACAGAAATTCGGATGGGCCGTCGGCGGTGCCATTACCGGCTGGTTGCTGGCCGCATTCGGTTACAATGCAGATCTGGCCGTTCAAAGCCACAACGCAATACAAGGAGTACGTCTGATGATGAGTTTTCTGCCTGCTATTGGATGTATTCTGGCCATAATAGCCATAGCTGTATACCCACTGGGAGAGAAAAAAGTATTAGAGATCACGGCTCAATTAAATGAGAGGAGAGCTATGAATGAATAATCAGGACATTTTAGAAAATTTTCACCTTGAACTTTATGAAGAACTGACACAAAATATCCTGCCGTACTGGATAAAACTCCGTGACAATGAATATGGAGGCTATTACGGCCGGGTAACCGGGAACGAAGAACTTGTCAAAGAAGCTCCAAAAGGAGCCGTTCTCCAATCCCGGATATTATGGACCTTTTCTGCAGCAGCAAGGATTCTAAGAAATAAAGATTACCTGGCTTATGCCGCTTATGCGAAAGACTTCATCCTGGAGAAAATGTACGATAATGAATTCGGGGGGGTCTTCTGGAGCGTAGATCATAAAGGAAATAGTGAAGATACCAGGAAACAGTTTTATGCCCTGGGATTCGCTCTTTACGGCTTGAGTGAATACCACAGAGCGACAGGTGATCCCGTTGCCCTGGAAAAGGCAGTGGCTCTTTTCAATGATATTGAGACCCATTCTTATGATCAGATATACGGAGGTTACCTGGAAGCAGCGGCACGGGATTGGCATGAAATCCCCGACCTGCGGCTTTCCACAAAGGATGCCAACGAGAAAAAAACCATGAATACGCACCTGCATATACTGGAACCTTATACCAATCTTTTCAGGGTATGGAAAGACCCCCGGCTGGAACAGGCATTAGCACGTCTCATAGCAGTGTTCCTGGATAAAATTGTCAACCCCAAGACACATCACCTGTCTTTGTTCTTTGACGAGGAATACCACGTAAAAGGATCGGGGCTGTCGTACGGACATGATATTGAGGCATCCTGGTTACTGATGGAAGCTGCCAGGGAACTGGCCGATTACAAACCCGGTATATACGGGGCTTTGTTGAGCCGGGTTACCGAAGAAAGCAAAAACATCGTTTACGCCGCCCTGAAAGGTTTGCAGCCTGATGGAAGCCTGATATACGAAGTGGACTCCAGCGGAAGAATTGACAAAACCCGACACTGGTGGGTTCAGGCAGAAACGGTTGTCGGGCTGTATTATTTATACTCCCGGCACAAAGTGCCTCATGCCATGGATATGGCCATCAATAGCTGGAACTATATAAAAGAAAATATCCGGGACAACCAAAACGGGGAATGGTTCTGGAGTCCCGGAAATACTTCTGATGATAAGGCCGGTTTCTGGAAATGTCCTTATCACAATTCCAGGATGTGTCTGGAGATCATAGAGCACATGCATCCACTGCATTAAGCAGGGGATCTGTACTTACGCGTGATCCCACGGCCTGTTCCATCCACAATTGGGGAACCAGATTACCTATTGTAAACATGCGTTTTATCTCTCCGGCAAGTGTTTTTCCGTCTCTGTTTACATTATTGTTGAAATACGCTTCCAACTGGAATTCTATGATGTGCCCGAAAGGATAATTGGGCAGGTACATGGGGCTGTTTATCATGTGTGAATAAATCCCCAGCAAAGGGCAGTCCGGTTGACCGAACACAGGTTCATAATAATTATTCCATACCATTCGGGCTTTTTCTTCAACGGCCTGTTTCAACATTTCTGCGTCTGCATCCGGGTTTTCGTACAGCCACTGCCAGACATACATGTCTACCAGGGATACTCCCATGATCTCGTAACACCCCCAGAAAATATCCAGTACCGTATTGTTGTCCATCTTTTGAGCAGGATAACCCAGCAGTTGCAGATCCCTTTTCTGGAAGATAAAAGCCAGGGCTTCAGTAAAGGCTGTGTTAGGAACACCGTTGAGTATGTAGTGATCAATATCGTAAAGACTTAAGGTCTGTTCCACATTGTGCCCGAATTCGTGTACTGCTATGTTATATCCTTTGTAATCCATACCGTTGGGACCTATCCGTGTTCTCAGACGCGACGGTTCCCAGCGCCCGACAGCACCCCATGCATGACCGGAGCCTCTGGCAGGTTCAACCACAATGCGTGAAGCGATCTTTTGCGCTTCCCTGGTGTCAAAACCCAGGACTTGCAACATACGGGGCATATCTGCCCTGAAGGCATCCGGATGGGGGTATTTTTTCCTGGTAAGTGCAGTCAGCTCTTCTTCAGGTATAGATGTTCGGCTTTTGAACCCGTCGTACCAGATATCGAAAGGTTGCAGATCCCTTCCCAACTGTTTCTCAATGTAAGCTGCCACTTTTTTTACCTGTTCAGAGGAAACCAGGTTAATAAACAGATCTTCTATCTCACGGGCAGATATCTCCATAGACCCTTCAAAATTTCTGATAATAGCCGTAGGCATATTAGGATGGTAAGGATCCATCTGCTTTTCAACGGTATAAGTCGCTAACAGGTGTTCGTAACGAACAGCGCCTTCCCCGTCCGCTTCTATGATCTGACCGTCCTTGTATACCGTATTTGAAAATGGTTTCCAGTCGAATTCGGGATTGTTAATTACACAAGCAGGAATTGTCTGACAAACAATGTGTTCCATTACCTTTTGTATCATCTGCTGCTTTTCAACAGCATCCGGAAGATCGGCATAATTGGATTTGATCTCGTCCCTGAGATTCCAGTGTGACAACAAGACCATATCATCCGGGAAAAGACGTCTACCGTCTTCTGTAAGCAGGTGCCCCATCATGATATTGTACGAAGCAATGTAGTTTTCCGCATTGCCTGAAACACGCGCCATTTCCTGATTCAAAACAGAAGGGGTCCTGTGAGTAAAAAGATCTCCCATCCTGGCATAAGCCCACTGTTTCCGGTCCCATTCATGACCCAGGGTGTCTTTTTCTTCAAGGCTGTAATTCGGAAAGTTGAGAACACAGATAAAAGCAACTTTATTGGCATACATATCTTCCATAAAATGCGCTGAAGGTCCGTAATTTCCCATTATAAGATCTATTTGTGTCAGATCGTCTCCCTGCAGATGAACGGGTTTTTTAAGCGCCACACTCAATTGATTTGCTGTCCCCAGAATGTTTTCAAAGGCAACGGATAATTTGTTAAACAGTAATTCCCTGGCCTGTTCACCGGCAGAATAATTCTCCAGACAAAACGCAATAAAATCATCAGTACTACCATCTGTTTCCCTCCATAGGGATGCCACCTGGCGGACACCGCGTTCAACCGGTGGAGACAACGCTTCCTGTGAAGCTTCTCCCATACGGGAAAGAACGGTTTGTACCGTTTGTTCGTTAATATTAGACATTTCTGTTGTTGTTTTTGCCGTACTGCATCCCGTCAGCACGATCAATACCATGAGTAAAATTTTGTTTTTCATACAGTTTCCTCCCATTTATTTGCATATAACAGTATTCGGGTATCCTTATTGTTTTTACGGATCGTAGTAGCAAACAGGTATTCACTTCCCCCCTCGGCAATTTTTGTTTTCATTCTGATCTGCTCCACGGTTAAGGGAAAATTGCGCACAGTTATATTGGCCTTCGGAAATCTTTGTCCCAAATGCCTCGTATTGGCAGATGTAAACGGAATTATTTCCCGTATTGTGAATTTCCTGCCCGGGAATCCGATCACCGGTCGGCCGGAAAAATACAGGTGGCTGTTCCTGTGTATCTTTTTTACCCCGTATTTTACGGCAGTCAACGCAAAAGCACCTGCTTTCATGACCGATACTTCCGGTTCAAATAAAAAATCTCCATCTTTTATGAAGGGATCGTCATAATCGTTTTCTATCAAAGATGCGGCATGGATCTCCTCACATCTGTAAAAAGATAATCCCGCCGTACAGACAATCAAAGGATCTCCGGGTACACCTTCCCCGGATCTGAGCAGGAACAACAACTCTTTACATTCATTTTCCATGGAGACCACATGTACTTCTGATGTTCCGGGTAATAAAGCAAGTGTCCGGGAAATATCTGTCATTGGGGAAACTTTTACCAGTAAGGCACGGCTTCGTGTCAATATTACCTGTTGCAAACGGGTAATATCGGGACTGTATTGTTCCAAACCGTAAAGCCTGCGGCCATTTGCATCCCTTCTGGAGGGATCGGCATACACAAGAGAAGCCTCTGAAAGATCAGGCATGTCATTCCATAGGTGTTCTGCCCGCGCATGTACAACCCGTATGTGATCCCCGGCTCCCAACACCTTGAAATTATGTTTTGCAGCCCGGCATAACGCATCATCCTGTTCTGCATAGATCACATTATCAGAAATTTTGGACAGGTAATAAGCATCTACTCCCATTCCTCCGGTAATGTCCACGACAGGGCCCGGCAAATGAATGAAACGTCTTTTGTAAACGGCTGTTTCTGCGGAAGAGCATTGTTCTGCAGCCAGTAAAGAAGGGATGAATACCTGCTTGCAGGCAAACCATTCGGGGACCTTATCCCTGATCTTTCGCAATCCTTCTATCTGCCGGACACATTTGGAAATGTCTATACCGGGATATTTGTGCCCGGAAAGCAGCAATCCGTGAACATCGTCTTCAAGATGTTCTCTTACAAATGCTATTTCCCCGGCAGTGAGCATAAGTTATTCCTCCAAAAGATACCGTGTCCAGAAGGCCATATCCTCGTCGGTGGAGAAAGTACCCTGATAACCCCGATAACCGTGTCTTTGGCCGGGATACATCATAAACCGGAAATGCTTGTTGGTTTTCATAAGTTCATTTGTCAGGCGCATGGCATTCTGGAAATGAACGTTATCATCCGACGTGCCGTGTGTGATCATCAACACGGATGGTCCAAAGCTTCCGTAGGTACTGCACTGTTCCAGAACGGACCCGTTCTTGTATCCTTCCGGGTTGTCCTTTGGTGTATCCATAAAACGTTCTGTATAATGGGTATCATAGAACGTCCAGTCATAAACACCGGCTCCGGCAATTCCGTATGGAAAATAATCTCCGGCAGTACAAACAGCCAAAGCCGTCATATACCCGCCGTAACTGTAACCGGTGATACCCACTCTTCCGGGATCCGCACAGCCCTTTTCTCTCAGGTAATCGATCCATAATTTGTAATCGTGTATTTCCCATTTGCCCAGGTTTCTGTACATCATATCCAGACCTTTCTTTCCGCAATGCCCGCTTCCGCGGTGATCCATAGCTATCTGGATAATTCCTTTCTTTGCCCAGTGGTATTTCATAGCGGGGGAAGTCCAGCGATCCATGACGCTCCCGTTATCCGGGCCGCCGTATATACTTACGATCACGGGATATTTTTTCCCTTCTTCCATTTCAAGCGGATAAGTAATTATGGCAGGCAGGGTAAAACCATCTTCAGTAGTAATGAAATGCATTTGCGACTGCGGAACGCACCCTTCTGCCAGCAGTCGGTCGTATTCATCTCCTTTTGCATCCCCCAATATACGTACAAAGCCTTTTTGTACGCTGTACAGGGCTGCCTGAGTGGGAGTGGACACATTGGAGAACATAACCGAGAAATATTGGTAATCCGGAGAGAACAAAACGTTGGTAAAATGGTATCCGCCCCGGGTCAGACGACGGATCTTAGGCTCTTTCACGTTTTTGCCCGTTTCTAACGGGACCGTATAAACATCAGAACGGGTAGAGATCTCCCTGCGTGCAGAAAAAAACAGGTTTTTTCCTTTGGGATCGATACCGTGAAGCACAATACCCCAGTTGTTCCCTTCTGTAAGCTTCCGAAATCCGTTTCCATCCGTTGAACACAGGTAGATCTGCTGCCAGGATTCAAAATCCCTGACCATGATCATTCCTCTTTCTGTAAAGATGGGAGCCGCTATCCAGTCCAGCCATGCCGGTTGCTCTTCGCTGTATATTACCTTGCCGCTTCCGTCTTCAGGATCGACGGCGTACAGTTTTAACCGGTTCTGGTCCCTGTTCATCCACTGTACCAGCAGGGATTCGCCGTCAGGTGTCCAGAATGGCTGACCAAAATACTGATCTGCGTCCGGATCAAAATCCGCCCATAAGATTTCTGAATTTTCCTCCAGTGACACTATACCAACCTTTACCCTGGGGTTTGTATCCCCGGCCTTGGGATAACGCGTTTCTTCCAGGTATCCGTGTTGTCCGTCCGCTACATAGATCGGGAACATGGGAACGCAGGAATCGTCACAGCGGAAAAAAGCCAGCCGACGGCTGTCCGGAGACCACCAGAAAGAACGGTAATTACTGCTTCTTCCCAGGATCTCCTCGTAATAAACCCATGATGCATAACCGTTCAGGACCGTCTGGCTGCCGTCAAATGTGAACCGTCTTATTTTCCCCGTTTCCAATTCTTTAGCGTAAAGATCATTCCCCAATGTATAGGCGACATACTTTCCGTTCGGGGACAAGGTGGGATTCTGTGCTTTTTCATCCAATCCGTAACCGGCAGTCTTTCCGTAAGGCGTTGCAGGCGGTTCTGAAAGGGTTCTTTTTCCGGTAACAATATCCTCGGCAAGGTATTCGCTTTGCTGCCTGTCTCCCGAACGCAGCAATAACGTGCGTGCATCTGCCCACGATACAGGCATTTCAAAAGTTTTGACCAGTCCTTCAGGAGGAGTCTCCCGGACAATACGCTCTTGTGCTTCGGCTGTAAGTGTTAACAGCAAAGAAAAGATCAAAGGAACAACAAAACGTTTCATAGTATGGAATTTATAGATTTATAAGATACAATTGTTCGCGAGCCCTGGTAAAAGCCGTGTAATACCATCGCAATACATCTTTATTACAAATATCACCAAAAAAGCCCTTATCCACAAAAACGGCTTTCCATTGTCCGCCCTGTGCTTTGTGACATGTTACAGCATTGGCGTACTTTACCTGCAGGGCATTCAGATACAGATCTTCACGGACGGCATTGTAGCGTTTTCGCTTGCCTTTGATTTGGGCGTAATCCAGAGAGACTCCTTCATACAGCTGCTGTTGTTGCTCTCTGGACAAGGCGGGCGATTCACTGTCCAGCGTATCCAGCAACAGACGTACATCCAGTTCCACATCTTTATAATCGGGGAAACGCAGGACCGCCTCGGCAAAACGAAAACCGTAACGTTCCCGGAATTTGTGTATTCGCATGATCTCGGCAATATCCCCGTTGGCGATGAAATCCATATCGGGCACATCTTCCAGGAACTGGTAACAGTTCTTCACCACCATGATACGATCCCCTTTGGTGATCTCTTCTTCCCGGTAAAGAATGCTTCCGCGGATCCCTTTGTTATACCTGTTGGCCCGCCTGTTGGAACGGCACAATACGACCACTTCTTCCAACCCGTAGCGGGATATGGCATCGTTCAGCGCTTCCATCAGTTCTCCCGACCCTATGCGGTGTATATCACTGAATCCCTCTGTTTTCCATTCGGGAATGGAATATACCTCCCGGGCAATGTTTTGCCTTAGTAGTGTGGCGTTATACAAAATACCAGAATCAAAGGACTGCCTGAGCACCTCCTTCATTTCCATATAAAACACCTTGCCATAGATTTCCATGTGTGCAGGGTCCAGAGCCGGAGATATGTCCAGCCCGATGGGCGGAAGCTGCGCCGAGTCTCCCAGGAGAAGCAGCTGATTCCCTGTCCCGTTCAGCACATAAACCAACAGATCATCCAACAGATTCCCGCTTCCATAGAGCATCCCTCCGGGTGTGTTTGAGAGCAGGGATGATTCATCCACTATGAAAAGTGTGTTTTTATCCCGGTTAGGATGCAATTCAAAAACCCCGAACCCTGTTTCATCGGATGCAGCAGGAGGTTTTTGCCGGTAGATGACTTTATGGATCGTATGAGCCGGTGCACCGGCATATCCCATCAGGACTTTTGCCGAACGGCCTGTAGGGGCAAGCAAAACGGTATTTTTCTTTATTTCCCTCAATGCCCCTACCAGGGCAGCCATGGCTGTAGTTTTTCCCGTTCCTGCATAACCGTTCAAAATGAATACCGGATCCCCGGAGATAATAAAAGCAGATAAGGCCCTGAACAATTCGTCCTGGTCACCTGAAGGTTCAAACGGTAAGTGTTCCCTGATTTTTTGATAGATGTACTGTTCAATTCCCATAAACGGATGCGTTATTTACGGGAACTGAAAAGAATAAAGAAACCGAACAATTCAATACGGCCAATGATCGAAACCAGAGAGGCAACAAATTTCGCAAAGCCGTTAAAGGCACTGTAATTGCTCATAGATCCCACATTCCCGAATCCCGGCCCCACATTCCCGATATGTGCCGCTGTTGCACTTACGGCATCCATGATGTCTATACCAGTCAATGTCAGTAACAAAGATGATATTAATACACAAAATAAGTAAAATACAATAAAAAGGTTCACACCGGAAACCATTTCCGAGTCAAGAGCATGACCTCCTATCCTTGCCGGGACAACAGATTTTGGATGTAACCGTTTTGTGATCTGGGCTTTGAATGAGAAAACAGAGATCAGTATCCTGTCCGCTTTTATACCTCCCGAGGTAGATCCCGAACAACCACACTGTAAAGTAAAGAAGAATAGTAAAAGAATTATAAAACCTGGCCAGACAGAAGAATCGGCGGTGGCAAAACCGGTAGAAGTCGCCAAAGAAATGGTTTGAAAAAATCCGTGCCTGAAAGATTCGGCAAAAGTATCATAAGTACCTGTAAACTTTAAACTCAGTGATACAAACAAACTGCCTATTAATAAAGCAGAAATGAAATAACGCGTTACCGGTGATTTGAACAATGTGGTAGACTTTTTGGCCACCAGTAAAAATATCATTCCAAAATGCAATGCCGAAAGACACATAAAAACCATAATGATGCCTTCAATCAGTTTGCTGTCGTATGCTGCAATACTTAGGTTTTTTGTGCTGAATCCCCCGGTTGCAATGGTTGCAAAAGAGTGACATACGGCATCAAAAAAACTCATACCAGCCAAAGTCAGGCAGATGACTTCCAATAACGTCAGACCAAAGTAAATAATAGCGATAACCCGAACGGTTTCTTTAGCCCTGAAACGAAAATAATCTTGTGACAGAGCACTTATTTCGATCTTGGATAATTTCAGCCGGATGGAACTTACTTCCGGCAGGATCAGCAACATAAATATGACCACTCCCATACCTCCGACCCAATGAGTGGCTGCCCGCCAAAAAAGCAATGATTTGGGTAAAATTTCGACGTTGGTCAGGATGGTCCCCCCGGAAGTGGTATAACCGCTCACGCTTTCATACCATGCGTTAATGAGTGTAAACTCGCCTCCCCACAACAGATATGGAAGCATACCGAACAAACACGAAATAGCCCAGGAAAGTACTACTATCACATATCCTTCGCGGGTAGCAACATCAGCGGAACTCCGTACAAAAATATACGGAAAAGATCCTATTGTAGCAGTGATAATGGCTGAAAGGAGCAACGGAGAAAACCCGGTATCAAATCCGTTTATTGCCGAGACAAAGACGGCAATGAACATGAACAGGGCATTGACCAGGAGAACCAGGCCCATATTCCTTGCTATCACGTGGATCCTCATAACTTATTGTGTTCGTCGCAAAGTTTTGTAATGGATTCGTTCAATTCCACCAATTCGTCATCGGGAGGCAGTTTGACCTGGTATTTTGTTTTAAACAACAACGTATTCTTGACACCCAGGCGGATCTGCCTGAGCGGCAGGATCAGGTAAATGCGGATAAAATAAGACAAAAGAAATAACAAAAGGACGCTGCTTGCTACTGCTATGACACCGGGCATCAGGCTCCTGTAAAAACCGTCCTGTATCAATTGCGTATTCTGGTGGAGTAAATCCTGCTCCAGGGAAATCAGGTCCTGAACATATTTACGCAGCCGGGAATACGTGGGATACAGTCTCTGTGTATACCATTCCCTTCTCTGAACATATTCGCTCTCCTGCCAGACCGACCGGGCTTCATTCAATACTTGCATATAAGCGGCATAGGCAAACATGATGGAATCAGTCAGGGCCATTTCCTGCTTTGTAGCCAACGTTGTCCTGGTGGCCTGCAGGTAACGGTTAAAACGTGCATCATCGTATATGGATTCCAGTTCCAGTAATGAATCCGGGGTAATGCCTATCTGGCTGAGCAATGCAAAAATATTCTGATCGGTCACTTCAAGCAATTGGCTGGAAATGTTAATATTGTCAACATTAACGGAAATAACGTCTCCTACAGAACGGCGGATCCTGCCAATTTCAAATATACTGACCAGGCTGGCCAGGACAAGGACAAATCCTACGACCAGAAAACCCAGATTGATCTTATTGCTTATTCCCATAAGTGTTCAAAGTTATAAAAAAACTCCATACGCTGTCCAGGGATTGAATGGCAGACAGGCCTGAGGGCAACCTTACCGGTTTCTTATCTTTGAATAATTTTCCGGATATTCCTTCCACAGAAGGATCCAGTGCCAGGAACACGGTTGTGGAAGCGCCCCTGGGAGCTTGTCTGATTATGGGTCTGAAAAACACGTCGGTAAGGGGATCAATCCATTTATGCATTTTTATTATGGGTGTATTTACAATACCGGGATCGACCATATTGACACTTATTCCTTCTTCTTTCCATAAAGAGGCCATTCGGACCGAACAAAGGGTAAAAGCGAGTTTGGAACAGGCGTAACGTTCAAAACGGTTGAACTTTTCAGGCGGCATGGGAAAATAAACCGGGATCCTTCCCTTTCTGAGCATCACAGATACGGTGTTGATCACGCGGCTGCCTTTTCCTAACAAAGGCTTAATCAGCCAGGTAAATGTCACCGGGCCCAGACAATTTACCATATTATGCATTTCGTATCCTTCCGAGGTTATTTCCGGTTTCCATCCCAGCATGCCCGCATTGTTGATCAAAATGTCCAGGTGATCCTCCCTGTCTTTTAAAATAAGTGCAGCCTGTCTGACAGAATCCAGCGAAGAAAGGTCCATTTCAAGAACAGAGACCGTTTCCTCACCGTATTCACCCACCAGCGAACGGCAAAATTTCATACCCTCACTTCCCGGACGACAGGACAAAATGACTTTACATCCGGATTTGATCAGTTCATGACTGATAACCCTGCCTAACCCTCCGTTAGCGCCTGTAACAAGTGCTATCTTCCGGTTATTTGAATTCATTCAGCAGTTTTTTGGGGATATCATCCAAATGCTGGTGACATACCATATCTTTACTGTACATCCTTGCAATGCAGTAATTGGTATGCTTGCAATTACTGGAAAAGTCGCATCCTGTCCCTTTTTCTTCCGCTTCTTTCATATGTTTAACGTATGAGGGATCATTGATCAGGGGACGTGCCAGGCCAATGAATTCAAATCCGTCACTCAGTGCCTGTTCTATTACAGTACGAGAGAACATGCCTCCCAGGCACACCAGGGGAATACGGATGTGCTTCCTGAAGATCCGTGCATCTTCCAGGAAATAACCTTCCCTGAAAGGCACAGCAGGGATCATCCATTTTCCCATTATACCAACCCCGATTTTTACATAATTCCAGGGCATATAATAAGTCAGCGTTTTAATGGGCATGGCACCGCGCATAACATACATGGGTGCCCGACTTACATAACCGCCGCTAAGAACCAGCGCGTGAACGCCAGCCTTTTCCAATAGTGCTGCCACCTGCAGGGATTCTTCCAATTCCATCCCTCCCCTGAATCCATCCCGCATGTTCATTTTTGCCAATACGGCCATTTTTCTCCTGGTCGCGACTTCCATAACTTCTTCCATGACCTGGGAGGTAAACCTCAGGCGGTTTGTAAAACTGCCCCCGTATTCGTCTTTTCTTTTATTCAACCAGTCAGACATGAATTGACTCAAAAGGTACCCGTGACCGGCATGGATCTCTACCGCATCAAATCCGGATTCGTACGCCCATATTGTCGCCTTGCCAAAATCTTTTACCATATCAAGTATTTCAGACTTTCTCATAGCCCTGACAAACGTCGGAGAATATATATTAAACCCGGTGCTGGCAGAAACGGGTGTACAGCCGCAAATATTCCGGTGACTCATATTGCCGCAATGGCCCATCTGTATGGATGCTGCGGCTCCTTCTTTATGAATACCGTCCGTGAGATGTTTTAAGCCCGGAACTATTTCAGGCCGCATCCAAAGCTGAGTAGGGAAAGACAGGCCGCTCCTGTTAACGGCCGCATAGGCTACTGTAGTCATTCCTATCTCACCCGCTGCTACAGATGTATGATATTGGTAAAGTGCATCTGAAGGTCCGTTGTCTGTACACATCCCTTCAAAAGCAGCGGCACGGATGGTTCGGTTGCGCAAGGTGAGTGGGCCTATGTTCGATGGAGTGAATAAAAGAGATTCGGGAATCATATCTTAATATATAAAAGGGAAAATACGTTTTCTGGGATCCCTTGTCATTTCTGTAGAAAACTCATTTTCATATCTTTTATATATGGCGTGAGCCCTGGGCACCAAATTTGCAAAAGTCCACAAAAAGAAAACGAATCCGCTCAACGACCAGGTCAAAACGGCAAATCCCATCCATTCGATGATCTCTCCAAAATAGTTGGCACAAGTAACATACCGGAACAACCCCTTATCCGGTAAATAATGGTTCGTATCCCCACCTTGCCTGAGATTCCGGATAATCCCGTCCGAACGGATATTGATCACAAGTCCCGTTATGAACAATACAGTTCCTGCCAGAAAACGCGGATCCCCAAGCCATGATTCCGAATACATTTCAGGAGGTGCCAGAAAAAAGATCCATTGCCCCTGCATGAATGCATTCGCCAAATTGAATAAGATACCCATGAGCATGATCAGAACGGGCATACGGCTTCTTCCTTTTATAAGCCATGGGAAAATAAAAGCACGCTGCAGGTAGTGGGTCTGGAATAGCAGAAAAAAAACAAAAGGCATAAGTTCCCATTTACGGGGGGACATCACCCAAAACCAGCACATGGCAATGAAAACGGGTGCTTCCATGATCATCCATGCCCATTTATTGGATAAGGTTATGCCCCAGCTTTTGTCATAAAGTATCCCGTAACCGGCTTTAACATGATAGAGTGCTATAAACACCACTATTGCTATTGCCGCCATAATGAATAAACACAGGTGGAAGGTCTGCAGTGATATATTCATAACTCACAAATGTAAGAAAATTTTGTATTTTTGTTTTATGAAGCTTCTTTTCCTCCGTTCAGTATTGCTGGTACCGGCATTGATAACAATGTCCTGCATACAGGGAAACAAAGAGAACGAAAGAAAGCCCCTGACATTCAATCCGCCATCCGTCCCGGTCATGATAGGATCACAGGAAGAAGCCGTTCACTACCAAACACTTCATTACTGGGATCATTTCCCATTTGAGGATTCCCTGTGTATAATACAGAAAGACTTTGCCGATCAGGTTTTCACCGGGTATGCACTTTTATTGCAACAGGCTGATTTTCAAGATGCCCGGGAGAGCATCAAACGCATGATGATCCGGGCAGGGACGGCGGCAGAAGATCCGGTGGTAAGGAAAAAGATCCTTCTGAAATTTTTCAGTCTTACGGAATATTTTTTCTATCATCCCAATTCTCCCTACAGGAACGACGACATACTGATTCCGGCGCTGGAGGTGATGGTTTCGGCTCCTATACTGGATTCCATGGATAAACAACGCCCCTTATATATGTTGGACATGGTTCGCAAAAACCGCCCCGGGGATAAGGCCGGAAATTTTTCTTTTATCCGTTCAGTCAGGAATTTTCCTTATACGGATGACCCGACTTCTATAAAGACATTATACGATCTGGAAGCTGACTTCATCCTGGTCATGTTCATTAACCTGGGATGTCCTTCCTGCAATCAGGTCAAGGAAGAGATACTCCTTTCTGAACCGATCAGCAAGATGGTTAAAGAGAAAAAACTTACCATTCTGACCGTATATCCAGACAAAGATCTGGAAGGCTGGCAGGAACATTTGCCGGAACTCCCCGCTGAATGGGTCCACAGTTATAATCCGGAAGGTGAGATCAGGAACGGGGCTATATACGATCTTAAAGCCATTCCCACTTTGTATCTTCTGGATAAAAACAAACGTGTTCTGGTCAAAGATGCCCTGTCCGTTAAGCAATTGGAAGATACGATCAGGCAACAGGCATATTTTTTGTAGCTTTGCGCCTCATCTACTTCGGACAAACATGAACCAAAGGGTAACCATACTGATACTAGCCATACTGTTTTTCCCTTTTGGAAAAGCAGCAGGCCAGACTGACACCCTCAGCAAGGTTTCCCGCGATACCTTGGAAACGGCCCTTCCTGACTCGTTGACCAGGATCTACCTGGACAGCCTGCAAATTCCGTATACAGAGGTCCATCGTGTACCGCCACTGGACTCAATGCTTCGTATAACAGCAGACGAAAAAGGTTTGTTTTATAAATTGGACAGCCTGGGATTGATGATTATGGACGAAAATGGACTGCCGGTAACAGATTCCCTGAAAAGTTTTTCTGCCAGGACAATTTACCTGATGTCGTTTATGGATAGTCTGGGATTGCCTTTAAAAGACACCATACGCATTCCCGCACTTGATTCGGCCGGCAGGCAGGTCCGGGACAGCCTGGGATATATGTATCAGACAGACAGCACAGGTTTGATCAAACTGGACAGTCTGGGGTCTTTCCTGATAGACTCGCTGGCAACATACTCAACAAAAGAACTCCGGAAAATGGCCCGTCAAAAAAGACGGGAGGAAAAAGCAATTGCTGATTCCATATGGAACAGTACGTTCCATCCTCTTGAGACATACGTTGTCCCGGATTCCCTGTTATACAGAAGAGTCATCTCCTGGACGAATGAAGAATATTTTAACGATCTAAAATTCAAACAAATAGACACAAATATAAACAGCAATTTTCACGACTATGCCTATCTGAAAAAGGATGTGGGAGCTGTAACCCTGGGAACGGCAGGATCTCCTGCCCTTCCGTTCAATTTTTTTATCAGGGAGACGAAAGAACGCTTTGATTTCTGGAGCCCGGGTATGTATGAAGCCTACGACAGGAATACCATTCCATTCTATAACACCAAATCGCCTTTTACGGTCATGTCCTATACCGGGACGTTGTTCTCCAATAAGGAAACAGAAGAAATGAATGTGGGCTTCCTTCACACCCAGAATCTTACACCGTCGACAAATGTTCAATTCTTTTATCAAAAGAAAGGCACAAAAGGATTACTCGAAAATGAGGGTACCAACACAAGAACTTTGGCCGTAACGGCTGATTACCTGGGGAAGAAATACATTGTACACGGAGGTTACATCCGGAATTCCCTGCAAAAAGATGAGAACGGCGGTATTCAGGATGACAGCTTTATACTGGACACACTGGTAGAAGCCCGTACCATTCCGGTAAATCTGACCAATGCATCTTCCATGCTTCAAAGCAGTCAGTTTTTCATAACCCAGAGTTACGGTATCCCCATAAACCTGTTTAAAAGGGACTCCCTGACTGCCGGAGAAGGAACCATGATGGTCCTGGGACATTCGGGAGAGTGGACTACCATGACACGAAATTACAATGATGAGATAAGTCTGACCGATCAGGCAGGGCGAACCTTTTATAACAATCGGTTCTATATGCACCCCACTCGCTCGGCAGACTCTTTACGTACTATGATCCTGGACAACAGGTTTTTCCTGCGCCTACAGCCCTGGTCCAATACTGCCATCGTCTCAAAGATCGAAGGAGGAGTAGGATATGAGCTCATATCCAATTATTGCTTTGATCCCGATTTCTACACGGAAGGTACTTCCAATCGTTGGCAGAATAATATGTATGTATATGCCGGAGCCTCGGGTATGTTCAAAAAATATTTCCAATGGAACGCCTTGGGAAAACTGGACTACGCCGGTCATTACGCTGGAGACGTATCATTGGATGCCAACGCACGTTTCTCATTTTATCCAATGGAATCGGGAATTCACCTGACAGGCAGGTTTCTTTTCCTTAGGCAGACTCCGGACTGGTATACACAGCATTTTTATTCCAACCATTATATCTGGGACAACGATTTCCAAAAATCAAACGAAACAAGGATTGAAGCCCGGTTATCTATTCCCGGCTGGAAAACAGAAGCCACATTTTCTTACGGGTTATTGGGAAACCGCATATATTACGATACCCTGGGAACGGTCAGGCAGACAGAAGACCTTATAAATGTCATGACCGCAACTTTAACCAAAAATTTCAGTTTCTGGTATGTGCGGCTTGATCACAGACTTATGTTCCAGGTATCTTCACGGCAGGACATTCTCCCTTTACCCACATTTAGTGCAAACCTTAGGTATTATCTGGAAATACCTGTCGTTAAGGATGTTATGACAGCACAGATAGGTGCCGATGTTACTTTTCACACGGCATACTATATGGAATCCTACAATCCCGCACTGGGCGTATTCCACATGCAAAACGAAAAAAAATACGGAAACACTCCGTATATAGATGCGTTTATAAATGTGAAATGGAAAAGGGCGACCATTTTTGTCAAATATGTTAATGCAGCGCAGGGATGGCCCGATCACGATTATTTTGCAGCACCGCATTACATTCGTCCGCAACGCGTATTTAAACTCGGCATGACATGGCCGTTTTACATTAAACCCGGTAAGACAGCTGCTCCGGCTTCTTCTTCCGAAGGACCTTCCGTAAGAGCAGCAGGAAACACCGCCCGCTGATGTCCAGGAGAAAATTTCTCATATCGCTGCTGGCAGCTTTTGTCATATCTTTCCTGTTTAAGGAATACCATACACGGCTGACCCACTCTTCATCCAACATGAGGACAGAAAGGGAAGTCTTACAATCTCATAGCGATACGCTAAAGTGCACCATATACCTTCCCTCACACGCCGGAACCCGTGTAGGATATCATTATGAGATCATGCGGCGTTTTGCAGAATCCCATGATTTTTCTTTGAAATACATCCCGGTGAACGATACGGTTACCGTATGGGAGATGCTTACAGAAGAACAAACAGACATTCTGGCCGTTAATATTATTCGTGATCCCATTCCCAAATCCCTGTCAGGAAAATTATGCATTACACCAAAAATAACACCATTGGGAGAAGTTTGGGTCATGATGAAAAACAGGTGTCCCTGGCATTTGAACCTGGTGCACTGGCTCACCTTATTCAGACAAAATCCGCAATATCCGGGATTTCGAAGCCGTTTTCTCCCCTCTTCTCCCAACAGATGTCCTTACGATTCATTGCTCAGAGCAGTCAGCAGGCCGCTGGGATGGGACTGGCGGATACTAAGAGCGGTCATGTACCAGGAATCAAAATACAGAATGAATGCCCACTCAGGCATGGGGGCTGTCGGTTTGATGCAAATGAAAGAATCTACGGCCGGAGACATGAAAGTAAAAGATCTTTATGATCCTGAAGACAATGTAAAAGGAGCTGCCCGGTATTTTGCTTATCTTAAAAGAAATATGCATTTGACACATTTGCGGGAAGAAGAAGAAATCCATTTTGTTCTGGCTGCATACAACGCCGGCATGACCCGTATACAAAAAGACAGGGAACAGGCTGCTATGGAAGGGAAGGATCCCGATATCTGGTCGGAAGTGGCCCCTTATGCTCCCTCCCAGACTCAAAAATACGTAGAAACAATAAAGACAAGATACCTGGACTGGGTTACCTCATCCGAATAGCTTTATCGGGACTTATCCTGATAATGCTTTTCAGGGGGAGTATAAGAATTCCCAAAAGCAGTCCAAGGGCAGCAACATCTATCAGTAATACATGATACCAGGAAATATCTACCGGGACACTGTCCACAAAATAAGTGGACGGATCCAGAGGGATCAGCCCGGTCGTTTTCTGAATGACAAGAAAAATTACGGCCAGAACCGTACCTGCTGTCATGCCTTTTAAAGCCACACCGACTGCATTGTAAAGAAAACTGTTCCGGATACTGCGGTCTTTCATTCCCATGGCCTTGAACAATCCGATTGCAGACGTTTTTTCAAACAACAGGATCAGCAACCCGGACATCATATTAAATCCCGCAACGAGAACCATCAGGGTCAGCAATATGACCACGTTGATATCCATCAAATCCAACCAATCGTAGAGATGCGAATAGATCCTCTTTACATTTCTCAAGACAACGCCGTCGTCGGTGTCAGAGCTGTTGGCAATAATAAAATCTTCAACAGACTCCTGTTGTGCTTCTATCCGGTTCTTATCGTTTAAAAAGAGCTCCATACCGCTTACCTGGTCTTCCCGCCACCCGTTTAATCTTTGAGTGTGTCTTATATCTCCTAAGATTAAATGATTGTCAATATCTTCCAGTTGGGCATCATAAATACCCGATATAATAAAACGTCGCATCCTGACGTTGTCGCCAATAAAATACATAGTCACCACATCCTGTACCCCTATCTGCAGAAGCCCTGACAAGCGACGGGATATCATGATCTCACTGGAGGAAACATCCTTAGAGAAAACGGGAATGCTTCCTTCTTTCAGGTGTCTTTCAAAGAAATCCCAACGGTAACCGGCTCCCACACCTTTAAGTGACACGGCCTGGATGGCATCCCCTGTATTAATAATCCCGTAGGACATCGCAAACTCCTGAATGTAATCAACATCCGGATGATTTTTCAAATTTTCAAGGTATGACAGATCCGTTGATACAGGGATGGATTCAGTAACGAACCCTGCACCCGGAGCCTCCATAAGGATCTCCCCGGTAAAACCAACCGCACGTTTTTGTATCTCATTTCTAAAGCCCCTGACAATCGCCACGGAAAGTATCATAGTAAACACACTGACAGCTACACTTACTATAGCTATCCGGTTACCCATCCGGCTTACCCTGCCTGTAGAGGTAGCATCGCCTTTAAGTTTCCCGGCTATGTAAACGGCGATATTCATGTTGCTTATAAAAAATTAATCGCTATATTTGTTCCCCTGTTTGGATATGCGGGAATAGCTCAGTCGGTAGAGCATCAGCTTCCCAAGCTGAGGGTCGCGAGTTCGAACCTCGTTTCCCGCTCATAACCAAACCTGAAACCTGACTTTTATTCGTCATCCTCGTCAATTTCTATGAGCAGGGAATTGTCCTTCCCAAACATTTCCATGATTTTTTCCAACTTTGAAACAGTCCGGTTGTCCGTGTTTTCCTCTGCGGCAGAAAAACTGTAATATAGTGTTTCTGCATAGATCTGTGCCAGATCATCTGCACGGGCTTCGCGAAATGATTCAGAAGGTATTTGCAGGTTCATATCACTTAAAAACGACCGGAGTTCCGTGTGGGGAAATAGCAGACCGTTCTTATAAACATTAACATAAAACAAGACATTTCCTGAAGTATCGGTTACCGCCGGCAAAAATCCGCCCTTGAAAACCCTGCCCCTGACTGATATTCCGGCATGGTATGCGATCAATAAATAGATTATACCTATGATAACGGGACTGCCTTCTTTGTTTTTCAGAGCCCGGTGGAAATAAGTCTTTCCCGGATCCGAAAACATAGGATCTACTGTTTTGTAACGTAACCTATTGAAAAATACGTGATTATATAATTTGACTTTTTCCATAAATGTCTGATCGTCCTTCATCTCCACAACGATCTCATTTACGTGATCCATCAGGATATCCTGCAAAATTTCCTGATCTATGTCATTACTCAACAGATCCTGTATAAGACAAAGACCGGTCATCAGGTCGTCCTTTGTATTACCGATCCAGTCCTGCAGGGCATCGAATTTAAGTTCTTCCCGTAAGGCCGACAACATATCCCCTACACCGGGATACTTATCTTCATTTTCATCCCTGCAAATTCCCTCCAGTTCTTCAATGGCAGGACGTCCCATATTTTTGAGCTGACGAAACAATGCGTCCCTTACATATTGGTCAGGATCATCCAGAAGGGGAACTATATCCAATATTTCGGTGTTACGAACCATGGTCATTACAGAATTTTTCCAGGATCTCTCCGGCCTTTTCTACCATCAAATTTTTATAATCCACATTCATGTCTTTACTGCTTCGTTGTGCAATAATCATGCAAACAGTAGCGCCCCGGTGTCCCATAAGCCGGGAAAGGCCCGCAATGGCCGAACCTTCCATTTCGAAATTAGTGATCCTCAGATTATTATAACGAAACGATGCCAATTTTTTCAAGTAATCGGGATCCCATAAGGGAAGCCTTATGACACGGCCCTGGGGTCCGTAAAAACCTGGAGCCGAAAGGGTAATACCCTGCATGGCATCCTTAAAACGCAACCCGGTCTCTTCCGAGTTTTTTACAAAATACGGAGTGGCCAGCAAAGGAGACCATTGCATGTGTTCCATAAAAGCCTTTTCCATCTCTTTGTCACATACGTTATCCCGTCCTTCGTACCAGTTCAGTAATCCGTCAATACCTGCAGAATATAGTGAAAAGACGAGCGTTCCTGTGGGAATGTCAGATTGTATGGCTCCTGAAGTACCTAATCTCAAAATATCGAGTGAACGGTGCTCTTTTCTGAATGTCCGGGTTTCAAAATCAACGTTGGCCAACGCATCAAGTTCATTCATGACGATATCAATATTATCGGTCCCTATCCCGGTGGACAATATGGTCAATCTTTTACGGCCAAAGAATCCGGTTACTGCCACAAATTCCCTGCTGTGTGAAACGAATTCAACATCCGTCAACAAATCGCGCAATAAGGTCACACGATCGGGATCCCCAACCAGCAAAACATTTTCTGCCAGCTGTTCCGGACGTAAGTGGAGGTGAAACGCACTCCCGTCACTGTTGATCACCAATTCAGAAGGTTCTATAATTTTCATTGTGCAAATTTAGAGGAAAATCACGGATTTTCCTCTAAATTTGTTCCAATAAAACAATTGACTCATGATACAACGCATTCAGACATTATACCTGACAGTGGCTTTAGGTCTTATGATCTCATTATTCTTTGGAGTATACGCCACATACACCCCTTTCATAGTCCTGACCGGTGCTGCATGCGCATTGCTGGCAGTTACCATATTACTGTTCAAAGCCAGAAAGATCCAGATCCGTCTTTGCATCTATACCTCCCTGATCATGCTGGGTCTCCAGGTATGGATGGGTGCCGTCTACTTCAAAAACATGGCCAGTGTACGCTTTCCTGTTACTACGGTTTTCCCGCTTGTCAGTATCATATTGGTGATCCTGGCCCTGCGTGCCATAGGCAGTGATGAAGCCCTGGTGCAATCCTACAACAGACTTCGTTCCGGGAAGGGAAAAAAATGATTTTTTTATTATCTTCGTAAATTAAAGCAATCCATTTCATTAAACGATAAAACATAAAAATCTATGGAAAAAAACATCTCTCGAAGAAATTTCTTACAGAAAAGCGCCATGGCCACAGCCGGTGCTATTGTTGCTTCTTCTCCGCTGATGGCAAAAGTTCCTCTGGATTCACAGAAGAAAAAGAAAACGGCGGCGACCGATAAACTCAATATTGTAGGGATCGGTATAGGGGGAAGAGGAGGTGGAGTTATCCGCGAACTGAGTTCCCAGAACATCGTTGCCTTGTGCGATGTTGACTGGAAATACGCTGCCGGACAATTCCAAACATATCCTAATGCGAAAAAATATAAAGATTTTCGCAAATTGTTTGATGAAATGGGAAACAAGATCGATGCCGTAGTAGTTGGAACGGCCGATCATACCCATGCCGTAATCGCCGCCCAGGCACTTTCCATGGGAAAACATGTCTATTGCGAAAAACCACTTACACATACTGTTTACGAGACAAGGCTTCTGACCCGTCTGGCCGCAAAGCATAAAGTAGCCACTCAAATGGGAAATCAGGGAGCTTCAGGTGCCGGCGTAAGGCAAATATGTGAAGCCATATGGTCCGGCATGATAGGGGAAGTAACCAAAGTGGAAGCCTTTACTGACAGACCTATCTGGCCTCAGGGGCTGGAGACTCCCACAGAAGCTCATACACCTCATCCGGACCTTGACTGGGATCTTTTCTTAGGACCTGCTCCTTACCGTCCTTACAACGAAATTTACCATCCCTGGAACTGGCGCGGATGGTGGGATTTCGGAACAGGAGCCCTGGGAGACATGGCATGTCATATCCTGCAACCTGTAGTAAAAGCGTTGAACCTGAAATCTCCCGTTGCCGTTCAGGGCAGCTCCACTTCCCTGATGACCGATTGTGCTCCTAATGCACAGATCGCAAAATTTGTTTTTCCTGCACGTGACAATATGCCCAAAGTAGGTATGCCCCGCGTGGAAGTCACCTGGTATGACGGAGGCCTCATTCCTGAGTATCCCAAAGGATGGCCTGCCGGCCGCAATATGAATGACAGCGGTGGCGCCGTTATTTTCCACGGGACAAAGGACACTCTCATCTGCGGATGTTACGGAGTCAACCCCTGGCTGATATCCGGCAAAGAGATCCCGACCCCTTCCATGACAAGAGAAGTTCCCGAAAACAATCACTATACGGACTTTATCCGCGCCTGTAAGGAAAGTCCTGAAAGCCGTATTAAAACAGCTTCTGATTTTTCCGAGGCCGGACCTCTCAACGAAATGGTAGTCATGGGTGTTCTGGCTGTGCGTCTTCAGGGCTTGAACCGGGAACTCCTGTGGGACGGAGATGCCATGAAATTCAAGAATATTTCTCCCAACGATACCATCAGGATGAAAGTAAAAGACGGATTCTCCATTAAGGACGGACACCCGACCTTCAACAATGAGTACACCGATCCTATCAATGCTTTGGAATTTTCGAACGAATTGATCCGCCATACGTACCGTGCAGGTTATTCATTACCTGAAATGCCGTAAACCAAAATATTAAAAATTATGAAAAAACTGTTAATAATCCCCATTCTCATGACTGCGTTGATCGCAAGTTCCTGTGCTTCATGCAACAACAACAAGAAGGAAGTTCAGGAAGAAGACCCCAACGTTGTAGTTCTCTTTGACGGGAACACTTTTGAAGGCTGGCGTGCATACAACGGCACCGATATCCCGGGAGCCTGGACCATAGAAGACGGCGCCATTAAAATCAACGGTTCGGGCCGTGGTGAAGCCGGTGCCGAAAACGGAGGTGACATTATTTTTGACCGCAAATTCGGTAATTTTGAAATGACTTTTGAATGGAAAGTCGCCAAAGGCTCCAACTCGGGTATTTTCTACATGGCACAAGAGGTCCCGGGCGAACCCATTTACATCTCGGCTCCCGAATACCAAATTCTGGACAACGCCAACCATCCCGATGCCATGCTGGGTATAGACGGCAACCGCCAGTCTGCTTCCCTTTATGACATGATCCCTGCAAAACCCCAGAACTCTAAGCCTTTCGGCGAATGGAACACAGGGAAGATCCTGGTTTATAAAGGTACTGTGGCTCATTTCCAAAACGGAGAACCGGTCCTGGAATACCATTTGTGGACTCCCCAGTGGCAGGAAATGCTTGACAACAGTAAATTCAGCAAAGACAAATGGCCGGTAGCCTACGATCTGTTACTGAATTGCGGAGGAGAAGAAAAAGCAGGTTACATTGGCTTACAGGATCACGGCGATGATGTATGGTTCAGAAACATCAAAGTAAAAATTCTCGACTAATGGTACGCAAGATTCTCACAACAATCATTATGGCAACGGTTTCTGCTTTTAGTCTGGTATCCTGCGCTACAGAACCCGTACAAAAAGAGATCGGTCTTCAACTATACTCCATCAGAGATCAGATCAATGAAGACCTTGACACTTCTCTGGATGCCGTGACCGAAGCCGGCTACACATTTGTGGAAATGGCCGGTTACAATGCCCCGGAAGGTACTTTCTACGACATGTCCGGTGATTCTTTTAAAGAACTTTGTAATTCCAAAGGACTGGCAGTAATATCCTCACATATCAACGGACCGGATCCGAATGTCACTTCATGGGAAGAATGTATGGCATGGTGGGACAAAGCCATCGCTGATCACCTGTCAACAGGCGTTCTGTACATAGTTCAACCCTCAATGTGGAAAAGTGCTTACGAATCCCTGGAAGGACTTTCTAAGTATTGTGAATTATTTAATGCGGTAGGTGAAAAATGCAATAATGCAGGCATCCGC
>Ga0172381_10001763_pt1 | contig 24727 bp, 47 predicted proteins | sample Leawel6488metaG_FD_119754 | JGI IMG/M metagenome (GOLD analysis project Ga0172381, IMG submission 119754) | Leachate microbial communities from a municipal landfill in Southern Ontario, Canada - Leachate well 64-88 metaG | ecosystem: Engineered > Solid waste > Landfill > Unclassified | place... | reverse complement strand
GGGAGCGTCAAATATGACAAGACTGGCATGGCTCGCAAGGGCGACAAATTCCCGTATCAAGGCAGGGACGCTGGCGTGGGCTGGTACATGATCGAGTTTGAGGACATGACCGCGTTTATTTCTGATAATCCGAAGTACACGAGGTTGGTTGAGGAATGAAAAAAAGTCAGCATTCCAAATGGCTCATTGCCGTAATCGTTTTCCTCAACGTCGCATTCGCGTTCGGCGTTTTGTGGGCGATGAAAGGCGGCGCGGTCGAGCCGGAAATGCTGATAAAGGAATGGTTCAAGTGGACAACCATCGAACTTGGCGCGTCCGCCGGTGTGAAAGTCACAAAGATAATTGCCGATGGGGTGCAAAAAATCATTGCATCTAAGAAAAAACCGGAAGATAACTAGCACAATTACACTACAAACTTGACTTTTACCGCAATATGTAGTACAATTTCGCCAGAACGTACACAAAACAGGAGGGCGAATGCGGAGCGATTACGAGCCAATAATAGTAAGCACGCCGTGGGAACACGAATCAATTAGCCTGTATTTTCTGCACGACATTCACAAAGGAAGCGCAATGCACGATGACGTAAAGTACAACGCCGTCAAGCGCATGATACTAAACGATGATAGGGCGTACTGCGTGATAATCGGTGACATGATCGAAAACGCAACGCCGAACAGCAAGAGCGACGTGTTCTATCAGACAATCCCGCCGCACGAACAAAAGGAATGGTCGGTTGACCAGATGCGGGATTTGGGTGGCAAGTTACTGGCGGTAGTTGACGGAAACCACGAGCGCAACCGCTCAACTCGATCTTGCGGAATGTTTCCGCTGTACGACGCTTGCGCGCGCGTGGGCATGGAGGATATCTACAGGCCGCACTTCGCGGTTATCGATATCGGCGTTGGGACGCGTAGGGATACGGGGTCTAAAAAGCAAGTGCGGTACGTTGGATATCTTGTCCATCAGGCAACGGATCAGGTGCGGTTTGGCTCGCCGGATATGGTTGAGGGGTTCGACTTCTTTGTAAGCGGTCACGATCACCAGCCGAAAGACAAACCGCGCGGAAAACTGATTTATGACACGTCGAACAAGAAGCTACGGCAGCAGGATATTGAAGTCATTAACTGCGGCGCGTTCATGTTCTTTGGCGATTACGGCTCTGACAGCGGACGCAGACCGCCGTCGCAGAAAATGTACACACTGGAACTGAGCGGAACGGCTAAACCATGCGGTATACAGTCTCACGGTTTTCATGTTCCAACAACAAAGTAAAGAACAAGCAGCATAAACCCTATTGCATTTTTGCGAATTTTGCATTAAAATAAAAGCGGAGGTGGAAACATGAAAGACATTCTGATCGAGTACGGCGTGAATATTGCGGTTTACCTCATCGTTACGCTCATCGGCGTATTGGGTGCATGGGTTTCCTCGAAACTCGCCAAGAAACTGGAACTTGCCAACATCAAAGCGGCAACCGAAAGTGTTGTGTCGGCTACGCAAACAACCGTTCTGGAATTGCAGCAAACCGTTGTTGACGATCTCAAGGCGGCGGCAGAGGACGGGAAGCTCACTGAATCGGAGGTTGCGGAACTCGGAACGAAGTTGCTCGAAACGACCGCAAGCAAGCTGTCGGTACCCGTTATCAAACTACTCGAAGCGGCAAAGGTTGACCTGACCGCGCTTATCAAGAGCACGGCAGAGGCTTACATCAAAAACATGAAAGGATATTGGGAATAATATGTTTGGCAAATACAAAAAGCTGTATGAGCAAACGCTTGCGGAACGTGACGCGGCAATCGGCAAGGCAAACGCACTCACCGTAAAACTCGCCGAATCGGAAGAAAAGCGAAAAGCGACCGCAGGAACGGTAGCGGACTTGGAGGCGGAACTCGGCAGGTTTCAGGCTGCGGCATCCGAATCGCAGAAAAAAGCAGTTGACAAAAAGCGCACCGCCGCGAAAGGCGAAAAAGGCAAGTAAACCCAAATAATCAAAGGAGCAAAAGGCGTATGGCTATGACCGCTGATGACATGCTGAGATTGCAGAAAACGTTCGTTAACTTAGACGATTACAACAAAGGTGTATCGGAACTTGACGAGCGATTGAAAAAGGTTGAGAAGTGCACCGAGGCGAACAACCTCACGCTGGTTGAAATCAAAACACAACTTCGGATCGTTCTCGGCGTTCTGTCGGCTGTCGGGCTGGCGGTGTTAAGTCTAGTAATTCGCCAATTTTGGGGCTAATGTTTTCGCGTCGCCGTTATGTTTACACCTTATATCATCGGGCAACCGAGTAAGGGCGGCGCGGAAAACCCATAGAACCCGCTAGGCATAGATTTTGTTCGTAAAGCGCCCACCAGAGCGGGACTTATTAAAACGCGGAAACGGACTGCGAACGGCGCGACGCATTGTATCACGCCATATGAGCGCACTCAATCGGGTGCGCTTTTTGTTTACTTTCGCGCTCTTTCCGTCCACGGTTAGGGCGTTAACGTAAGTTTTAATACTCAAAAATAATTCAAAAAAGATTGCAAAAAGGTATTGACATGCTGTTTGTATGGCGTTATAATGTGTACATAAGAGAAAACAAAGGAGAGAAAAACAAATGAAGAACATCGACATTTACGACAACGGCGCGGCTTACATGCTCATGGTTGACGGTATGATCGTAGCGCACTTTTCAACACTCGCAGATGCTTGGTTGCGCATTAAATGGATGCACGACGTTGCGACACAGACTTTCACGGTTGGCAAGAAGCAGATCCCCGTAAACGAATGGGTCGCGGGAATGGCGGCGGCTGGATATATCGACTAATCACACACGCCGCGCCCGTCCGGCAAAAGGCGGGCAGAAAGCGAAAGGGGAGAATCACATGTCTATCATCTACAACAGCCGATACACGGCAGAGCAGAACAAACACGGCAACGAGCGCATTGTCCGCGTTGAGGGCGGGTACATCATCGTAAGCGCACGGCAGTATCAAATCTGGAAGCGGCAGAGGTAGAGGCATGGTAAGCAAAAAGAAATTCACGCGCGACATCATGAGCGGACTTGACGAGCGGCGGTGCATCAAAAAAGAAGCGGAAGCCAAGTCCATCATCAACCAAGACAAGATCGTTTCCGACTACACGCAAAACAAGCGCTATCTTCGCGGCAAGAAATCGACCATGCGTCAATATCAGGTATGACCATGACAGACAAAGAAGCGGTCGCACTCATCCAAGCGGAGTTTCCGAAGTACCGACAGCCGGAGCACTCGAAATGCAAGCATCCCGATAAATACGGCATTCGACGCGTTGATCGAGCGGAAGAAATCCTTAAAAGCGGAATCGCGCCAGACCGCCGCACAAGCCCCAGAAACGCTTTTCGCAACAAGCCGCACAAGCACACCTTTCATCTGTCGGAATCGCAGGAAGGCGGTTTGCATAAAGCCATGCGGCTATTGGAGATCAACACCACACAGGAACTAATCGAACGCGCGCTCGAAATGCTGTTCGCGTCGATTGAGAAAGGGGAGCAAAGTGAAAATCTGGACTGACAAGAACGGAAATGTTCGCTCGTTCGGAAGCGGGAGCATCGAGGCACAACACCGGGAACTCGTGCGGATAATGTCGTATCTGCAAAAACGCATCACAGCCTCGGAGTGCATCGTCGACGAGGCGAATGCCGAGACCGAGAAGAAACGAGCGCGCGCATGAAACGAGAACCGCTTTTCTGGTTCGCCTTGTTTTCGGTCGCTTGGTGCGCGTTCTGGCTGGTCGCGGCGGTTGTAGATCATTTCACGCACTTCATCGGGATATTTTGAAAGGAGAAAAAACATGAGCAAGTTTAAGGTCGGGGACGAAGTTGCAATCGCGGCGGTCGTCAAAATTACCGGAATCCAGAACTGCGCTACGGGAGCCGTAACGTATCAAACTGATCGCGGTTTCTGCATCCACGAAGTTCTTATGGACGAGATCGCGCTTTCCGCAAAGCCAACTGATCGGCTGATGGGGCGCGAAGAACCGAGCGCGTGCAAATACGAGAAGCTTTCTCCAAGCGGTCGTTGCATGGTTGGCGAGGGTGTGCTTGGACTCGCGCCGTCGTACCAGTGCATCGGCGAAAAGTGCAAGGCGCACCGCGACTACAAGGAACCAGCCCCGCAGCCCGCGCCGAGGTTCAAGGTCGGTGATCGGGTGGCGACAACACTCGGAAACGGAACCGTGCTGATGACGGCAGAAATGTCTGGAAACGGAGATTATCTTGTCGCAATCGACAATTACAAGTCCGGTCATAGCGGTCGTCCGTGGTCGGAGCGAATTGGAGTCGACTGCGCGAGAGGTGATTGTATGTGGTTCAATGAAAAAACCCTTTCCCCCGCTCCCGAACCGAAGTACTACACGGGCAAGGTGGTCTGCACTGGATATTATTACGGATACGAGTGGGCTTTTCGGGATGTTGTCGGAAGAATATTAATAATCGAAAACGGGAAGTGCATTAACCAAAACCTTATGGGACAGCACATCGAATCGTTCGCTCAGCTGTGCTCAATATTAAACAAGGCAACGTGGATGGAGGTCAAAGACTAATGTGCACTGAATGCGGACACATCCACGGTCACGCCGGACAATGCCCGAACAACCCCGCCGAGTACGAGCCGGAAATGGTAGTTTGCGACCTCTGCGGCGACGAAGTGCCGGACGATCTTTGCCAGTGGGGGGTCTGTGCATATTGCCTTGCCGAAGCGAAAACGTTCGAGAACTCTATGCGATACGGAGCCGAGCGTCCGGCCAGCGTCAAAATCAACGCGCTCTATGAAAAAGTGCTGTCGCCGGAGGAGATCGACGCGCTCCTGTACATGGCGGTTCTGAAACTGCATTCAGAGCATCCGCTTGCATTCCGCGCGTTCATCCACGCGCACCTCACCGACGATTCAAGCGACTTCGCGGACTGGCTGAAAGAACAGAAAAAGCGTTGACGTAACGCCATAACCGTGATATGATAGATACAGAAAGGAGTTGATTAAATGCCGAAACTACAGGAGCGCACCACGCAGAATACCAAACAGGCCTACATTTCCCTGCCGAAAGAGCACATCGATTTGCTAGGCTGGAAAAAGGGCGCGGTGCTGATCGTGACCAGCGACAAGGACGCGGACACTTTAACGCTTCACCGCGTTAATACGGAAAAGTAACCGAGAGAGGGGGAGAGCATGAAACTGTACGAAATCAACGAGGAACTGGAAAAGCTGATTGACCGCGACACGGGAGAGGTTGCGGACGCAGACGCATTCGCGCTGTTGTCATTGGAGCGAGAAGTCAAATTGGAAAATATTGCGCTGATGATTAAGAACGACGAAAGCGACGCCGCCGCGCTGAAAGCGGAAGAGCGGATGCTTACCGAACGCAGGATGAGCGCGGAAAATCGCTCCGAGCGGTTGCGCGGATATCTCGCGGCAATGCTTGGCGACGGTGAAAAGTTCGAAACTTCTCGCGTCCGGCTGTCGTGGAGAAAATCAAAATCCGTTCAGCTACTGATTCCAGAATCGGACTTTGTGCGCTGGGCGAAAGAAGTAAAGCCGGAACTCTTGACGTACAAAGAGCCGTCGGTGAGCAAGTCTGCTATTCGTGAAGCGATTGAAGCGGGTGAGGAAATCATTGCCGCCACCATCGTTGAGAACAGCAACTTGCAGATTAAGTGAGGTGACTATGGCAGACATGTTTCGAAAGCTGAACGCGGATGAAATCGAAGTCCGCGTCAAGCAGGTAAGCGAAAAGGGCGCGATTGCGCTACTCTACAAAACCGCCAGAACGGACATGCAGGTTCTCGATGAAACCGTTGGCGCGGAAAAATGGTCATGCGACTACAAGGAGATCAAGGGCAATCTTTTCTGCGGGATCACCGTGAACGACGTTACGAAATGGGATTGCGGAATCGAATCGCGCGAAGACGACGAGGGGAACGAAAAGAAAGGCGAAGCGTCCGACGCTTTCAAGCGCGCCGGTTTCCGCTGGGGAATCGGGCGGGAGCTGTATACATCTCCGTTCATCTTCCTCAGCGTACCAACCGAGAAAGACAGAAACGGGAAGTGGATTGTTTCGAACTACGCAAAGTTCTCCGTTGGATCGATTGAGTACGAAAAGAACCGCATTTCAAAACTCGTCATCGTGGACGATAAATCGGGTAAAGCGGTATACTCGTTCCCGCGCGGAGGAAAGCCGAGTTTCGACGAAGAACCGCGCGAAGAAACGCCCGAATCGGTGGCAGCAGAAACAGAGAAAATGCGAAAGTTGATTCTTGACCTCGCAAAATCCGCAGGGCGCGACGAACAAAAAACGCGCATGTTTGCCGAGGAATACATCGAGCGCGTTACAAAAGAGTTTGTCACGTGGGACAATATGACCATCGGTCATCTCGCTTCTGTCAAGGTCGAGCTTGCAAAGAGGATCGCGGCAAAATGAGAATCAGAATGCGCAACATCCGCGTGTTCCGAATTTCAAACGACGCTTGCCGTGTTGAGTGTGAGGTAGGGGCGGATCAGCAAAAACCGCTCCTAGCTTTCCTCGAAAAGTTTCGCGGGCTTGACATTGCCGCTGAGCTGTCGAAGTGGACAAAGAAACGCTCACTTGACGCGAACGCGTATGCTTGGGCACTCATAACGAAAATTGCAAACGCACTCACGGCAACCGGCGCGACCGTTACGAAAGACGAAATCTATCTCGACATGCTCAAGAAGTACGGGCAGGGCGGCGTTGTAAAAATCAAGAACGAGGACACGGAGAAATGGAAGCGCGCTTTCAAGTACGTTGAGCCGCATGAAAAACTCACGCAGGAAAACGCGCAATACTGGCGGTTCTTCGTCGGATCGTCCGAATACGACAGCGCAGAAATGAGCGTGTTCATCAACGGCATTATCACCGAAGCCGACGATATGGGCATTGAAACCTTGCCGCCGCGTGAGCTAGAAAGGATGATGAACCAGTGGCAAAGAGCATCATGCAAACAGAGCGCGAGTCAATCTTCTCTGGAAGAACGGACAACCTAGAACTGCATCACGTTTTCTTTGGCACTGGCTTGCGCGCGCTGTCCGAAAAGTACGGCTTGACCGTCTGGCTCACGCACGACGAGCACAACGAGCCGCCGTTCGGGGTGCATCATTGCAAGACCACGAACCGCTCATTGCAACGCGCCGGACAGCGGGCGTTCATGGAGCACTATCCAGAACTCGACTTTGTAAAAATCTTCGGAAGGAACTATCTTGAATGAACAAGTTAACTATTATCGGAAACCTCACTCACGACCCAGAAACGCGCTCAACGCCAAACGGCGTTACGGTCTGCTCGTTCACGGTTGCGGTTGATCGGAAATTCAAAGACCAGAGCGGCGAACGCACGACAGATTTCTTTCGCATTAACGCGTGGCGGCAGCTTGGCGATACGTGCGCACGCTTCCTGAGTAAAGGTAAAAAGGTTGCCGTTATCGGCGAATTGCAAGCGCGAACCTACGAAGCGAAAGACGGAACTACGCGCATGTCGCTGGACGTACAGGCAGACGAGATTGAATTTCTCAGCCCGAAAGAGAAGCGCGACGAGCCGGAAGAAGCGCCGCAGTTCACGGACATTCAGTCATCGGACATCCCGTTCTGACGAAAGGAGAGAGCATGTACATCAATCCATTCTGGGCTGGCGTTATCACAGTTATTCTTGTCGAACTCGCCGCACTCGTTACCGTGGCGATTTTCAATGGAAGCAAGAAATAGCGTAGCGGACGGAGAGCCGCGTTAGAAATGGCGCGGCTTTATCTATTGACAAACAGTAACATTTGTATTATAATGATATCAAGCCGAAAGGAGGCTTTGCATGTTGACGGTCAAAGAATTTGCAGAGATGTTTCACGTTACAAAGATGACTGTCTATCGATGGATAAACGCAGGGCGCGTTAACGTCATTCGTATCGGTAGTACGATCAGAATTGAAAAGTCAGAAGCAGAACGAATTGCGAAAGGGGAATAACAATGGCATTGCGGAATCAGCCCTATTTCCCGCTATACGTTAATGACTTTTTGAGCGATGAAAAGCTGATACTTTGTAGCGCAGAAAGCACGGGCGTTTATATTCGAATTATGTGCCTCATGCACAAATCAGACGAATATGGTGTTATTTTGCTACACCAAAAGTTCAAGCAAAACATCAAGCCAACCTTAAATTTTGCTACACAGCTTGCTATGTTTTTGCCATACACGGTTGATGTTGTTGAACGTTCACTTGACGATCTTATTGATAACAAAGTGCTCACGCTTGACGGTGACAGATTGATTCAAAAGCGCATGGTAAAAGACGAGAAAATCAGCCAAATTAGGGTTGTTTCTGGTAGTAAGGGCGGTAAAAAGTCCAGTGAAGTTCGCGCTTCAACGCAAAAATCAAATACTCATTTTGCTAACGGTTTTGCTACACCAAATATTCAAGCAAATACTGAATATGAAACTGTAAATGAAAGTGAATATGAAGATGTAAATGGAACTAGAAGCAGAAAGAAGTCTAAAAAATTTATACCGCCAACGCTTGAAGAAGTCAAGTCCTACATAGTCGAAAAAGGATACAGCGTAAACCCGCAAACGTTCTACGACTATTTCACGGCGGGTGATCCGAAGTGGGTTGACAAAAACGGTTCGCCCGTGTTGAACTGGAAACAGAAAATCGTAACGTGGCACAGCAAGAGCGTCGGAAATAAACCCGCTCAGCCGAAGCCGCGAGTATTCAAGATTGGAACCGCTGATTATGAAGAAACATAAAGGAGATCACTAATGAAAATTCTCGTTGCGTGTGAAGAATCCCAAGCGGTCACTATTGAACTGCGCCGATTAGGTCACGAAGCGTATTCCTGCGACATCGAGCCATGTTCGGGTGGTCATCCAGAATGGCATCTGCAACAGGACGTTTTGCCGCTTTTGCGCGAAAAATGGGACATGATAATCGCTTTTCCACCATGCACATATTTGAGCAACGCGGGAGCAAAACATCTGTTTCGCGGTGGTTCACTTAATAAAGAGCGGTACGCAAAGGGGCTTCTCGCAAAGGAATTTTTTATAAAGATTCTGAGCGCGGATTGTGCGCGAATTGCCGTTGAAAACCCTATTGCAAGCAAGATTTATGACATGCCGGAATCATCGCAGACCATTCAGCCGTATTGGTTTGGTGATCCGTGGAGCAAGAAAACAAGGCTGTGGTTGCGCGGACTGCCATTATTGAAACCGACAAACATGGTTGAACCGAAAAGCGAATGTCATTCTGCGGGAACGTGGTTTATGAAAGGTGGCAAAGAACGCCAGAAGAACAGAGCAAAAACGCCTCACGGATTGGCGGTTGCAATGGCAGAACAGTGGGCAGGTGATGCGCGTGAATGAAGAGCACGCAATACTCGGCGCGGCACTGATTGACCCCGTATACGTTCCGGTCGTTTGCGGAGAACTCACCGAGGATGATTTCTACACACCAGAAGCGGCAATCGTGTTTCGCGCCATTCAGTCAATCTGGAAAGACGAAAAGCCCGTTGACCTCGTAACGGTCGCTTCGGAACTTGACCGCATGGGCGAGCTTGACCGCGTGGGCGGTGCGGAGTTTGTCTGCGACCTGTTAACCTACGTGCCAACGACAGCGAACACCCGCGCATACATTGAGCTGTTGCATGAAAGCCGCAAGCGCAGAATATTTGAGCGCGGAATGCGAACGGCGGTAGAACAGGCAGAGCGCGGAGAAGATTGCTTTATGGTGACCGCGCAGGACACGATGGACGAAGTTCATACTATCGGCACGAACGGATTGACAAGCGTGTCGGATATCATGCCGATAGTCCTAAACAACCTCGGCAACACAAAGCGCGGTTTATCGACAGGGTTTTCCACATTAGACAGCGTATGCGGTGGATTTGGCAAGGGACATCTAGTAATCATCGCCGCTCGCCCTGCGGTTGGAAAAACGTCTTTCGCCTGCAATGTGGCGGCGAACATGTGCCGCGTCGGGCTGGTCGTGCCGTTCTTCTCAATCGAGATGGGGCGGGAAGAAATCATCGAGCGCGTGATGCTGTCGGAAGCTCAGGTGGACAAGTACGACATAAACAAGAGCACAACGAAGATTCAAGCCGTTCTCGATATTCAAGACCGTATCAAGAGCTGGAAGCTGTACGTTGATGATCGGGGCAGTATTTCAATCGGGCAGATAATCGCAACGTGCTACAAGATCAAACAAGTGGGCGGCGGTCTGGATTGCGTGTTCGTGGATTACATCCAGCTCATGCGACTTCCGACGAAAACGGGAGCAAACACGAATCAGCTACTCGGCGAGGTTTCGCGGGCGTTGAAGCTGATGGCAAAAGAGCTAAAGTGTCCGGTGGTCGTGCTGTCGCAGTTGAACCGAAACGCAGAGGGGCGCAGACCGACGATAGCAGACTTGCGGGACAGCGGGGCGATTGAGCAGGACGCAGACATGGTGCTGTTGCTTCACAGGGAGAACGACCAGTCGAACGACACGACGCTCATCATTGGGAAGAACAGGCACGGCAGGACGGGAGATATTCCGTTCGTCTGGCATCCAGAGTACACGAGGTTTTTAGAGCCGGTCATGAAAGACGTTGCAATGCCGAAAGGGGTTTTTAATAAATGATGATTTCAATACCGATGATCCCGCCGTCATTGAACAAGTTCGCAGGGCGAAAGAACGACCGCGAATATCAAGCAGTGAAGCGCGAGTGGAAAGAGCTGGTTTACTACATCTGCAAACAGCAACGATACGAAACGCTGAAAAGGGCAATCGTTACGGTTACATATTTCTTTCCGACAAGAGCGCGTCATGACCCCGATAATTATGCGGGCAAGCTGATAATGGATGGATTAACCGCCGCAGGTGCGATTGCCGATGATAGCTTTGATTGTATCGAGCTGAGGTTGCGCGGGGACTACGACAAGGCGAACCCGCGAACAGAGATTGAGATAGCCGACTGCGGGGCGCGGATCGTGGAGATATTGGGAGGCGCAAAATGAGTGAAATAAAAATGGAACTGTACCGAGATCACTTTCAGAACTTTAAGCGGTACGACATTCCGCGCGCTCAGTTGGTGATTGCGGACATTCCGTACAATCTGGGAAATTCGGCATACGCTTCAAATCCGACTTGGTACGAGGGTGGAGATAACGCAAATGGAGAAAGCGATAAGGCGGGAAAGTCATTTTTCAACACTGACAAGGATTTTCGCATTGCCGAGTTCATGCACTTCTGCAGCAACCTACTGGTAAAAGAGCCGAAGGAAGCTGGAAAGGCTCCAGCCATGATTGTGTTTTGCGCGTTCGATCAAATGCCGATGGTGATTGAGTACGGGAAGAAATACGGATTTGCAAACAGCTACCCGATTTTCTTCATCAAGAATTATTCGGCGCAAGTGCTGAAAGCGAACATGAAGATTGTCGGCGCAATGGAATATGCCGTGGTGCTGTACCGCGACAAATTGCCAAAGTTCAACAACGGCGGGAAGATGATCTATAACTATTTCGAGTGGAAGCGAGACAGCGACAAGGACTATCCGAAGTGCCATCCAACTCAAAAACCTATGACTATACTAAAACGCCTGATTGAGATTTTCACGGACGAGGGGGACGTTGTGATTGATCCTGTGGCCGGAAGCGGCACAACGCTGAGAGCCGCATATGAGTTAAACCGTCACTCTTACGGGTTTGAGATTGATAAAACGTTTTACGAGCGCGCAATGGCAGAAATGATTGAACCAGCGAAAAACAGGATCACGCTTGAATTCAATCCGTATGAGAAAAAAGACAGACGAAAGCCGGAGCAGTTGGGCATGCTGGAGGAAATCGTATGATAGCAGAAGCAGTTGACAACATCGAAAAGAACACGGGCGCGCTCGGAATCGAGCTGAACTGCAAAGGGCTATTCGCGTTCATCCATAAGGACGATCCGACGCGGGTAGCGATTGCGGGTGATAAGGGAATTGTGATTTTGACCAGACAGCAAGCGCGGTGTTTGGCGCGGGAGTTGGACGGAATCGCAGACGAGTATTTGGAGGAGAAAAAGTGACCAGTAAGCGCAAAATCGCCTACATCTCCGGCGCGATCTCGTCAGACCCGCACTATCTGGAAAAGTTCGCGGACGCTGAAACTGTGCTGCTGGGTTGCGGGTTCGATGTGCTTAATCCAACATGCGTACCCGCTCTGCTTTCGTACAGCCAGCACATGCAGATTGATAAGATTTTCGTTTCGGCGTGTGACGTGATCGTGCTGTTGCCAGACTGGAAGATATCGGACGGGGCGAAAGAAGAACTGGAACTTGGCAGACGGTTGAAAAAAGAGGTCATTCTATACAAAAACATATTGACATACGCACAAAAATACGGTATGATATAGGCGTAATGATAGTTAGGAGGAGGCGAACCAATGAGCGAACCGAAGCGCGGGACACACTGCGAACATTGCATCATCACGAGACCGAACTGTCCGTGTAATACGTGTCAAAAGGACGATTGCAGGGTTCTTCCCAAATTCAACGACGGGTGTTGCGATGGGAACTGCAACAAAACAGAGTGCAAACGCTACATCAAGGACGAGCCGACGAAGAAAGGAGCAGAAAAGTGAAAGCGATCTGGAAGTATCCGATTCCAATTAACAACTTTAGCGGAATAACAATTCATGTTCCACATTACGCAGACCGCAAGTTTAACGAGCAAGTTCTATACTGCGAGGTGCAAAACGGAACGCCGTGCCTTTGGGTGCTTGTTGATGATGAAAACGAGGCGAGAGCAATAAGAGTGGTTGTGGCCGGAACTGGTCACGGCGTAGATTCCATGATCGAAGGAAAACTTGTTCACGTTGGGAGTTTTATGCTGCTTGATGGAAATTTTGTCGGACACGTTTTTGTGTCGAAAGGATAAGACCATGACGTTCGCAGAAGGAATTGCCGAGCTGAAAAAAAGATGGGAAGGCGAATCGCTTGCCGGAGATTTTATTTTACGCAAAGTGGAAGAAATGCTCAACGAACCCGCGCCGAACCCGTTCACGCCAGATCAGCTTGCGTGGATGCGGGAAGAACAGCGTGCGGGATTTGGTTATGCCGCTATGGATGAAAATAGGACAGTCAAATGTTTCCCGTCTTATCCCGAAAAACGCGACAGATACTGGATCACAAGTTCGTCTGAACATTGCGCGCCGCTATTTGGTTTTCTTTCAGAAGTGCTTTCTTGGGACGATCCCGAACCGCTCTGCTTTGCGGACTACGCGCCGCTGGAAGGAGCGACCAAATGAGGCAAGAAATTGAATCAAGAACAATCGACGGCGTTTTAACGAAGATCGTTTTTGACGATAAGACAGAGTACGTTGAGCGCGGGGCGTTGGATGAAGAACTGAAAAAGGCGGTAACGGGATATATAGAATTCGGTCACATCTTTGACGTTGTTCGTGAGCGCGCGAAGCGAGTTCCCGCCGCCGACGTTGAGCCTGTCGTTCACGCGCATGCTGTGTACGAAGACGAAAACGACACAACGCCGCATTGCTCGAACTGCGAATGTGGGAGGGATTATTTTGACAATTACTGCTCAAATTGCGGAGCAAAATTCGACGGTGCGCACATGGACGAAAGGAGCGGTGAGTGATGATAAATGAAAGCATGTTTTCATCGAAAACAGATAACTGGGAAACGCCGCAAGATTTCTTCGATAAATTAAACAAGGAATTTTGGTTTAATCTCGATGCCTGTGCGACCGATGAAAACGCCAAGTGTAAAGTCTATTTCACGAAAGAGCAAGACGGGCTTTTGCAGGAGTGGGGCAGTCGTACGTGGTGCAATCCGCCCTATGGTAGAGAGATCGGAAAATGGGTGAAGAAAGCCTCGGAGGAGTCTAGCAAGGGCAACCTCATTGTCATGCTTCTTCCAGCCCGAACTGATACACAATGGTTTCATTCGTACATTTACAACAAATACGGGGTTGAAATAAGGCTGATTAAAGGCAGATTAAGATTTGGTAATTCAAAAAATAGCGCACCATTTCCAAGCATGGTCGTTGTTTTTAGAACGGGAATATGAAGGGAGCGAGCATGAAGATTGAGAGCTGCCCACACAAAGACGGATATTGTGTTGGAGAACGATTTTTCTACAAAGAGCTTGACGGATGGAGCGGAAGATTATGGCACGCAGGGTGCAAGCACCAGATGTTTTGGAGCAGTTGCAAGCTACTGGCAATCCTGCGCTGGAACCGTTGGGCGCGGAGAGAGAAACGCAGAATGCGGAAGGAGAGCCGTAATGATTAAGTTTCCGAAATGCCCTAAATGCGGAACATATCCACATGTTTTTCGTTGCGCAGAAACAAAAAGATGGAGCGTCTGGGCGTGTGATTATTCAGAAACAAGCAAGACGCTTGTCGAGGCGATTGGATCATACGTCCGCTGGAGGAAAGAAGAGAAACGGAAGATGGAAAGGAGCGGAAAGAAATGAAATATAAAATCACGTATCTAAACCAGTGGGGCATGAAGCGAACCAAAACAATCAAAGCGGAATCGCAAGAAGTAGCGAACGTGAAAGCTGAAGAATACGTTAGGTCAACCGAATACGACTACATGACCGTGTTTTCTGGTCACAGCGAAATCGTTTCCGTCGAACCGCAGGAGGCAGACGCATGAAATACGCAACCACGACCGTAATCTGCTGCGCGGCGGGAATCGGGCGCACGTTCTTCACGCAGGACGCGACCGCGGCAAAACGCACAACGTTTTTCAGCAAGCGCATGGTGACGATACCGAACTCGTCGTTCACGGTGGATATCGACCTGTGCGATGGCGATAACGTGACCGAAGTAGCAAAGGCGGTTGATGTACTTGCGAAGTCGGGCAACTATCGCTACGTCCTCGTGCCGAACGACTACGCGCTAAAAGCGGAACTGCGCAAAATCGGTCTGGTGTACCTCACCGTTTGCCCGTTTGTGGACGAACTTAACGCTTGGGTAAAACGATGGATGAAAGCCGATGCTTCAACTGAAACCATCGAGAAGCGAATAAGCGGATGGAACGCGAATTACACCCAATACGCGGGAGAAATCCCCATCATCTACCTCTCCGCCGACGAGTGGCTTGGCAACATCTTGTCGCAGACCATTGCGACGGACGGAAAGGACGTGTGAGCATGAGAGCGATTGACGCAGACGCGCTGGACACAAAGGCGTTTGGAAGCGAGCATCCATATTTTTTTGACGGCGACGACGTGGCGAGATGGTACAAAGAGTGCATCAAAACCGCGCCGACCATCGAGCCGACCGCCAACTGGACACCGTGCTCGGTGGGGTTGCCGGAAAAGGGCATTTATGTTATTGGGTATTTGCGTACAAAGGAAATAAAGAACGACCCGATGCTCATTGTTTGCAAATACGACGAGAGCGAAGATGATGATTGCTTTTTCGACAGGGACGGTTGGCGCGAGGACGTCCTCGCATGGCAACCGCTTCCAGAGCCGTATCGCGGGGGTGAATGAAATGGACGAGAAGCTGAAACCGTGTCCGTTCTGCGGGTGTGAAAAGGTGTTCGTTGCCGAGGAAAACGGATATCCTGCGATTGTGTGTGAGAACTGCCTTGTTGGTGTGTCTGCGTGTCCAGATGAAGCATTGCTGATAGAAATTTGGAACAGGAGGGTTTCCGATGGAACAGCGAAATGAGCCGAGCACGGCGGAGTGTTGCGTCGAAGATCAACTGCGAGAAATCGTTAGAAAGACAAGGACTGAACGGCTTGCGTTCGTGCCACTCGACACGGGTGCGCTTCTAAGGATTGCCGACATCATTGAGGGGTTGGAGCGCGAGAACGCCGAGTTATCAAAAAAGCTTTACAACTCACAGCCCGCGCGGAGAAAGCGGAGGCGGATCGGGATGCGGCGATCAAGGACTTGAAAATCTATCCGAATTGCTTCACGTGCAAGCACGGTGAAAAGCAAGAAGAAGAATCGCCGTGTAGTGAATGTTGGGGAATGGGCGTTGACATGGCATATGAGTGGCGCGGTCGCGGAAAGGAAAACGATGGAAAAGATTGAGCCTAAAGTAAAATTTATGGTTTGCGAGGAACTAAGCGATGGGAAAATAGACTTCTTGTTGGGCTATCCGTTTCTCGAATATGCGCAGTCGTACAAGAGCTTTTTAACGGAAATGTACAACGGCGGGAAGTTCCGCATCGTCCGCGCAACGACAACCTACGAAGTGATGGAGGAAGCGAAATGAGCGACAAGCTGACGATTGCGCGATGGACTGGCAGCAACGGAAAATCCGCTGTTACCGTTACCGTAGAGAACGGTGAGTACACAACGATTTATCGCGGAGATATTTCGCTCGATGACTTTGCAAAGTGCATCACTGGACTAAGCTCGTGCAACATCGAAAGAGATGAGCGCATGGATTTTGTTTTTCAATTCGAGCGCAAGGAGGGCAACGCATGAAACCGAAACGGGAGATTACGCTTGGCGAAATGCAGGACGAGTGCAAAACCATAGACAGGCAATGCCAGATGTGCAGATTCTGCAGTGTTTGTAGTTGGCTAAAGAGCACACCGCCTTACGGTATCGACCTCGCCGACCCGCCGCGATTCACCGAGGCGCAGATGGCGCTGCTGAAAGCGTTACTCAATAATGGGATTAAGAAAATATCAAGGAACGATGTAATCACTTTTGATTTTACGCGCAACGACGTGATTGGAGATGGACTTTTTCTTGGAGCGGTAAAGCTAGAAGTTGGTGAAACGCTCGACCTCGCGGAGCTGCTTGGAAAGGACGGCGCGGAGTGAATGGGCGTATCGACCTAACCGCCGAAACTGACGAACAGCTTTATACTATCGCACTGGAAAAGCGTAAAAACGGAAACGGAACGCCGAGAGCGTACGCCGCACAGCGCGAACTTGCGAAACGGTATAGAGTGATCGAACCGCACAGCAACCGCGCAGACGGTAGCACAAAGCGTTTTTCGTACAACGAAGATTACATGGGATTTGAAATAGATAATCGTTGACAAGCCGAACACAACATGATACAATACCATCACAGCGACCGCTTCAAAGAGGCGGGAAAAACACAGCCGCGATGTTCTCCGTTGATGGGGTTTTGTAGCGGCAACGAAGCGCGATAGCTCAGCGTAAGAGCGGATGCCTATCAAGGCATAAGATGTTTGGTTCAATTCCAACTCGCGCTCCATTTCAGGTTTGTGCGGTGGCGGAATGCGTAGACGCGCCTTCGGGCGAATCCGGATGTATTGATAGACGAATGTGCTATCGGTTTGAGCATACGATAAATGCTCCCATATTTTCAATGAGGCATTGAATATCGCGCCGGAGCGAGAAACATGCGAGGTTGGAATCCTCGCCCGCACATTTTATCTTGGGCGTGATAAGGTATCGACGCGAATTAAAGCCAAGGCGCAGTTCGCGGAACGGAGTTCGATTCTCCGCTCGTCCACCAAGCCTATCTGCCAATGTGATGCAGAAAAGGAATCCGGCTTTCGTAATGCGATTGCCGGCAACAAAAGATGGTTTGCCGTGTTGCGCCCAATGCAAGGCGATCCTGAAAGAAAAACGGCAGAGAATGCGTGTACCGCGTTAAGGCGTGCACGCTTTTTCTTTACGTCTTGACTTTAGCGTGATAAAGTGGTAAAATGCAATCGAGATATTATGTGCTTTGCGAGGTAATGCAATGGCAGACACGGGCAGACCGAAAATAGAATGGAATCAAACCCAGTGGGAGCAGTTTCAAGCGTTGTGCGAAATCCAGTGCACGGCGGTTGAGGTTTGTTCCGTTATGGGAATATGCGAGGAAACACTAAACAGGCTTTGTGAGGATAAGTTCGGCATTCGTTTTTCGGAGTACATAAAAAGCGAGGCGGCAGGCGGTCGCACAAGCCTAAGGCGCATGCAATGGGACGCGGCAAGGCAGGGGAATCCAACCATGCTTGTATGGCTCGGCAAGCAGTATCTGGGGCAGTCTGATAAGGTGGAATCCAGCAACACGAACAGGAACATTGAGATAGCGAACCTCACCGACGAGCAGATAGACCGCATACTCGAACATGACGAAAGATGAATTGATTGTTGCGGCAAGGCTAGAAAAGGCTCGCCGTAATTTCTGGTACTATAGCAAACTAACCGCGCCTGACTTCTATCGTGATGATCGGGCGTTCTTGCATGAAATCTGCGACGGCATGCAGGACTTCTACGCAAGTGATGACGAGTTCCTTGTAATCAACGCACCGCCTAGACACGGCAAGAGCCGAACGGGTACGCAGTTTGTCCAGTGGGTGCTTGGTCGATATCCAACCGATAAAGTCATTACTGGCTCGTATAACGAAACGCTTTCCACGACGTTCTCAAAGGGAGTTCGAAACAAGATACAGGAGAAAGCGGCTGACGGGCGTTTGGTGTACCATGACATATTCCCAAACACGCGCGTTCGATACGGTGACGCGGCGGCTAATCTGTGGGGACTAGAGGGAACTGGTACAAACTCATATCTGGCAACCTCACCAAGCGGAACGGTCACGGGATTCGGCGGCGATCTCATTCTGATTGACGATATCATTAAGAGCGAGTACGAAGCGCGGAACGAGAACATCAAAGACGCGCACTGGCGTTGGTTCACGGACACGATGATGTCAAGACGCGAGGGCAAGCGCAAGGTTATTATCGTAATGACGCGCTGGGCAACGGATGACCTCGCCGGACGATTAATCGAGGACTGCAAGCGGCGCGGCAAAACGTGCCGTGTGCTGACCTATAAGGCGTGGGACGGCGAAAAGATGCTGTGCGACGATATCCTCAGCAAGCCGCAATACGACGGCATCCTGAACAGCGACACGAGCACAGACATTGTGCGGGCAAACTACGATCAGGAGCCGGTTGATATTGTCGGGCGGCTGTACACGGCAATTAAAGAGTATGAGGCGTTACCAGAGGATAAGCAATCGACCGAGGCATACTTCGACACGGCAGATCAAGGCGAGGATTACCTTTGCGGGTTGATCTATGACGTTAAAGACGCGAACGCTTACACAAGATACGTCATGTATACGCAAGCCGCAATGGAAAATACAGAGGATGAAGCGGCGCGAGTGATAACCGAACTGGGCGTGAATATCTGCCGCATTGAAAGCAATAACGGCGGAAGGGGCTGGGGCAGGAACGTTGCCAGAATTGCGCGAGAGAAGTACGGGAACACAATCACGCAGTTCCAGTTTATCCTACAGACCAAGAACAAGCAAAGCCGCATTCTGACCAACAGCACTGGCGTGATGAATCGCGTATACTTTCCGCAAGGCTGGACGCACATCTTCCCAGAGTACGCCCGCGATATGCTCAGGTATCAGCGCATAGGTGCGAACGCACACGATGACGCGCCAGACGCTACTACGGGCGTATACGAGTACCTGCCGCGCAAACGAGCACAGCAAGACCAAACAGCGGAATCAGCGGGGGCGATACCGTGGTGAAAGGGGCATATATTAAGTGACTACCTACCAAGAGTTTTTATTGACCTATAAGAACGGGCTTCCGACGGCGGGAGCGGTTGAGGCGGTTGTTGCAGACCACAAGGCAAGCGCGGAGTACAGAGCCGCACTGGACGCGGACGCATACGACCATCAGCAGAATGTGACGATCACGCGCTATGAGAAAACAATGCGCACGCTGACGGGTGCGGAGGTTCCCGATCCGTTCGCGTCCAATCACAAACTGCCGTGCAATCTATTCCGCAGACTGAACACGCAACGGAACGAATACAGCTTAGGTAACGGCGTTACGTTCAGCGACGAATCGACCAAAGAGAAGTTAGGTGATGATTTCGATACCGCTTTGCAAAAGGCAGGGTACGCGTCACACATTCACGGCGTTGCGTTCGGGTTCTGGAATTTGGACAAACTGAAATGCTTCCGGTTGACCGAGTTTGCGCCCATGTACGATGAAGAAACGGGCGCATTGATGGCGGGTGTGCGATTCTGGCAGTTGACGGACAAGCACCCGCTGAACATGTGGCTGTATACCGTCGATGGCATTATGCGCTTTGTGCGCAAGGAAAGCGGAAAACAGGCAGAGGCGCGAGACGATAAGTTCACGCCATACGTCGGCATTGTTAAAAAGACGCTTGCTGATGGCGAGGAGCTGATTGGCGGCGAGAACTACCCGATGCTGCCGATTGTCCCACTATGGGGTAGCGAACTAAAGCAATCCACGCTCGTTGGCATGCGCTCTGGAATCGATACATACGACCTTATCAGAAGCGGTTTGGCAAACGACCTTTCAGACGCGGCGTATATTTACTGGCTGGTCAACAACGCGGACGGCATGAACGACTATGACAAAGCCAAGCTGCTGAACGAAATCAAGTCAAAGCACATTGCCGCCGCGAAAGCAAGCGAGGGTAACGAGGGCGTAGAGGGTGGACAGCCCACGCTTTCCGCTTATACGCAGGATGTTCCACACGAAGCCAGAACCGCATACCTCACGCTTATCAAGTCCGGCATCTATGAGGACTTCGGCGGGCTGGACGTTCACACAATCGCGGCGGGTGCAACGAACGACCATATCGACGCGGCATACCAACCGCTGGACGAGAACGCGGATGACTTTGAGTATCAGGTAATCCAGTTCTGTCAGGGCATCGGCGCGCTGCAGGGCATCGACAAGGCAGACTGTACGCCGCAGTTCAAGCGCAACCGAATTTCAAATCAGCTTGAGCAGACGCAGATGGTGTTGGCGGCTGGATCGTATCTCCCCGCAACCACTGTGAGAAAACACCTCCCGTTTATTTCTGTTGACGAGATCGAAGGAATTGAGAAAGAACTCGCTAACGAGGAAGTCGCTCGTTACCGTGCGTTAGAAGCAGAACTGAACGCGATGAAAGCGGAACAGACCACCGCGCCGGAGCAACCCGATCAACCGCAGGAAGATAACCAGTAATGGCAGACCTCGCACACGAACTAACCGACGCTGAACTCACCGACTTAGAGAAGCGAATCAAGGCGGCTTATGAGCGCGCCGGAGCGTCGATACAGCGCAGGGCCGACAAGTTCTTCGCGGACTTCAAGAAAGAGGCTGACAGGCTCTATGCGGCGGTCACGGACGCGGCCAGCGCGGAAGAGCGAGCGATTGCGGAAAAGGCATACAAGGACTATCTAACGCGCAAACTCACGCAAGGTAGAAACATAACAGCATTGCGTGAAAAGCTAGCCGCCGACCTGTCCGCAGTCAACCGCGAAACCGCCGCAATGGTCGGAAGCCGCATGAATGGCGTATTCTCGTTGAATCATAACTTTGCCGCGTATTCGCTCGAACACGAGCTGGGCATGAACCTACAGTTTACGCTGTACGACGAGCGCACCGTTGCCAGATTACTACGCGACCAACCGCGACTGCTTCCGAAGCCAAAGATTGACATACCGATGGACTTGCGCTGGAATCAGCAGAAGATAGCGGGCGAGATTGCGCAGGGCATCTTGACGGGCGAATCCATTCCCAAAATTGCCGAACGCTTGCAGAACGTTGTTGGCATGAACGAAACCAGCGCGGTCAGAAACGCGCGCACATCGATCACGAGCGCGGAAAATGCAGGGCGCGTTGAATCGTACCACTACGCCGAGAGCATCGGAATCACGCTAAAAAAGGAATGGCTTGCAACGCTGGACGATAGCACCCGCGAAGAACACCGACAGCTTGACGGGCAACGCGTGGACGTGGACGAACCGTTTGAGGTTGACGGCGAAAAGATCATGTATCCGGGCGATCCGAACGCGGCGGGATATCTTACCTACAATTGCAGGTGCAGTCTGATATCGTCAGTTGATGGCGTGAAAGACCTCGATCCCGTTTACAGGAAAGACAGCATCAGCGGCGAGAAGATAGAGAGCATGAGCTATAAAGACTGGGAGGCGGCGCGTCGTGGCTAAAGTAACGATTCAAGATCACAGCAGCGACGTCCTGCTGAAATATTTATCCGCAAAGGGTCGCTCGCTTGAAATCATTGGATTGACCGCAGAGGGGTACGCAAAAAAGGCGTGTCCGGTCAGAACTGGCAGATTACGCAATAGCATCACGCACGAAACAGACGATAACGCGGCATACATCGGAACGAACGTTGAGTATGCGCCGCCCGTTGAATTTGGCACGATCCACCAAAGCGCGCAACCATTCCTGCGACCAGCCGCAACCGAACACCCGAACACATACAAACAAATTGTTCAGGATGAGTTCGCAAAAATCAAATAACTTCTTGACTTTTCCGCTTTAGTGTGGTAAAGTATCAACGTACAAAAGCATCATCGCGCGAGCATGCGCTTTGAAATAAAAACAGACGAATGGCAAGTATGCCACCGATGAAAAGGAGTTTGTCAAGTCATGGCTGGACTAACTAGGAAATTTATCAAAGACGCTGCCAAAGATGCAGGGGTAGAATTACCCGCAGAGATGATCGATGCTATCATTGGTGCGCACGTTGAAAGCAGAGACGCGGCTATTGAAACTGCCGTGAAACCGCTGAATGAACAGCTCGAAGCCGCTAAAACGGGCGGCGAAGACAACGGGTATAAAGCGAAATACGAAGCGGAGCACACCGCTCTCGAAGCGCTGAAAGCCGAAATCACGACCAAAGAAACCACGGCAAAGAAAACGGCGGCAGTCAAGGCGCTGTTGGCAGAGGCAAAGATCAGCGAGAAGCGGCACGACATCGTTGTGAAATCGCTCATGCCCGACTTTGACAAGATCGAGTTGGACGCGGACGGGAAGATCAAGGACGCAGACAAACTGAAAGCCACTCTTACAACGGATTGGGCTGAGTTTATCGAAACGACAGAAAAGAAACCCGCCGCAACGCCAACGCCGCCCGCCGGACAGACTACGCCGCTGGGCGACCTGCAAGCGCAATACGACGCGGCCATTAAAAACGGTCGAACAGTTGAGGCGGTTGCGGCAAAGAACAAAATGTTTGAACTGCAAAAGGAGCTAAAACGAAATGGCTAACGAAGCAACCGGAACCCTTTGGGGTCTTCCGAATTACACTGGCGAACTCTTTACTGCTGACGCGGTAGCTACTCCTTTTCTGTCTATGATCGGTGGACTCACTGGCGGGCAGATGACGGAGAATTTCGAGTTTGCGACGGACAGCGAATACGCACACGAAGCACTCGTACAGGAGACCATCACGGAAACTGAATCCGTGGCTGGCGTTGCGCCCGTGAACTACACGCGCGACCAGAGCAATAACGTCACGCAGATTTTCCAAGAAGCTGTCCTGCTTACCTACGTGAAGCAGTCGAATCAGGGCAGACTTTCTGGCATCAACACCGCTGGCGCGACCAACGGCGTACCCACTGAAAAGGACTGGCAGATTGCCAAGCACATCGAATCCATCGCCCGTAAGGTTGAATGGCATTTTCTGCAGGGCACGTATGCTCTCGCGGGCAACTCCGGCCAACCGAACCAGACGCGCGGTCTGATTGCGGCGGCGGCTCTCGCGTCCAATACCGTAGCGGCTGGCACGACTGACCTGTCCAAAGAACTCATGGACGAACTCCTGCTCAAGATGTTTGAAGCGGGATCGATGTTCAAGAATCCCGTCATCTTCTGCGGCGGCTTCCAGAAGCAGGCTCTTTCCAACATCTACGGGTATGCGCCCGAAGATCGGAACGTCGGCGGCGTGAACGTGAAACAGCTCGAAACCGACTTTGCCAACCTCGGCATTATGGCGCATCGGATGATGCCCGCTGGCACTCTGCTGATTGCGGATGTCGGTGTATGCGCTCCCGTGTTCCAGCCTGTTCCGGGCAAGGGCAACTTCTTCTATGAGGACAAACCGCAGGCGGGCGCGGCTGAGGGTGGCATGCTGTTCGGGCAGATCGGCTTGAACTACGGCCCGGCTTTCGCGCACGGCACGATCACTGGCCTCACGACTGCGTAAGCTAACGGCATAGGAACAAACGCGGGGGATTAACCTCCCCCGCTACTATGAAAGGAAAACTATTATGGCTTGGTCTTTGAATGAACTTAGAAACCCCGCGCTCCGTGCTTTCTTCGCGAAGATTTTCGGTAGCGAATCGAGCACCGCGGCGCAAAAGGTAACGATTGAGAGCGACAATCCCACCACTGGAATTTGCAAGATCGAGATGGGAACTTCGGCTGTACCGCAGGTTTTGAACAAAAACCCCGGCGCAGCTGTGCTTGGAGAATCGATTAGCATCCTGCATTCGAACGGAGCGGGCGATTGTGATAATCTGCTTGCGTCGTATAAAAAGATTGCAGTAACCGGCGCGGGCGATTCCGGACTGACTGCAGTTGGTGACGCTCCGCGCGTTTACGTTGGTGCGGCCGGAACGGACACCACGGCTATCGGAGAAGCGTATGCCTCGCAGCCGTGGGCAAAACATGACGGTACGGGCGCGATCACGGCAATGTCCGCGCTCTCCGCGCTCTGTGATGTGAACACGGGAAACTTCACGGCAAACACGGTCAACGCAATTCACGCACACGTTGAGGGCGCGGCAACTGTTACGGGTCAGTTTGACGCGGCGCATCTGGAGGTTTATCCAGACGTTAAGAGCCTAGATTCTTTCCTGCATATGTCCGCTGATACGGGCGCAGTTGTGCAGGATGCTATCAAGGTTAGCGGTGCGGTTGCGGCAAACTTTATCAACGTCGAAGCGGCATCTGCTGGCGTTGTAGTGGCGGCGGGAAGCACTCTCGCGCACGATCC
>Ga0172381_10001762_pt1 | contig 24728 bp, 22 predicted proteins | sample Leawel6488metaG_FD_119754 | JGI IMG/M metagenome (GOLD analysis project Ga0172381, IMG submission 119754) | Leachate microbial communities from a municipal landfill in Southern Ontario, Canada - Leachate well 64-88 metaG | ecosystem: Engineered > Solid waste > Landfill > Unclassified | place... | reverse complement strand
GTATTTGCAGGGCCATTTAGTTTCACTGCTATCTTGCGTATGGTAAGGCAGTCGTATGAGAGTTTTAGGGTTCAAAAAAACATCCAAAATATTGTTTCTCATGTTAAGGCTTTTGAAAAGGAATTTGATAAGTTCTCGGATTCTTTCTACAAGATAGGGGATAGAATTGACTCCTTAGATAAACAGTACAAAGAAGTTAGTAATACAAGATTTAACCAATTAACCAGAAGGGTAGATAAGGTGAGATTAGAAGGAAGCTTAGATGAAAAGGAAGAGCCTACGCTATTGGACATTTAACAAAAATAACAAAAAGACAGGCCACTCGACCTGTCTTTTAGACTCTATACTGTAGAAGTTTTACTTCTTTGTCGCTACCTCATCCTTTTTCCAGGCAAGTATACCAAGAAGTATTAGATTTGCTATTGGGATTAATGTAAGTAAAGCAAGTAACTTATCCATTCCTCTCCTTTCACAAATCTTCATCAAGGCCATTATATAGACTATGATATTTGCAACAGGTATGAGCATAAGTAAAGCATACCAACCACTCATCTGAGCAAGCTGAAAGTGCAACACTATGTTAAGTACGGGTACCCATGCAAACCAAGCGTTAGGGCTATTAAGCTTCTTTGCAATATTCATATATGCTAAAGCAGTGTAAATATACATAGCTATTCCAATACATGCGCCTATTATGACCCCAACTATAGCGAAACCTGAAAATATCGTTGCTAATGCGGCAAGACCAACTGCCTCTTCAGGATCTAAACTCCTAAAAAGATCTGTACTGTCGTACTCTTCCAGGTCATCCCAATCATCCCAGTCATAGTCCCAATCTATGGAAGTATCCTCATAGGGCATATCCTCCTCATAGGGCATATCCTCCTCATAGAGCATATCCTCCTCAGTTGTTTGAGCAAATGCCATTGAGGGTAGTAATACTATGGAGAAGACTCCCAGTAGTATTGCTAATATCTTATTCCTAAGCATAAATAAATTATAAAAAATTATATAGTTCCCTACATACTCTCATTAACATCCAGAATTTGTCAACAATGCGTTAATTAAAAATGACAAAATTTTTTACATATGTTAACTTATTATTATGAAAGATTATGAAATAATAGAGGGCAAAATAAAATATCTTTTCTCGGCTCCCCATCCTCATCTTCATAGAAGACCTAGCTTAGCAAAGATATATAAAGAGCATGAGAGATATACAGATGACATAGTAAGAGCTCTGTGCAAAGAAACTGGCTGCTTTGGCATATACATTAAAGATCAAGTAGATTACGACCCTAATTTCAACAGAAGGGATAATCCATACAAGAAAGAAATAGAGAGGTTAATTACAGAAAATAAAATTGAGAAATTTGTAGATATCCACGGTCTTAGTGAGGAGCGTTTAGTAGATGTGGTTATCTTTTATAAAACAAGATTTTCTAACTCAATTAAACTAGCTGGCGAGATATCGGAAAAACTAAATAGAGGGGGATTAAGGGGACTAAATATTCAAATTCTAAGACTCCCGGAAGATGGTAGAGAAACCTTAACTGAGTTTGTAGTTTCTAATTTAAGAATTCCTTCTGTTCAGGTGGAGATAGCTAAATATCTAAGGGATGATAAAGAGTTGAGAAAGGAAATAGTTAGAAATCTTACAGAGATAGTAAGTTAACAATTCATTAATAGGATACTCCAAAACTTTGACTTTCTATCCCCTCTGTTCTATCCTCTAATATATTTTAATTTTCATTTTCGCAATATGGCAGAAACAACCAAAAAGAGTCCCAGTAAAGCAGTAGACAAATCAGAAAGCAAGGAAAACGTAGGTAAGAGAAAAGCTATAGATGTTGCAGTGGCACAGATTGAGAAGCAGTTTGGTAAAGGTTCAATAATGAAATTGGGTAGTAAAGAAAAGAGAGATGTTGACGTAATACCTACAGGAGCGCTCTCACTAGATATCGCTCTGGGTATAGGTGGAGTCCCCAAAGGAAGGGTTATTGAGATCTATGGACCTGAATCATCGGGTAAAACTACGCTAGCTATCCATATCCTTGCAGAGGCACAAAAGCAGGGAGATGCTGTAGCCTTTATAGACGCCGAGCATGCACTAGATCCAAAGTACGCAAAAAATATTGGTTTAAATGTAGATGATCTATACATCTCCCAACCTGATTTTGGAGAGCAAGCATTAGAGATTCTGGAAACATTAGTTCGATCAGCAGCCTTTGGTGTCATAGTTGTAGATTCCGTTGCCGCATTAACTCCAAGAGCAGAAATAGAAGGAGAGATGGGTGATAGTCATATGGGTCTTCAGGCTAGACTTATGTCTCAAGCTTTAAGAAAACTAACAGCAATTACGGGCAAAACAGGGACTACCATTATTTTTCTAAACCAACTTAGGATGAAAATAGGTATTATGTTTGGTAATCCTGAAACAACAACAGGTGGTAATGCATTGAAATTCTATTCTTCTGTACGTATGGATATTAGACAAAAAGATAAAATTCTTAAAGATGGAGAATTAATTGGGCATATTAGGAAGGTTAAAATTGTTAAAAATAAGATGGCCCCTCCATTTAAAGAAGCTACATTTGATATGATTTATCCTATGGGTATAGATAAAGAAAGTAGTATATTAGATGCTGCAGTTGATTTAGGTATAGTCCAAAAGTCTGGAGCATGGTACAAACATGGTGATGCCCAAATGGCACAAGGTCGAGATGCTTCCATACAGATGCTTAAAGATGATAGCAAGCTAAAGGAAAAGATAGAGAAGGAAGTGAGAGCAACTATTAAATAGGTGATAATTACAAAACTAGAGCAACAAAAAAAGAACACATCTAGGGTCAATCTATACATAGATGAACAGTTCTTTGCTGGGATATCAACTAATACTCTGGCTAAGTTTAATCTGTATAAAGATAAAAAAATCTCAGAAGAGATCCTTCAAGATGTCCTCTATCAAGATCTTAAACAACGTTTTACTGATAGAGCAGTTAACTACTTAACACGTGCTCCTAAGACCGTATTCCAGATAAGGAGATATCTTAATGACTTAAGATTTAAGAAGAAAGGGAATTGGTTTGATGAGGGTGTAGATATTAATTTCGATGAGATATTCGATGAAATAATTGAGAAATTAGAGGAGTTGCTCCTGTTAGATGATGAAAGCTACGCAAGGATGTTTATAGAAAGTAGAATAAAAAACAAACCTAGAGGGAAATTTGTATTAATATCCGAGCTAATGAGTAAAGGCGTTAACAAAGATATTGCAAATAAAGTTTGTGATGAGTTAATAGAAGATGAGTATGATATATTGAAAAGGGCTTTCTACAAGAAGTATAAAAGTTACAAACTAGATATAGCTGATAGGAAAAAGGTTGCATATCTACAAAGGAAAGGTTTCTCATATGATTTAATTAAACAATTTATAGAAGATGAGCCTAGAGAGTAAAAAGAAATGGGTATGGCCTAAAAATGTAATCTCATTAGATGAGGTCTCTAAAACAATCTTAAAGTTAAGAGGGATAGAGAATGTTAAAAGTTTTTTAAATCCTCAATTAGACGACCTTCCAACTTTTGAGAAGCTGTATGGTGCTAAAGATGCTGCTAAAGCTATTGTTAAAGCAGTTAAAAATGATAAAAAAATAGTAATCCATGGAGACTATGATGCAGATGGAATATCTGCAACAAGTATACTGTGGGAATTCCTATACAGAGATTTGTCAAAGCATTTAGAAAAGAAGGTTGATGCCCTACCATTTATACCAAGTCGTACCGATCAGGGATATGGGCTAACTGAGTCATCTATCGATGAATGCATAGAGATGGGAGCAGATTTAATACTTACAGTAGATTGTGGCGTAAGAGATAAGGAGATAATTAATAAATATCTTAAGGAGAAGAAAGTTGATTTCATAATTACCGATCATCATCAAGTACCAGATGATATTTCAGAGGACTTAAAGTATCCTTTAGTTCATCAGAGATTCCCTAAGCATGAGTATGCTGAAGTCGAAATCTGTGGGGCTTTCGTAGCATTTCTATTAATCCAAGCGATAAAAGCAGAAATAGGAATGAATTTTGAGATAAACGAAGATACTCCTGGCCTAGACCTTGTAGCTCTAGCTACTATCACTGATATTATGGAACTGAAATCTGTTAATCGCACCATCGTTAAATATGGATTACAGCAAATAAAAAAACAGAGGAGGCTAGGGCTAAAGAGTTTAATAGAAAAGGCTGAGGTTGAGATTAGTCAATTAGACACATATCATATTGGCTTTATAATAGGTCCCCGACTTAACGCTTCAGGGCGTATAGATTCTGCGATAGATGCAGTCAAACTTCTGGTTAGTAATGATCCTAAACTCTGTATGGAGCTTGCCTCTAAATTAGACTACCTTAATTTTGAAAGACAGAAAATGACAGGGGAGGCCCTTTCAGAAGCAAAGGAAATGGTAGATACAGAAGAAAAGATTCTTATGATATTAGGTGACAACTGGCATGAGGGCATTGTAGGACTTGTTGCAGGCAAATTAAATGAAGAGTTTAATAGGCCAACTATAGTTGCTACTGATAACAATGGAGAGATAAGGGGCTCTGCTAGGAGTATACCAGGATTTAATATTACAACAGCACTTGAGAAATGCAGTCAACATCTAGAAAGATTTGGAGGTCATGAACAGGCCGGAGGATTTACTGTAAAAGAAGGGAAGTGGAAAGATTTCACAAAATGTTTAAAAAAGATTGCAGATAAAGAAATTACTAAAGGAATGTTGACACCAGTACTTAATATAGACCTAGAGCTATCTACCACTGATATAACGTTTAGGTTCTTGGAGATATTAAAAGAGTTAGAGCCATTTGGATATGGTAATCGTAAACCAATTGTTGGCTTTAGGGATTTAGTTGTTGTCCAAAAGCAGCCTATTGGTAAAGTTCAGAATCATCTCAAACTGCTCTGCAAAGGGGATGGAGTAGAGCTAGTTACAGTACTACTCTTTTGGTGTGATGAAGATGTAGAAAATCTGAAAGTGGACGATGCTATAGATATTGTAGGAAATGTTAACGTTAACAGTTGGAATGGTAGTGAACAGTTACAAGTTATAGCCAACGAATGGAAGTATAGTGTATAATCTTAATTGACAGTGCAAAACTAAACAAGTGGCATTTGTAAATGCAATTGGGGTGGCACCACGGTAACGTATATCGTCCCCTTTTTCTTTAGATCATAATAGATCTAAGGGAAGAGGGGATTTTTATTTTACTTATCAAAATCTGCAAAATGCAAAGAACATATATATCAGAGTTAAAGGAGAACGTTGGGGAAAAAGTCAGAATCAGAGGAAGGGTTGACACAATTAGGGACCAAGGAAAGATAATGTTTCTGGTCATAAGAGATAAAACTGGCAATGTACAGACCGTGGCTTGGCATGGCGATGACGAAGTTTTTAAACAGGCTAAGTCATTAACTCAAGAGTCGGTAATTGACATACAGGGTGAAGTAAAAATTGCCCAGCAGGTAGAACAAGGCTATGAGCTTGCTATAGAAAATCTCATTGTCGACTCTCTAGCTAAAACTCCTCTACCAATCACTCCAGAAGATGAGCATGTGAACAACGTAACTTCTCTAGATAAAAGACTAGATTATCGATGGATAGATCTTAGGACTCAGAAGAACCAGTTAATGATGGAAGTATCTACCTTGATAGGTCAGGTTATGAGGACATACTGTATAGAACATGGGCTTAAAGAGATACATGGGCCAAGAATAATTAGTGTTGCAAGTGAGGGAGGTGCTAATGTTTTTGAAATTAAATACTTTGATAAGAAAGCCTACTTAGCACAATCACCGCAATTCCATAAGCAGATGGGTATTGCTGCTGACTTAGAGGGTGTATTTAATATGGGGCCAGTATTTAGAGCGGAAAAATCATTTACGACTAGGCATCTTACCGAGTACACAAGCTTTGATGTAGAGCTAGGTTATATTGATGACTATAAAGATGTTATAAAGTTCGAGAGTGATATGATTAAAAAAGTTCTTAAAGAGGTAAAAGAGGAATATGGAGATGAAATTAAGCAGAGATTTGATGTGGATGTAAATATCCCAGAAGATATTCCTATGATTACTGTAAAAGAGGCTAAAGAGAAACTCGCAAGAGAAGGTATTAAAAGTAAAGCAACAGGTGACTTCTCTCCTGAGGAGGAGAAAGCCCTTGGAGAGATTTTGGAGAAGGAAACTGGTTGTGAATTTTTCTTTATGACAGATTACCCTCACGCTATCCGAGCATTCTATCATATGAAAAGTCCAAATGACGCAAGTCTAGCATTAGGATATGACCTGTTTTGGAAAGGGCTAGAGGTAACTACAGGAGCTCAAAGGGAGCATAGAGAAGACCAACTAGTAGAGAACGCAAGAGAGAGGGGTATCAAAGAGGCGGAATTAGAAGATTACTTTGAATATTTTCGATACGGTTGTCCTCCTCATGGTGGATTTGCTATTGGAACAGAGCGATTTCTGATGAAGCTTTTAAACTTAGATACCGTCTTGCTAGCTACCTTTGTACCTAATACTCCTAATAGAATAGGGAAGTTAATAGCAAAGAAAAACTAATTGAAAATCTAATGCCCCAAAAAGGTTCTCAAAAACAACTTGAAGATTTCCGTTATGATCCAAAGCTACTTAAGCAAGCATATCGAGCGGATCTTAAAGCTAAGGAGATGGAACAAGAGCTAAAGAAAAAGAGGATTTTTAAAATTATCGCTATTTCAGTTTCCGTTATTTTAATTTTCGTCTTATCTTTTCTACTTTCACAATTTTCTCTCTTCAAAAAAACAAAATACATTAAAACATATGAGATAGAGGGGAAATTTGTTGACGTAAATACTGATTTTGGAGTTGCTCCTTTATCATCTACAGTTTTTGATACTGATCTGGTAATCTCAAAATCAGCATTATATGCGAATTTAAACAATGGGGAAATTCTTTACCAGAAAAATATAGATGAACCGTTATATATAGCTAGCATTACAAAACTTATGACGGCACTGGTCGCTACTAAAGAATTTGAATTGTCTGATACTGTAGAGGTCAAACAGGATTGGTATAGGGGGGAGGATATGGAATGGAGTTTAGGTTTTGATAAGGGAGATAGTGTAACAGTAAAAGCTCTTCTAGAAGGAATGCTAATTAGCTCTTATAACGACCCTGCCTATGTACTTGCAGACCATATGGATGGTGGAGTAGATGCCTTTGTTGAAAAAATGAATGGGTATGCTAATTCTTTGGGATTAAATGATACTAAGTTTAACAATCCCTCAGGATTGGATATAGCTGGAGGGAATATCTCTACTGCTAGAGATCTTTACAGGCTAATTACAGTTGTTTATAGAAATGATTTCATGATGGATACTCTGGGCAGAGGATATGCTGATTTAACTTGGGACATTGGTAAGGAGCGTATATATACTACGAATGCCCTTCTTGGGCAATTCGGTAATATTGCTGGGAAAACAGGAAGCACGAAGTTGGCAGGGAAATGTTTTGTGGGGATTACCAAAGATGGATATGTGAGTATAGTACTTGATTCTAATGAGAGGTTTGAAGATACAGAAAAGTTCTTAAGAGAGCTATAAACCTAGCATACCACCTGAGTTTTTCTCTGTTGGTGCATCCGGCAGCTTAATTTTATCTTGTACGATATCGTAGTTTATAGCGGGATAGAATATGTGGAAGTCTCCTCTTGTGTCATTCGCAAATACTGCCTCTCCACTAATTATATATATGGGTTGCAAAAAATTTGGCTGTTGTATTGGCTCGTAGTAAGCTAGGGCAATATCATAAATAATATATTTATTTACTGTTTTTGGTTGATAATCCCGTATCTCGTCACCATTTTTCTCATTTAAATACATGAGGCTTCCTCCTCCGCTTTGCACCTTTTCTAAAGCATAGGTTGGAGAGACTAATTCGTAAGTTCCACAGCTTTCAACCTCGATAGGCCAGTAGGTGAAATTTATCTGATATATATTTTCGAATTGTTTACTCCCCGGATCTTTTGGTCCTACATAAATTGAGATATTGCTGGAGCTTGGATTTTGATAGGTAACAAATGTTGAGTAGTTATACACCTTTATTCTTTGATCATTAATAATTATCTCTTCCTCCTGAGCTTGACCGATTTTACTGTTAAGAGTGTTTATAATAACTGAGGAATTAGTGATGTTGTCCTTTATCGAGACCATTGGCTTTGTTTTGTGCAAATCAACTTTTATTAACTCAGCCTCAGCCAGAGATGCAGCTTCTGAATATGATCCATCCGGATTAATATCAATTAAATGTGTAGTAATATTTTTAGGTTCGTGGTAATTGAAGTCAGATCCCAATATTCTTAATTTTTGTATACCATTTTTTGCTATTGCTATTGCCTCGTTTTCAGTTGGCAAAGTGCTTTTCTTTGCAACCTCCCGGATGTATGAAGCATTGGTAGTCATAACAAAGTTTAGTGTGCTTGCATCTATATCAAGGCTCCTAGAGTTAGTCGAGTCTGTCCAGATATAGTCGGTAGTTCCTTTTCTATATATGGCATCAGGGTCAAAGCCAAGAGCAGAGGCTATTGTTTTGGCCTTTATTTGATTGTCTAGCTGTTGTAACTTTTCTTTATACTTATGTACATTTATTATCTTCAAGTTGGATAAGGTATTAACTTTTCCTGTCTCAGTCTGTATTTCAAATAGACCCTCGGAATTACTATTTACCTCCAAAGAAGGAATAACTAACTTACTTGCTAAGAACTCTTCCTTCCTCTCTGTACAAGCATAATTAGCTGTCAGGTACTCTGGTGGAGGCGGAGGCGTTGAGACAGAGGTAATTATTATAGCCACAATAGAGAATATCCCTACTAATACACCCAATATGACTCCTAATCTTTTTGTCCAGAATGATGCTTCTGTTAATGTCATGATATAATAATATTATCAGCTAAGATATTTATATACAACACCATAATGAGAACAGAAGAAGAAAATGTTAAGTTGGCGGACTTACTTTTTCCTAGTATAGAGGAAACCTCTGAAGATATTATTTCGAAATATCCAAATAGGAATTTAGAGCAAGAGAGTTTAGTACTTAGATTTGCGCCTAGTCCGACAGGTTTTGTACACGTAGGGAATATCTATACCTCTTTAATTGACCGAAAGCTTGCTGATCAAACAAACGGCTTGTGTATTTTAAGAATAGAAGACACAGATAAGGAAAGGGAGGTTGAAGGTGGGACAGACTTTCTAATTAATAGACTTTCAGAATTTGGAATACAGTTTGATGAGAGTGTGCACCGTGGAGATTACGGCCCATATATACAAAGCGAGAGATTGGATATCTACAAAACATTTGCAAAAGATATGGTTCGTAGGGGTGTAGCCTATCCATGTTTTGCAACAGAAGAGGAGCTCAGTGAAGTTAGAAAAAAGCAAGAGGAGTTAGGAGTAAGGACAGGTTACTATGGCTCTTTTGCAAAATGGAGAGACGTATCATTTGATGATATTAAAAAGGAATTAGAGAAGGGAAGTAAGTTTGCAATCAGATTGTATTCCACTGGTACCTTTGAAAAGAAATTTGAATTTGATGATGAGATAAAGGGTAGATGTACCTTCTCAGAAAATGATATGGATATTGTTCTGCTTAAATCTGATGGCTATCCTACTTATCACTTTGCTCATCCAATAGATGACACTTTGATGGGAATTAATCTGGTTATTAGAACTACAGAATGGTTCCCTTCAGTACCTATACACTTAGAGATATTTGAGAAATTAAATTTCAAGAAGATCGCCTATGCACATCCATCTCCTTTGATGAAGATGGAGGGTGGAAACAAGAGGAAGTTAAGCAAACGTAAGGATCCTGAGGCAGATGTAAAATTCTTTTTAGAGAAGGGTTACCCTGTGGCGGGGATAGCTGAATATTTCTTAAACATTATGAATTCTAATTTCTCTGATTGGAGACGAGAGAATCCTAATCTTCCATATTCTGATTTTCAATTAAAGTTAGAAAAGTTTAATAGGGCAGGAGCTTTGTTTGATATGGTTAAACTTGAGGCGGTATGCAGAGATTATATAGCAAGGCTTTTGGCGACAGAGGTGTATGATGAGATATTTAAATGGGCCCAGAAGAATGATGACAAATTGGTTAAGAGGATGGAAGAGAACAGGGAGTACTGTATTAAGATATTAAATATAGAAAGAGAGGGAGCTCAAATTAGGAAAGATATTGTAAAGTGGAGAGATGCTTATGACCAATTCTCTATATTCTTTGATGATATGTCTGAGGAGCTGGACACAGATAAGCTTCCGGCTAATGTCGAAGTTGGGGACGCGAAGAAAATCATAGGGAAGTTTTTAGAAACATATGACATTAATGACAAAAGTGAGGAATGGTTCAATAAAATAAAGGGAATAGGCAATGAATTAGGTTATACCTCTGACTACAAGGCTTATAAAGATAATCCAGAGAAATTTAAGGGTAAGGTCGGAGATGTCGCTATGGTTTTGAGAATTGCTTTAACCAAAAAAGCTAAGACACCCGATTTATACCAGACGATGCAGGTAATGGGTAAGGAGAGGGTAGAGGAGAGGTTAAAAGCTTTTGTGATATAATTAGCCCAGTTTAATGCCGGATCGTCTAATGGTAGGACGGCGGTCTCTGGAACCGCTAATCCTAGTTCGAATCTAGGTCCGGCAACCATATTATTCTATTCCCCAATCTATCTCTTCTATGCCTTTCTCTTTTAGGTAACTATTACATTTACTGAAAGGTTTACTTCCAAGAAAACCTCTTCTTGCGGAAAACGGTGATGGATGTGATGATTTAATAATTAAATGTTTCTTTCTATCTATATGTTCTCCTTTCTCTTGTGCATATTTTCCCCAAAGTATAAATACAATATTCTCTTTCTCATCATTTATTCTTTTTACAATTCCATCAGTATATTCTTCCCAACCTATGTTCCTATGTGAGGCTGGTTTGTGCGGTTCTACTGTTAATATGCTGTTTAGTAATAGCACTCCTTGCAAAGCCCATTTTGTTAGATCTCCATGTGTTGGTATAGGTATACCTAAGTCACTATTTAATTCTCTATAGATATTTTTAAGAGATGGAGGGATTTTAATATCTTTATATACAGAGAATGCTAAGCCATTGGCCTGTTTTTCTCCATGGTATGGATCTTGACCAATTATTACCACTTTGATTTTCTCAAAAGGCGTTAACTCTATAGCTTTGAAGATGTCGCTATTGGAGGGATAGTGTTGTTTAGGTATTTCTATGTTGTTATAAGATGGATACATGGTATATAATTGTAACATATGAGTGAAAAAACAGATTCTGAAAGGAAGGTTGAAGGGCCAATAGGGTCTGTTATAAAGGATCTTGAGCTGCGTGCCCAGTCCTTTATCGAAGAAGAAATTGAACCTTGGAAAGGGGGGGCATTCCATGTAACAGAGGTTAGCTACGAAAGAGGACCTAAGGAGAGCCTTTTACTATTCGACTTCCAACCTATTAGGAATTTGGGGATAGACCATCCTAGTGTACGGGCTATTTTTAGAAGGTCTGGTACTAATAAGGACGGTTCATTAGAAATAGAGGAGTTTTATATCTTTTATGACGATATGAGTGGGCGTATTTCTAACATATATGAGCGAACAGAAAATGGTGTAAGAACTTATCTCTTTGATGATGATGAAAACGAGGAGGAGCCTGATATTGTCAAGAGGCTTAAAGGATTGATGTCGGGTTTGAAAGATCTAAATTATAAAGTCAAGTTATAAATGGGAGAGTCCTACCCTGATCATAGCGATGAAGAGAATGCGGAGACCCCTCTATCAGTCCGAGGAGACCTAGGATATACCGAGAGACTTAATGGTCCTGTCGAGGTTGGTGATGGGAATAGAAAAACCTTAGTGTTTGTTGACCAACAGCTAGTTGGAGAACAACAGCAACCCTTCTCAGAAGAAGAGCTAAGGTTACATAGAGAGATATTAGATCTCTGTGGGGAATCATTTATAGACACTGTGAACAAACGATATGATAGACCAGGGGGTGGAGTGAGGTTATACGAAAAATTTGAATATGCTCCAACGGATTGGGATCAATTAACACCTAATATAATCTGGGAAGACCCTTTTCTAACGAAAGGAAATGTTAGGAAAGCTGAATTTACAACTTGGGTTGGAAAAGGAGACACAGGTATGAGGATAATCGCAAGAGTTGGTCAGAAATATTTCTTAATCGATGTCTCAGTATCAAAATCAAAAAATACAGATGGAATTGGACTTTATAGGATAGATGAAAAAGTCGGCGATAATGGAGAAACGCAGTATGTCCCAACGTATATAGTCTCCAAAGAGTTGTATAGGAGGGGACGAAATAGGGTAAATGTCTTAAGATTAATTAAGGACTGGTCTCAAGCTAAACCAAGACAGAGGCTAGCGATAAAAAGAAAGGTGAATTGGAACTATACGAGCACTCTTCTCACAAATGAACCAACGCCCCCCCAGCTTGACTTACTTGAATTGATGGATAGGAGACATCAGAATTCCTCTTATCCAGAACTTCCTAGTTTAATCAATGGGTAGCATTTACCTTAATCCTTGAATCCCTTCTACCCAAAAATCCTTCTTAGAGATATCTATACCCATATCCATAAATATGCTCTTAACTGATTTAGAGCTACCAGCCCTTAACAGCCCCTTTATCATCTTTATGAATTCCTTGTCTTCTCTTACCTTCTTTTGCAAATACTTAGATATTAATAATCCACTAGCATAGGTATAAACATAAAAAGGTCTTCTAAAATGAGAAACATACAACCAACCATATCTCATCCCATCATCAACATCTACACTATCGCCCAAATATGCACGCATATGTTTGATAAAGATGTCGGAAATTTCGCTATGTGAAAGATAACCCTCCTTTCTAAATGTTGTATGTAATTCCATCTCAAAATTGTAAAAGGCAATCTGTCTAAAAATAGTACTAATTCCTTCATCTCTTTTCTCCATTAAGATTACTTCTCTTAATTTTTTGTCCTTAACATCTTTAAGAACCTCTTCTAATACGAAATCTTCGAAAAATGTACTAGCTACCTCTGCAATAGCTGTAGAGTAGCTATCGTTAAGAGAATTCTGACACTTAACTAATTCAGAATGAATACCATGACCGGACTCATGAGCAATGGTAAGTACATCGTTTAATTTATCATTATGATTTAGCAGTATATATGTAGGAAGGTTCCTGTTAACACTGATACAGTATGCCCCTCCTGTTTTGTTAGCCTTAGGAAAGACATCGTATTGACCATTCCTGTCAAATTTTTCTACGATATCACCGAACTCATTATCTAAATTAGAAAAAACTCTTTTTACTAAATCTAACCCTTTTCTAAAATCATACTTATTATCAATCTCCCCAACAGGTACATTTCTCTCGTGGTAACCTAATGTCTCTTGCCCAAGCATTTTAGCCTTCTTTTTGTAATATTCTTTTGATATATTAAAATTTTTGCTAACGACATCAACCAAAGAATCAACAACTTCGCTATCCATATCATCCCCAAGATGTCTTGGGAGATCAACCCTCTTAATACCTCTGTAGTCATCGCTAACCTGCTTGCTTTCAAGTATGGAATTAATTTCATACTCGGCGATCTCAATATATTTCTTGTTTATCTCATTAAACTTCTTCGCGGCAGAGTCTCTAACCTTCTTATTTGTTGAGTTAAGGTATTTTGAGATTTCATTATATGAAACTGTCTTCTCTTTTGAATCCTCATCTATAATGGTTGCACTTTGCTTAGAAAGCAATTCCTCAATCATATTTACCCAATTGCCAAAAGAGGTCTTAGAGGTTAGATTAAATATCCTTTCCTCCTTATCAGTAAGAATGTATTTTGCATTAGCAAAAAGCATTTCTAGATAGTGCTTGTAATCTTTTAAGTCTGAAGAGTTGATAAACTCCTTCTGCTTCGCTTTGGGAATCTTCGAGAGATTTATTTCAAAAAACTGTATCTCGTTTGCGAGCTTGGTAGCTTTGTGATTTAACTTGTTTAATCTTGCTTTAAGCTCTTTGTTGTTAAGATCAATCTCTTTACGAAGTAACGTGTAGTAGTAAGGCTTTGTTAAAATTCCATATTCGCTATTTAATTTCTCATACTCATATAAAGCGATTCTTAAGATTTTAGAATCTTTAAGGTACCCGCTATCTTTTTGCCACTTTTCAACAAATCCCTTTACAGCGCTCTCTGAGAGTTTTACATCTTTTTCAATCTGGGTATCTTGAAGGCTTTTGTAAAGAAGTTCTAGGTTCCAATTCATGGAGATAGTATATCACAGTCCTCTTTACAGTTAGACAGGGAGGACATGGTTTTGATATAATGACGTTAACACATTGAGCTAGATATCACTAGCAAGTGGCGGAAAGAAAGCTAGGAAGCAAGTAGAATCCGACGGTAGGTCTCCGAGATCATAGACCAAGATGAGTAAATTACGAAGGTGTAATTTTAAAAAAGGGTGGTACCGCGATATATGTATATACGCCCCTTGTTAGAGATTAATATGTTAAAGTATATTAGTTTCTAATGAGGGGCTTTTGTTTTAATAATTTGAATACTGTTTATATGGGAAAGGACAAACCAGAGGAATTTATAATAAAATCAACAGATTTTAAAGCAGATTTTCCAACAACTGAAAAAGAGATACTAGGATTCTGGGATAGAGAGAGAATCTTTGAGAAATCACTAAAAAAGGACAGAGGAAAAGGGGAGACGTTTACCTTTTACGATGGCCCGATAACCTCAAACAATAAACCTCACTATGGTCATGTCTTAACTATGATTATTAAAGATATTATGCCCAGGTATAAGACAATGAAAGGATTTCATGTTGATAGAAGTCTTGGTTGGGATTGCCAAGGGATACCTGTCGAGTATGAGGTTGAGAAAGCTTTAGGATTTAAAGAGAAGAGCGACATTGAGGAGTTTGGTATCGAAAAATTCAATCAAAAATGTAGAGAATCTGTTCTGAAATACCAGTCTGATATATTAGCTGTAACCAAACGTATGGGAAGATGGGTTAATTCTGATGAAGAATATGCAACAATGGACTCAAAATATATCGAAAGTGTTTGGTGGTCGTTAAAAGAGCTCTACGAAAAAGGCTTACTGTATCAGGGCTATAAAGTAGTCCCATACTCAACAAGGGCAGGAACAACACTTTCTAACTCGGAAGTTGCTTTGGGAGGTTACGAAACTATTACAGATACAGCTGTTACTGTTAAATTAAAACTTAAAAATAGAGACACATATTTGTTAATCTGGACAACAACACCTTGGACTTTACCAGGGAATCTACTTGCTGCTGTTGGTAAGGATTTTAATTACTTAGAGGTGGAATATAGGGGCGAAAAATATATTGTAGCAAAAGATTTGGCAGACAATATTTTTGAAGGAGAGTACTTGATAATTAATGAGCATAAAGGAGAGGACTTAATAGGTTTAGAGTATGAGCCTTTTTATCCTTATTACCTGGATAGAGAAAAAGAGGGAGCTTTTAGAGTTGTTCATGCAGACCACGTCACTTTTGAAGATGGTACTGGAGTAGTACATCAGGCACCATACGGTGAAGAAGACTTTATTCTTATGAAAGGAATGGGTATAAGTATGTTTGATTATTTGGATGACCAGGGCAATATGACAGAAGAGGTAAAACAATTTGAAGGGATGTTCTATAAAAAAGCCAATAAGTACATTATAGAGGATTTGGAAAAAAGAAATTTGCTTTTTCATCAAGAACCATACGAGCATCAAATGCCTATGTGTTGGAGAACTCATACCCCATTAATTTACAAACCAATTAAGAGTTGGTATGTAAAAGTAACAGAGATAAAGGATAAATTAGTTAAAGAAAATGACGGAATTAACTGGATACCAGAACACATTAAACAGGGAAGATTCGGAAATTGGCTATCAGAAGCAAGAGATTGGGCTTTGAGTAGGAATAGATATTGGGGGACACCACTGCCCGCTTGGGTGTGTGATAAATGTGGAGAGACAGAAATTCTTGGGTCTTTTGATGAGATAGAACGGAAGTCAGGGATGAAACTAGAAGATCCACATAAACCTTTTGTGGACGATGTGAGATATCCATGTCCTAAATGTGAAGGAACTATGTCCAGAGTAAATGATGTAATAGATGTTTGGTACGATTCGGGCTCTATGCCCTTTGCTAGGTTCCATTATCCCTTTGAAAACAAAGAGCTTTTTAAGGAGAAATTCCCAGCAGAATTTATAGCAGAAGGTGTCGATCAAACAAGGGGTTGGTTTTACACATTGCATGTATTGGGGGCAGCTTTATTTGACTCTAAAGCCTTCAAAAATGTTATTGTAAATGGCTTAGTTTTAGCATCTGATGGCTCTAAACTATCTAAAAGCAAAAAGAACTATACCGATGTTGATATTATAATGGACGACCTTGGTGCTGATGCTATTAGGTTATATTTCTTAAGTTCGCCAATTGTTGCTGGCCAAGAAGTTATATTTGATAAGAATTTAGTAAAAGAGGTCGTCACATCAGTAATGCTACTTTATTGGAACTCTGTTAAATACCTTTTGAATTATAAAGAACAGTTTAATTGGTTACCAACAGGCAGTTTATCCTCTGAGGATATTTTGGATAAGTGGTTACTATCCAGGCTCCAGGAAACAGTAAAGATTGTGACAGAGAATCTTGATGAATATAAGATACAGAAAGCAACTAATACAACATTTGAACTCATAGATGATATTTCTAAGTGGTATATAAGAAGATCAAGGACGAGATTTGTTTCTGGTGATACAAACGCATTAGAGACATTAAATTATGTTTTGCTAGAAGTTGCTAAGATAATCGCACCATTTGCTCCATTTCTGTCCGAGTCTGTCTATCGTACACTACGCTTCGAAGACTCCTTAGAGTCGGTACATTTACAAGATTATCCTGAATTTAATAAGGAGCTATTTGACGAAAAGCTACTTGAAGAAATGAAAAAAGTTAGAGAGATTTCATCTTTAGGATTAAAGATTCGTGACGAGAACAGGTTGAAATTAAGACAACCTCTATCTAAAGCGTATACAGCCGTAGAAGATAAAGTCCTTCAAGAGATTATAAAAGCCGAACTAAATGTGAAAGATATTGAGTTTAGTGAAAAGCCTGTAGAGAGTGAAAACTTAATAACAGAAGGCCAACATGGGAGATATGTGACAGTAGATATAGAACTAACAGAGGACCTATTGTCTGAAGGGTATATCAACGATTTTGCAAGACAGTATCAAAATGCAAGGAAAAAGGCTAAAGATATAGCCTATGGAGATAAAGTTAAGCTTACTATATTAATAGAAGATCCTTTAACAGAGAAAATCTTAGAAAAGTATTTAGAAAGAAATAAAGAAGAGTTAAATATAGCGGAAATTGAATTTCAATCTGGAGAAAAGGAGAACTCTTTTAAACTTGGCGAAACCGAGGTAAGTGTGGAAGTTGAGAAGATCTAACTCTCCAATTCTTCAATCTCTTTTAAGTCTATATCGTTAATTCCCGTTACTTCTATAAACTGTCTTGCAGCAGTAGATAGCTTAATATTTGCAGACACTGCCAACTCTCCGACAATATCCATAATTGCCTTATCAAGCTCTTTCTCTATTGTTACAGGAATTAACCGTCCATCTTCTTCTCTCTTTTTCTTAACAAAATTACAGTATTGGATAATTGTGATCTTAGACTCAATATCAGCATGCTCATGCAATTCATCGAATAATGCTACAAGCTCGTTAAAGTCCTTATTTTTAGGATCACCCATAGGTTTCTTTTTGAGAATCTCTATCTTTTTCTTTATAGCAGTAGACTTAAGAACAGGTCGAATACCGAGCTGTTCAAGATTTCCTACAGGTGTTGAAATTTCAAGTGGACTATTAATTAACTCAAACTGATAATACTCTTTTTTTTGCCCATCAAATTCAATTTCTTTTCGTTCTCTTATCCATCCAGCTCCATGTGTTGGGTAGAAGACCTTTGAACCAACTTTTAATGACATAACGCGATAATTTAATATTAGATGCCTCTATTATACCATATTGCCTTACATAAATCTTACGGTATAATGACATATATGAACATAACAGTAATTGGTGGTGGGACAGGAACATCCAATGTCTTAATGGGCCTAAAAGGCTATAGAGATCTCAATCTTTCTGTGATTGTGGGAACTATGGACGATGGGGGGAGTAATGCAGTAATTAGAGACGAATTAGGATTACTACCACTTAGTGATATTAGAAAATCAGTAATAGCTTTAGCAGAGGATAGTGATAAAGGGCTAATCCGAGAGCTTTTCACCTATAGGTTTCCTGAAGGTAAAGGTCTAAAAGGCCACACGCTTGGTAACCTACTTATGGCTGCAATGACGGATATTACAGGCTCCGAAATTGGGGCAATTGAGACCTTCAAATATCTATTTGAAATTAGAGGGCAGATAATACCAGTCACCTTAGATGATGCAAGTCTTATTGCACAGTATGATGATGGGAGCATAGTAAAGGGTGAGCACCTTATCGATGAGCCTAAAATTCATAAAAACATTTTGAAATTTACGCTTAGTTCTAAAACTCATGCGTATCAAGGAGCTGTTAAATCAATAGAGAATGCAGACTTTATAGTTATTGGTCCAGGAGATTTATATACGACCACTTTAGCTTCGATAATAGTCCCAGGCATTGCCCAGGCCCTGCAGAGGAGTAAGGCACATATAATCTTTATACCTAACCTTATGTCTAAGATTGGTCAAACTAGAGGGTTAACACAGAAGACCATGCTTGATTTGATAGAAAGATATATAGGTAGAAAGGTAGATTGCCTATTAGTTAATAATGGGGAAATACCTGAGAAAGCCTTAAAGAGGTATCTAGAAAAAGGCGAACATATTTTTGAAGATGATTTAGTGAAAGAGGGGAGAATGATAATCCGAACTGATTTAATAGCGAACTCTTTGATAAAAAAGGAAAAGGGTGATGAATTGGTCAGAAGCCTTGTTAGACACGATCCAGAGAAATTAGGTAGGGAACTTTATAAGATATTTAAGAGTAAAAAAATAGATCGATTCTGGAGTTGGCTTATCAATATCTATAGGTAGCTTTTACTGTGAGTAATTTATCTTTTGGTATTTTTTTCCCGACAGCTTTACCTTCATAGAAAATTTGTATATCGTATTTCTTTTTTAGAATATCAAGAATCTTGTTAATATCCTGACTATCTGTTGGGTGATACTCTAGTATGATATTTTTAATGTTTCTAAAGTAAGCAGTTATACTCTTCAAAACCCTCTGTTCTGAGCCCTCTACATCCAATTTAAGGAGCCCTATCTCCTCATTTAGGTACTTAGACAAGCTTTCTGTTTTAACCTCCCTATTAGCAGTAGGGACCTCTCCATTCCAAGCATCTCTTTGAAAAGATGCTACTGAGTATCTCTGCATATCGGTAATATCCAAGTACATATTTTTTTTACCCTCACCATCCCATATTGCCCTGTTATGTAGTTCTACATCCTGTATGTCGTTGTTGTAGATATTTTCTTCTAGCTTCTTGAAACTTTCTGGTATTGGCTCGAAAGCTATAATCTTACAATTTGGATAGATACTCTTGAAGTAAAGAACAGAAAGGCCAATATATGAACCAACATCTATAATAGTTGGTTTAGGATTTTTACTCTCAAAGTAATAGCAATCATTTGTAAAGATCTCTTTCTTGAGAGCATAGAACTCCTGTTTATTGAAATAACTTACCTTGTACTTAGAGATTTTGCCTTGCATTGGGTTACTGATTAGATATCATATTCATTACATATGATACCTTGTTTGCCCATGAGTTAGCATTAGGAGGACAGTAGCTATAAGAGATTGCTTTAGGTGTAGTCATACCTTTAGCATAATATGTTGATAACCCCTTGGATACAGTCCATATACCATCTTCCCAAGATTCAAAACCTGATTTACCCCAACCCCAAGCATTGTAAGTTCTAAAGTTGTGCTTACCACCACTAGATTCAATGATAGAGATAGCGGCTACTAATCTGTAATCAATACCGTAATGCTCTGCAGCTTTAACAAGCTCTTGCGAATATTGGGCAAGAGGAGCACCTCTTAAAGATAGATACTTATGGACCTTTGCAACCTTACTATCAAAATCTGCCTGTGCTTGAGACACCTTGTCCTCTGTAATTGTTATATCTTCAACATTTATCTGTTCTATACTGTTAATCTCATTAGCATAGACAATTGATACATCTCTTGATGTACTTTGACTTAAAATGTCCTTGCCACCTGTATAGTAGTAGATATTGGCAAAAAGAGACAACATCATGAAGAATGCTATTGCAGCAAGGATTCTTTGGTTGTTTCGTATGTTTACACTATCTGTGTATCCCATAGTAATATTATACCATATTTCACTAAATTTATTCATCACAAGCATACTGGTATGTGCTACTATATAGGCAGGATGGGGAGAGCAAATATAAACAATAACAAGAGAAAAAGCAAATTGAAATCATATCTTCTACTCCTCCTATTCGTTTTCCTAGGAATTACAACCTACTTCCTTGTCTCTGACAGGACATCTACAGTAAGTGCAATTAACTTCCTGTTTTCCAGTAAAACAGCGGCCGTAGAGTATGAAACTTTTGACATCTATTTAGAGGATATAGATGAAGAGTACTCATCAAAGATTAAAGAGAACTTAGAGAAGATTCAGTTTCAAGAAAAACCACGATTTAGATTTACTGAAAAGAAAAAGAGGGCAGATATCATATTAAAGTACGGTACTGGGGAAGGTGCTCTGTTTACAGAGTTTTTACTCCCTGTTGGCCATATGTATTGGATAAAGGACAGGATATTAAGTACAGATCTACTTGAGGGAGAGTACAAAGTACTTCTCAACGAGCAGAGCTATGGTAAATACTCCGAATTTTTGAAGAGTAAATATCCAAATATAAATGTTGAGAAGTCTAAATCGCTACTTACAGATTTGGGAAATGAGGAATGTAATTGTATTGGATTAATCGAGGATAATGAACTGACTAAAGAGTTCAAATTGTTGAAAATGGATGACAAATACTATCTTGATACATTTGAGGGTGCTATTGAAATTTCTCTAGAAGCTTACTCTCAGAGAAAGGATATTAATATGGGATTTGTTAGCAATATTATCAAAAGAAATATGGGAGTAAAGGATATCGAATTTAACGAGGAGAATGTAGCGAAAGTAAATATGACAGGAGTTACTGCTATGGCTAGAAGAGTAGCCCTAGCTATGGATATGAGGAAAAATTACACCTATCCTGCTGAGAAGATAGCCGCTTTCCTTTCCGATGCGGATCTTACACATACATCCAATGAAGTGTCCTTCGTAGATGGATGTAATGCTTATACAGGCATGAGATTCTGTTCTCCTCCTCAATCAATAGAAACGTTAAAAGCAATAGGGGTAGATGTAATTGAACTGACTGGAAATCATAATAATGATTTTGGGAGTAAGTATAATACCCAGACAATAGAGAAGTATAAGGAAGAAGGGATCGCATATTTTGGAGGAGGTCTAAATATAGAGGATGCAAGTAAGCCTTACATAACAGAAGTAGATGGTACAACAATATCTTTTCTTGGTTATAACTACTACGATGCTATAGTTGCAGGTGGTAGTAATGCTTTGGCAAGAGAAAATAGTGCAGGAGCCAATGCGTACTCAGAAGAGAAAATGGAAAAGGACATTGAAGGCCTGAGAGAGAGTACAGATATCATAATTGTAGATTTCCAATTCCAAGAATGCTATAGCTATCCATCTGGTGATGTAATATATCCTGTCTGTTATAAACCTATAAATAATCAGACTTCAGTATTTCGCAAAGCTATAGATTACGGCGCAGACATAGTAGTGGGAACACAAGCCCATCAGCCACAGACATACGAACTTTACAAAGACGGAGTAATCTTTTATGGATTAGGAAACCTGTTTTTTGATCAGAGTATGTGGATTGGTACTAGGCAGGGTATGGTGCTCACTCACTATTTTAAGGAAGGCGCGTTAATACAAACAAAAATAACTCCAACCATATATGACAGGAGTTTGCAGGTGGAGGTAGCTAATGAGAAGGATTCACAGTTACTCCTAGAATTGTTAAGCACTGCTAGGGAATCTCTTTAATTTTTCCAAAGTCCATGTATGTTGCAATATGCTCTTGCTGATATCTCTATATGCCTTTCCGGTATTACAAAAGAAGCCTCTGGCTTGTCTGAGGGAGTTAGGTATCTTCTATATACCGAGCCATCCACAATTAGTTCTATCCATTCTATATAGTGGGTTTCTTCCATAGGGTGTTCTACAGTCCCAATCTTTACGTTAACATAATTTCCGTTCTCTTCAATTACGGGTACGTGCTTTTCTAATCCTTTATCTTCATTATGCTCTTTCTCTAGTATCATTGGTTTGTCGCAACATACCAATGTCCCATTACCACTATGTACAACTTCTACGATGTTTCCACATACTTCGCATCTGTATATTTCTTTTAAGTGTGTCATATTAAAAATGTTAAAGTTATCTATACTATATTGTACATTATTTTCTATGAGCCTCCAATGATGTATAATCGAGTATGAAGAACAAAACTTTGGGTGTTAAGAGATTCTGGTGGTGTAGCCTTTAGGGGTAGAAGTTTTGTTATATCTTTTTACCCTTCTTTGAGGGGTTTTTGTTTTAATGGGATATTTTGTACAATATATAAATTACTTTAATACATGACAAATGAAAAATTATAAAACAGACATATTTACAGGTATGAGACCTACTTCAGGTATGAGTATTGGGAATTTGATAGGTGCTGTTAAGCCTATACTTGAAATAGTTAATGATAAGAGTCTAGGTAGACCAATGCTTTTTGTTGCTGATCTGCACAGCTTAACAACAGCCGAACCTAGCGAAACACAGAAAAATGTGCTTCCTGTACTTAAGGACTATATTGCTGCAGGTTTAGATCCAGAGAATTTAGACCTGTTTATTCAGAGCCAAATAATGGATGAGATTAGCAAGATGACTATGTATCTCTCTAGGTTAGTTACAGTATCAGAACTTTTGAGGATTCCGACACTTAAGGAGAAAATAAGAAAAGGACAAACCGAAATGACGGCGAAATCTTTCCTTTCCCTATATCCTGTCTTAATGGCAGCCGATATACTGCTTCAAGGTTCACAGTATGTTCCTGTTGGCAAGGATCAGTATCCTCATTTAGAGATGACTTGCTATATGGTAAGAAGGTTTAACAAGAAATATGGAAATGTCTTGCTTGAGCCTAAACCTTTAGATCAAGGTGAGCCAAAAACGATTCTCTCTCTTACAGGTAATGGTAGCAAGATGAGTAAAACAGAGCCAAATGGTGCAATTATACTTTCTGATGACATTAATGTTAGCCTAAAGAAACTTAAGAAGGCAAAGAGTGCTTTTGCTGGTGAGATGAATGATGATCTTAGGAGTTTGAAACATATCGCAGATTATATTGCTACAAAAGAAGAGAATGTAGAGTTTGATAGATTGATAAAGGAGCATATGGAAGGTAAGCAGATTATGGGAGAGTTTAAGGATTTACTTATGACTAGTATGGAGAGATTTATTAAAGATTTTCAAAGCAAAAAGGCAGAGATTTCAGATGAGTATGTATTAGATCTTACTAAGAAAGGTGCGCAGAAGGCTAGGGCCAATGCAAGAGAGGTATTAAGAGAGATGGAAGAGGCTATGGGGATGGTGTATGTTTAAGCATAAAAAGATAAAGGGAGAGACGAGCCCTCCCTTCTCATATTTATAACCTAATAGATTATTCTATTTCAATCTTCTTTGGCTTTACTTCATCCGCCTTGGGCAGTGTTAGATGGATTACACCATTTTCTAACTTAGCCTTAGATTTTTCGCTATCAACCTTGGTCGGTAGGTTAAAGCTTTGTTCAAAAGAAGACTCCATACTTCTGTAATAGTATTTCTTTTTACTGTCTTCTTTCTCCTCTTCTTTGATAGTCCCACTAATTCTTACACTGTCTGAAGTGATATTAATATTTAAGTCTTCTTTTTTAAGACCAGGAACTGCCATTTCTATATGCACAGCATCCTCTTCCTCCCACACATTAGCTGATGGACTTTGTATAGGGAAGTCCTCCCATATAGCTGGCGTGAAGAAGTCGTCGAAGACTTCTCTAATAGGGTAGTAGTTCCTATTAGCACCCAAGCTTTCTCTTTTTACTATTTTCATATATATTTTGTACTTACAATTTATATACCTAGCAAATGATACCATTGAGTGCTAATAGTTGTCAAGAGGTTGGAATATATTTTCTATAAAATATCTGAAAGACATTGCAGAAACACCCTTTGTTCTTTAATGAATCTTTTAGGGACATCTCCGAATTGCCAAGATCTAAGCCCATGATTATTACCATTGTCCCCATTGCTATTTTCTATTAAGCACAACAGATAGTTATTAATATTTAACACTTCATCTAAGAACTCTTCATGGTCAAATCTGTTGTTTCTGATTAAGTCATATGCATAAGTGAAATCGTTTTGGTAGAAACCTCTCTGTTCAAAGTTTTCCTTATATT
>Ga0172381_10001760_pt1 | contig 24737 bp, 36 predicted proteins | sample Leawel6488metaG_FD_119754 | JGI IMG/M metagenome (GOLD analysis project Ga0172381, IMG submission 119754) | Leachate microbial communities from a municipal landfill in Southern Ontario, Canada - Leachate well 64-88 metaG | ecosystem: Engineered > Solid waste > Landfill > Unclassified | place... | reverse complement strand
GTTCCGCCGACTGTGTAATAAATTCTTAGATAATTCCCGAAGTTGGTTATCGCCTGCCGGGTTTGCCCGGTCGCCGTGATCTGGCTGATCGTCGTGTGCGTGTACCAGGTCACATTGTCCGGCGAGGTCTGGATAATTATGTCCAAAGTTGAGGTCCCGCTTTCAGCGGTAACATCCACAAAAATCTGCCCCTCGCTGTAGGCCGAGACATCGAACGCCGAAGTCTGTGAAGTTGCGGCAGTTTTTACACCGGAAGATGAAAAACTGATTAGCCTGGTCTTATGATCCTGGGCCCAAACCGGAGAAATCAGGGTTAGAACCATGACGAGAGCGGCCACACAAACGGCAAAACCATGCCTATTTTCAATTTTACCCCCCCGGCCTGCCCGATTGATCGTCACGAACCGAAAAAGTGGCTTAAAAGCCATTTTAAACCGTTTTTTCATTTTTTAGTCTCCTTCTTGACCTTAATTTCAGTTTTCACAGACCACAAATCAGTCTTGCGGCTTCTGAAAACCGGGCGGAAGTTTCCTTCCGCCAGGTTGTTTTCATTGCTTTTTTACTACTCAATAACGTACGTAATTATAAAATCCACACCGGTGGCGGTGTCCGCGTCGCCGCCGGTCTTGCCCACAGTAATCGCCGTTGTCGCGTCACATGCTATATAAGATGCACCGTCCGCTGCTACCGCCGCATTGGTCCCGCCGGATTTAAGCACGGCAGATTGCGTCAATCCGCCTTGAGCAAAAGCAACCAGCTTTACTGACCCTGCAGATTGCGTTCCCAAAAGATCAACCGTGGTCGTAGTTCCGACCGCGCCGCCATATGCTACGGCCTGGGCTTCGATAATCCGGTATTTTTTTCCGGTAATAGCCGGAAGAATTTCATGCCCCGTGTTGATTTCTGCAACGGTGACCCGGTGTCTATGGCTTAGAACAATTCCGTCTGCCGCATTTCCCAGGACTGTTTGCACGGCTGCTGTCGGCGTAATGCCCGCGTAAGTTGTCAGATCAGCATCGTATGCCTGCACGTTGGTGCCGATGGCAACGCCCAGATTTGTCCGGGCTGTGGCATAATCGGCAGAGCCTAAAAGAGACTGGATGTTTGCTGAAGGCGTAATGCCCGCGTAAGTGGTCAGGTCGGCGTCATAAGCCTGAACGTTAGTGCCGATAGCCAGGCCTAAATTCGTCCGCGCTGTGGCATAATCGGCAGAGCCCAAAAGAGAAACCATGTTCGCACTTGAGGTGATAACACTTGCTGTGCCGCTTCCCGTAAAATACGGGATTGCGTTCGCTGCCGACGTCAAACCGGCCAGGGCGGAAAGTTCCGCGTCAGCGGGGTTAGTTCCCTCGACCGTTATCTGGTAATCCGTGCCGGATATGGCTACACCGATCTTTTGAGTATAGGAAGGCGCGGTTTGTGTTATAGCGCCAGCCGTCTCGGAAAGATATGCTGCAGAGCCTTTCGTCAGGGAAGAGTAACCGGATATAATACCGCTTGTAACAATTTCCGCCGTTCCGCCGCTGGAGCAGCCTTTGTCAACTACACCGACAGCGGGCCGCAGCGCAGCGTCGTTGGCATCGGCTTTGTAGGCGTAGCCGTCAGCGGATTTAATCATAACTACGTTGCCGGTGGCCAGCGTCTCACCGCATGTCGCGCTGATCCGCGAGTCCTTGTGCTTCCAATATGTCGCATGCGCGGGCATGGCGAACAGCACCGCAAAAATCACAAACGCAAAGATCATACTAAAAATCTTTAATTGCTTTTTCACTTTTATACCTCCGAGTTAAATTTGTTGTATTTCACCCTCCCCTGACCCCTCCCATCAAGGAAGGGGGGAAAGGGAATTTATTACGCTTTACGTTTCACGTTCTCAGGTTACTACCGCCTTATACCCACTGCGATAATCGATGACCGCACCCGCATATTCGTGGCGGATCTTGTGGCGGATTTTGTCCGCGACAAAAACCTGTTCACTCTGCGGCATATCGGCAACAAACAGTTCCGGTTCTTCACGCCCGTTAAGGTAGCCCATTTCCACCATGTCGCAGACATCCGGAGGTAGTAACAAGCCCCAGTCGTCCGTATCGGTGAATAACGGATTGACTACGGCGTTGACCTTGCCCTTCAGCGGATTTCTAATTTTGGCGGTCAGATCGTTGGATGAAAAATAAAATTCGTCTTCGGCGATCTGCTCGAGTGTTTCCACCAGATCGATGGGTCCTATCAGGTTCGGTTTGACGCTCGGATCCGAAAGCAGGCCGATGCGTTCGCCTGAATCCTTTTCGGTCATTTTACCCATAGCTTTATAAGCGACAAGCGCTGTCGCATGACCGAGAGCCGTCGCTCCCAGATTGCCGTGTCCGCCGGTAAACCATGCCGTGGCGTCGGAGCAGTTGGAATTACTGATGAAGAAATTCCATACGTACTTGGCGTGCGTTCTGCGTGCCGCTCTGGCCAGGCCGTCGATCAATCGTTGAATGATGCTGATATCATCGTTGAGGATGGTTTTGCGGGTGATCGTGAGAATGTTTCCTTTTTGCCCTAAGGCGTAGGTGGATTCTTCATCGGTCACACCGGAAATTTCCTGATAATCAGCAGCTTCCGGATCCACGGTGGCGAGATCCGGGAAACCGCCGACAAGTACTGCTTCCTGAGTGCGGAAATCCTTGACGGATTTTCTGACGCTGATCAGCAGGTTTTCCATGTACTGTATAGCCTTATAAATTCCGACCAGCCTGCGTCCCAGCGTATTACCCAGAACATAGGTAAACGTCGCGCTGGTAATGTCCATGCTGCTGCGCAATTCGGGAGCAAGCGCCTTGCGATTGAACCGTCCGGAGACTTCCGCGTCGCCGGTGAAATACTGGTACATTTCGCGGAGACTGGAAAAGGCCGGGACATCATTATAGCCGTCATAATCCTGTACGCTTCTTACATCGGCAAAAAAGGGCTTGTTATCCAGTCTGGTCAACTTGGCCATATTGACAACATCCTCTTTGGATAAGCCGAACATACGATCCGCCGCCATACAGGCGCGTTCAAAAGAACCGAGACCGCCGGTTATGCTTCCCGCGCCTACGATCACCACGCCGGGGCTGGATGTGTTGACTTTGGCCAGGTATTCTTTCTCGGCTTTAATAGCTTTATCCAGATCCTCGGAAGCAAAGGCGCGTCCTTCGAACTGCGATCTGATGCGTTCTACGGAAACCGCAGGTAAACCCAGATCGGCGTCCGCCAGTCTCTTGTCGAGCGCCATGCCGCTGCGCATAATGGCCAATTCGTCTTTTGTGACGACGTTGTCCGGATTGATTTGAGTTCCGCTGTCCTTCGGCTCCATCGCCATGCGGGCCAGCGCTTCAACTTCCTGATCGGAGAGATTTGCTTCGTCCTTTCCTGTCAGGAGGTCAGGCCTTTTCGATTTGATCAGGTCTATCAACTTCTTTTTCATAAGATCCTCCTCTTTATGGGCTGGCACGCTGGCCACTGCCCGGTTAAATTTCCCGCCTGCTGCGGGCCTTGTTACGATATCCACTGAATCAGCGGATAAAAATTTATTGATTTTAAAAACTTCTTTTCCGCCTTCGATTGCTTTAGAGGCGCGCGTCAAGGCGTCATAGGAGAGCCCGTAAACACTGCCGCCCTTATCTTTGGCTGCCAGCAGATTCTGGCCGAGCCATTTTGCCGAATCCAGAAAATGCAGGAGACCTTTCAGACCCAGACCGGCGACGTGCTTGACGTTATCGATCCAGCCGACTTTGTTTTTAACCAGGAGTTGTTTAAGATCGAATAACTCTGCTGGCACATGCGTCGCACCGGTCGGCAGTTCAAAAAGATTGACATCGACTTTTTCAAATAGTCCGGCATCGGCGGCGACCCTCAGTGTATCGTCAGGAATGAACCAGCCGTTTTTCGTAAAACCCGGCTCGCAGATTATCACTTCCCAAACGGTTCCTTCCGGATTCTGCGCTGTGTCCAGGCGCATGAGAATCTCCATGCCTTCGTCCGTTTCTTCCATTGCTGCGCGCGCTTCGACCCATGTGTTCTGAACTTCCACCGGCGTTTCGCCCAGAGTGACTTTGCCGTCCATGATCGACCAGGCGATCTTGAAAAATTTACTCTCCAGGGAATAAATCAAGAAGGAAGGATAAACCTCTTCCAGGAAAGCGGTCGCTTCCGGTGACTCGGTGCTGCCGGTGCCGATCTTATCGAACCTGGCATGAATCGCCTGCCGCACCAGATCTCTGATATCGTCAAGGCTCAACTCCGCCGCCATGCGCGCCAGTGCTTCAACTTCCTGATCGGATAATTTATCCGGATCCTTTCCTTCCAACAGCGCCGGTTTTTTTGTTCTGATCAGGTCCAACTGCTTTTTTCGTTTCATAGTTAACCTCGCTTAAATGTCATTGCGAGTCCCGACCTGTCGGGACGTGGCAATCTATTTTTTTTCCGCACCGGCAATAACTTTCTTCTTCGCGTTTTTCGGATTGATTCCGGTAATCGCTATCTCATCCAGCTTTTCGACCTTGTCGCCCTCTTTGAAACGCACGCGAGTGCCGCCGTTGGTCAGAATGACCGCCTCTTTTGTGTTTTCATCATAATTGCTTGCGAACACGAATTTCGGATCAATTCCGAACGCCGCCAATGCCATTGCGATAATTTTGTCGCCGATTCCGTTTTCGTCTTTCTCGATCTTTGCCATGATACTTTCCTCCTAAATTTTTTATTTGTTCTACGTTCTATGTTCTATGTTCAACGTTGAACTTTGAACGCTGAACTTTGAACCTGTTTTTCTATGCCGCCTTCTTTTCTTTCCCCTCTTCCGACCAGCCCTCCATGTAAGGCACGGTGTAGCAGGAACAATTAATCGTATTGCCCGGAGATCCTGCCGGATCGCGCGGGTACATCAACGCTTCGCCGCCGACGTTGAATGGCTTATCCACGTCGCGTATCTGTCCGACCGCCGCCAGATGAGATACTCTCGGCATGCGCGAAACGCCGTGCTGCCACTGTTTTTTCAATCCGGGAACAACTTCCGCCGCCGCTTCCATGCGCGCCTGGCTGGCCGCTTCCAAAATCCTGCCGCATTCCTGGCGAGTGATCGTCTCCGCCCGTGCCGCGATAGAAGAAAAGATTCCTTTGTCAGTCAGATTATTTCCCACGGCCTGCATCACTTCGAAGGGCGTTTTCTGCCCCATTAGGCCCATTGCCATTTCATTGTAGATTTTGTTGGCCGCGTCCGCGCCCAGGGATTTAACCAGCGAGTTTGAATAATTTTGCATAGCCACCAGCATCGCCGTATCAATAGCGGGAAGGACTGCCGAAATACCGACAACATTCAACGACTGATCAACCATCTCCTGGCCAAAGGACCAGAAATCCTTCTGGCCGGTTTTCAATTCTTTGCTATATTGCGCGGCAAAGTCAGCCATCGCGCTATCAATAGCCGCTTTCAATTTTGGAAGTTGATATAGCTGCCAGTCGGTTTTGGCGACAGTTGCGGCAACCTGTTTGCGCGCTTTATTGAGAGCGGCGATCGCTTTGGCGACCTGATCGTCTCCCATGCTCTCCGCCTGCGCGATTAGCTTTTTCACTTCAATGTCGTATGCCGTCACTTCGCTTCGCTCCGTTCCAGTTTTAAGTTTTAAGATTTAAGGTTTAAGCGTCTTTTTCTTAAATCTTAATTACTTAACTACTTAAATCTTCCTCACCATTCACGTTTTTGCTCTTTGCCTCTTCGATCTTCTTCAGCAACGCCTCATAATCCTGCGCGTTATCCTCCAGCGCCTTGCCAGCCGCGTCTATCTCCTCTTGCGCGTTCACCTCGTAGCCGAGATATCCGGCCACAAATGAAAATATTTGAATCGCCGTTTCTCGCCGTATGAACTTATTGCTTACGGCCAGTGCCAGCGCCGTCGTCAATTGCGGTATTACGCCCGCGAACTTGGCCAGATCCTTCTTGGATATTTCCGGCATGGTGATAGTGAATCCCACTTCGGCTTTTTCTTTAGAGAGCATTTGGGCAATGACAGCCTGGTCAATGACGAACTGGATAACCTGAGTCAGAATGTCTTTGAGATCTTCCTGGCGTTCTTCCAGATCCACAACGGGAGCCTGCCCGGCCTGGTCAGCTTCAGTCTGATATTGCTTGCCGCCTGATCCGAACCAGCTTTCGGGACGGCCTGCCGCGCCCATAATAAAGGCCTTGCCCATGTCGAATCCGCTCTTGAAGTCGGTCGCTTTCAGATCCGGCGAGATGGCTTCCCATGTAACGCTTTCATTGTGCGCCCGTTGCGAACCCGGCTCCGGAGGCGGATTATTTCTGAGCCATTCTCTGATTTGTTCTTCATTCATGCCCTTGAGTGTTATGTCCCAGACAAAATTGAGCATCAATTCGGCGCGCTCCAGATAGTTGTATCCGTAACGCTCCAGGGAATCGATCCAGTCCACCAGCGTCATAAAATCACTGACGCCGCGCGAAGCGTTGGGCGCATTGTTTATCGTAAAGAAAAAACATTCACCGACCAGCCGGTCGTATGTTTTGGAATTGATATTGTAATCCTTGCGGATGATGGCGTATTTTGCTCCCGGACGGCCATTCGAGCCCATCATTTCGACCTGCATGCGCTGTTCGACATTCATGGGATTGACCCAGACATCCTTGATTTGCGCCGGGTCCTGATACAATAAACGCACCGCGCCGTTGTATTGATTGACTTCGACCGGCCAGCATTGTTCGCCCAGGATGGAAAGCCACATGGCGCGATTAGGAAATTTGCGGGCGATCTTATTTTCGGGATCGTTCAAAAAGCGGTCGATTATTTTCTGCACGTCCGGATCCGTCGAAGTAATTTTCACCGGACCGGAAAAAAGAAATCCTTTGTCCATCTTGGCCAGCCGTCTGAACATGGCCGATGCTTTAAACATATAATAGGCAATCTCGAACATCCGGGATTGTTCAACAGGCTGAAGATTGCGCGTGGCGACGCTGTCGTTTAAGCGACGATAGCCTTCGTTTTTCGGATCGTAGTTGACCGATATCGGCATATCCATGCGGGCTTTCTGAAGAGCTTCCGCGACGGCGGTTTGTATTTTCTCATCCATCGAAGCGCGCACTTCAGTTTCGCTCTTGAGTCCGGGAACCAGTTTTCTTACTATCGTTTCTAGAATATTCATTTTATTCCCTTTAACGTTGAACATAGAACATTGAACGTTGAACTTTTTCTATGCCGCCATTGTCACCTTGTTTCCAAACCTTCCGAAAAATCCGCCCTTGTGCTGAGGCATCCCGCTGCGGCCCATCGGCGATTCATGCTTTTCCGGATTCTGACCAACACAAACGGCGACAACATTACTGGATGCCGCCTGCACGGATAGAGCTTTTGCCCAGAAGTGATCCGCGTGGCCGGTTGCTTCCGTCCGTTCCGCGTCAAAGCGGAAATGCTTTGTCGTCGTTGCGTATTTCTTGACGCTGTGCAGGGAGTTGCGCACCGTACTGGTCGCGGGGATGATACTGCCGCGATCCTCAAAATTCTGTTTCAGACCAACGGCGAGGGCTTCTTTGCTTTCCGGAGTGAAAGAGATTCCTTCCACGCGGGAGGAGCCGTAAATATCCTGTGCGCCTTCGACCAATTGCCCGCCGAGACCGGTTTCATCAACACACATCCTGCGCAGTTCTGAACGTGCCAGCAGGGTATGCATTACCTGCATCTGCACAAAATACGGCTGGCGCTTTAATTCAAAGATGGCGACCGGGTTAAGAACGTTGTTAATTTTCTGATCCAGCCAGATCACGGATAAGTCACGCCTTCGCCCGATATCCATGCCTGCGTATAAATCTCCCAGGAAGGTGACGTTTTTCAGGATATCCAACGGAAGAGGCGGCGCTATCTTGGTAAGTTTATAGTCCGCGTAATTTTTCTCTGCAGCGGCGATCAATCTATCCATCCATTCCGGCGCGGCGTTCGCTTTGACATCCTCCACAGAGGAAATTATGTCATGCGTTAAGAACGCCGAGACTTCGTCGGAGGGCACGCACATATATTCTTCTTCCCAGGCATCGTCGTCGTTGAGCGCGAGCCGCAGATCGTCCGGTTCGCAGGGTTTGCCCTGTTCATCAACCAGTTTCAGGCCCATCTCGACGGCCTGAGTTATGCTGACAAAATGCTTTGACCAGCCGCCCTTGTCGCCGACAAATTCATAATCCTTACCGTTGTATCTCTGCAGAGTGGGAGCGCCGAAGAACAACTCGTAAAATTTATTTGTCTTGCCCTTGAAAGTGGAGATGACGCGGATCTTGTATCCGCGCGTGACTGTCGGGAAGAGGGCCTTCCAGATTTCGCGGCTGTCTTTGTGCAGCGCGAATTCATCGAGAATTATATTTGCCGACCAGCCGCGGGCTGTGTCCGGATTCGCGGGCAGGCCGATAATTCTGGTCCCGTTCGGCAGGACGATCTCAAGCTGTTTGTATTTCGTGTCCTTATCGACGACAAAATCAGACTCCAGCACCTGCACAGCCATATTGTATGCGCGGGCATGCATGGCGCATTTGTTGATGACTTCCTTCGATTGCCGTTCACCGGCAGAGAGGATCACCCACATGGTTTTATGTTCCATGCCGTCATCAACAGCCTCAAGCGCGGCTTCAAATGATTTGCCGCCTTGCCGGGTGAGTACGCCGATCTTAAAACGGCTATGATCAGTCACCCAGTTATTCTGATATACGGTTAGCGGAACTGCTGGCTGGGACGATCCCATAAATTTCCTCTCGTATGATTCTTAAAGTTTCCGGATCCAGCGACTTTTTGCCGCCGGTCGTGGTCTTCTCTTCGATATTTTTCACGGCGGCAGCGGCCTTACTCCGCACATCCCGCATCCATTTCTTTTGATCGACGCTGGCCTTGCTCAATTTGGCGATCATGACGCCCATTTTCGGCAGGCTCTCTGCGCTCTCTGCGTCGATCAGAGCGTCAAAGGCTTTGGTCTGTACCAGCCGAATCAGGGCTTCGTTCATGTTGTTGTCGTCATCTTTGGCCGCTTCCGCGACGGCCTTCGCCTGCGCTGTCGCCTGCGATATTGCCGCCAGTCGATCCTCAAAATCCTGCCCATAACGATGGAGCGCTGAGCGCGATATTGCTATTTCAAGGCCCCGCTCATGAAGCTGTACGTTCAGCCAGTCGACCATCGCGCTGTAGTCGCTGAAATTACCGGCCAGCAACCGTTTGTTGAGTTCTGCCTTGATATCGTCCGGCAGTGTTATGATCTTTGAGCGTTGCGGCATTATCGCTCACCACTCCTTCGGACGGGCGATACCCGGATCGCAATCGACCGTGTATTCCACGATATCGATTCCATATCGGTCGATCTTTGCAAACCAGACGGGGCGATTCTTCTCGGTATGGATAAGTTTCCTCTCCGTCAGATAATCAAGCTGGTTGCGTATTTCCAGTGCGGTCACTCCCGGTATAACCGGATCAACAGCGGTGCGAATTATAATCTCTGACGTGCCTACCGGCTGTGCTGCATATAGAGACCGAAGAATGAGCCACCGCAACTCTTCCCGCCGCGCCTTTTCCATATCCATTGAATTCATTGCTTCTTCTCCCTGTTGCAAATTTCCTCTATTTTTTCTAAAAGCGAATCTTTTAGGTTGTCTATTCTTTCATCTTTTTCCTGGACAAGGTCCCTGAGCTTATCCAGCTTGTCGTTTATGCCGACATCGAAGCGGATAAAATCCTCTCTACGAACATAATCCGCCGGTAAATCGGCTTTCAATTTCATCAGATCCATTTCGACTCTCCGGCAATCCGCCGGGAGGTTAACGAGGCTTTTTATCTCTTTGTCTACTTCCGCTTTCAGCGATGCCCTGGACTGTGTAATCAGGACATTTATAATTGTGACAATCAACACGCCCCATGCGGCGACTACTCCCATCAGTGCGAGAAACAATTGCCAGTGCTCACTCACGGTCTAAAAACTCCTCTCCATTTTTTTCGACATTTTCCTGACACTTAACGCAACGCGTGGCTTCCGGATTCGCTTTTAATCTCTCTTTCGGTATCGGTTCACCGCATCCCTTGCATTTCCGTTTTAATCTTCCCGTTCTTTTGAGGGATGATGGTAATTTCCCCGCAAAATGGTTGTTTAAAGCATTACGTCTGAAAAGTTCCTCGTTCTCCTGAGCCTTGTCGATGATATCGCCCATCACTGTTTAGGCTCCGCTTTAATTTCGGTAATATTCTGGCCGAATTTACCCAGGCCTACGATTCCATTAGCCAAACCGTAAATGATATAGACACCAGGCGGGACGTCAACTATCTCTCTGTTGAAAGCAGACACCCCGGCCCATGTGAGCCAAAAAAGAACGTTGGATATTATTGTCGTAAATAGAAATGCGAATCTATTACTCGAAAGAGTATTCGATGTGTCTATTAGCTTTTTGAAATAATCCAACATACAAACTCCATTACGTTAATCTTTATTGGATGGTTTAAATCGATACTCGACTCTTATCAGCACCCTTTCGTCGCTTTCGGATCCCCGAAAAGATACTTCTCCATACAATTCAACATGAACAGATTTGATCTGCAGAAATTCCCAGCGGGCATAGGCGTCAGCCTCATAATTTGTATCCGATCGAGAACTAAAGCCATAAGCCCCGCCGATAGCCGCCTGATTTTTAAAAGCGAACCAGGGGAGGGGTTGTTCTTTGGCAACGATGTCCGTTTCACCGGTTTCCGTATTTAAAACAGCAAGAAAATCTGTTTTGCCTGCAGTATCGGTCGCCGGTGCCTGTACCATGTCGGTGATCTGCTTGTTGTCATCCAGCGCGATATCATCCGGAAGTTTGAATTTTTTTGAAACAACCTTCTTATCGTAAACGACAACATCCTTAACCGGCTTACGCTCTGTGGGAATTTTCGACGCAACCGGGTTTTTAGATGCTGCTGTAAATTGCGTTTTGGATATAGAAGCAGGCGAATACAAACGATTCCACAGAAGGTAAACTGACAAGCCTATGATGGAGATTATTACCAGGGCGATTATTGCTATTGTCGATTTTTTTATTGTCATAATTCTGTCACCGATTATGTTTTGCCTGTACCGCTCCGGAGCCTTAATGGCGTACCCGTCGCCAGCCCCGGAGCTATCCACAGGAGTTTATAAATCTTCGAAATGCGGCATGTCTGGTTTAGAAAATCTACCTCCCCAGCGCAGCCCCACGGATTCGCCGATTAATCCGGCCTGTTCGTAATCCGGTTTTTGATCATTATTGACGTCGACCTTAAGCTCCCACACTGGCTTCCCACCCGGCGATATGGCAATGTCAAAAGCCCGTGATTTGTCGTTATCCGGATTGCCGTCTTCAAGATCAATCAAGTGATTGGATTGCAAAGTCCAAGTGACCCTATTTTTATTCTGTGTGCCGCTGATCGCCGCGAGACCGGCGATCGCACGCAGACGATTCACATCTTCCAATGACTTACGTCCCTGGGCGTAAAGTGCGACCTGTTCATCAACGATGCGGGCAGTGCAGGTGATAATAAAGGGAATGCCAGCGCGGTACATCGCGATGGCAAATGCTTTTATTTTCTGCTGCAGAGAAGGTGTGCAATCTTCAATTTTTCGTGATGCCATATTCTCAATCCTTTTCATCCCTCCCTTGAGGAGAGGGAATGAGGGAGGGTGAAAATAAAAAAAGCCCGACGCCGGAATCAAATCCGGTGCCGGGCTTCATGAGCCTCTCTCTTACTGTATGGGCGGTCTCGCCGCCGCTAAATTTAGAAAGAACTATCCATTAAGTGATTGCAGAATAATAAAGAAAAAAAATAATGTCAAGCAAAAATTTGCATTTTTTAAAAAAATATTCTATTAAATAAAGTTTTGCTTTATTCAGGCAGGCCAAAGAACAAAAAAAGAGGGCGGCAAAACCACCCTCAAATTCATCTTTTTTCATTCCCGACCTGATCGGGAATCCAGTTAATTCTTTTTTAAAGTCACTTTCCCTTTACACATATCCGCTAATATTCGCAGATCCTTTGCGATAACCTGACCTTTTATTCCTGCATCAAATGATATATTCATAATATTCTTATGCGTGTCGACATTAATTATTATTTTTGATTCCGGCCTGACAACGGAATATTCCATAAGATCACCCACCGTAAATTCATGTTTGTAATTTTTCCCAACTCGGCTTGTCTTCTTGCAACCAAATGCCTTTTGAAGAAGTTTTTCACTCATTGGCTTTCTCCTTCCTCGGTCTCCCGCCTTTTTTTCCGTTGGCGCGGCTGGCGGCGGCTTTGCGCTCCGACTTTACCGAGCCGCCTTTACGGCCCAATAGTGCAGCGGCTTCATTTACTTGTTTATTATTTTTTTTCATTCTTCATGCTCCTATAACTCTTGATTTTTATAAATACCATTTAATATTTCACCTTGAATATTCATAATATTTATGAAGCGGTTTGGATAACTTCTCGGTGTGTCGATATTGTTTTTATTGTAAATACCCATAGCAATAGCTTCACAAGTTGCCTGCAAATCGGAAGTTGTCATTTTATTATACCAATCATCTCGAATAGCTTCTCGAATAATATTATTAATTTCTCTTTCCATTTTATTTTCCCAAAGCGCTGATTAAGTTTTTATGTGCATTATTGATTGCTTTTCTATACGTTGAGTCGGAGATCTTATTGCGGCGGTCTAATCCCATTTTTTTCAATTCAGATTTAACTTCTTTATCAAATATATTTTTTATTATGTCGTCTACTTTTTTATTCATCTTGTCGTCCTCCGTTTTTTTGATTTCACTATACCTAACCGCTTAGGTTTTGTCAAGCATTATTTTCAATTATTTTTACTTTTTTATTGTTAATAATATCAATGATTTATCCGCGACTTTTTCGGCATAGACCCAGTGGCCGCAGTGTTTGCACTTGATTGTAAATTTTTCGGTGGTTGCTTCGAGAATGATATGACGGCATACCGGACAAAGGAATTTCTGGCCGGGATTGCCTGGCAGATCGTCCTTGTTTCGTTTTGCGGTTACTTTATAACCAGGGTTAAGGATCATGATCTCTGCCCCCACAAGCCCCGTATATGGTTCACGGTGAACCAAAGACTGACAAGGAATATTCCCCATTGTCCGCTGGTAAAAGAGGCGTATATCCAGAACGGCTGGCCGCACAGGCCGCATATGAAGCCGAGGCGGTAACGCTTTCCGGACAGCGCCCATATCGAAACACAGGAAAAGAAAAATATAGCGAATTGAATTATCACGCTCACCTTCCGATGCTCTTAATTATCTGGCCTACGCGCGTCAGATTGGCCTGTCTCTGCCGCGGCGAAATTCCGCTAAGATCTTCTCCGGCATCCTCCTTGTCTCCGTCCGGATCCGGAAGTGTGACGTGTCCAGCCACAGCCAGAGCGTTTCCTTCGCGCACGCGCAGATCCTTTTCTTCCTGTTTGGATTTTCCTTTGCCCTCGCGCTCGGAGATCCCGACCATGACCTTCTTTAAATAATTGTCATTTTCCAATTGTTCAGTAAAATTCTTTTTAATGCAGATATCCAGCGCCTCGACTATTCCGGCATGACTGATGAAATAGGTTTTTTTCTGAAAAGAAAACGCCTGGGCATCAAAGAGTTTCACCATCCCTTCTATGATGCGCCGGAACTTCGAAGCCTTTAAGTGAAACGGCGTCACGCCGAACAGACAGACATAACCCATAACCGCGCTGCTGTGCCGTTTGATGGCATCGTGCGTTGTCAGCGCGTTAAAAACATAATTCAGATCCTTCGACATTTGAATATCCATATAATGCAGTTCCTTTCGACAGTATGGGCAGTTAAAACGCATCGCTTCGCTCCTGTGTTCTAAGTTCTACGTTCAAAATTCAATGTTGTCATTCCGGCGCAGGCCGGAATCCAGTTCTTTATTCATCCAGCGATGCATCGAGATTAAGATACATCTCGGCGATCTTAGCCGCCAACGTCGCCACTAGTATTGCCTCAGCGACGATCGTCTTCGTGTCTGCCCCGCGCTTAAATTCATAATCGCCAATAGCCGCAGATAATTCGCCGGTTTCTTCCGTCAGGAAACAAAGCCACTCAAAAGGAGATCGTCTCTGTATGCCCCATTTAGCCACTTGGCGGAGGCCCTCTGCTCTAATCATATGTATAATGCGCTCATCTTTTAATAGTAGATCTTTCATTTCGGTACCTCAATCAGTTCGATGCTTTTATTGTTCTTGATAAAATGCCGCTTCAGCGCCGGGAAGGAAGCCCAGGAAAAGCCTTTGTATTCTTTACGGGCGTTAAGATCGATGTCGTGTTCTTTGCAATATTTTTTGCCGAACGGATATTTCAACCAGAATTTCTTTTCCTTCGCTGAATAGCGATTGATATAGCGCGTAGGGAAGAAACGGATCGCTTCTTCTGATAGGTTATTATCTTTGAACCATTCTCCTTTGAACCAGCCATTCACATAAACGCTGATCTCCAATTTATATTGTGAGGCCCTCCCTAAAGTGAGGCATACGTCATAGCCATCGCATATTAGATGCACCGTTTTGAACTGGCTTTTTAGCGCCTCTTCAACTTTTGCCCAGGCTTCGTTATTCATTTTCGCCGCTCCTGCTCAACTTATTTCTCCCGGCATTTTTTCCATCCGCCATAGCCATTATCACTTTTACACTTTATTTCGCAGTCGCCGAAATTCCATCCCGCCATCGCACAAGCATCACGCGCGCTGTCCGATTTGCCTTCCCACCACTTATTTGTTTTTATATTTCTGATTCGATATAATTGCACTTCTTCACCTTTCACGTTTCACTATTCACGGGCGTTGAGCCCAATCCTCACATCCCTTTCGTTCGCCGGGCTTTGCAATATTGTCCGGGAACCATTTTTCTTTTTTATAACAGTATGACCAGCGAAAACCATTGGGATTGCCAGGCTTCCAGCCATAGTGTGCGCACGTCGCGCAGATCCTCTCCAGTGGAGCTTCAATCGTCGGACTCATCCCTTTCCCTCAGAAGCGGCCTCTTTCATGGCGTAATATTCGGACATTTTTAAAAGCCTGGTGTCTGGTGGTATAAATTCTTTTTCATCGCAGGAATATTGTCCAATAGGTACGGACACGACATGGGCATCGCCGATTGTTTCAAAACTGATGGATGCCCATCGACCGCCAGAGACAATAATAAAATAACCGCCACCAATCAGAGATGAAAAAGTGCGTGTGTGTGGAATCTGAACTGCAGCAAGTCGTTTCGCAATTATTTTGCCTTCTTTGATTCTTTTATCCGGGACATAACCATCGTTAAAATTGCGAATCGGCTTCCAACCTCGGCCAGGGTTTTGCTCAAATAACAAACCTATAAGACTCTCATGGTTTTTTAAGAATTCGGACTTTGCTCCAAATTCTTTTGTTATCTCCGCAGCTTTTGCATATGCTTCCTCTGATAGCCTCCGCCATTCTTTGATGGCCTCCATGCTTTTCCCTGCTGGATCCACTAAATAATATTTTCGCTCCATGCTTTCCTCCTGTGGTATTTGAACGTTGAACGTTGAACTTAGAACTTAGAACTTCTCTTCATGTGAATTTACATTGCCGCCCATCTTTATCGCGGTACCACGGCGTTTTGCCCGGCTCATAGATGACTACGCCCGGACGTCCATGCTTAACCCACAATCGCTTCCATGCTCGCTTGGCTGCTGGCGTCGACTGCGCGGCCTTGAACTGTGTGAAACATGCCTGCCGTTCCGCCTGAATTGCCCGATTATGCGCCTCTGCCGAGGCAATCCAGGGCATGATGCCAAGAACGATAAGAAGCGCGCACAGGGCTAATATGACCGCGATTTGAAGGCTGTATTTATCAATCCAGGCAAGCACGCGCTGGATGCGGCGCGGATGTTGAACTTCAGCCATGCAGCAGGATTCTACTGCTGAGATTATCCTGCAGTTACTCGGAAAGCTTGGGTCGTTATGGCAGCATTCAATTTGGTTGCAAATCGGTTCACCGAAAATTAATTTCTTCATATTTTATCTCCTGGATTCCGGCCTTCGCCGGAATGACATTTCACTATTCACCCTTCGCTTTTACGGTGTATTTAAATTCCTCTTTCGGTTTTCTCTCCGCGCCGATCAAGACCAGTCTTGCGTCCGGCCACTTCTCTATTTTGTCGCGGTCGAGCGATTCAACTGTTTTAATGACATCCTTGAAACCCTGTGCCTTACATTCTGCCAGTGCTGTTTTTGGAATGCTGACCTTGTCTTCTTTGTTCCGGATTAGGCTGCCATGCGGCAGGTTGACCACGTCGGTAGCGTCAAACAGAACGATCTTGTTTTTCTTCATCAAAGAGATGAGGCCTTTTTCCAGATCGTCCTTTTCTTCTATGAGTGGCAGAAGGAGGCCATTATATTTTGCGGTGATAACCTCCATTTCCGTGGCATTCTTTTTCATTAGATCTTCAATGCTATCAGTAATGCGGCTCAGGAATGAAAGCATGATATTCGCGTTGTTTTGGACCTCACTCTTCACTATTTTCTTTTCACCCTTCACGATTAACTTGCCTCCATTTCGATTTTCAACTGGCCGAGGTAATTTGGCAGGCTTACTTTTTTCATCTTCGCGTTGCGGTGGAGAATACGCAGGGCGCGGCGTTCTGTTTTGCGCAGGAAGTCCGCCATCTCGCTTCCGGCTGCCGCAAGATAATACCCGCCTTTGATTGACGATACTGAACAGATCGGCACGCCGTCTTCACGCATCACAGTGATGAGTTTACGCAGCGTCCGGGTGTCGTTGACGTGATCATCCCAGGGGCGCTGGAAGACTGCCTCATAAAGCGCTGTCATCGATATGGCATTGACTTCGCCGATATGATTGCTTAGTTCAGCCAGCAGTTTATGCCTGTTCTCGGATGTGTCGAATTCCTTCTTTTCCACTTCTTCAAATAGTCTCGGTTGTTTGCTCATGGGCAAGCTCCTCTCTTTTAATATTTCCCAACACGGCCAGCAGCCGTTCAAGTTTCGGCGCGCTGTGACACCATACAAGTTGCGACGTGCCGCATATCTTCTCGGCCAGTCCGGCCAGCCGTTTATCTCCGTTTGTGATTTCCCGCGCGGCCTGGACACAGCGGGCGCGCAGAGCTATGAGTTGTTCCTGGCTGACTCCTCTGTGCGGGCGCTGGATTTCCTTGAAGCCGTAGTGTTTGAGCATCTTAACCATTCCTTCCAGTTGTGTGATGGTCATGTCTCCCGCGCTGGCCACTTTGAACGAGCGCAGGATCATCTCGTATTCGCCCTCATTGAGTTGCATCTGCTTTTTTGCGACGTGGATCTTCGCCAGCAGTCCGCGCCGTTGCTTCGTTTCGCGGTCGGTCAACAGCTTAGGCGGACCCTTGCGCTCGATGACTTCAAAAGGGAAGTCGGTTCCGGGGATCATCGGTGGCGGCATTTGAGGATAACGGTGCATCATTGATTTTCCTCCTTCGCGGCATCACGATCGGCCAGGAAAAGAAGAATAGCTGAAATAATAAGACCGATTGCCAATATCAATAATATTGGCTCAGCATCTGGACTCTCTTGGAAAAATAGATAGAGAAACATAAAACCAACAAATGCATCAAAAGTTGCGAGTCCTTTCATTTCCTTTCCCTCAATAATTCGATGTTGAATTTATCCCGGTTAACCACATGCCAGACTACCTCCGCTCCGGCCCCATGAGCGCAGAGGCGGCGGCTGATCTGTTGGATATAGCCTTCCTTCTTAAGTTTCTTGACGACCTTATCGATCCAGTTACGATCGGCCAGGCTGGTCAGGCGCTTGATGTCCGTGACGGAAAAGTCCTGAGAGACATACATTGCCTTGAATAATTTCCGGTTAATTTTACCTTTTAATTCCTTGCGCCAGTCGTGAACGTAGAGAAATTGTCGCCGATTGTGTTTTTTGTTTTCGTAACTAATCAGTTCTTTTCTACTGATGAAATCAGTCAACGCATTAGCCACGGCCTGATGCTGTTTGCCTTCTTCAATGCCTAGCGCTTCGCATATTTGCGCGATGGTAAAACGCCGCTGCGCTTTAGTGCCGGTGCGCGCTTTCATCCAGTCGCGCATGCGCGAGGAAAGCCCGGTCTTCGGCACCTTTTGTCCTCCTCCCCCTTGAGGGGGGAGGATAGAGGTGGGGGTGTTAGTTATTTTTAATGACATCCTGAACCATCTCCACGGTAATGTCTTTTAGGTTGCTGGCTTTCATGGCGCGCTCAATGCCGATAGACGCGGTCAATACCGGTCTCCAGTCTCCGTTGGCATGCTTATGAATGGCGGCAGTCACTTCCGGCGCGGCTTTGAGATTCAATGCTGTCTTGAAAAAATAGGCGATGTCATGCTGGTTGATCGCCCCGAATTCCATGCGGCGACGAATGCGGCTGGAGAGCCTCCGGCGTGAACCGAGTTTCCCTTTGAGTTCTTCTTCGCCGATTAGCATTATCGGGCAGGCAAAGCGCTCGTTTACATTGCGCAGCATTTCGAGGCAGGCCATCTGCAGCAGATCTGCTTCGTCGATCATTATCAGGCGACGTTTTTTGGACATCTCGTCATTTATAATGCTCAGACAGGCGTCCGTGCGCGCGGGACGCAATCCGGCCAGTTCAAAACTGATCTCGCGCAGTACCATCGCGGGCGTGCGAATGTTCATCGGTGGAATGTAAATGGCGTCAGAGTTGACGGAGTAATGTTTCGCCGCTTCCGACTTGCCACGACCGGCAGGCCCGGTAATTTGCGCGATACTCGGCCCGACAAGTGACGTTGGCGATATCAATTCCTCACAGATTTCATCAAATTTCTTGGTGTTTCCAGTTTCAATAAATGATAGATTCATTTTTCCTCCCGTGGTTTTTATTCTTTATCCTAGTATGGAAAGTAGTGGTTTGAGCGCCGCATAGATCAGCCTGCATGTAAAAAATACCACGCACGCCGCGAGTAAAACGCTGATGGTTATTAGTATTATCCGTTCTTTCATGATCACTTCTCCTGTGGGTTATTGGGATCAACTTCGTAATCTTTAATAATAATGCCCTTCTTTTTTTCACCGCGAACATGCGGCGGAATCCAATACCGGCCAACCAGACGCCCGAACAAAGGCGCGTCAATCGTATATTCCCGCATGTGTCCACGGCAAAAATGGATGCGATTAGTCCATAAGCCGCTTTGCGTTGATTCGTGATCGCGGCCAATGTTCTGAATTTTTAATGTATAGAAGGAAACTAACGGCAACTTCCCTTTGGCAACGCGCTTGTTCTGGATTTTTTCATTTGGCGTTTCCAACTCAGCTTTGATGTTTTTACAGGAAAGGATGTTTAGGAAGGCTTGGAGATAACCATACCCGTGCAATATATGATTATCTACTTTAGAATCACTTAATGTGGATAATAATGATTTTTTTAATCTTTGCTTATTATTATCATATTCAAATTGTTTTTCATTTGGGTAATATATATTGCCACCAGTAAAATTGCGGGCGAATTCATCAATGCAAAAATAAATGACCAAATGAGGCTGGCTATTGTTTCGTAAATCACTTAAATTATTAGCCCTAAAAAAACATGACGCGAACAGTGCATTATTTTTAGATAAATACCACTGTAATGAACCGTCATAATTTATAACCATGTTGGGGTATGGTAACAAAGATGGTAAAGGATCTTTTATTGTCTGTGAAAGATGTGTTTCACCAAAGGATTCCAGCGTTTCATTAACTCTAAAAACAACCGCATCACGTATTTTATCATTACCTAAATGAATATTTAATTTTCTTAAATCATCTATCAACATTGTCCTGCCTCCTGTGTGCGTGTTTCCCTCTCAAACTCCCATCTGTCGCGGGCTTCCGGCGTCATTGCCGCTTCGTAATTATCCATCCAGGCGCGGTCTTCGTCGGTTATCGTGCCGTCAATGAATGCCAGGAGGCTCCACTGATGCCGGTCGGCATCCGATGTCCAGTAAGACGGACGCGGCCCGGCCAGCGGCTTCGCGGTTTTGGCAGGTATCCGATTGAGTTCTTCCAGCGCCAGCACGCCGCGATCCAGTTCTTCCTGTGTGATGGGTTTATTAAGTGATTTATTCTCAATGGCGCGGCGCGTCTTTTCCTGTCCGATCAGCGCGGCCACGCGTTCAATCTGCGGCACGGTGGAATACTGGCGGAAATCAGGAGCACCGGCAGAGATTCTGCGGAATTCTTCGGCAAATTTCGCGCGACGTTCGCGTTTTTCTGCTATCTTGCGGGAGGCCAGGTCAGCATCGATCATGCTGGATCGCTCGACAGGATAAGCCGTGCAGATGTATTTTCCGCCCTGATAAACATGGCATTCGGCGTATGTCATGGGGTTATAGCGGATATCGACGTGTTCTTTGTGCATTGTATCTAGTGCGTCATCCACATAGAATTCATTATTGAGGGAAATCATTCCTTTATTGACAATGCGTTTATCCCTGGCCAGGAAGAGTAGGTCGGCGGCGGCGTTGGACATCATTTTTGGACGCCAGTTGTCGTGATTATAGCAGGCGCGCAGGCAATCAATCGGCGTGACAGCAGCGGGTTTCGGCGTCCATGCCCACTCGGCACGGACGCCGCGATGCGTTTTTTTAGTGTTATAATAGTTACAGGCCTGATACATGGCGATGGCGAATTCGCGGGATGTCAAAAGTTTGCCCTGTTCGGCGAGTTTTTGCGCTTCCTGCTGGTCAATGTCTTGCCAGTGGATATCGTCGCCCATTTTTTTGGTCTGTCCGGGCAACAACATGACTGATGACATGATTTGCTCAAGACGGTAGAAGGTTCCTTCGATCATCTTTGCTTTAGCGTTTTTGACAATGGCCTTCCGATGGGAGCCGGGCATTAAACAGCAGGGTGAAACATCCTCGGCATCAACGTCGAGTGTGTCCATAACCAGTTCATCGGTCTTTTCCCATCCCATGTCGTGGGAACGCAGATTCGCCAGGATTGACGTGACAAAGCGGCTGATTTCCGGTTTGCCGTTGTCGGTATAGATGGACCCGAACGCGCCGAAGTAGGAAACGCCGATCCGCAGGGCCAGGCCGATCAACCAGGCATCATATTTTTTGTCCAACGCCGCGCCGTAAATGACGCGCGTGCGCAGATCCTGCCAGAGATAACCTTCCGGCCTGAATATCTCGCCGGTCTCTTCATCCATGACCCAGCGGTCGAAGCGATGCTGATCGCCGACAAGGATCTGGAAGGGCGCGAGATCTGAATAATCGCGCAGAACTGGCCGAATAATATTGTCCAGGGCGCGCAAACCGCCGCGCTGCATGGCTTCCAGACATGGATTCCAGCGCTTTTCAAACCACCAGTTGGCCGATTCATACCCGCCTATTTTCCAGCCGCGCCGGTGTGCCTCTATAATCAGGAAATTATCGTATAAATCCTTGTGATTTGCGTCGCGATGTTCGCGTTTTCCGCATAAAGAGACCCAAAAATCAATGGCCTCCGGAGTCCAGACACGTGGCGAATCGGCATAAGATTTGGTGTGCCGAAGCCCCGCAATGCCCTTATTTTCGTACTTTTTCATCCATCTGTATATGGATTGCCACTGAACGGCGTGTCGCATGGCCACTGATTCGATCCATTTGCGCTTTCCGGATGGCCAGTCACGCGGGATGGCGTCAACTTCGCGCAGGATCCCCATGATTTTGGCGATGCGAGGATCGGTCAGGTCCTGTTCATGGACGGCGGTTTCCTTGTCGTAGGATGTTCGTCCTACTGTCATATTCTGGAAGGCTTTGACCATGTCGCACTTGGCCAGGAATTCATCCGCGCCGGTGTGCCGCGAGATCATCGCCGATGCCGCCGCCGGTTTGAGTGCCGGAAGCATCTCCGGATTGACGCCTTCCTTATGTACTATGGCCTCCTGGACATCAGATGGCAGCGCCGAAAGCGGGTATTTTTTAGTTTTACCGCCGCGACCGTTTCCAGCCTCTTCAATATAATGCCAGGCTTCCTTCTTGGCTCGCAATTCAATCGTTCGCTGAGATTTTCCTATAATTTCTGCGATATCTTTTGCTGTAAACGTTCTATCTGACATTATCGCTCCATCCTTTGTCATTCCGCCCTTTTCCTCCCGCTTTCGAGGGGAGGGATTGAGGGGAAACTTTATCTAGTGAAAATAGTCCAAATTACCGGGCTGAAATAAATTACCGCGAAAATAATTATGCCCCATTGAACTAACTTCCCGATGCGCCCATCCATTTTGTTCAGGAATCTATCCATTGGTTCCCTCCATCTCTTTAAGGAACATCATTCGTTTGCGTTTCTCCGCCGACTTTTTGGCAATGTCTTCCTCAATTTTGTGAATTTCCGCTCTCAGCGCCTCCGGCCCAGGCATCACAAACACACCTACCGGCATACCGATGACTTTTAGAGGCTCGGTGTATTTGACCGCTTCACAAAAGGCGGGTAAAAAAATAGCTGGAAAGCGGTGTCCTTCTTTGGATTCCGCAGTCCAGCTATCGAGCATGGTCTTTGTGATATCGGTTCCGGTTAACTCCGACATCCTGGCTGCTCTCTGCCAACGCGACAGGTTGCTTCTTTTAATTCCTTCATTAATTGATTCCCTGAAGCGCTGATCTATATCCATGCTGCCTTCAAGAGTTTGTTTGGCTTCAGATTCGTTCTGATAATTTTTTAAAAATTCAAGAATTGATGTTTGCGAGGGGTCTATTGTTTTTTTTAACTTAGACATTGAAAAGCCTCTTTTTGTTTGCTAGGATATAGCCATGTTGAAGCTACTTTTTTTATTTACTGAACTATGCCGCCGCCGCGTTGCGATTCCAGACAACCATCTTGCGTCCGCGTTTCGGTTCGCCGTGCAGGTAAATTTCCGGCCAGACTTCTTTAACGTCCTTACCGATAGCTTCCGCGATCGCCTTGTGAACGCGCTGAGAATTTGTGCGCCCTTTAACAACATCGCTTACCGTTACGGGAGTTATTCCCAGATCCCTGGCTATCGCCGCCTGAGTAACCGGGCTTTCATCAAGAGCGTTCTGGATTTCCTTGCGAGACCAGTTTTTAATTTTTCTTGTGATCGGGGTTTTGCTCATTTTTTTGCGCTCCGTGTTAGGCTTTTTGATTATGCTTATAAACCGATTAAATGCCTATGTCAAGCATTTTTTCAATTTCGCAGTAGATTTTTTTATAAAATAGACATTAATATTGTTAAATTATTGATATTAAAAAGGATTAGTACTGTTTAGCAGTGCTTCGCAGTTCGTTTCGCAGTTCATAGCCGAACAGCGAAATATGTTTAATGATAAGCATAAGGTGATTTTATGTCTACAAAAGCATTATCGGAAGAAGAAAAAAAGGCGGCAAAAGAACGAACCCGATGGGTTATCGGTTATATTTGTGACAAGTTCAAAATGACAAATGAAAAAATTGGGAAAGAAATGGGCTGCGCCACCAGTACTATTAATAGTTATCGGCGTATGATTACTTTACCTGGCCGCGACTTCGCTGTTTATTTAAAAAAATATAATATCTCCACTGATTGGTTTGATGAAGGAAAAGGTGAACCCTTTCCGGGTGCGCGAGAAAAATATTCACATATCTGTGGCCAAAAAACGCAAAATGAGATTCAATACGATCAAATCACAGAAAGCGTTCATCATCATATTAAAGAAGCTCAGATGCAATATAATCCAAATCCCGACGCGTTATTTAAATCTGATCAAAAAATCAATATTGAAGAAGCTATGGGAAAAGCATATAAAGTTCTTACCGCTGGCACTGCTCTATCTGTCGCCCTTTTTATGAATATTCAACAGTTTGCCATAGCCCAGGAAACAGGGAAAGAACTTCAAGAGTGTAAAGAATTGGTAAAAGGTATGCAATCACAAATAGATGAGTTAAATACTAAAGTGGATAGACTATCCTCCCATCCCACTTCTACCGAAGGGCAGGGCGATGCTTCGGAGTCGGTGAAAGTGGCGTAATTTATATTAACTGAAGGAGAAAATATGAAAAAAATTTATATTATGATATTCGCTATTTTACTCCTTATAACCACATTAGCGACTGCAAGTGATATAATAGCTAAAAGTGATTTTATTAGGATAACTGATCAAGTTATTGACGTGTTAGATGAGATTGAAATTGTATTTTCTGATTCAAATTCATCAAAATACGAAGCGGAAAAAGTTTTAAAAAAATTTGATATTGTGATGAAAAAATACGATAGGTATGTAAAGAACTGGCCAAATGGCATTCAATTACAAATTGTATGGGCAATGACTAAGGCAAAATTATGTTATAAAATGGCATTAATTGAAGGTTTTCGCGGGCAAAACCACGAAGACGCAGAGAAATCAGCTGAAGAAGCTAGATCTATGTTTATGAAATATAAAAATGGCTCTTAAATAATATGGATTATTTTGTCTCCGATTACATTACTCTATCCACAGGGTTTTTAAATAAGCTATTCGGAGACACGGTCATGGAGGTGGGGTAAAAAAACGCGGAAAAATTTTCGGCCAAAATAAATAATCTCTTTATTAATTAATAAATTGCATTCATTCTCGTTTTAATAAGTCCCGTTTAATCCCATATAGTCCCAGTGTCACCGATTACCTTACCCCTTTCAGTAAGTGAAATAAGAAGTTTTGCCAAACCGCTTTCAATTTTTAAAAAATGAGAACAAACAAGCCATACGATAGGATAAGTAAC
>Ga0172381_10001759_pt1 | contig 24749 bp, 17 predicted proteins | sample Leawel6488metaG_FD_119754 | JGI IMG/M metagenome (GOLD analysis project Ga0172381, IMG submission 119754) | Leachate microbial communities from a municipal landfill in Southern Ontario, Canada - Leachate well 64-88 metaG | ecosystem: Engineered > Solid waste > Landfill > Unclassified | place... | reverse complement strand
GTGTTATAAGCAGAGTAATTGTTTGTAGCTCCTGTGGCGTTAAAATATCCTCCATAATTACTTATAGCTCCCGAACCAATTGCTCCAGCAGTTACTCCGTAATTAGTTCCAGTCGTGGCAGTACTGTTTGCATTTATCGCTCTATTGCCTGCAGTAGAAGTTAAAATATCTAATTTATATGTTGGGATTGTTCCAACACCAACATTGCCAGCGAAATAACTGTTATCAACGCTTTCAGAAAAAATTGCATATCTTGTACCGCTGAATGCGTTAGCAGACCCATCTAAAATATGCAGGGCGGTTCTTCTTCCCGTATTAATATAATTTCCCGCAGTTTTTATTGGGGGCGTTATTGCGAGCATATCAATATTATCCGCTCCGTTGGCAGCTCTAATATTGGTATTCGCCATTGAGTTAAATGCAAAATTAGCAGGTATAGAGCTTGCCCCAATATTGTATTCCCCCGTTGAAACAAAAGCCGGACTCGTTGAAACTCCAATACTTAAATTCGCCGTTGGAGCAGTTGTCCCAATACCGACGTTGCCGTGATGGTCTATCCTCATTCTCTCTGCGGCAACCTCGGAAGCTCCGGTTGAAAACTGTAAGCCAGTTTCATTGACAGAAGATGAGAAGGTGTTTTCAGCGATAGCAGCAATAGAAGCGCCTGTAAGAATAGCGTCGGTTCCTGATGCGTCGAGCGCTGCTCTAAAATTAATTCTGCCAAGAATATCATTAGCTACTGTGGAGGTTTCTTTTGAGCTAAGAGTGAGAACTGCTCCTGTTGTAGTTAATCCACCTTGTATTTCTGTTAGAGAGACAGGTGCGGTGGTGCCTATGGCAACATTACCCTGATCTGAAACTGTCAATTTAATGGTACTATCAGAGCCATCAATCCTGAAAAGGCTGGGCAAGATTGTCATTGCAACGCCGGCATTATCTCCAGCGAAAACGGAATCAACAGTTAAAGAAGTATGGCTGGCAATAGCAGTAACCGTTTTTGTCTCTCCGTTAATGGTAATCCTATCCCCATAAGCAACTTCGTACCAAAAATAGGTTCCAGAGCCAGTAACAGTGGCTGAACCCGCGGTAGTTGAAACTGTGCCAGAAACCATTGCCAAAGAAGCCTTACCCCTTACCGTCAATCTGGAAGCCCTATCTGTTACCGAACCTATAACAACATTGCCGTTATTTGTAAGAATAAGGCCGGTTGTAGGCGCGTTAGGATTCGGATTTGTGGCGCTTTGACTTTGAGTTTGAAATAAAAGATTTTCTCCCATAGCTCCGTTAACAAGCATCTGCGAAATAATTCTTGAAGTTGGCACTGCTTTATTGGCGCTGGCATTCCAAAACTCAATTCCAGTAAATTGACCAGCAGCCCACCCCGAATTTGATATTCTCAACCCATACCCCGTTGAAACAGTTGTATCTACTCCAGTATTGCTATGGACTATCTCCAACTTATTGTTCGGCGATGTTGTGCCGATACCAACATTACCACTGCCCAAAATTGTCATTTTGGTGGACATTGTTTGCAGAGTTGTTCCAGTCGTAAGGGTTGTTCCTGTTTGGAATGAAATAGTGCTTGCTCCAGTACCTGTTCCTAACCCAGCTTGTAAAATTAAGTTGCCTCCCACCACATCGCTTACAGATGTTCCTGCTACGGTTCCTCCCGCCGCAATAGTCAAAGCTCTACCTACTACATCAGTAGCAGTGTTTTCAATCCAAAACTTTTGAGCCGCAGCATTGCTCAAACTTAAAATAAATGTTGGCGAGGTCGTTCCAATGCCAACCTTTCCATTCATTATGGTTAATCCCAGGACAGCATTTGTAGGAAATACCCCATCCGAAGTTCCATCGCCAGTATAAAAATCAATTGCATTATTCGCCGCGGTCGTATAATGCCTCGTCCTAATAAATTGCGGATAAGTTGACCCTCCGTTATATCCAAATCTTATTTGTGTGTAATTATTTGACCCAGTAGAATTATCTCCGCCGTTAAGCGAAAGCACGCTTGCCGCCCCCAACCCATTAAGTGAAAGCGTAGGAGTAGCGAATGTCAAATTAGCGCTATCAGTTAGCGCGCCAGATGCTCCAGCGTATGTAATGCGAGTGTTTGTTAAATTTGAAAGCGTCACTCCGTTGGTGAATACTTGGGACTGCGAAGTGGCTCCGGTTGTTGCTCCGGTGGCAAGAAGATAACCAGTCAGGTCGGAAGTCAACGCAAGCGTGCCTGTGGTTGTTGGCAAAGTCAAAGTTGGAGTTCCGGCTTCTGCTCCCACCACAATAGTTGCCTTGCCAGATGTAGCTCCAGCCAATGACAGCACTCCAGCCGTTGTCCCTGCAGTCCCAAGAGTAAGCAGCTCGCCCGGGGCAGTGTTACCAATACCAACGCTACCAGTAGCACCAATCGTCATTCTTATATTATCTTGGGTCGCCCCAGTAGAAAAAACGATGGGTTTACTTGTCGCGTTATCTCCTATATAAACTCTTTCTGTATCTGCTCCCCCATCAAAACTTTTCCCTTCATAACCAAACACTGCGCGTCCATTTGCAAGCATTAAAGATGTCCGGCCAGCCGTGTCTGCGCCGGCGGTCAAAGCGAGGGTGATATTTCCAGCGTCCCCAGCGCTATGGATATCTAATAACGCGCTAGGACTTGTTATCCCAATGCCGACGTTACCGCCATTTGGTTGGAGGTTTACATAGCTGGTAGTGCGGGTGCTGTCTGATGTGCCTTGGATGGTGATGTCGTCGTTGGCAGCTGCTCCGCCGTTGAGAGTTGAGGTTTGGACTCCGTTGGTGAAGATTTGGATTTGGCTGGTGGCTCCGGTGGTTGCCCCGGTGGCGAGCAAACCCGTTGAAGAAGTAAGATATGTGTTGGTGTCCAAGCCAAATGTTCCTGCTGCTGTCATTTTGACGAACGGAGAAGATGAGGAGTAGCTTAATGCTGCGAGAGATTTCAAATTAGTAAAAGAAGAAATTGTGTCTGCTCCAATAATAAACGATGTACCGGTTATTGCGCCTCCTCCAATTGCGCCGGAAGTAGTAATACTACTGTCTTTAAAATCTGCGGCGGTTGCGCTAAATTGATAATCTAATTGCCCAAAGCCAACGTTAAATGAATTTGCAGTTGTTACTGAAAAAGATTTACCAAATGCCAACACATTGTCATTGGTAATAGCATTAACATCTTGGCCCATGGCAACAGAACCTGTGCCGGTGGCAGAAAGCGTACTGCCCTCCGAAGCATATCCCATTACAATTGAACCATAAGTTGGCGTTGAAGCTCCAGCTACAATTCCATTCGTAGAAGTATTCGCCGAATAGCCGAAAGCAAAAGAACCGCTTCCGGCAGAAATAATTGGGTAGCTAAAAATTCCTCTTCCTCCGGAAAAAGAACCTACTCCCGAGGCCGTTGAATAAATCCCCAATGCCGTTGAATCAGAGCCAGAGGCTGTATTTCCATAACCCAACGCTACCGAACTATCTCCAGAAGAAGTCATGTTAATTCCTAAGGCTATCGCTCCTACTCCTGTAGCATATGCCTGAGTTCCAAAAGCGAAAGAAGAATTACCGATATTTGCGCTGTCCCATTCGCTCCCACTGACCGTTCCGGCCCTGAAGGCGCCTAAGCTTGGCATCCACATCATTCTTGTACCTGCGCCAGATGGAATTGTAAAACTTGTTGTCGTGCCTGTTGATAAGAATCCTCCATCGGCTTGAAGCGCATCTCCAGCAGTGGCTGGGCTTAATGTTGTTGTATTTCTCTGCCAATACTGTGCAGTTGCTGAACCCCAGCTCAATGTTCCAGAACCATTGTTTGTCAGAACTCCTGCAGAGTTTGCAAGTCCTGCCAGGCCTGCGAGTTCGGCGTCGTAGGCTTGGACGTCTGTGCCGATTGACTTGGCTGAGTAGGTGCCTGCTCCGTTGACGAAGACTAGGCCGTTGATTGCGTCTTCGGTTGTTTTGTGGCTGTAGCCTGCGTCCCAATTTGAGTGGTTATCAGTGAGGCTGGTTGTCCAGGCCGTGCCGGTGGAGACCGCGATGCCGGCTGTGGGGTAAACCATGCCACTTGATGCAGCCACCCATGACAAAGTTCCAGAGCCATCGGTTGAAAGAATTTGTCCGCTGTCTCCGTCAGATGTCGGAAGAGTTAATGTGTATGTTCCCGATGTCGCTGGCGACTGAATTGTTACAGCTCCAGACGAAGAACCTGGTAACGATAATGTTGTAAAGGCGCCAGTATTAGGCGTACCAGAACCGATTGTTCCAGGAGTTGCCCAGGTATATCCGCCCAATTGTTTGGCTTCAAAAGCCGAGGGCACTGAACCAATTTGTTTTCTTGGAGCAAAAACTTCTTCGTAGGCTCCATCACACGCCACATCAAGCTGAACTTCCAAGTAAAGCGGAGTTTGGTTAAAATTTACGCCAGACAAAGTTGAGTGGCTTCCCAGTAATATAGAAAACAGTCCGCTAGTGGCTGTGACTTTTGCGTCGGCAGCTGTCCAGGTTTCAGACCAAGTCGGGCTGCCTCCTGTCAAAGTCGTGTACATGGCAAACTTCATACAATAAGTTCCATCAGCAATTGCCACTCCGGTTGAATCGGTTAGTTTACCTTCATAGTTTATTTGCTCATTAAAAGAAGCGCCCGCGTACGCAGAAAACCCGCCGACTGCCAGCCCGGCAAAAGCCCCGATAAGTATGTATTTTAGAGCCTTATTCATTTAAAATTATTTTTCTCTTTGCGTCTTCTAAATAACAGCCACAAAATAACAATCAAAATTAGCAGTATCAGCCATAAAATTATATTTGCAAACCATTGCGCGCCAAACCATGAATAACATATTTGCGCTATTTCCTGTTTTTTTGAAACCCTCAACTCCCCTTCTATTTCCTGAATTTTTTGGTTTTTATCATCTAAAAGTGCAAATTTTACAGCATTCGCCCCAGACGCATCCGGCGAAACAACCATAACGTTATATATTGTTTTTTCTGTGCTGCTTTCAAAAAGATATGAATATTTTTTACCGCCAAAACTTAATTCCGCAATTATTGTTTTTAAATTTTTCGGCAGTTTTTCAGAATCTATTGAAATAAGTAAATTTTTATTGTTTTCTATCTCAACTCTTTTATTGTTTTTTACAGCTAGCTTTTCTCCCCCAGAATAAAAATCAAAATCTATAAATTTAACTTGCTTAGTTTCTTCTGCCTGCAAAGGCGCGCTTGTTGCATTTTTTGCTGGAATAGTTTCGCTTGGCTCATTTGCAACAGCAGTTTCCCCTTGTGGAATTGCAGAAGTTAGCGCTCCCGATGAATAATTTTTGCCAACGTACTCTGCAAAAATTGCGTAATAATATCTTTTCCCGTTATTTAAATTACTGTCTAGAAAAAACGAACTTGACCCTTCGTAAATAATCGCTCCGTCATTTATGTTTAAAGGATAAAATTCGCTATTTCGCACCAGCCTCACTTGGAAAAAACTCGCCTCTGTCGGATTTTCCCAGTTTAAAATTATTTTTTTATCTCCGCCCAATGCAGTAAAATTTTTTACATTGCTTAAAACTGACAATGTCTGAAAGTATTTATCTTGGCTCTCTCCTTTTAAATTCAAGCTATCCAGACAGATTATTTTAAAATGATAATAAGATCCGGACAATAAACTATTCAATTTTACTAAATGACTCGCTTTTAACCCGGTTTCTGAAATAATCTCTTTGCCATACTCTGAAGTTTCTCCCCAATAAAAACTGCAAGCCGCCAATTTTGTTGTTTTCCATGAAATTTCTGCCGAATTAAAACCTGGGTTTATCTCTATATCTTTTATAAAAACAGCAAGCCCTAAAGGATTTCCTCCGGTACCCGTTGTCTGCGTTGGCGATGGCTCAGTCGTGCAATCTGCGCTACAGTTTGAGCTGGTCTCGCCCCTTGTCGCTTCGCAAGTGCCATTATTATTGCAAACGCCCGTAACTTGTAAATTTACATTGGCCGAATCTGAAACCGCAAAAGATGTTTCAACAGAAAATAATCCGATAAAAAGCAAGGCTAAATAAAATAATTTTGAAAAACCTGTCACTTTTTTAATTTGATACTACTGTTACTGTTATTGACGAAACATAATCTCCTTCTTTCAAAAGTTTATTCGACTGCGCTTTAAAATTTATCAACTCGTTTTCGCCCGTTGGGGCGGTCCTTTCTGAACGGTGAATGATTGCAGTTGGGGTTGTGCCGTTTAGCCCCGCCCAGCAATTTCCAATATTTTCTCCGGCTCCGCAAGCGCCACCATTATCTTTAAATGCCAAAACCGCATCCGTATCGGTTGCCGGCACTATTGCAAAACCAAATTTAGCTGCGTTTAAACCAATATCCCAGTCGTGCGTTGGCGTAGTTGAATAATCGTCAAAATAATAAGTGCCGTCTGGCGGAAGCTTCATTGCCGGCGAGGTTGATGCATTTATTTTCATATCAAAACCAGAAGCGCCGTCCGTCTGCACTGACCAATGTACGCCCGCATCGGCTGTACCTCCGGAAATTCCTGGAATATCTGGAGCCATCAAAGCATCATCTGGAGTAGAAACGCTCAAAGCAACTTCCTGCATCTGCTGAAAGCCTGCTTTTATCTTATACAATGTGCTGTTTGAAACACCCGAAGAAACCTGGCCCATGGTATCTTTAAAAACATAGTTGGCAGAAGTTCCAATGCCTCCGGTTGGGGTCAAAGAATCGTCTGACTGTATGTGGTAATTTCCGCTAGACATTACATAAGCAAACAAAGGGTGAAAAGCAATTCCGTTTACGCAAAAAACTAATAAAAATGTCAGAAAAATTTTAAATATTTTTTCCATTATTATTTTTCTATTTTAACATAAAAAACAGGTGTCAACCACCTGTGAATAACTCTTAAAATCCACTGCTAATTTTATTGCCCAAAAATGCCCAAAATTGCGCTAAAAATAGATGCCGTAAAACCTTGTTTTACGCGAGAGCAATAGTTAAAACACTCATTTCTTGTTGTAAAACCCTTTGTAAAAGTTTCTCCGGAAAATTCCCACAACAAAGAGCTGGGGTTATAATCGCATTTTTCTCCGCAAAAACTTTGTATTTTATTATTCAAATCAACCTTGTCCAACACAGAAGACGCAATTAAATAAACCTCAATCAAAACAAGAGAAAAAACCAAAAAAATTAAAATAATTTTTATCTTCATTGTACTGGAGGAATTGGCTGGCTTGGAATTGTTGGCGAAGGATTTTCTGGCTTCTCCGGTTTTTTCAGCTCAAAATGGCTGGCAATCCAGACAAACAGCCAGATTGCCAAAATCAAGCCAATCAGAATAATTGAAATTATCTTCCAAGGAATCACCCAAAACGAAAAACTCTTGCTGTCAACAATATCTTTGTATCCTCGGTTAAGCAAAAGCGTTGCGGTATATCTTCCAAACAAAAAATTACTGTTCCACTTTACTTCTCTTACCCTTAATGCGCCCGGCATCACAAACCATGGATCAATTTGCCTCTCATCAATTTTTTGCCCCAAAATATTTTTAACTTCTATTGCCCCATACGGCGAGAGATAAACGCTCCCGTTGTTTTCAGAAATTATCTGAAAATCAACAGGGCCCGACTCATAAAAACTTTTTAAGGCTTTAAACTCTTTTAAATTTCCGTCTTCAACAACATCTCCTCTTACTCTAATAAAGAAAAGCGACGCAACCCTGGTAATTACCTTGACTTTTCCGGCCGCATTATCTTTTTGCAACTCGGCATTGCCTTCGTCTATATTTGAAGCAGAAATCATTATCGCTCCATACAACCCCCCTGGCGCAGCTGTCGATGGAATAACAATAGCGACTGGCAATCTTAGCCTTTCGCCAAAATTTAGAGTAATTTGATTTGCTTCCGGTTTAACGTAATCTTTCAAAGAATACGGGCTTTTTTTGTCACCCAAAAATTGGACTGTTTCATCGGGATTTTTTGTTCCCTGAAAATCCTCTACGCTAATATTTATTATTTTGGGCGACCCGCTTCTATTGCTTACTATAATTTCTTGATTAGAAGTTTCTCCCGGAGAAAGTAAAAGCTCTTTTTTGCCAGGCCCCACAACTATATCTCCTTCGTTGCTAAAATTTAATTTCTCTATTGAATAAGCAGACGCTCCGCCTGTCGGCAGATATGCAAAGCCAATCACAAAAAAGATAAATAATAAAAATAGTATTTTAGGTATTTTCATATTAGTTCAATGAGGCTGTTGCTGTTATTGTTGCCGAATAATCCCCCTCTTTTAAAAGTTTTGCGTTTGATTCTGCTTTAAAGTTTACAACTTCATCTTGGCCATTAACATCGGTTAAGGTTGTCCTATGAACAACAGTGATTGGGGTTGTGCCGTTGAACCCCGCCCAGCAACCGCCGGTATTATCCCCCGCTCCGCAAGATGCCCCGCCATCCTTAAAGGCGGTTGCGGTATCACCCGCCGTTGCCGTGGCTATTGTAAAACCAAACTTAGCAAATCCTAAAGACGGGCCGGTCCAGCCGTATGTCGGAGTTGGCGGAGTTCCATAATCAGAAAAATAATAAGTTTCGTCTTGGTATAGAGCGTTTGTTTGCGAAGCTGCCAGCGTCATATCAAATCCTTGAATATTGTTAGTTTTTACTCTCCAGGTCAAAGAGGCAGTTACAGGAGCGCCAGGGTTTCCGGACACACCAGGAATTGTACCGCTAAAATCCGTGTCTTCTGGAGCAGATATTGTGACCTCCTCTGTTACGGTTGCTGTCACAATTGCCGTATCAGCGGCCGCGCTCATGATTGCCGGCTCGAAGACAATAAAAATCATTGTGAAAATTAAAAACACAATAGAGGATAGGGCGACAGCTTTTCCGAGTATTTTTTTATTACTTTTTTTATGCATAGTCTCGAAAAATTACTTTTTTGTATCTGGGGTCGTAGTTTGAGCTCCAGGTTTTTCTGCGGGCGTTTCTGTTATTGGAGCTTGTGCTGGAGTTTGTGTGCCAATTCCATCTAACGGACTTTTACCGGCTTTTAGATTGCTCAAAACTTTTGCTACGTCTGAATTATCAGGATTTAGGTCAACAACTTTCTGAATGGCCAAAATAGCATCGCTGTTTTTTCCCAATTGTGAATAAGACAAACCTAAAAAGTATAATGCATTGGAATAATTAGGGCTAAGAGATATTGCTCTTTGAAAAGCCACAGTCGCGTTTTTATAGTCTTTTTCCTGGTAATGCACAAGGCCTATTTGAAATGCCAAACCAACATCGTTTGACGCATATTTTGTTGCGTCTTCCAACGCTTTCAACTCTTCATCTGCTTTTCCTTGCGCCTGGTAAACCATTGCTATTTGATAGCGCGCTGGAGCGTAATCAGATTTTAATTGCACCGCTTTATTGAACTGATCCATTGCGCTTGCAAAATCCTCTTTTGCCATGTAAACAAGGCCTATTTGAGTTGGATAATAAGGATTTGTCGGCTCCAAAGCAATGGCAGATTCATAAGCTTTAATTGCCCATTCATCCATGCCGGCGACCTTCAAGGGTATTAGATTTTGATAAACATATCCCCTTATTGACCAATTACTGACATTATTTGGATTTAAATCGGTTGCCATTTTTCCGGCATTTATAGAATTATTGATGAATAACTGCGCCTTTGTTGATTTATCTGCGTCAGACAAGCTTTTATCATTGACTACAGCGTCTAATTTAGATAAATAAATCTGCGACAAATCTGTCAGATAAAGATCCAAATCTGGGTTCATTTTCACTGCGCCCTCTATGCGAGTCATACCCTTGTCAATCTGACCGGCTGAAAATTCCGAAGAACCAATATAATAATTTACTTCGGCAATGTATCTCTGCCCCTGCAAAAACAGCAGCCCTAATCCAAAAATAAAAAATAAGCTTGCCAAAAAAGTGAATCCCAAAGTCAAGAAAGAAGAAGACGATAGCTTATATTCCTTTTCTGAACCGGCATACAGGCCGGCGAATGAGGCAAGAAGAAAGAAAAATAAAAAGTCCAGAGAAAGATTTGAATTATACAAGAAAAACATAAAAATTCCGGCTATCAGAGAAGCAAAAACTCCTATGGCCACCAAGGGAAGATTATTATCGCCCTCCAATTTATCTTTTTCTTCTTTGCTCGCGAACAGTTTGACTCCATAAAAAATTACCGCGCCAATCAAAGCCAAAAAACAAATAGTTCCCAAAATTCCAATCGTAGCCAAAAGAGTTAAAAATTTTGACGCTCCTGCTGAAAAACGCAGATTCCATAAATCTCCCTGGTTAAAACTGGCGATTTTATGTTTTGAGAAATCATAAATAAAAGTTCCCGGGCCAGACCCCGTAATTGGGTTTTGCCTTAAAGTTTTTAGGGCGATTTCAAATGTTGATTGCTGATTCAAATTTACTTCAATCGGCCTTGCCGGAACCGCAATCTGCGGACTCAAAAAAATAAAGAACAAAGCCAACACCAAAAAAAACATCGGCAAGGTAAGCCACCTCAAATCAAAAATATCCTTTCTTACGATTAGAAATGCTATTAGGACGAAAGATCCTGCCAAGACCACCCACCAAATCGTAGAATAGTTGATAACAATAAATAGCGCCGTTATTAAAACTAGGCCTATCCCATAGATTATTTTTAGCCATTTGTTACTACTGATAGCTTCCAAAATAATTGCCAGTGGCAATAAGACCGCCGCAAACACTCCCAATCCCCCGGGCAATCCTATGGTATTGAACGAGGTGCTTTTTAAAAAGCTAAATGGGACGATAAAAATCCCTAAAAGCTGTAAAAGTCCGTAGAAAACTGCTATGAGGGCCGAACAGAAAAAAATAATAACCGACGTAAAAATTTCTTTTTTAGATAATGCGGTGCTGGTCAAAAAATATAAAATCGCCAAACTTACCACTGTAAGCAAACCCTCTGCTGTTATTCTCGGCCATCCCCAAAAACTTCCGTACTTATCCAATGAAAAAATTGTGGATGCCACATAAGTTAAGAATAAAGCCAGAACCCCGATATTTATTTTATTCAAATTCAATTTGAATTTGCCGGAAATCAAAGTCTTCAACAACCATGCAAAAAGAGCTATAAAAACAAAAACGATCAGCGCCGCCTGCTTATTGAAATCAAGGACGTCGCTTGTCCATGGCAAAAACAAAATTGGCATCAGCCCAACAAGTATATAAATACTATATTTAACGACTTTTTCGCAAATATTGGCGATTACTGAAAAATTCTTAGCCATTTTTGAAAAATGATTAATTGTTATTATTTTATTATACACTATAAATTTGAAAGTCAAAACCTTTTGTGATTAAATAATATAATCATATGAATACGCGCCCCGAAATAAGCGTAATACTTCCCTGCCGAAACGAAGAGGAATCTTTGGATTTTTGTTTGAATCAAATCAAAAAAACGATAAAACAGCATAACCTATCAGCAGAAATTATTGTTTCGGACTCTTCAACCGACAAAAGTCCGCAAATAGCGCAGAAGCATAATGTCGTTTTGTTAAAACATAACAAAGAGGGATATGGTATGGCGTACCTTGAAGCTTTTAAAATCGCCAAGGGCAAATACTTCTTCATGGCCGACTGTGATGGAACTTATGATTTTAACGACATTCCCATTTTTTTAAAATATTTAAACGAGGGGTACGATTTTATTTTAGGAAACAGGTTTGCGGGCAAAATGGAGAAAGGTTCAATGCCTTTTCTAAACAGATATTTAGGAAACCCAGTTCTATCGGGAACATTAAGGCTTTTTTTCTCAACCAAAATAAAAGATTCCCATTCTGGCATGAGGGCTGTTAAGCGTGGCGCCATTTTAAAAATGAGACTGCAAACAACAGGCATGGAATTTGCCTCAGAAATGATAATAAAAGCAATAAGAAATAACCTTAAGATAAAAGAAACTCCCATAAATTATTACAGAAGAAGAGGTAAATCCAAATTAAAACCGTTCTCCGACGCCTGGAAACATGCAAGATTTATGCTTCTATACAGTCCCCTGTTTTTATTTTTTATTCCCGGGGCATTATTGTTCTTGATTGGATTTTTATTAATGATTCGGCCAAACGTTTTAGACCAGGAATTTTTTACGCCGGCGTTGATGATGATAACAGGATACCAACTTATTGTTTTTTCCGCATTTGCAAAAACATATTCCATTGTGCATCTGAAAGAACAATCCCCCATCATGAACAAGCTTTACCAATACATAACAATAGAACGAGCAAGTATTTTAGGAATTATTATTGCAATATTGGGAATTATCATTTATTTTTTGATGCCGATACCAAACTCTATAATGGCTTTAACTTTAATAACCATTGGCGTGCAAACGATTTTTTCTTCGTTTATGCTTTCAATATTAGGAATTAAAGAAAAATGAAAATCGCAATCTTCCATAATTTTTTAGACAACATCGGCGGAGCCGAAATGGTTGGACTTACTTTGGCCAGAGAGCTAAATGCAGACATTTATACAACAAATATTGATGCAGAAAAAATTAGGAGGATGGGTTTTGAAGAAATTCTGCCAAGAATTTTTTCGATAGGAAAAGTCCCGCTTAATGCTCCTTTCCGCCAACAGATTGCGCTGTTTAGATTTAGATTTTTAAACCTAAAGAACAAATACGACTTTTATATAATTGATGGCGACTGGGCAATGTCTGGCGCGGTAAATAATCACCCCAATCTTTGGTACGTGCACTCTCCAATAAGAGAAATTTGGGACCTGTACGAATACACAAGGAACAACACTGTGCCATTTATTTTTAGATATATTTTTGATGTTTGGGTCATGATAAACAGGCGTATGAATAGAAAATATGCAAAGAACGTTGACGTCCTAGCCTGTAATTCTCAAAACACAAAAAATCGCATCAAAAAATATTTTGGAAGAAATGCGTTTGTTATCAATCCTCCCATAGAAACCAGTAAATTTAATTATGCAAAAAACGGTGATTTCTGGCTTTCAGTAAATAGATTGATAACCCATAAAAGAGTCGAAATGCAAATGGGGGCCTTTTCAAAATTACCCAATGAAAAATTATTCATCGTTGGCAGCTACGAAAAGGCGGCGCATTTCAAGAAATACGCAAATTTCATAAAAAGGATGAAGCCCGAAAATGTTGAAATTAAAAGTTGGATTTCAAAGGAAGAGCTAATTAGTTTATACTCAAACTGCAAAGGTTTTATCACCACTTCAAAAGATGAAGATTTTGGAATGAATACAATAGAGGCAATGGCGTCTGGTAAGCCGGTAATTGCTCCAAACGATGGGGGCTATAAAGAAACCATAGTAAATGGCAAAACAGGGATTTTAATAGACGACATTAATGAAGATAAAATAATTAATGCAATAAAAACCATCGAGAAAAACCCCGAAACATATAAAAACGCTTGCCAAGGCCAAGCCGCAAGATTTGATACAAAAATTTTTATAGAAAAAATTAGCATTATTATGAATAATGGAAAACTTTCTAGTTAGTATTATAATAATTAATTACAACGGACAAGATATTATAAAGGACTGTGTTGAGTCTACCCTCTTACAGTCGCATAATAATAATGAGATAATCGTCATCGATAATAATTCTTCTGATAAAAGTCTCGATATATTGTCCCAGTATCAAAAATCTTTAAAAATAGTACGATCAGAAAAAAACTTAGGGTGTCCAGGAGCAAGAAACTTGGCCCTAAAGTATTGCAAAGGTAAGTACGTCGCCTTTATTGATAATGACGGAAGGGCGGACAGAGACTGGATTGAAAAAGGGGTTAAAAAAATGGAACAAAATCCAGCGATTGGAGCAATAGCACCCTTGGTGCTCTTTGCTAAGGAAAATAATTTAATAAACGGAATTGGAGGATTTATAAATAAAAATGGAGCCGGCGAAGATTACTTATACCGGCAGCCACTGGAAAAAGTAAAAAAATTCCCAAGCTACGCGCTTTATCCAATGGGTTGCGGAATGATAATAAGGGCTGACATATTTAAAGATAATGAATTCGATGAGGTTCTTTTCAATTATTACGATGATGCCGATATGGGGATAAAAATATGGTCTTCAGGATATCGAATAGCGACCGAATCGAGCTCGGTGGTCTACCATTTGTTTAGCCAGTCTGACAAGTATAATAAAAACAAGGTCTACTTGTGTGAGCGAAACCGAATATATACACACTTAAAATATCTAATCTTGTCACAATTTCCCGCATGGATATTAAAAGAAACCATTCGAGAGATAGCCGTCGCCCAAATTTATAAAATAAATTTTTTTTCCATTTGGTGGTGGAATATTAAAAATTTCAATAGAATCAAAAATCGCAGGAAAAAAAATAATAATATGAAAAATATTTTTCCTGTTTTAAAGATTTAACAATATGGCTATACCCAAAAAAATCCATCAAACATGGAAAAACGCAGATATTCCTTTTGATATATACAAAAAAAGATGGATAGATTCATGGAAAAAAAATAATCCCGGCTGGGAGTACAAACTTTGGACAGACGAAGAAAATAGAGTTTTTATTGAAAAAAACTATAATTGGTTTTTAAAAATTTATGATGGATATCCTATGCCCATACAAAGAGCAGATGCGGTAAGATATTTTTTGCTTTTTCATTACGGGGGTTTGTACGTAGACCTAGATTTCGAATGTCTAAAAAACATAGATCCGCTGTTAGAAGGCAACGACCTGTTATTTGGAAAAATAAACGATTCTAAAAATTTTTCAGACTCAATACCAAATGCTTTTATGGCTTCGTCAAAAAATAATAAATTTTGGCTAGAAATTTTCAGAGAACTGGAAAAAAACAAAAACGCAAAAAGAGTCGAAGAGTCGACTGGACCGGCGATGCTCACAAAAACCATAAGATCATACTGCTTCAAAAAAAATATTCACAAAGCAGATATTATCGAATCAAAACTTTTATATCCAGTCGATTGGACCAAAAATGGTATCTATGCAAATAATTTGTCCAACAATATAATGGAGAACCCGTCCAAAGAATACCCCGACGCCTTCGCGATAACCTATTGGACCCATAATTGGAAGGATATCCCTGCGAAAAAAAATCTTGGAAAAATATTAATCAACAAATTTAAAAGCTTGATGGCTAGCTTTTTATCATAAAAATTTTTCGCATTAACAATACTGTTTTAGCATAGGTTCTTCCAATCAGGCTTCCGTCGGGAGCAACGAAATCTATTAATTTCTGCCATCTTTTAACGGTTGTCCAAACAAGGCTTCTATCGATTTCGAAAAGTTTTTTTCTAACATCTTCAAATCGACCATTTAATTTGTTGTATTTCTCCTTTTCTCTTTCAAACGCGGAATTAAGCGCGTCATTTTTATGTTTCTCTAAGTCCAATTGCGATCGCAAAGAATCCATCTTCCCTTTCAATCCATATTTTGACATTATTTCTTCGATTGTTTCAGTAAAAAAATCGAGGTGTTTTTCAAAAACATACCGCATTATTCTAATTCTATTTTCTTTTAGAAGCCTCCTCCCATTTACAGAAATATCCTTTTCTCGATAATCGAACAGTACTTTTTTGATATGGAAAAAAGTCCAGCCAAGTTTTTTCGCATGCATGAAAAATTCCCAGTCTTCCCAAAAATCCATTTTTTCGTCAAACCCTTTGCAGTCTTCCCAAAGTTTTTTTCTTATTACGGCGCAAACATCAAATGCGTTAACGAAAAATGATTCGTGCAGGTCAAAATCGTGTTGGCACCTTGTGCCGCTTCCAAGCCCAAATAGATTCATATCTCCATAAACGGCCCCTACCTCATTATTCACATCTAAAATATGGCAAGCTTCTGGAATATATTCGGGATGAATCCTATTATCAGCATCCAAAAAAAGAACATATGGATACCTCGAAGCTCTCACTCCTGCGTTTCTCGCTGCGGACTGACCGTTATGAGAAACTTTTAAAACGTTATACCCGTTTTCTTTTAAATAATCTAAAACTTTTAACGTGTCTACATCGTCGCTACCGTCGTCAACTACAATAATTTCGTATGAGCCTTTTGGCGATTCCTCAACGCTGCCGATTGCTTCTAATAAATAATTACCATCGTTAAAACAAGGTACAATAACCGAAACGCCGTTCTTTTTATATTGTTGAGATTCTTCGCTTTTCATTAATTAGAATGGTTTCTAAAAGATATCATATGCTTTTTAAATCGTCTACCAGAGCGTAGGCAAAAAATCGTCTTTAGGTTATTACCGTCGTTTTCATGATATGTTTTTAAAATGATGTCGCAAAGCTAATTCCGCCTTCTTAACTTTCTTAAAAACTTTAGGAAAATACCTTCTCAAAAACATTCCTATCAAACCAAGAAATTGATCAAACCGTTTATTAGTTGATTTCAACGCGCGAACAAAAATATCTTTTAAAAGAGGTTTTTTAGGCGCAGACACCTGAACGTTTGTGGGTTCAATATTTTTCTTCCCCTCTTCGTTTCTCAAGAAAAAATAGTCTTCGACAGATTTATGCAATAGTTCTTTTTCAGAAGACCACGCCCAGCAACCCTGACTATCTATTTCCATGTCTTCCGACGGATCAAAATTATTTTCCTTCAAAGCCTTCATAAGCACAAAATGATTTCGATCTCTCTGATCGCCATGCCAAAGGTGCAAAACTGCGCCTTCGCAAAAATAAACGCTCCCCTTGACTTTTTCTCTTATTTTAGAAAGCCATTCTAAAAAAAATACTTTTCCGTAGTTGTTGATTGTATAACAATCAACCTCATCATTGCAAATCTCTCCGTCATAGCCATAAAACGCTCGTGCCATAAGCATATCTGCAGCGGGCATAACTTTGTCTAAAAAACCACACTCTTGGATAATCTTCCTTCTGAAAGCCCAGCAAAAACCGGTATGTCCATAAAAAGATGAATCATTTTTTAATGAGCTGATGGGAAGTTGAGACATACGATATGCCATACAAGATGTTTTATATCCATCTTGGTCTACATGCCAATAAAAATCCGTCTTATCGGCCAGCATAAAGTCAACTCCTTTCGGCATTCTTATGGAATACTGGAAGGGCTGAATTACCGCATACGACTGTAACAAATTGCAAGTATCATTAATCCAATTTTCGTTTGTAAAAATAATATCATTATCGATCCAAGCAATTTTGTCACAATCCTCTGGCAAATATTTCAAAGCAACATTCAACATCCTTTCTCTTTGCCACAAAATACTGGATGCTTTTCTCTGCACCAAGATATCTGCATCATCTTCGGCAAGTTCGAATGGTTTATTGCCAAAAACTACCTCTATTGCCAGCAATTTTAGCCCTTGTTTTTTTGATGATTCTCTAAATTTTTTGTAATTTTCTAATTTATTCTTATACCCACATGGATTGAAAAAGGTTGTAATCGCCCAAAAACTCCCGGGTAGCTCTTCTGCCATTCGCGGAACCTGCCTTGCAATGGTTTGCCTTTCTTCAAAAAATTTAATAACGCCATTAGAATTGCATACTATATTTATTGGGGCGTTATTTTTTGTTTCGATCAAAGTTCCTTCTCTTGCATAAAAATTATTGCTAAAAATAGCCAATGGAAAATAAAACTTTATAGGCAATCTTATGCCTGTTCCGTCAGATTTGATGATAAAATTTAAAATTGCTGTTTCTGAATAATGGAAATCTCGATTTGTGTTTTTAGCCAGCCGTGAGACGCTTTTGAAAATCGCTTGAATCTTTTTCCTTTGGCCAGCAATCATTCCTGTATGTATAAGCCTGCTGCCTCGCATTTTTTCTAGAAAATTTTCCTGATTTTTTATCTTGCAAATAGAGCAAAAATCATGATCACTGCCAGTCTCGGTAACCGTTTCAATAAATCCATAAGAGTCTTTTGTCTGATCAAAAATCTCATCTAACGGTGCTTGAAACCAAGCATCCCTTCCTTTAATGTACATTATATTTTCTATACTTTTGGGCAACTCCCTAATCAACCTCAGAACATCATTATTTCTCTGCTCATAAATAGCATATTTAGTATCATAAGAAATAACGCTTACTCCGTATTTCTCTGTAATTCTTTGCATAAAATCACAATCACTCCCATAATAAATTACGTAAACGGGGCCTTTGTAATTTGCATCATTTCTAAGAGTAAACAAAAAGTCTCTTTCAAAATTGGCTTTGAACTTTTCGTCCACATATGTAACTATCGCTGTATTTAATCTTTTATCCAAGGCATGAACATCTTTTTGGACATAGCTTTTCTATTACCATAAAGCTGTTTTATATTGTTATTAAAAATTTCTTCATATTTACCCCAAATTCTAGCAGGCGAACTTAAATTATTATGGGTTTTTGTGTTTTTAATATACCTGTAATTTCCCCACGTCTCATTAACATATATAATATTTGCTCCCGCAAACGTGCGCAGTATAAAATCCTTGTCCATTATATAGTGCAATTTATTGTTATAAGGACCAAGCATATCGTGCAGAGACTTATGATAAAAATATCCAGATGGATTTGGTGGCTGCGGGTCTAATTTATGGTTTTTTAATAACTCTTCAAAAGTTAAAAACTTTGGCACCCACAGCCTGGAAGCATAATAGTTCCCCCAATCGTCTTCTTCCCATATTATCGTATTTCCATAGACGAAGGACGGCTCTTTCAAGTCCTTAAAAATTTGCAGAGCCCTGTTCAAGACATTGGGCTGATAAAAATCGTCGACATTCAAGAAGCTTATGATGTTGCCCTCTGCCATTTTTATACCCTTATTCATTGCATCAGATTGGCCACTATCCTTTTCTGAAATCCATCTTATGTGTGAATATTTTTCAGCGTAACTTTTTACTATATCTAAGGTTTTATCAAGAGATTTTCCGTCGACTATGATATGTTCTGCATTGCAACATTTTTGTGCAATAAAAGTTTCCAAACATTCCTTAATAAATTTTTTCCCATTGTAAACTGGGGTGATAATTGATATTTTATTTTCCATTCCTTTTTAGAGCTTAACTGCTGTTTTTATATTTTTCAGGCGTCCTCTCTCCTTAGAAAAAAGTAATCTCTAACCGCTTTATGCATTAATCTTTTGTCAGAAGACCATTCCCAGCATCCACCTTCATTTGTCTTCAAATCTTCTGTTGGATTAAAATTATTTTCCTTCAAGGCCTTAAGCAATACCGAATAACTTCTGTCTGATTGGGCGCCATGCCAAAGATGCATAATATCGCCGACGGTAAAGTAAACACTGCCTTTGACTATTTTGTTTATTTCCTTTGCCCATTTCAAAAAACTTTTTTTACAAGCATCATTAATAACGTAGCTTTCAACCTCTTCGTTATTTTCAAAATCATCGCTTTCGAAAAAGGCTCGCGCGATTAACATGTCCGACGCAGGCAAGATGATCTGGTCAAAGAAGCCGTTTTTCTGAAAAACTTCTCTTCTAGCTGCCCAGGCAAAACCAGTATGGCCATAAAAATGCATACTTCTTCTAAGTATACTGGGCGATAATTGCGCGATACGGCATCCCGCTCCAAATGTTTTATAACCGTCTGTATCTATTTTATCAAAAAAATTTATTTTCTCTGGGATTACATAATCAATATCTTTTGGCAGTCTAATGCTGTGCTGAAACGGCTGCACAACACAATAAGATTGCAGCAATTCACAAGTTTCTTTTACCCAATTATTATTTGTAAAAACAACGTCGTTGTCTATCCAGGCAATTTTGTCGCAATCGGCTGGAAGATTTTTAAAACCAATATTTAGCAATCTTTCTTTCTGCCATAAAGCGCTAGTGATTCTTACTTGAATTAAAATATCGGCATCGTCTTTGGTTAGCTCAAACGGTTCATTATTAAAGGCTGCCTCCACTGCCAAAAGCTTTAATCCTTGATTTTTTGAAGACCGTCTAAATTTTTTATAGTTGTATATTTTATTTTTATATTTGACTGGGTTAAAAAAAGTTGTTACGCCCCAAAACGTTCCTGGGAGATTTTTAAGATATTTAGGCGTTTCTGCAATATTCGGCTTTCCGCCAGGAAAAAATCTTTCAAAAACTTTTAAATTATGAATTATATTAAAAAGTTTATTTATTTTTATTTCGTATAAAAAATTATTTTTAACGTAAAAAAAATTTTTATAAAAAGGCGGAAGGAAACAAAAATTTTTGGATAAGCTTATGCCCTTCCCCTCTGAGCGCACAACATAATTAAATATTGCTTGATCTAAGGCAAAATAATCTTGGTTAATGTCCCTTGTAAGTTGCGCTATTGCGTTCATGACATTCTTTACTTTTTCCTTTTGTCCGACAACCATTCCGCTATTTATAAGTTTATATCCTCTGGCTCTTTCTAGAAATTTTGTTTTTATATTTTGGTTTGTTATTCTTGAAATAATGCCAAGGTTAAATCCTTCATCGGCGCCATGTATTTCTTCTACAAAGCCGTAATTTGAGCCAACTGCATCAAAAATTTCTTCCAGTGGTGATTGAAACCAAACGTCGCCCCCGTCTATGCACATAACTTTTTCTACTGAACCGGGCAATTTCGCCAGTAGTTTTGCTATTTCTATATTTCTCTGGTTCGAAATAGCATATTCTTTACCAGAAATAATAACCTCTACTCCGTACTCATCTTTAATTCTTTTTACAAAACCGTCATCTTTGCCGCCATATATCACATAAACAATATCCTGATATTTTGCATGCTTCCTCAAGGTAAACAAAAAATCGTTTTCAAGATTTTTTGAAAAGTTATCATCTATATAAGTTATAATTGCTGTATTCATTTAAGTTTCAAAAAATCAAAAATTCTTTCTGACAATCTGGCGTATTTTTTATATCTATCAAACATTGTATCATCGAAATTTCTTTCATACTCTTCCCATACGCCGTTAAGAGCTGTGCAATTGGTAAAAGTTTTAGTGTTTTTAACGTACCTAAAATTTCCCCAAGTTTCGTCAACATAAACAGTGTTTGCTTTTACAAATGCTTTTATAACAAAATCTTTATCCATAATATAATGAAGTTTTGTATTATATAGACCTATAACGTCATGCAAAGATTTGTGATAAAAATATCCAGATGGATTGGGGGGCTGCTGGTTTAATTTATGATTCTTGAGCATTGTAATAAAATTCAAAAATTTTGGTTTCCATAGATGCGAGGGATAATAATTCCCCCATTCATCTTCATGCCAAATTATAGTGTTGCCATAAACAAGCGACGGCTCTTTCAAGTCTTTGAAGATTTCTAAAGCTCTGTTTAAAATATTTGGCTGGTAAAAATCATCTGCATTCAAAAAACTTACGATATTTCCCTTAGCCATTTTTATACCCTTATTCATGGCGTCTGACTGGCCGTTGTCTTTTTCGGAAATCCATCTTATATGCGGATATTTTTGCGCATAGTGTTTTATTATATCAACGGTTTTATCATTGGATTCGCCATCTACTATAATATGCTCTGCCTGGCTGCAATTTTGAGCAATAAACGACTCAATACATTCAGCAATAAATTTTTCTCCATTATAAACAGGGGTAATAATTGATATTTTGTTTTCCATATTATCACGGTAGCTCGCCCCATCCAGACAAATTTCTTTTAATATTATATGCTTTATTTTTGTACTCTTTGTTTTTTTCTATTTGTTTTTTTTCGTCTTCGCTCAGCCCCTCAAACTTTGGGTGGTATTGGTGCAGATAAGATGTCCTATCTGAAATATTTTTTATCTCCAACCCCAAAAGCTCTAATCTTTCCGCCAAATCTTGGTCTTCAGATCCGTAGATACTATAATTTTCATCATACCCAGAAATTTCTGCAAAAAAATGCTTAAGCGCCATTGTTATACCCATACCAAAAATATTTTTTCCGTAACAGTTCATCAAATCCTGCCTATTTTTACTTTTTCCTTTTAACAAAGAGTAATTTTTTATAACGTCTATATTATCCGTTTTCTGGTTCTCGGTTAAGTCTAAGATGTCGCAAGAAATAACCTGATAAGGATTTTTTTGTAATTCCTTTATAGCTTCGCCTACGTAGTTTTTCTCAAAAACAATGTCTACATCAGATGTGAGCACATACTTTGTTCCTGCTGTTTTAATGCCGATATTCAAGCAATGCCCTCTATTCCAAAAAGTAGTTGGCCTGGTTCTTATATATTGGGCGCCGTATGTCTTGCACAAATTTTTTAATGGCATCATATATCTTATTCTGCTGCCATAATCAACAACTATTATTTTCATAAGATTCTGCGGGTAATCCTGGCTTCTTATGCTTTTTAATGCATTTTCTATCCTAGAATCGACTCTATTTTTTACGCCCATTACGACAGTAACATCTTCTATCCTATCTTTATCCGGAAGAGGCAAAACAGAAAATAGAGCTTTACTCAAAGCTTTTGTCATCTCCTTCAGTTTCAAAATTTCAGTTCTTAATATATCTGTTTCTTTGTTTTCCATAAATCAAACGTTCGCAAAATTTTTAAAATTATCAGAAACAACCAAAAAATCTTTATCAACCAATTCGTTTACATTGTCAATCCAGATAGAATCTGCATCTTTAAGCAGTAAAAAATCTTTGTTTAAAAAAACCTTGTTATAAAATTTATAATCAGACGATTGGTTAGATTGGAATTCTCTTTTTGCCGCATCTTCCGCATAGTCAAAAAACTGACCAACAAATTTGTAGTGGTATAAAACAGAACTCAAATCTGCAATTTTCCCGCACGCCAACGTATGTCCCGATCTTCCCCTTTTTGTGTTGTCATCGGAAAAAATAAGCGCATGCTTTATGAGATAAGAATTTAAGTTAAAAATTTTTTTCCTTATTCCGCCCGTCATAAGCCTTATCTTTGTCTCAGGTTTTTTGCCATTCTCAAAATAATATTCTGTTTTAGATAAACTAGATAAAGTGTAATATTTATGCTTTTTGATTAGAAAATTATTTTCATTTCTATAAATTGCGCCAGGAAACATATCAAGCATGTGGCTTACCACGGCGGTAAAAGAATTGCTTTCCAAATATTTTATTAAACTTTTCAGTTTTATTTTGTCCGAGTATGGATAATCAAAAAATTCATCTATGTCAACAGACAAACTCCACTTGCCCAGAGCAAATCTTTCAATAAGATATTCTCGCATTCTCATATCGTTGTCATGTCCAAACGGAGAATCGGTCCACAACACTGTAACATTATTATATTTTTTTATTTTTTCTATAGTTTGGTCGGTTGAATTGTTGTCTAAAAAAACTATATGTTTTACACCCAGTAAAAAATAGTGTTTTATAAATTCATCAATATAAGTTGCGCCGTTTTTTACTAGACATAAAACAATAACTTCGTCCTTTGCCAGGTCAATTTCCTCCGGACCAAAAACGATTCTTGTCTTAAGGCCAATCAATCTTTTTCTTAAAATATCTATTTTAAACATCAGCCTAATTAAAATTTATTAAAGTGATCCCACTTTCTATCATCTGCGCCAATTTTCTGGAATAACACCATATAGTCTTTTTGTTCAACCAGCCTATAATCTTTTCTGTTGCTCCTTATGTAATTAACCGCCAAATTGACAGAACCCATCCAAGCGTCATGAAAAAGTAAATATCCGTTATCATTGATAAGCTTATCGGTATAGAAAAAATCTAAAAATACGTTGTCAAAAAGATGATTTCCGTCTATAAAAACAAAATCAAATCTTAGCCCAGTTTCATACATTTTTGGCAAAGCAGTAAACGACGGTTCTCTATAAAGTATAAGTTTTTTATGAAGACCAATATTTTTTAAATTGTCTATGCCATAACTATTATACTTGCTTCCCTGAAACGGATCTACTGCATAGTGTGTAAAGTTTGTTGCCGATATAATGTACGCAGCCGAAGTTCCGCTAGCAAGGCCTATTTCTAAAGTTTTTTTAATGCCGGTTCTTCTTAAAAAAGAATAAATAAAATCTCCCTGCGACTTGGCTATAAGCGAATTTCCTTCTTTAAATTTTCCTAAAATGTTCGGAGCCTTCAGATTGCAATTGTCCAATTCTGCTGAGTCTTCTTTTCTATCAAAGAAATACTGTTTCACTTTTTCGTGAAACCCCTCTTTATCAGAAGCCCATTCATAACAGCCGTCATTATTTACTTTTAAGTCGTTATCTGGGTCAAAGTCATACTGTTTAACAATGTCATATCTGCTGCCAAAACCTCTGTTTGCCATGTCTCCATGAGAAAGATGCATCACAATATTGTTAATATAGGAAACTCGCTTGCCAACTATAGGAAAAATTTTATCAACCCATTCTTTTTGCCTGTACAAAAACTTTTCTGTAAATTTTTTTTGATCTATACTAAACGCTGTCCCATAAAAAGCATATACTATTACGTCGTCTCCTGTACCTAGAATTGTCTTATCAAAAAATCCGCATCGATCTAAGATTTCTCTTCTGGCTGCCCAGGCTCCGCCGGACTTGCCCCTAAAAGTTAAATTAGAAAAAATAGACTCCTCGCCGGATACAGACACTTTGTAGACTATGCTATACATTATTTGACCATAGTCATGACCGAATAACATTGTATCTAATTTGGCCGTAGAATGATTTTTAGGCAAATTCACATAAAACGAAAATAGCTGTACAACAACATATTTTTCAAGCAGGTCTTTTGTCTCTTGAATCCAGTTATCATTTTTAAATATTAAGTCGCAATCAATCCAGGCAACCTTGTCGCATTCTTGCGGAAGATGCTTTAGCCCGATATT
>Ga0172381_10001758_pt1 | contig 24750 bp, 41 predicted proteins | sample Leawel6488metaG_FD_119754 | JGI IMG/M metagenome (GOLD analysis project Ga0172381, IMG submission 119754) | Leachate microbial communities from a municipal landfill in Southern Ontario, Canada - Leachate well 64-88 metaG | ecosystem: Engineered > Solid waste > Landfill > Unclassified | place... | reverse complement strand
TCTGATGCTGCTTTTTTCTCCGCATTGGCTTCGTCAATATGTTTTGTTACCGTGTTTTCCAGGCAACGATGATCCTCAATCAATCCTCGTTTACCGTTGCCGTTCAATGCCTTATCCAGCTTGTCGGTTACAGCCATGACAGCTTTTATATCGCTACGCAGTCCACCAATCATCAATGCCAGATCAGTGTTTGTCGTCCTTTGCATCGGCGCGTCCACCATAGGTTATTTCTCAATAGGCGCAATCGGGGTATTAGTAATCACGCGCAGAACTACCATAATCACGCCTGATATGAGGGTCAACACCGCGACCAGATCAACCGGCCCCTTTGCGATCATTTCCTGCACCAGTGGAATAATACCGAGTAGCGCAGTAAGAACACCGAGCCATACCATCTTACTTGTATACCATGCCTTTGTTTCCATATTTTCTCCTCTAGGTTAAATTAAAATGCTGTTAGTTACAGTATATCACTATCATCGTTTTATGCAATAATCAATATTGTTTCGAGTCACGATTCGAAACGTTTTTGTTATTATCGTTTGACATTTGTGTTACATAACAAAACACCGCCATTTCTGACGGTGCTTATATCCCGCGCTGGTGCACATTGCGAAGAGGTGCCGCGGGTGGCTCTCCGTTTCCCAGGGATAGAGAGCCATAATGGGATGCTTACGCAGAGCCCGAACAAACTAAGTATAACATAAATGCGATAAATACCAATATCTTTAGAATCTCTTTGCGAGTTATGGACATTGCCCATTCAAACGCGGTTTGTTTGTGTTGGATAAATTCTATTTCTATTTTTATCATGCTATCCTTAGTCTATCGTAAAACATGGTTGTTCTCGGTGTTCCCATGCTTACTATCCTGTAGCTGATACTCTTACCGTTCGCGTCCCAGCAATCCCAGCCGACGCACCCATCACCTTCAACGATAAGCATTTTCCGAGTCAGGACAAATGTTCCTCAAGCTATATGCTCTATTGCTAGATTTTCAGCCCTATCGTTTCGGGCGCACTCAATACGTCTTAGAAGTTCGGCTTTAGGTTGAGGTACGTCTAGAACGTACCACTGCATGTTGCGGGTCGCAGTGTTGTCTGCGCTACGGGAGCGTATGAGACTCCTTGATCACAGGATCAACCCGCAATACACTACCGCTCAGGTCGCTACGCCGCGCAATGTCAACTAATCCCTTGCCTTAGTAAGCATGTTCACCCTCAGAATTTCAATAGTCTGTGGCTACTATTCCCTGCGCTACGTCTCAGTATCGAGCGTCCCTCAATGACGGTAGTAATTAAATTATACATCATCTTGTCAAGTGTCATAACTTCACATGTTTATGCTTATTCCAATCTCGTTTGATCCACCATGATAATGGCAGGCAGAAGATGAACGCGAACAGCCAGCCTAATATCTCTCGCGCGCGGTACTGTGATTGCATGGGTGAATGTCAGGCATGGGCTACACCTGCTCGTAAGTCTTTTCAAATATATCTGGTTTGCATGGATAGCGTTCTCCATTCACGCCAGTAATTATCCAATCTCCAGCATTGGCGGTCATAACACCCTCAAGTGTATGTATTTTCATGCGACCATCAAAAACATCTTGACTATCAAAACTAGGCCACACATTTGACGCATACATTATTGACAATTTTTCGGCACATTCAAAACTACCATCAAATTGTTCTGCTTCAATCACAACTGGTTTTTTTCTGAATTTCATCCTTCAATCCTCCATTTCAAATATCTGTTTGATTAGCAGGTGCAACCTTTCGACAACATGAAACACGCCGTAAAGGTACACCTCGTAAAATCCGTTTGCCTTGAGGCTGTACGATCCAACCGGAGCGCCGTCAAGGGTGATAACTCGGTGCATGTATTGCACTCTTCCGCGTGGTGTGTTATAGGTCATGCTATTTCCTCAACATAAATAATAACACCTGGATCAACTCTACTATATTGTTTTTCAAGTATTAATTTATGCACTTGACAATCATCTTTTTGCACAATTCCATTCAATCCATCTAAAACGCACTTACTCAAATTGTCAATATCGACACGTCTTTTTGTTGGCAACCTAAATTTTAAACTCACATAGGTTGGTTTAGAAAATATTTCCTTATCTATCATTTCTTTTTTTGCATAAATAGATATCCAATCCTGCCACGACTTAACGCCCAAATCTGTATGACCTCGACCATTCCCATCATATCTGAAAGATTGTTTTGCTCGTGGTGATCCTGGAACAAAAAAATGAATATAATTCATTCCTCCACCTCGTCCTGCATTTCTTCCAGTTCGCGCCTGTCCTGCTCTATGTCGTCCTGCAATCCGCGTGTCAGTTGCGTGTCACCCATTGATGCCACCTTGCACATGGAATAGACGAACAGCATCAGGCCAGCGAGTAGCAGGAACACAATCAACGATAACAGCGTGATTATAGTATTCATCAGATCACCCAATCGTTTTTGTCGCGTGGAATGGCGATACAAGCAGAATAGATCGTTGCGTCCATACATGCGACATCTAATGCGCGTACTGCCTTTTCTCCGATGAATTTTATCAACGCCTCACGAGTTTTACTCCTTGCGATCATCCGCGTTGCTTCATCGGCCTGCGCCTTCGTCTTTGCGTCTGCGCGTTCATCTGCAAGGGTGTAAGGGGTGAAACGATCTGGAATAAATGGTACAACTTGCGTTTTGTCGTTTAATATTTCAGGCCATCCATCACGATCATATCCACGCACTACATAAACCTTATTAATTGTTAGCATGTTTTCTCTTTGACAGTTATTCACGCACTTCACTCTTAGCGGTCTGACCGTGAACCGATGTTTGAGAAAATCGCCAATCGGCTCGTTGTAATGCTCTGGCTGTGGCCTGAACATGGCATTGAGTTTGATCCGCGCATCACGACTCATGACCAGTCCGTATTTGCGGTAAATCTGCTCACGCGCTTTGCGAACGCCAATCTCTGCGGAGTACGTGTCCTCTGGGTGGCAACGCGACCAACCTTCGGCAATCAAATCCCCTTGACGATATACAGTCACATATGTTTTCGGATTACACATCCTGAAATACCAATGATATTCTCCATCCACGAAACACGATTCTTTCGGCAAATCAGCGACAGGCTCGGTGGCAGGCTCGGTGACAAGTTCAAAACAACCGGACGCAAGCCACTGTGATAAAGTTCCAGTTGATACTTTTTCACCATAAGCATTGATTATTTTATCATCAACCACAGAATAGATATTGCCTTTTTTGAATCTGTCTGATCCTACCCACCGTTTACATCGCACCTTGACCGGCGCATCTGGAACGGGAACGAAATTAGACTTAAAAAACACATCATCTAAAAACGTATGTAAATGATTTCTGTTACATTTCTGTGTTGTCCACTGTCCTCCGTGATTCTCAAAATCATACTCTTTGCCGTTGTCAAAATGGCGTAAATCCTTGCTAATACATTTATATTTCATCGTAAATCCTCCGTTTATTCTTATTGTAGCCATTGCTGGCGAGACTTCAAGTGACATTCGTCTTAAGTTTCACGTGATAATTACATTCTAGGCGGGCCCGAATAAGCGTTAGGCCGTTCCATGTTTGCAAACGTGCACCTTTCAGGATCAACATACAAAGGCCAGGTTGCAGGCGCTTCACCTAATTTCTGTTTGAGTAATCTCAGAAAGAATAGGTTTTTATTGACCGTATATCCACTGATAACCTTGCCCTCTTTTTCTGACTTGATAGGATACCAGCATCCGAATGACACATCGGACGATTGTTCGATATTGCTTGTTTCCTGTCCATCCTGCAAGGTGGGTATTTTATCTTCGCGGTTCAATACTTCACGGCTAGCCTGTACTCCTAACACCACCGGACAACCATATGAAACAGATAAATCTTTGCTCAAGTTTACGGATTCCATCATCTGTTCGCGCCTGGTGGCTCCATCCTGGGGATCGGCTCTCATGCGTTGCAAATAATCGAGTATCACCATTGACGGTTCTAATACTACGCCAGGAACGCTATCATGAATGATCCACTCTAATCCTAATGCAACATCACGCATGGTCATACGCGGTCTGGCTCTGCGTCCCTGTTTGAACTCCATCTGTGAATGACCCATGATCCATAACGGTGTTGCGCAGCGCTTTGTAGCTGTTCCTCGTAATACATCCCATTCCGGTTCGTCCATCAATCCGCGTGCCATTTTAGTGATTGAAAGATTGCTCTTTGATGCAATCCATCCCAATGTATCTTCTTCAACCGACTGTTCCCATGTTACTTTGAGAACAAACTTATTGGATTCGGGTGGTATGACTGCCAATCCTTGCAACGCCATCCAATCCATCAGCATTGATTTTAGGTTGCTGGTATATCCAATTACCGTAACCAACCAACCACCGCGAAGGGGAACGAGAACGCTGTCTACGCCAGGTAAACCAATCGGAATACCATCGTTGCGGTGTTTGTGCATATCCTCCACATAGTTGACCGCAAGGTTTCCAGCACGTTCTGGACGATAAATGATTTCAGAGATTTCTTCGTTTTTTTTCATCGTAAATCCAAATCAATGCCACCATCTGCAATATACTTTTGACCAACAAGCAGAATAGATTGAGGCCGGTAACAATCCAGACCTTTGCTTTTCATGTGTTCTACCACATCATGAATTTTATCTCTGGTTATTCCGGCTGTCATACATTCCCTTGCCCACTTTATCCAATCACTCTTATTTGACGGTGTAGGCGCATATCCGACGCACATGGCAAATTCTTTACACCATTCTTGAACATCCACCGGATATTTCAAAAATGCGTCTGCGTACTTATCTGCCTTATGATTTTCAATCCCTCGATTCATATATTCCCTAGCGTGTTCCAAATATTCCTTTGTGTCCAATTGTTCCTCCAATCCTTCCGCGTCGTCAGACGCTTGTGTATTCTCAGAGATAGTCTCTGATTCCTTATTAATGTTTTCACTTTTTGTAGAATCTAGTTTTACCTTTTTGTCGAAACTTGATTCACCTTTTTGTGAAAACAGGGCTTCTTGTAAAGCATCTTCATCGACCTTCCAAAACAATGTAGCTGGCGTTCCTTTCAATTTACACAACAAAAATAGACTACAATCTTTGCGAGCCTGTTCCTGTTCTCGTCTGGTAAGTCCTGTTTCTTCTTCCCATTCTTCGGCTGACTTATACCACCATCCATCAGATTGTTTTGCGCGTGGTTGCCAGTACATGGCCTGGGATAACATGATTGCAGCCTTCACGCTTCCAGTTAAGGTTACAAATACTTTGTGATATGCAATTGGTCGATCCAACAATTGAGTTATTTTCATACTGTCCTAGCCATTTTTATCATGTATCTTAGATTTTGTTTGTCGATATATCCACCCGTGAGGGCATCATCAATTTTATAAGGAAGATTGAGTATTCTTGCACCGCCTATAATATTAGCTGCCTTTTCTGCCTGATCGTTTGCGTCAGGATCAAATGCGATCCATACCCGCCGCCCTCTCAACGATTCGCATAATTCCCGATAATTTTCCTTGCCTGGAATACCGTATACTTGCCACTTCGTAGAATCCAACCATATGTAAGATACCATAGCCTTGACTTCACCCTCCACAACCAATACACAATCATGATCCTTCTCGAATGGATCAGCTATGAATGGTAACGCTTTTAGTCCTGGTCGGTCTGGTCTATATTTATCTGTTGGATTGAATGGATTAAGTATTCTGTGTCTGATATTAGATGGATATTGTTCGCCGTTCCATATTGGTATTGTCAGAGAAGGGGAATGATGTTTTGCAATATCAGTGTAATAAGTAAAATCAGGGCAATAACCTAATTGCCAGTAGTCCTGCCATTGTTCAGGTATTCCCCTTTGTTTCCATAATTGTCTTGCATTATCGTTTGATTCAAGATTTTTATAGTATGTTTCCCATGCTCTGGCGTTCCATAATTCCTCAAGAGCCTGATGATATTCTAACCGTTTCTTTTCTTCGTATTCTTCGGCTCTTTTTCTGCGTTCATCAGATATTCTGATCGTTTCTTCTGACGTGATAGGTTGTCCACCGCCTAAAATCTCATATGCTCGTTTGAAGTCTATTCCATCCCTTACCATGATGTAATCTATAATATCCCCGCCGCCGCAATTGCCCGTATAACATTTCCAGCGCTGTTTTCCGTATTCCTCAAACACTGCAAATGCAGAGGTATTATCGCCGTGATGTATCGGACAACGGGAGCGCATATCCGAACCAGTCCTACGGAATTTTGCGCCGTCATGCTCGCAGATAGCAATTAGATCATTGTCTCGCAGAATGGAATCAATGCTCATGGAATACCTCAATATGGAATTTCTTGATTTAATTTTTCGATTTTACCGTGTTTTCTTAAATGACAATCTTTACATAACCATATAACATCAAGAGGATGTTCATATCCTTTATAATGATGCGCTTCTAATTTAGAAATTTTATTGCAATTTTCGCACGAATTTGGTTTTTTTATTGATCCATTTTTTATACAAATTTCGATTTTATTTCTAGAAATATTTTTTTCTTGCCGTATTCCTTCATGCCTATGTTTTCTCGTCCAATTTAATTTAACATCTTTTATTTTTTGTGAATTATTTTCTTTATATCTTTTAAAACAAGAATATTGTTTACATTTTTTAGAACAATATTTTTTATTAATGTTGTTTGATTCAAATTCTTGTCCACAAAATCCACATATTTTTGACATTTAAAATTCCTTCTAGATAAAAAAAGCCCCTTATGGGTGTCAATGTGCCTTGTGGAAGAGTCGCATCAGACTGTTGCACAAAGACACCCATAGAGGGCTGATGCTTACCGGCTTCCACCCCGGGCGGATCAACTTAGTTCCGTACCCTAAAGTATACCACAACTCACACAGAATACAACACATTTTGCATGTCAATGTCCAATAATGGCGATTGCTTAGCCCCATTGGTCAGCCATAGCCTGGGCGATGCCTGTAAATGTTCGGCTGCGTTCTTTCCAACGATTAGGTCCAGGCGGCATTTTGTGTATTCTATGTTCTCGGCCATCAACAATATTAGTTGCTTGTAATTTTGGTAATCCTTTCAGCCATAAGCAGGTCGCTTTAGTTTCTCCATGTCCGAATTGCCACGGTTGAATAATTTGATCTGGTTTTCTAATATTGGTAGATATAATTCCTATTGGGTTTTCTATGGCTATTTTTTCGATAAATGAACACATAAGTTTTGTCACAAAACAAAGTGCCTCATATTGTTCTTGCTGTTTAAATTCAAACCATCTGGCACCACTAGAAGCCAAGTGAGTACATGGTGGATGCGCAATCATCAGATCCCAACCATCGTTGATTATGTCGTAGATATCACCCTGATAATGTTGCCCGGGTATCTCGGTTGGCAACAAGTCACACGACCATGCGTCATGACCTTTGGCTTTAAACGCTTCACGAACAATACCGCTAAATTCGCATGCAACCAGTATCCTCATAATATCACTCCCAATGCTTCATACGTGAAGAACACAACGATCAGCGCGAGCAATAGCCTGTCCTGCCAGGTGTAGGGTACGCGGGTCATGATGCTGACTCGTACGTTGAGCAATCTACAACATTCCGCAATTCGCATTTATGAATGATATTGTCATCGCCTGCTATTAGAACACTCCCAAGACCATCAAATTCTAATTCGTATTCTTTGCCATGTGTCATCCATTCTGGCAAATTATCTCTTTTGTTAGCTACAACAATAATTTTGTTTGGAATAGTGTATATCATTTGACCCTCTCAATTCTTATTTCTTTACCGTCCATAAGATCGTTTTCAATACAAGCAAAAATTCTGTCCATGTGAGAACGAAGATTCGTTCTGCCAATTATCTCAATCCCGTTTTTGCTGTCAGCTTTCTCGAATATCGGTTGTTCTCTTTCTACTCGGTTGACGTGAAATGAATTATTGCTCCACGGATCGCAAGTATGAGTATTCATTGCTACCGTAGATGTTCCACAATAAACCTGGCCGTCCACATATATTTTATGCGTAAATATCATTCCGTAACCTCATCAATGGCAGCGCTCAGGTGTATTAGTTGGACGGTAGAGAGTTTGTTAATGATCAATGTGTGAAACTTATTTCTGATGTTGTTTTCCAACTTATCCCGCTGATTATCTTCCATTACTTTTTCTACCGCATCTGGCGTTGCTTCGCGCAAGTGCGAATAATTCCAAGTGTCATACCGATGCGTACCACGGTCGTCGTACTGCGTTCCATCCACTACTATTCTACCAATCGGCGTAACTTTTTCTACCAAGTGTATGGTTGCTCTATGCATTCCATCAATGATCACCTTGTCGCCAACTTTCAAATTAGCCAACCATCCTGTTTGTTTGTCGCTCATTCCCCACCTCCCGTTACCTTATCGTCAATAGATATTATTTCGTGTTTAGATATTTCAGATTTTTTGTACTCGTAATCATAATATCCATTATTTATGGTTTATGTGCTCGTATTTTGTGTCCATCTATCTCCTCCTGATAGCTTTTGATAGTAAATGTCCCAACAGTTGAAACGCCGGTTACCGTATCCGGCGAGCGTCCTGTAAAGCTCGGTGGTTCTCCAGCGCGTTTCCTGCGTCGCGGTCTCTGTATTTTCGCTATGGTTCAGCAGACATCTAATTCCGCGCATTTATCGTGCTTGTCGTGCACGTTCGACCTCGTTGTCGTGGTGCAGGCCAAGATGAGACCATCGATAAGCGACCTGCACCACTATTCTGTTCTTGTGAGGGCAGGGTTTGAACCTGCTGACTGTCCTTTGTCGTTTTAGGCGGGTTGTTCATCGCTTCCCGTCTCGCGGATTCGAACCGTCTATTATTGAGTGTGTTCCAGTCCACACCGCCTCACAAGGGTGACCCGCGCCCAGTACCATTTCGCTTGACGTAATCACCTGATAACATATTACTACGACATGATGTAATATACAACAGAAAATGTAATAGAAACTTAAGACGAAAGTAACTAGATTTTGACCTTGCGGGTGCGTATAATGAATAGGTAATCAAATTCAATCGGAGGATATGAAACATGAATAATTACACCCCAGTTGACATGACCGCAATATGTATCTGCAAACATACCACCAACGTGGACGAAAAAATTACCGTTGGAAAAGAATATCATGTATGCGAATATGATTATTCCAATCCAGAAACAAAAATGCACATGTGCATTATCGATGATGAAAATAGGAAAACATGGGTTTGGGACGTAGACTTTAGGATCAAAGACAATTAGGAGGATAGCATGAGCAATCAACCACCTGCAATTCCTGAGTATGCGTATCTTCATGCCTATGCCATTGTATTCTTTGGCGAAGGCAAAGGCGCGGAGAACTGGACGAAATTCGAGGAAACATATGTCAAGAAAATGGACGCGCCAAAGGACACCGTATTTATGACAATCGGCAGTGAACCGGTCAGCATCAATGACCAGACGCGCATCACAGACCAGCAACGCGCAGAAATACTCGCGGTTATGCAACACAACGGTTGGCTACCAGTGGAGAACCCGCCAGACGAATGTGTGGGCGATCCGCGAACAGTGAAAAATCCTGAAGGGTGGGGAGAATGAAACAAGGTGATGTTGTAATGTGCTTACAAAAAACAGTATCCCTCAAGAAGGGAAATGAATATAAAGTTCTAGAATCAGATAAACTTATATTCGTTAATGGATCATCAAAAGATATTGTAAAAGTTGCCAATGATTTTGGTAACGACGCTTGGTATACAGCCGATTGGTTTGATCCGGTAGGGGATAAACCACATGAATAACCCTATCTGCGCCCACTCATTAATTGAGGTCGTCACAGAGACACGCGAAATTGCAACGCTGGAAGGCAAGCCGACAACAATAACCGAAACATATGGTCGATGTACTGCGTGTGGACAACGTATGCCACTCGACAAGGCGAAGTTACCTACCTTGAATATCTATCCTGAATATCCTGATTTACCAGGCGAAATTACATCACACGAATAGAGGAAAAATGACAGATCAAACAGCAATTCAAAAACGACCAGAAACGGGAATGACACGAGTAAAGAATTATATGTTATCCGCTGAGGTCAAACAACGATTTTCAGACATGATGGGAAGGGATGGTATTTTTTACCTCAACCAAGTAATGACCGCAGTTGCGGCCAGCGACGATTTACAGAAATGCGAACCAGCAAGCATTTTGATTGCTGCCATGCGAGCGGCTAGCCTGAAACTGTCAATTGATCCATCGTTAGGGCAAGCATGGATTATCCCATACAAAAACTACAAACATGGCAATGCGTTAGAAGCACAATACCAACCTGGGTATAAAGGTATCCGTGAGTTAGCCATGCGCACTCGGTTATACGTCGATCTAAACGTAGTCGATGTGTATGATACCGATGTGTTGGAAGAAGATCGTATGACTGGGAACTTGCGTTTTGTATTGACCGAAGTAAGTGGGAATTCGATTAAATTTGATCCTCAACGTCACGGTCATGCAAACGATAAAAACATTGTCGGATATATGCTCTATTTCAAACTGACAAACGGATTTACAAAAACATTCTATATGAGCAAAAATGAAATTGCAGAACACGCCGCCCACTACGCTCCTGGAAACTACAACAATCCAAAATCAAAATGGAATGATCCAATGGAACGCCCAACAATGGAACGCAAGACAGTCTTAATCAATGGTCTGCGCAGATATGGCGTGTTCAACGATAACGATAAGCAAACATTGGAGCAGATCGAAGAAGAACAGGAATGGACTGATAACGAAGATATACCGTTAGAGGGTGAAGTAACGCCTTATGTTGATCCGAAAACAGAACAGACGACAGAGCAGCTATTGACTGGCATCGGACAACCAGAGCAGAAGCCCGTCAAGCCCGCAGCCAAACCAGCGCCCGTGGAAACAGCCGTTGCCTGGCCTGGCGATTACGGACTGACGATCCCTGTCATGGCGAACATGGGTGACGCAGAAGGTGAAAAAGACGACAACGGAATGCCTTATGTGGAAATCGACCATAAGAAACTGCTGTTTATGGCTTCATCAATGGCGAACATCTGGCACAAAGGACAGAAAGCGGACGGCACGAAACTAACCGAGGAAGATTACACGAAATACTCACGCAAACTGTCCGCGATCAAAACGATCCTGACGAAAGGTGGATAAAATGTTAGATGAATATTATGTTAGTTTAGCAAGGTCAGTAATAAACACTGCAATCGAAAAACTTATGGCGGCACAATCATATCTTAGCCTATCTGCAAAGCCAGAACCTAATATATTGATGCGCAGGATTCAGCGCAATATTAATGGTTGCAGAGCTATCCAAGATTCGCTTGAATGCTTGATGGAAGATGGTCAAGTAAAAAGAAAATAATCAAACCTGTGCCGGTGCAGTCACCGGATGGAGGATGTAAAAATGTGTGATTGCATTAAAAAGATAGATGAAAAATTAGCAGAAGTTAACTCAAACACAAAATTAAAAATTGTGTGGTCGATGTCTGGGGCAGTTGATCGTGCAATGGTTGTTACAGAAAAGGCAGACAAATCAAAGCGCGGAGAAGTGTCAACCGTGTTTGCAAGTTATTGCCCATTTTGTGGCGAAAAATACCCAGATAGCAAATAGCCCTCACCCCTTCGCGCAGTGGGTGGTCAAACTTCGCAGAAAGGATTGATTATGGCACAAACCATATATTGGGATAAATGGACTGATGAGGACTGGAATAATTCTGTTTATTGCGAAACGTGCGGATTGCCGATGTTACCAACTCCGCCAAACGAGAACGGAATAGGCGGGTATCAATGTTCTTATTGCGCTCTCACCGCGCAGGTAGAAACACTGACTAAGGCGCTGGAAGAAATATGTGCACACGATCCAACGGCCCAACGATCTACTTGGACTGAAGACTACATGAAGGTAAAAATGATTGCCCGCCATTCGCTAGGAAAGGATGTGTCATGAAACGACAAGTCAAAATTGTATCGAGTGATACCAATACCAACTGGTACGCGCGGTCAATCGGTCAGACGGTCACGGTTACCGAAGATCAACGCTATCCCGACCTATGGCTGATGTGTCCGCAACCTGGCGTACTCAACCTGGAAATGCTGTACATCAAGCGGTCAGATTGCGAAGAAGTGGAGGAATGATGGATGAACTTAGAAAGAAAATTGTAGAACTCGCAGGATGGGAACTTGTAAATTATGATGGTTGTTGGTCGGATGGAACAATCACTGATTTTGCGCCGCCATATCTTGACAACAATCTTATGGATCGCCTTGTGCGCAAATTGTCACAAGATAAACTTGAACAATTCTGCATCAACTTACGCAACACAGTACATCCGGGTATAGAAAACCGTGATCTCGAAAGCACATCTTTCACGCTTTACGGAAGTGTTACTTGTGGATACAAAACGCTGATTATGAAAATGATCACAGCCACGGTCGAGCAAAAAGCGCGGGCGTACATCGCCACGATGGAGGAATGATGGACATAAACATTGAAGATACTCGCCAGCCACCCGATGGAATATCTTATGCCACATGCGCTATCTGTGGCGAGACGCACGATCTGGGAGACATGGAACAGGTTGCAGATGATATTTGGGTGTGCGACATTTGGGGCGCAGATTGCCTGCGTGAATGGCATGAACAGAATCCAGAGGAGGAAAAATGAGCGAAATAATATTGTTGCTTATAATCTATGGCGTGATAGGTCTTGGATTCGCCGGTGCGCAATGGGGTGATTTTAGCCGTGACACCCAGATATTCTTCAAGGTGTGGGGGTCGCTTCTGACAATGTTGATATGGCCGATAGCCGTAGGTATTTTGATTTATTACGCATTTATGAGAATGAAACAATAGCATAACATTATCATAGTTGCTAACATACTGCGATAATCCGCGCAGATGTAATTGCCGCACATTTCGCGCAATAGCAGTAAAACAGAACACCGCTGGCAAGGCGGTGTTCTGTTAATGATCCTTATCGAAAGCATTAGGCCGTAGCATGTTTCTGGTTATTTGGTAACCATTCCATAATAATCTAAAATATTTATTGTTCGGATTTTAGTGCTAATCAAATAATCTGCAATGGTTTCGAAATCAGAAATTTTATATTGATATGTCGTAGGAGAACTAGCCACCAGACCATGAAAAAAGAACGCGATAATCCTTTTTTTAATAATAGCATCATCAATCCACCCCGTGACCGTACTAACGCCCGTATACGAATAAACATTATTGCAAGGTATTTCATATAATCCAACTGTTTTAGGGGTGAAGAAATCGCTGGTTCCCGTTTTCCTTCCTGTTAACATACCCAATTCCTGCATGGCAACAATGGTGTCATTGTTGTAGCTTCCTTGCGGATATGCTACATGGCTAGATGCCCGCGTCAATCCAAATCCATCAAGCGCAGATTTTCCACCTGATAATTCTGTTATTTGATCTGCTTTAGATAATGTGCTTAATACGGCGTGTGTTTTTGTGTGATCTGCAATAGGCCATCCGGCAGCGTCTAGTTCTAATAACTGATCTGCACTCATCCATCCTTCTGTATTTATATAATCAGTGGCAGCATATATAGTTGATGTTATTCCACGCTCTGACAAAATTGGATAAGCAATCTGATACTGTGACGATAGTTCTATACTATCAAACATCAACATTGCAGCAGGAGTAATGTCGTCATTCAAAAAAAAAATTTTCGCGGCCTCGGCAGGTGTAGCTGCTCGGTTAAGAATTAAAACATCTGACATTGAGCCAATCCAATCATTCGCTTTATTTACTGTGTCTCCAACCCCACAACAAAAACAGGAAGAACCAATATTACCAGACCAAGTTCCCAATCCAGTAACGGTAACTCCACCATCACTTCCGTTTATATACGCCTTAACTGTGTCCGCAGATACCGACCACGTAAGTATCAAATTAATCCAATCGGTACTGCTTTGTCCATTGATTGCTCTTTGTTTTGTTGTTCCCCCGGCCCGATAATTCATGACTAATTGGTTAGCAGTTGCAGTTTTTTGCATAATAATTTGGTTTGCGTCTGTGGCATTAACCCCAATCCGAGATATTGTACGAATTGCTCCATCTGACCACACCGCAGGGTCTAATATTTTTATCCAAACAGATTTTGTTCCCTCGGACGTATTAAATAACGAAGCTAACTGTGCTGAATATAAATTTACATAGCCGTTATTTCCATCAAACGTAGGTGCAGGAAGGTTTAGAAATGACTTTGTTCCCGCCAAAGAAACACCTGAATACGTTCCGTTTAGATTATTTCCGCTTACATCATGCGCAACCGAGCCGCTTGTTTCGCTCAAAGGCCAGTGAGCAATCAACGAACTACCAAATAGATTCTTCATTCTCTGCGCATATGTTATTTCACCACCAAACAACACCGGGAATATTCCATGTCTCATATTTGCCTACCTCTCATGCTACGCTTTCGATAACTACCAGTGGATTATTTTGGATCGGGCAGTCAGCCGTATCCACTCCGCAATTATTGATGTATTTACAGATGGGGGAACAGCGTATTACCGTGTCGTCCTCATGTCCAGACACTGGTTTGCTCTCAGGCTTTATTTTTATCGGTTCTTCCATCTTGCCAACCTACGCTTTCTATAATTGCTATTAACTCAAACTTCATTCAATATCCTGAGTATACTTTACTGCAAACTTTTTGCCATTCGCTTTCATGGTTCCCCAGATACATCCGCGCGGTGTAGGAGCCATATTCCGTGATGCTGCAAATCCATGAGCGGGTACTTTCATCTCGTTTTTATATCCAGGTGTCCTAATAAAGTATACCAAATCCTGATCGATTTCGTCCTTGTTACTAAGTCCCATGGTTGATTGCGTCATGATGTAAGACTTGTGATTGTGTCCATTCCAGATAACATCACAATTCCTAACCCATACCGCCTGACGGTTGGTCTGTATCGCTCCCTGGGTTACCGGAGCTTCACCGCCTGTTCCATGATTGTAATATATCCGGTAGTTCATGTAAGGCGTTCCCATTTCACGGTAGCCTGCTATCCGAATAAAGCCACCATAACCACCCGCTACAATCGGACTGCCTTCGCTTCTCAACAATGCTACCAATCGCTGTACCATGTCTGTACCATTGTGGTGCAGTGTACCATATTCATGATTGCCATAACCAAATAGTGCGAAGTTCTTAGCGTATGGCTTGAAATATTCAAAAGCATCATCTAGCACTCTGTCAAAATATGCACTGGTCTTGTATTCTGCTTTCAGTTCCCTGTAATCGGAGCGCGGGTCTTTAGGCCCCTGCATCACATCGAACAGATCGCCAGCACATAATATGATTGCATCTTCTTTTACTGCTTCATCGAGGTGTGATTTTAATAACCTTCGATCACACCACGGACTGTCTAAATGTATGTCTGATAAAAATAGTATTTTCTTTTCCCAATCAGAGTTGATGCCTTGCAAATCAATGCGAGTAACGGATTCTGATATCGGAGTAACTATCATAAAGTATGTTTCCCTGTGAGTAAGTCCATGAGTATTTCATGATCTGATAATCCATCGTACCAGTGAGTTTCAATAGGTGTTTCAACGTTTGTTGAAAATGGCTTCATATTTGACAAAGTATTCCAGATATGAGGAACGGTACTTGTGTTCAACGCGTGCTGCATACTCCACCACGATATTCCAGGCGCTCCCAACTCGCGCGCCCGTTGTTCAAACGCTTTCATTGCTTCAGGCGTTGGAGAACCACCATCACCAACATAGGCACGGCCGGCCGGGATAATTGGCTTGTCAGTAATTAAGCGCCATTGTCTCCAACTCTCTTCCAGATACTTGACTGCGTTTTCTGCGTCGTCACCCCATGACCAGTATGTCATTGGAATGCCAAAATCTGCATCACCATAAGCGTCATCCGTTGCGGCCCACAAGATTCCTTTTGGATGATAAGTAGCGCCCGCCTTCGATTGATAGAACGCCCACCAGCACCACCCTGCTAATTTATCCGGCGCGTTCTGTTTGAATCCACGCAACAAATTAGAAGCTGCGCTGTCTGGTGATTTTACATTGTCAAACGCCTGCTCAGCGTCAAATACCCATCCGAGCAATCCGTAATCATTACAGAACGCGGCCGCTCGTTTGCCTTCGGCTGTCGGGCTATCACCATAAACCGCACAACCTCCAAATACATGAATACCTATCTCTTGCAATGCCTTAACCAGATTGATCCGGTTTGTTTGTTTCCAGTTCGATGTGCGTGTTGAGTGCAGGATGACTGACTGGAAATGAGCAGTCTGTAATTCTTTGGCAATCTTAAACACATCGCCTTTATAAATTTCATCGATGCTCCAAATGAAAATATTCTTACCGAATACTTCTTTTAGATCGCTCATTTCATCCCCAATTTCTGCTCTATGGCCGTTATTCTGGCGTTTAGGCTATGTAGCGTCACTTCCGTATCCTGCGTGTCTCCTGTGCCATTTTCTGTGCTTGGAAAATCGATTGTAGCCTTAGTCCACGCCAGCTTATTGACCGGATCATTGACGCTACCCATGATACTTCCACTTGACGCGATCATGCCATAATTCCAGATGCCAACAGTCTCGCAGGATACCTTTGGATTCTGCGTTGTCTTGTAAAACTCGGTCAGTAATGCGTTGGCTTTTGCCTGTTTCGCTGGCGCAGAAAATCCATACAATGCGTCGGTTTTTAGGGATAGCATAGGGGAAATATCGGCGGTTTTGTTGAGTAATCTATGATCGTTATATGCTTCCGCAAATTCAGCCCAAACAGCCTCGGATGGAAATATCATTAATTTGTCAGCGTGTGACATCACATATTCAGCACCAGCGCAAGGTGTATAATCCGTACCCACATAAACGAGTTTCAACTTCGGAAACGCGGCGCGGATCGCCTTGACGTATGCAGTTGCCCCGCCTTCGCTCACCGTGGATTTGACACTGAACAGCACGTACAGGCTACCAATCTTGGAATGTGCTGCGTGTTCTGAAACACGGTCGATGAAATAGCGTGCCTGTTTCGCGGACGGTATTTTATTGCCAATCTTGTGAAGCAAGCCTATCTTCAACCCAGGTTCAGCAAGTTCCATCAATTTGGATATCCACTTGTCGCTGTACCCATCCGCAACTTTGAGATTGACCTGATTAATTTCCTCGGTGACAGTAACAACATATTCCGAGACGGTATATTTAACTATATCTCTGATGTAATCTTTAGGATCAACCATCCCCATACGGTCAACAAATAATGTGTTCATTCGTTCCTCCTACCATTCAGTATAACGAATTGTTAAAGAAATACAAGCATGAATATATTCATCCATGCTGTACTTTCCCCGTTTTGAGCGAATCCTTTTTCTTGAACCCACCCTCAAATTTAGTCTTTGGGCCAGGTGTTCCGCTTGGTCTGCCTGGGGTTCGGTTCTTGCGTGGTCTGCTTGGTTCTCTTGGTCTGATTTTCTTAGTCATTTTTTCTCCTATCTTATAGCGCTGCCGTCCTACTTAACTCCAAATAGTCAGTGCCATCAAAGTACCACTGAATAATAAACTTCTTTGCCGTGGTCACTCCGGTTGCGAGTGTTCCGGTAGACTTGAACGGTGATGCAAACGTGAGAGTAAAAGATGTTGCACCGCTGGTAATAACTTCCAGTGTGACGGTCTGTCCTGCGTATCCACCCGAAGGTGTAATCGCTTCGTCTTCTCCTGGGGTCAGGGTGAACCTATTGGCAAGACTGCAATTCATGGCAACATTCGCGCCAGGAGTGAGCGCAGCAACCGTATCAGTGGAAGCAACGCCGGTGCGTGGAACGGTTAGAGTGGCAATAGCGGACGCGGCCAGCGATAACACGTTGCTTCCGGTCATTTTTAGGTTGGAATTGGTAAGGATATTTGCGTCTGAGAATTGTGGAATAAAGTTTGCAGTACCAGTACCTACTAATGCACTGCCTGTTTTCGGGAATGTTATGGTGACATTGGCAGATGTATTCCACGTGATAACAAACGAACCTACTGCAACCTGTCCCTCACCTATTGGAGTAAGGTTGTTCAGGTTGTTGTCAAATACTGCTGGTGGTTGGACATACTCAACGGTTTTCTTTGATTTCTTTTTCGACGATGAACCTAAATTCTTTCCACCTGTCCGCAGTGAATTTCTCAGTGCATTGGTGTCAATTCCAGCACCCATTTATTTCCTCAGTTTTCGATTAGCGTGTTTACCTTGCAATCGGGTTGTAATTTTCTGTTTGTTCTTTACACCGTTGCGCATACTTTCCGCATCGGTATTTCCGATCTTTGGATTTCGCTTTGGTTTTATTGGCATAACATATCCTTTCAAATATGATTATCTGACCGCTGATTTCTTACTGACCTGGAACTGCGCCTTTGCAACTTTAACCTGACCATCGACTGTGGCCGTGACAGCAAGGACATAGTTATCAGTACCGCCATCCACGGGGAACGTAATAGGTTTCAGGGTAACTATATTTCCAGCATAAGTAATAGTACCGGATGGAGACAAAGTAGCGGTAACGTCCGTTGTTCCTTTCTGAATTAACGTTGTTGCAGAACTGACAGATGTTGCCCGTTTCCATTCAATAGAATAGGTATTGGTTTCACCCTCCACTACCTCCACAATTCCACCACCTTCACTAATCCACATAATTCACCTCTCAGTACCACCACATAATGTTATTTGCAGGAGTTGTATACTCTATTTCAAGTTTTGGGCGATATGCTTCGGTTGCATGATCGCTCATTGCAAAATCGTATCTATCGTTTGCTTCACTATTAGTTTTTATGAGAATACCATAATTAACTAATGTTCCATTTGTCCACGTCTGAACAATTGCTGGATCAAGAGTAAAACTTACTTCTCCCGCTCCACCCTCTGTCATGTCTCTGGAAAATATTGCACCAGCTTGTCTTGATGGTTGATTATTCCACGTTACAGTAGATTCATCCCAATTCGCAGTAATAGCATAGCCATCAGCCGTGCCATATCCATTACTTTTTGCATCAGTAATACGTAATTTTAATGTTGCAGAAACTATAACAGCAGATACCGGTATAGAACTGATATCAAACTTAATAACAATTCTTCCAACATCTCCGCCACCAACGGCGTTAGATTCTCCAATATAAGCCGTCGTTGCGTTTCCGTAGTTGGTATCAGCATACGGAGAATCTATAAGCCCAGCATCTAATCCGGTTGCAGCAGCAGGTTGTGAAGAAAAAGAAGCCATAGTTTATCCTGATGGGAATGTAAATCCCAAAGTAACGACTAATCCCTTTGCGGGGGTTGTATGCACAGCATCAACGTCAATTGCTAAAATATCATTTGTGGCAACAGCGTCATAAGAAGAATTTATTACCGCAGCAGTGGCGGCGTTACTGGAATCTGTTTCGGTTGAATCAATGGTTAGTTTTGTGGATAACATGTCCTGTGCATCAGTTACGTTCCTGATCTGAATGTCCATTGTTCCGGTTGTTCCAGCGGTGATACAAAAAGCATGTATTTCCGTCAAAAACATTTCATTACAATCTGACGGAATGTGAATATATTTTTTCCCATCTCCGGTGGTACAGTTGTCGCCCGGAGGGAATATTTCTACGGCAACATATCGCCTGGGTTGTAATTTTCTGCTTACGCCGCTCGAACCAAGAACCTGAATTTTTCCATAAGTATCTGCGTATAACTTAACATAACCACTATCTGGATTGGATGGTGCAACAGATTTAGCAAATACAAATTGAGTGATATTCGTGAAGAAGGTGGATATTTTCATCTTCTTATATATCTTAGTATTGGTAGGGTCTGTCTCCACCAACATAAGGTCGGTTCCTGTCAGGGTAGTTTGTTCTGCTTTCTGATCAATTCTGTATCCCATCAATCCACCTCTACGGATAATACCGTATCTTCTTCTTGAACTGTCAATCTCTCACAGTGAACAGTAAAATCAAATATTGTATCTACTGTTTCGCCATTTTCATCCACAATATCGTCACCATTTTCGTCTTCCAGGTGACTTGATGTAGTGGCAGTAACCGCGTGAGGATCAAAGTTATTGACCTCAACGGTCAGAATATCGTCTCCGCTGTCTACTGTAAGTGGTATCGCCATATCAATTCCTTTGCCGATTCGTCCGCTTTATCCTGAGTTTGCAATCCAGGTAAGACGTACTTACCATCCAACTTACCATCAAAACTTACTCGAATAACTTTTTGAAAACGATAACTGTTCTTTGTGTTGAAGATATTATCCTTGTAAGCATCCTTGCCTTTTTGTTCTGCGGTTCTGTGCGCAAATTCTCCGTCTATTGCCACTGGAAGCGGTTTGGTCGCTCCCTCTACCAGAAAATCAAGCATATAGTTGCCTGCCGTGTTGCGTGGTGCGAGATACGATTTCTGGAACGTGTAGGATATTCCTTCCTTACTCAACGCCTTTGCAAACCGTTCCTCAATGTCTGACGCTTTCTTCTCCTGCACAATTCCGGTTAATACTTCACCTTCTTTGGTCGCTTTGATCCGGTTCTTGTATGCAAGTCGTTGCTTTATTTCTGTGTTCGTCTTGTACCGGAACACCTTGTACTTGTAGACCATCATAACTCCCTGATGGTTAACGATGCCTGCCCGCCCCATTGTTTATTAGTATCGTTGTTCCATTCTCTGTACCATGTGGCAGGTTCTACAATGACCCACATTTTATCTAACTGCGGGAAGGTGGAAGTCATGTAAATACCGCGCGTATCCTGAGTGGCTTCCCTCAACCAGTCGTATAAATCGTTAATGGGTAAATCTCTGCGCCCTCTGCGATCTAATTGAATTGAACTGGCTTCAATAGTGACATTCCACATGGCCTTTACCGGATCGCGCATATACCCTTTCAGGATAACACATAACATGATCGGAGGAACTAATACATCAGTGGTGTTCATCCTTGCGCGGAAACGGATCATCTTACGCGCACCCTGATCGATTTTGACGACTGAGTTTGTCACATTATTGGCTGTACCTGCATATGACCAATTCGCGGTATCAATGTCGTCGTCCACCTGGTAATCAAATTCTATACTCTGGCCGGAGGTCATTTTGTTGGTGATGATTGCCAACTCAGAGAAAAACTTATTGAGTTGTGTCTTGTTGAAATCGTGGGTGGGCGACACCAGTACACTTTCGTGCTGGTAGGTCGCGGTTGGATCATTCAACGGATTCAATGTTTCCTTCGGGAAGTCGATGTAAATAATATTTCCACCGCAATCCATACACAGTTTGTTGTTCCCGTTGATGTTCGGTTGCCACCAGATGTTTCGTATTCTCCATCCCAATACGGGAGAAGTAAAGGTATTGTGCCATCCAGCGCCATCCCAGCAGTACACAGACGAGTATCCGGTTGATCCTGCGTCCACCGCCACAAACAACCATGACATGACCGGACAGATGGAAGATATGGCTCCGCGCAAGGATGCTGGTAATCCGGTTCCGCGCCATAATCCGAAGTCTGTAATATTGGCTCCGTTCATTCCTTCGATGGAGTGCATGAACGTGAAGTACATCATCAGATCAACAGTTGCCACGGCTCTGCCGTTATTCTCACTCGGAGAAGTATACATGGATAGGTTCATTCTTGAAACACTTGTTTCGTTGTCAATCCAGATACTATCCTCTTTGAAGATATACAATGCACTGTTATTGTCAATTATATTGGTGAACTGGTAGTCAGTCGATCCAATGGCAACGCCAGTTGCGTAAGAGCAGGTTGAACCCCACGCCGGAGCGGTCGCCTTCGAGATCGTTGAATCCACGTTTTGCAGTCTGATAACCTGCGCTACTTTGCTGGCAGTGGAATAGAATAAGTACAGGAAGTCGCCTTTATTGGTACTGTCGTCCGCGAAGTCTGGTATGGTAGCCGTGTGTCTCATTTTACGGATATTGGTTCCGTTCCCCTGTGGGAAGTGAACCACATTTCCGGCCACACACGGTTTAGAAACAACTTCACCCAGTCCATGACCTGTAATTTCGTTCCAATAAGGTGTGTTGTAAATCACATAACGGGAGGTGGTATCGGGTGTGACTTTCCAGTCAGGAGTAGAGGTAATGACCGTATTGGTGTGGGATGAAATTAGCCTGTCCTGTCCAACACCTTTTCCAGAGAAGATTTTGATTCTGGCTCCGACGTAACGGCTATCGGTTCCAAATGCGTTTCCTGCGTCTGTGAGTGAGTTAGAGGTAGCAGCAGTAGCAAGTCCCCTGCGTCCATTGATGTAAAGTTTACTTGCCGTACCATCTGCGTTTCTTGAAACAACATAATCGCATCCATCCAATCTGAACGGGAACAACTGCCTATCTACATCGGCATCCACTACCAAGTAATACATTTTGTAGGTTGCAGCAGTCCATGACGATCCGGCCGTGGAATATTTGGCGCTGGTTGTGGCAGCATCCACACCAATTTCCCAATGGTTGGATTTGTTATCCGCTCCGGCTGAATATACCTTGACGTGATAGGTCGTTGAAGCTACAAGCGCCTGAGTGCTAGTCCAATCAAATACAGGGAACACCGATATGGTATCGGTTACATCTGTGGTGGTAATGGTCTGTGATTTCAACACAGTACTTGGAGAACCAGCGCTGTCTGCACATAATTCCAATGTGAGAACGCCAGGATTCCCACGTCTGCGCACCCATACAAAAGCTTTTTCTGCTGCGTAAGATGCACTTGCCACAAATGACTGAGCAATATAAGTTTCTGCGCCGATAAGTTTTCGCCATGATACAGAACCAGGCAAGTATTTATCCATGTTTCGGGTTCCATTTGCCATTTTCCACTGCAACCCATTATGTACTTTGCGGTTGGTGAGCGTCCACGCCATATTGGAATCATTGAATCCGGTATCATCATCCGAATTGAACTCGTTACCCCTGCCACCAGTCCAGTCAATTTGTTCAAAGTGGCTGAACGTTGGATCGTAGTCTGAATATTGCCCGCCACCGGACGTAATTGCCAGTGAGGACGGAGAAGTATTATCTTCCACCAGCGACTTTGGCCCTTCCGCAAGCTTCAAACCGAAACGATGCCCCTTGACATCAGATAAGACAATCTCATGGGTGATATTCTTAACATTCGCGCCGGTCTTTGGATTAGTAGGCATCAGACCACCAGTATCTTATTTCCGAGTTTTGGTCGCCAGATCGGATACATCAATTTGGCTTCTGCAAGTTGATTCTTTACGTCGTTCCATTTTTGCAACAGGAAGTCATCTGCGCCATTTGAGGTAGATATGTTCCATTCCAGCATCTTATCGACCAGTAATAGTTTTGCCAGTTCTGGATGGATATGCTCGTCTATTTCATCATCATAAAGACTGACGTATGGATGGTTGCCCTGATACCATACCCTGATCTTCATGTCGGTGTCAATATCTTCACGGAATACGATAAGAGAGGTTGATCCGGTCGCGCCTGGTACATACTCCCATGCATAAGTGCGATACCATCGATTGTCGTCTGAATCATCGTTTGTCTGAATGTCAATCCGAATGGGTGGATTTCGTTTCCATGCCACCGCCATAGGATATTCGGTTTTGTTGACCGATCCTGTTAGGGTGGTGGTATCCACCATCGTAAGGCTATGAATGGATGAGAGTGCATCGTTTGCCAATCGGATAAGTGTTTGAATTGGGTAAACATCCGGTGAAGTATATCCAACCACATCCGCTGCGCCAACCGCGTCTGTCATGGTTGCGAAAGTGAATGTTCCGGTACTTCCAACAAATGCGGTAATTTTTGCAAATTTACCCTGGGGCGTCAGTCCATCTGTGGTTCGCAACACAAACAGATAGCCATTGACAAAATCGCTATCGCTATTACCCTCTGCGATAATATCAGCTACAACCGCAGACGTTGCACTTCCGCCTGAACATACCTGAGGTGATATTTTACCCAATCGAAGTAGCGCATCTGTGAGCAGATTACTTAATGTATAGGTCATATTTCACCCTATTTCTTTTTCTTTTTATTAAGTCCCATGAGTTGCCCCATCATGCCAAATCCTTCGTCAAACGCAGTCCGATTCAGGTTCGTTTGAGTTTGTTTCTTCGCGTTTGTTTTGGCTTTGGATATGGTACTTTTGGATTTTGATTTCAATGCTTGACCTGTTTTCTGTCCTGCTGCAAATGGAGCGGTTAGAATATCATAAACTGTTTTTGCAACACTCTTTTTTTTCTTTGGAGGTTGGGGGGCTGTACGTTTCTTTGCCATTATTTATCCTTCTTCCAGGCACTACCTGAAAATAGTGGACTATCCGGTACTGTAAATGAATAATTGTGTGCCTGTTCGGTAATCCGGTTCACAGGCACAACAACAAGGTCTTTGGATATTTCCCCGTTGCCCTTGCCTACTCCGTAACGGGCTTCTATTTCTTTGGCAAGGCCGGGGTCTTTGATAAAATTCTGATGATGTTTGTTGTCTAAAACAATGCGCCGACCATCTATTGAAACTTCTTTTACGGGTCTTTGCGTCCCTTTCAATATCATGGTCTGCGCCGTGTATGCTTGTTTTGGCATGGCTATTCCTTTACGAAGTTTATATCTTTATTATAACATGCCAAGTATTCTGAGAACGTCAGTTTTCTCCTCTTGAATTATT
>Ga0172381_10001757_pt1 | contig 24753 bp, 21 predicted proteins | sample Leawel6488metaG_FD_119754 | JGI IMG/M metagenome (GOLD analysis project Ga0172381, IMG submission 119754) | Leachate microbial communities from a municipal landfill in Southern Ontario, Canada - Leachate well 64-88 metaG | ecosystem: Engineered > Solid waste > Landfill > Unclassified | place... | reverse complement strand
TGCGGCAATCAAAGACTTAGGTAAAATTCAGAACCAAGCTGAACGTGGCTTAGGTCCGGCGATGGACGCAATTAGCACAGGCTTAAAGGTAGTCGGAACGGCGGCGGTTACAGGGTTTGGGGCACTGTTAGGTTCAGGATTAAAGGCTAATTCTAGCATGGAACAATACAAGGCAACCCTGGAAACGGTCATGGGCGACAGTCAAAAAGCCGCTGAAAAGCTGGACTGGGTTAAAAAGTATGCCGCAAAAACACCGTTTGAGATTCCCGAACTGGTTGAAAGTACAGTCAAGCTACAAGCGATGGGACTGGAAGCTGAAAAGATGCTTCCAATTGCAGGGGATATGGCCGCTGTATTTGCCAGTTCTGGCAAGACCGTTGGCATGGCTACGGAAGCGATCAATGACGCTATGATGGGTAGACAAAATTTGCCCCCGCAACTAGCAATAGCTGCGTGAAAACCCTGTGAATTCGGTGAAAATCTGCTAATCCAACTTTACCCAATAAGCTATTTATGATATAATAATGGGTAAAGGGGGATAAAAAATGGTACAGAAAAAAGGCGAATACAAAAAGTGTCCTATTTGTGGAAATGTTTTTTATAAAGTTCCTTCGCAAACAAAAAAGCAAACATGCTCCAGAAAATGCCGACATGAATTTGACAGAAAAAATGGAAGCCGAAGCGGAGCAAATTGCAACTGGTGGAAAGGTGGACATGATGAATACCGAGGCCCCAATTGGTTTGAAAAACGCAATTTAGCAAGGATTAGGGATAACGACACTTGCCAAGACTGCGGCAAAACAGAAACCGAACAAGGCTATAAATTAATTGTTCATCATGTTATCCCGTTTAGATTTTTCCAGGGTGATTATGAAAAGGCTAATGAATTACAAAACCTTCTTTGTTTATGCCATAACTGCCACGCAAAAGCAGAAAGCCACATGTGGTTTGATGTTCCAAGCGAATACTTATATCTTCTTGAAGGGTTAAGACCTAATAAAGAGTTAGCCAGACCAAGACAAGACAGATATACCGAGGAAGAGATAATTTTCTTAAAAGAAAATTATCCTTCGCTTGGGCCTAGGGAAACATCAGAAGCATTAGGCAGGCCGGAGTATTCTATAATAGACAAGGTGGCAGAACTTGGCATAAGGTTTGAATTTTGGACTGAGAAAGAAATAAAAATAATTAAAGAAAATTATTCAAAATTACCAAAGAAGGAAATGGATAAATTATTACCTGGAAGAAATTATAGTTCTGTGAAAGCGTTTGCAAACCGAAGGGGCCTAATAAAAAATAATCGATGGAGAGAAGAAGAAAAGGCGATAATTTATAAATACTATCCCATTCATGGGATTATCCGAACAAATGAACTTCTTCCTCACAAAACAAGGACACAAGTAAAAGCCTTTATTGATAATCATAGAATTAAAAAGCAGATAATACCGAGCCAAGCTAAATAGGAAACTATTTAGAAGGTGTAACGACTACCACGGAAGCCTAAAATTAAACAGCCATAACAAGGCTGTTTTTTGTATGGTCATGTAGTGGGCCGATGGCGAGTAATTGTTATCGGAAGCGCAGGGCATCCCATTGGGATGAAGATATAGTCTGGGCTCATAGGCGACTATGAGAGGCAAGCAGAAATGACTTGCCCATGCTTTTTAAAGCATAGTAACAAACTCGGAATTCGAGAGATTAAAGGAATTCGGCATTAAGCTTTCTCAGACAGACTTCAAGGAAGGCGGGAAATACGCAGGCAAGAGCTATGCAGAAGCTATTGCTGAAGAAGTAAAAAATCATAATTATACAGGCGCAGCCGATAAACTAAGTCAAACCTTTTCTGGTAGATTATCCACGCTAAAAGATACCCTTATGAGTGCTTTGTCCTCGGCTACGGGTCCGTTATTTGACAAGATTGCAGCAGGTATGGGCAATTTGATAACTAAAATAGACGAGTTATCGGCCAATGGAACATTAAAACAATGGACCGATACGGCAACGCAGGGATTTACGACGTTTTGGAATATCGGCAGCGTAGTCTTCGATGGTCTTATGAGTGCCGGAAAATTCATTATTGATAATTGGGGAGCGATTGGACCCATTCTGGCTGGTGTTTTGGCTGGATTCCTAGCTTTTCAGACAACGACTGCAGTTATTTCCGCTGTTAAATTTGCCATGATGGGACTTAATTTAGTAATGGCGGCAAATCCTATATCATTGGTCGTGCTTGCAATAGCGGCGTTGGTTACTGCTGGGGTATTGCTTTATCAGCACTGGGACGTAGTCAAGGCGAAGGCACAAGAACTGTGGACATCTATAATTACCGCTTTTTCTAGCTTGGGTGAGTTTTTTTCTAGCTTATGGAATGGAATAAAAACAACAACCGAAAATGCATGGAATGGAATAAAGACATTTTTCTCCAGTACTTGGACGAGTATAAAGGACACGATAGTCAATCTAGTTATGGGTATGGTTTATGCAGTTAATGGGAAGTTTCAAGATCAAATAGAACTCATAAGGGACGTGCTCGGAAGAACTAAACAGGTTTTTGCTGATATATGGGAAGCCATAAGAATCGTGGTACTAGGACCTGTGGTACTACTCATTGACTTAGTTACCGGAAATTTTACAAAACTAAAAGAAGATGCTGTAATTATCTTCCAAAATCTACATGATCTAATAGGGAATATTTTCGAGAATCTTTCTTACATCATACTTAACATTGGACTAGCTATTTACGGCACCGTGAAAAAGATATGGGGCGATATAAAAGTTGCATCAGAAACGGCTTGGAATGAAATAAAAACTGGAATATCAAATATTTGGACAAGTATCAAGGCATCGGTTATAACAACAGCCCAAGACTTAAAAGATGGCCTAGTTGCCAAGATGGAAGAAACTTGGGCCTACATCAAATCGATACCTTCGCAAGCAGTACAATGGGGCAGAGACATCATACAGAGTATCATTAATGGTCTAAAATCCATGCATATCCCAACGCCACATTTTAGTGTTTTTTGGAAATGGGTGCAGGTTGGCGATGTCGGATTTAGTATGCCTAATGGGTTTGATGTTGACTGGTACGCTAAAGGCGGGGCATTTGATAAGCCGAGCATCATTGGGGTTGGGGAGGGTGGGGAGACGGAAGTTGTATCTCCCGTTAGCCTATTAAAAAGTGTAATGCAAGAGGTTATACAAAACACGAGCCAAGCGAGCCTTGCTACTGCTGGCGGCGGACTAACGATTATCGTTAAGGAAATGAACGTCCGCGACGACAACGACATCAAGAAAATCAGCAAAGAACTCTGGAGCCTAGCAGAATCCTCCCAACGCAGCTCAGGAAGGCGGGGCTAGCCATGAAAGTAATTACAACAATCCCGCCCAACGCAATCGGCTTTACCTACAACTCCAAGCACTCCATAACTGACTATTACCTCTACCTCCTAGCCTCACCAATCAACGTCATACCGGGCAGCCGCAATCAATCCGTAGTTATCCCCGGACGCGACGGAGCATATGATTTCGGTACAGAAATAGGAGAGCGCACGATCATTTGCGAGTGCGCTCTTTATGCTGACGGGGAAACACAAATCAGGCAGCGCACGCGGAATATAGCAGCATGGCTTGACCCAACGGGCGGAGTAAAAAAACTCATCCTTGATGGTGAACTTGATAAGTTTTACTGGGCCAGAACCGTTAATCCTATTGACGTCGGGCCTGTGCTGGGGGAAAAAGGCACTACCGTCGAGTTTGTAGCCTTCGACCCATATGCATATGCGAATACGGCTATAGTCGTCGAGCAATCTATTTCAGATGGCGAAGAAATCACGCTGACCAACGCGGGGTTAAAATCTACCCCGATGATAGTCGAGATACAAAACCCGGTATTAACAGGATACAAGGTATTTCCTGCGCTTGGTTGTGGTATTTGTCCTGATATAAGCATTACAACGCTGATTTCGGGCTTTACGCTGACCGTGAATGACGACGAATGCGAATATACTGCGACACTGGTGGACGGGACCACGGCAAGTATAGACACCGATAGGATGACCGTTAAGTTGGGTGGAGTAAACATGTTGACGGCACATGATGGAACGTTCCCGATGCTCGAAGTTGGCTCGAATACGCTGAAGTTTGAGAGTGCAAGTGGGTGCTCGGCAAGAGTTAAAATAACATATTATGAGAGGTGGTTATAACATGAGTGAGGCGTTTACGTTTTTAACAGACAGTGAGGGCATTCCCGTATGTGCTTATCAAATCGGCGCTAACGCATTAAACCAAGTGCTTTTCGTGCCCGTAAAAGTAACAGACGAAGTACAAACAACGGATGCAAGCGGATTTTTCCAGTGTGCACATTACCCAGTTTTAGACATAAACGGCGACGGAGCACTTACCGCAGTTGATGTACTGCCCAGAAATAACGGCTCAGGTGTAGCCCTTTATGTTGGCACGGCTGCAGCCGATTTGGACAGTAATGCTGGCAAGTTTAAGCTATATTCCGATGCCGGACTAACAACGGCAGTGGCCTCTACGGCCTGCAAATGCACTTATTATTATGCCTTGCCGGGGAGTGTGGATAGTTCAGGCGGCTTAGTTCTGGGTGCCAGTACCGCAATTGTTGGCAAGGTGTCCATTGACCAAGTTACCGCAAATGCTAACGAGGTTGTCATTAAGTCAATTACGGCAGGCGATAATAACATTGGCAATATCGATATCGTTACTTTGCCTAGCGGGAATCTTGGGCAAAAGACAGCAGTCGCCAGCTTAAGCGTTGCCCCGGCAACAGATATTGCTGACGCAACGTATATTGGGGATATTAAATTCGGGGAAGCATTGCCAGCTGGCACAAATCTATTAGGTAAAACCGGAATCGATCAAACAACTCCAGGGACTACCAACGGAGTTCAGGTTGTTGCGACACGTAATGCGGGGGCGCTACACCGTAGCGCAATAACATCTATTGATAAGTGCACGACAATTACAATCACCGCCGCAGACTCAGCCACAGCGGGCTCCCTTACGGCTGTTTCTCATGGCATAGGCGTTGCTCCGGGGAATAGTTACGGGACGGTTGGCGTTAGCGCATTGGTCACACAAACTCCGACCGTAGACAAATCTATAGATATAACCATTCCCCAATCTACAGGGGCAACATATTATGATATTTTCCTTTCTACTGCAACAGATGCCCCCTTATGGGTAGCACGAATCACAGAAGCGCAAAGGGCTGCCGGTTGTGCCGTAACCGCCGTGGGAACCGTAGGAGCGGGCGGGAGTGCTGGAGTAGTGAACGTTCAGGTTGTTGGTACCGGATTAGCTTCTACTAACGCTATATTCGTGCAGAATAATGCCTATACTCCTGCCGCCGCGGGAATAACCCCAATAGATACTACAGGGAAAACCAAGGCTTACATCTATGCCAGCGTAACCGTGACAGACTTACGGAGTGCACCAATGTTAACTATCGTACCATTTATAAAAAACCAAGTTAGCACTGCCTATCATCAATGCCAGTCACAAACTGTCTACCTCTTAACTGCATTAGGACAAAGCCAAGATCAGGTCTTTGAGTTAGACTTAGATGGAGCTGTAAACTTGGCCGTATTGGTCGACACAATATCAGGACAGGGAACTGCAGTAACGATTCATGTAGAATTAGTTTAGGGGTGATGGTATGCGACAAGTAGTGCTTAAAACTCCTAGCCTTTTTATGGTGGGGGAATCAACACTTGATATTGTTCGCGATAGACTCATGGCAGAATACCGTTTCGATGCCATGAGCGGGCAGATATTAGTAGACTACTCGGGAAACGGTAATCACGGAACCTTGGGGTCAATGTCAGGAGTGGATTTGAATGATCCTACGTGGAGTACTGATGGCCTAAACTTTGCGTCCGATGAATATGTGTCGATACCAAGTTTTCAGGGGAATACCGCCGGAATGACCGCTATATGCGTTTTAAAAATATCTGCCTTTGATGATGGTACGTTATTTTCCTACAACGATAGCTTTTCAATAAAAACCATTCCTGGCGCTGGTAATCAGCTGCAAGCGTTCTATTACGATGGGACCAGTTGGAACAATCTGTATTTGACCGCAGGAATTCTATCAATTGGCGTTCCGGTCTTTATAGCTTTAAGAAAGACCACGGAAACATTAGACATGCTAATAAATAGAAGCAGCATTGATAGCATACCGGCAGTTTCACAAATCGCATTTCAAGGTAGCGATATAATGCTAGGGAAGCATGGTATTTCTAGCTCAGCGTTCTTAAGCGGAAGCATGTATTACTTCTTGTCCTATAATCGTGCGCTGACGGATAGCGAAATCGGCAAAAACTACGACGTGCTAAGGTCAAAATTAACAAAAAGGGGAATAGTGCTGCCGTAATGATTTTTAGAGAGAGGCGGGTAATATGCTCAACCTAGTTGGTAACCCTTTACTCCTTGATAGTACAAGCTGGAACCTAATTGACGAAGTAGACAGCTATGGCAATCATCCTGTTACCTATCCTGGCGGCGCTGGTTCTGCTCCTGACCATTGGTGGACCCTTGGCGGACCTGATTATGGCTCATTTTTAAATGCTGGTGCTGAATGGGCAACAACAAAAATAACTCCTTTAAGTGGAAAATCTATGCTGTTAGATGCTTCAAATCCTTTGATTCAGAAATCTTGGGGCATAACTCAGGTTGTTTGGTTAGGGCATACTGAAGTCCAAGCTTTGAAAGTGTCGGCAGCTTGCGCTGCAGAAGGCTTGCTCGCACCTGAAGGAGACACTGATGTATGCCCAAGGATTTTGGCTGATGTGATTGGATATCCAAATCAATGGGACCAATTCCCCTATATATCAAGCACCCCGCTACGATTCCAGAATGGAACATATGATTTCAAAAGTCGATTTTTAACTTTCATACCCAACGCGCCAGCTAAATATTTATTTTTTCATATAATTTTCGGGGGGTTTACAACTGGAAAGGCTTGGTTTGGGGATTTTGGCTTAGAAGTTGTTGCTATGCCTAGTGTTCAAGAAGTACCTGCCGGGAATCTTGCCCTCAATTCATTGTTCGCATATTCGTCCGATGGGGAAACACCTACAGCTTGGACTTGTGTGAGTGCGATTATTGAAAATGTTCAATCTCCCCTTGGAGATAATTGTATGAATTTATCTGTTGGCGGAGTGATTTTACAGCAGAGCATATTAGTGGAGCCGAAACAGGGTAAACAAAAGATTACTATTCATCATTGCGGAATAAGCGACACCATCATAGAAGTTACGATTTCTTTATACAGCCGTTTTAGAATATTAATTGGAGAGAAAACAGAACGGGTGTTGGTAAGAGCCAGTCAATGGGTTAGAACTGATATATTTGTAGTTGCGTCAGAATATGTAGAAAAAACCGACATTCAAATAACGAATATTGGTTCTTATGGTTGCTATGTAGGAGCAGCGTTCCTTGTTCAAGAGAATTATACTCCAACTAGCATATATACAATTCAATCGACTAAAACGCAGTCAGTAAACATACCGACTACGGTTTGTAATGCCACCTATGAAGCGGCGTTAACAGAATCCATCAATCCTAAGCATTTAGAGATAGTTCCCGACACCGCTAGTAGAAATAATGTGCTGTATGCTCATAACGGGCAACTTGGTAGCATGGTTCCGGCAAAAGTAATTGAGGAGTTGGAATTATACAGCAATCAGACTATGACTCAATCAACCAGCACTGAGTATGTCTTGGGGAACTGGGATGATAACATCGAAAAAATCACCAGCGCAGGGGAAGTAATCGAGCAGTATCTTCGCCCGCCACATGTATCGCCGCCCGACCAGTGGTACTGCGCAGAATCCGTGGATGGAGTTATACCCGATGGGGAAACTCGCTACTATTGCGTGACGGCTTATAATGATAACGGCGAAACTGGGCGTTCTAACGAGGTTCGGGCAATAACCGCAACTACTGTACTAAATCCAGATAAAAACAAAGTACCTATTGAGATCACTCCGGTTGAGGGAGCAGCCGGGTATCGGGTATTTTTAACCAAGGCCGAAGCAACGGAACAGCCATACGACTACACCAGCGGGGCCATAAAAGCTCTGGATTGGACAGGGGACTGTCTAGTAATAGATATAACTGCAGCCGAATTAAGGACTGAGGGCTATATTGTTTATGACACTGGCGACTTGGTACCACAGGCCAACAGAAGCCCTGCTAGTGCAGATGGACTTCATGCTGCGACCAATACAGCTACTCGATGGGTAGTAGACACAGAAAATCAGAAAATCGTATTTGATGCCGCTACAGCAGCAAAACTCACCCCTGCGGAAATGGTAGCTTATTATAAACAAACCGCTCCAACAGTTGACGCAGTATTGTATGTCGGTCATTCTGAAAAGACATATGCGGTCAGTGGAGGAGAGCTATTTTACAGTGATTCGTATAGAAAAACAAAACTTTATTCCCTCGCTACAAGCATTTCTCCGGTTGATTTGGATTACCATGACTCTAAAATATGGCATATGGCTAGCAATGGAATTGTGTCAGATCTAATAAGTACCCAGTATATCGCAGATGGAGAAACCTACACGGGGTTTTGCTGGCTTGATGCGACAACTATTGCGCGAATTAAATCCACTGGTCATGTGAAGTTGTTTGACATAGGTGGTAGCGTACTGTCTGAATTTGATATTACTGTTGAGCCAGGCCGTGATTTTGTGGGCCTGAGTAAGTATCTCTTAGGAATGTTGGCTTATGATAAAACGTCCGATATGTTTTATCAACTGTCTCAAAGTGGCCAAATTATTAAAAGCGTAGACCCGCCTCTTCAAGGAATTACCGTATGGAATGTTCAAGGGGTACATTTAGCCGCTTATACAGATTACGGTATGATGGTTTACAGGCTACTAGCGAGTGTGTATTACGGTAAACTTAACAGGCGGGACCATTATTGGATAGATCCCCAATATCCCACTGTTCACCGTGAGAGACTACCAGCAGAACCAGAAACTCCTACTTATCCCGAACTATTAACAAACGGGTCTTTTGAGGACGGCGCTACCTGGCCCGTCGGATTCACGGTATATTCTAATCAGGATGCCGGTTATGCAGTGAGGTATGGGTATAGTCCTGATGTACAAGTATCCGGGACGAAGGCCATGTATTTTTCATTTCCCGACGAATCTTGGGGCTCCCTAGCGTCCCCCAAAATAGCCATAATTGGTGGTAGGAATTACACCTTGTCTAGTTGGCACAAAGCCAATGTTTCGACAACTTGTTATATTCAATATCGTTTTAAAGATGCAGAAGGACAAGGGAGTTATACATGGGTAACTGTATTGGTAACTGATGAGTATACGCTTAACGAGACTATCCTTAAGGCTCCGGTAGATGTGGTAGAGCTAGAATTTGTGTTTCGCTATTATGGCGAATCTGGAACCTCAATTATTTACTTTTTAAATAGTTTAAGCCTAAAGGAAAGTGAAGCAGATACCATTACATTTGAGCATCTATTCAATGGGAATTTTGTTATTGCTGCAGAAGGGGCAACTATGCCGAGCGGATGGTCTATTGAAGGCGATGATAATGCTATAGCCGTAGCTGTGACCGCGATTGGGAATCCTATTATACAGACAGGAGGCAAGGCACTGTTAATAACTATGCCTCCTTATACGCCCGAGCTTGGGTGGTACTGCCTTCAATCTATGCAGTTTGACGTAGTTGAAGGCGATACTTTGGTGCTCACCTACTGTGTTTCTCAGAATTCAGGAGCATCTACTTCGGATAATCATTCGCTCTATTATTTTGATGTTGATGGAGCATGGCAAGAATCTGTCCATGTCACAGCTGCTGCGCCAGAATCAGGTACAGTAACAGTAATATTTCCAGCGAATCCAGCGAATAGGCCTAAGGCACTATTAAGGATTTGGCCTGATTTCGGAACCACATTTAAGTACGAGGCTATCAGCTTAGCTCCTAAATCAGATCCCAACTTGGTAGTAAATGGGGACTTTTCTGACGAGCTGACAGGATGGACCAGAAACGCTTACAATATGGAAGCACAATTGATTGACGATATAGGATCTGAGATTACTACTGCCGAATACAAATCAACACCACGGTCTCTAAGGATAAAGACTAATCAGACAGATTATTATGCATCGTATGCCCAGCAGACCATGACGCTAAATCAAGCCACGGCCAGGGAGGTAAATATCGAAGCATGGGCCAAAGGATCCAATATAGTCGATGGGGTATGCTCTTTCAAGTGTCAACTATATGTGGCTTATATGGACAATACGGGAGAATGGAATCCTGCAGGGTTTTACCTTGCTGATCTCACATGGCCGACAGGTGATTTTGACTGGACCAAAAAAGAGACTAGTTGGACACCATCCAAGGCGGTCAAGAGCATAAAAACCGAATTCAGCTTAATAAATTGGGGCGATAACTCAGATAACTATATTTGGTTAGATGATGTCAGTTTAGAGGAAACACTGCCCGTCACTTCTGTTGACGCAGTTAGCTTGGAAGCGCTATATACAGAACTAAGAACAAGCACTCTCAAGCAACTTAGTCTCTCCGCACAGCTTATGAATAATGGGCAAGAAGTGGCTTTGCGGTATGCAGATATTCAATTTTCTGTTTCGCCTGATGTTGGGCAATTATCGACACTCAAAACCAATTCGGTCGGTAAGGCAAGGGTAATATTCGATTTACCCGACGAGGCTTGTAAGATTACAATTACTGCAGCTTATGGGGCACTAACTGATTCTGCGGAATTGATCTTATACCCGCTGATCGAGACGCGGAATCTGGAACCAACCTTAACGGCCTATCCCGCCGAAGTATCAAACGTATATATGGACATAATCGTGCCTAAAGAAAGAAAACCGCTTCCCGTACCCACCGGCAGGATAGGATATTGGGAAGTATTCAGACCAACGGCTATGAATCTAGAACAAATGCCAGACTATGATATTCACTACTCCCCTGACGGTTGGAAGTGGAATGGAACCTTGGGGCTTGACCCTGACAACTTCCAAAGTCTCTACCCTGAGTTGCTTTATGGCGAATACTTTAATCATAACTCCGAATATTCAACTTCCGTGACTTGGCAGGAGATCATGGCATTGCGACCTGAATGGGCTTGTATTACACAATATGGCCGATACGATCATGGTGGCGGTATTTTTTCTTACAACTGGAAAGACCTGGAGTGTTGTCAGTGGTATATTGATCGAATACTTAGAGACAAGGATACCTGGCCAGATATGATTTATAATGACTGCCATGGAGTAGAAGAGTGGTATAGCGTTATTGTAAATCGAAGTCCGGACTGGGAAACTAAGCCATCGACCTACCTCAATTGGGCAACACAAAAAGAGCACTACTATTCAGCGAATAAATTTCTTTGCGAATATCGGGACGCGTTACATCAGGAAGGATTTTGGTTATCTCCGAATCTTGGTACTACCAGAGATCAGGACCCAAAAACCGGGACACTTGCACTTGATGGCATTCTTGGAGCTGACCCGTGGGACGGGTACCTGTTGGAGTGCTGGCTATACACAACTAGCTTGGACCCATGGGAAACCATTAGCGATGAAGGCGCAGAAGAAAAACTAGATGTTGATGGAAGATGGAGAAACGAACTAGAATTTCTAATTTGGTGCCGCGATCACGATAAATGGGTAGCTGTTTTAGTCAGAAATAGACCTTATCGATGGGGTGCGCGAATGTTTTCCTTGGCTACGTTCTTGCTGGGAAAACACGACAAAGCGTTCTACTGTATCGGTTACTGGGGCTCAGACCCCGAGGACACTGGCCTTGCATCTTGGTATGACCCGTATGGGAGCAATTGGCATGAATCCCTATATCCTGAATGTAAGATTAAGACAGGCGAACCGCTAGAAGAATACCAAGAGGATGATTTATTGTTTTCTCGACGCTTTGAAAAATGTATAGCCATATTAAATCATAATGAAGCCGAGAAGGCATACCAACTGCCAGAAGGTACTTGGTATGATTTGAGAGGAAATTCATATACAGAATCTATCTCTTTGGAATGGAGAAGATCGACAGTTTTGGTTCAAGAATTACCCTAGAAAGGAGGGCCTACTTTGGGACAGTTAACCTTATCTGAATTGTCGGGGGTAACGACCTTTAATGTTTATGTCCTTCCTAGTCAGGAGTATACATTAATCGGGAGACTCCTAGTGGATACTGTACCCTCTTCTTATCGAGTGAAAGAGATCGGGACCGATGGAAAAGTTATAACTTCAACGAGTATTACAGTGACAGAAGAAGGCACAGGAACTTACGATATTTCCCAACCATTTACCACAAGCAGTAAAACTATTATGCTGATCATCTCGTTTGTTGGGGCAACTGTACTGGAACTAGGGCTTGACGGTCCTGCAGGTGTCTCTGCGGTTAGTACCCCAACTCAGCAGTATTTGGTCTATTACAATGCGTATGACGCGATTATTTCCTACCTTGATCTAGCGTATGCAGTTAAGCTTAGCCACAAGGTCAACAATCTTAGTACATTGATATTCAGCCTGCCGTTTGATGACGAGAAAACCGCAGAATTAGTTACTGAGAATTACGTCAAATATAACACCCAGAAGTATGTTATCAAGAAATTGGCTAAGAGCCGGAAAGAAAACGCTCTGCTAGTCGAGTGCGAACACATCGGCGGCGGGCTGATCGATTACTGGCATAATGGCCTCACTGAACTGACAAATGTGACCGCAACAACGGCACTGACGCAAGCGCTGGCAGGGACAGATTACACGGTCGGAACTGTAGAGATTACGGGGAGCAAGGACATAGACTTCGAAAACATGACAGCTTTGGAAGCGGTGAAGAAGGTCCAAGAGACTTGGAGTGCTGAAGTAGTTTTCGACAACAAGGAAGTAAGCCTTCTCGTTCAGCAAGGCGAAGATAACGGCATCCAATTCAGGCGCGGGAAGAACCTGCAAACTATACTCAAGGAAGAAAACACCAACAACCTAGTCACTAAACTCTACGGTTACGGCAAAGACAATCTAACTATCGTCGGCATGGACACATCCACATGGACGGACGAAGAAAAGACCGGGTTGACAATCGACCCGGTTACTCATTTAATTACGCAGCCTTACATCGAAAGTCAGTATATCAACAACTATGCGAAGGGATATCAAGGGGGCTTAACTGACTCAAGTATTGAGGCGGAAGAGGATTTACTAGCAGCCATGCGGACCACTCTGACAGCACAGGAGGTACCCAAGGTTAGGTATGAGGTCAGTGTCGTTGACCTGAGCAGTTTGGCAGCTTACTACGGCGAGGGATTTGGCATTGGCGATGTATGTAAAGTAATCGACGAGGACTATAACGTAAACATTTCGGCCAGAATTCTCGAACTGGAAGAATGGCCGTTCGAGCCATGGAAAGATAACGTCGTGCTAGGTAACTTCCAAGAAAACATTCACGACCTGATATCAGGGTTACAGGACACGCAGAAAACCATCGAGAAGGTTTTGTCAGGCGGCAAGGTAAATACCTATTGGCTAACAGGCGTTATCAATGCCCTGCAGAATCAGATCAAAGCGAGTGGAGCATACGAAACAGCTGAGGTAATCGAGGACAAGGGATTCCTGCTTGAGAATACGAACCCGATTAGTCCGGATTTTGGGGCGCTGTATCTTGGGCCGGGGATATTTGCCATAGCTGATAGTAAGGTGGGGGATGAGTGGAACTGGAGGACGTTTGGCACGGGCTCGGGATTCACGGCTGATGAATTCAACGCAGGGACTATTAATGCGAGCCTCGTAAGAATCCAAGGCAATACGAATTTCTATTGGGACGGCGACAACATCTACATCATTGACCCTGCAGACGAAGATAAGCAGATTAGGCTTGGTAAGTACAACGGAGTTAATTTTGGTATAGCGTTTACTGACGACGGCGGGGACACCTTTACGCAGGCGATGACGTTTAATGGTATAAATGCGAGTGCGGTTAAAACGGGCATACTGAAAGACCCAAGCGGTACCAAGGCCGTATTTGATTTAACAAATGGAACGTTCAGGCTTGGTGCGAGTGATGTTGATTTTAAACTAAAATTTGATGGTACAAATTTAACTATTCCAGGCTCGGTGATCGCGGGGACGATAGATGGCGTAACGATAACTGGCTCGATTATTACGGCCAAAAATGCCCTTAACGTATCTTCTAATGTGTGGAATGGTACATCCTCAGATTATGGCATAAAATTTGGAGGCACTATTTCAGGGTATGTCGGTCCTGCTACTATGACATATTTGCAGGGGTTAATCGGTGGCGCAACCAGCTTCTTGGACATAAGTGTGCCAAGTGGGGCATATATAGGCATGAATGTTGGCACTGAACTAAAAATATTTGGAAATATTGGCATCTATAGTGGAGGCTCTATTACAGTTGGGGGTGGTACCGGTACAGTTTATGCCAACCTTAGTGGGCACGCCACAAGCGCAGGCTATGCCACAAGCGCGGGCAGTGCAAGCACTGCCACGACCGCCTCAAGTCTTACAGGCATATATCCCTATATAGGCAATGGTTGCCGTTTTGATTTAGGGGGAGGAGACTTGCGCGCAAAGAATGCTAATGGTGCTTATATTATAATAACTGACACAGGCTTAATGTATTACGAAAGCGATGGCACGCCACATACTTTAGTGTAAGAAAGGGGCAACAAACCATGAACCTCGACATCAACCTAGTAATCAAGAAACTATCCGAGCAGATAACAACGCTGACAGTTAACCTGGCCATGAGGGACGCACAGATTGAGATGCTGCAGAAAGAGGCTGCGGGACTTAGGGAAGAAAGGGATAAATCAGAAAAGAACACGAAGCCCAAGGAAATGGAGTCCAAGGTCAAAGAGCCCAAAGACATGGAGCCCACCCAACACCAAACCGCATAAGCGGTTATTTTATTGCGCAGAAAGGGGAACGAGTGAATGTCAGATGTTAAAACACGCGGCGACCTGCTCTATAGTGACAAAAGCAAGGTAATAGGCAAGTCGCAGATCTACGCGCTGCTAGTGGACGCGAGCAGGGACCCGATATTAGACGCATCGGGAAACGAGCAGGTAGTTGATCTGGAGGTAGTTGCAGGGCGATTGCAAACGGATGCAGTAGCAACAATTGCAAACCTTGATATTGCACTGTCGGCACTGAGGGACGCAATCGCCGGAAGTGGCGCAGGAACTAAAACATTAGCTGACCTAAATACTAACTTGGCTTCTATATTGGCGAAAGTGATTGCGGCCCCCGCAACAGAGACTAAGCAAGACACGCTGATCGCGAAGGACTTTGCAACCCAGACTACTCTGGCGGCATTATTAGCAAAGGTGATCGCAGCACCTGCTACAGAGGCTAAGCAGGATGCGCTCGCTGCCCTAATAGGGACATTGGCAGATGCAGCAGTGATAGACCCTACCGCTGCGGGCTCGGTAATCGCAGAGCTCAAGGGTATTATTAAGCAGATGCAAGGAACCGGCACAGCGGGTACATCTATGCCAGTTACTTTAAATGGAAGTCTTACGAGAGCTTCCGACACTATCCTCATAGGCACAGGCGCAGCCCATTCAGCGGGCGATGTTGTCTCAACAGATGCAGGAGAAATTCTGCAATTTGAAACAGGTCTGCCCGCAGGAACAGGCGGCATGATCCTTAATTCTCTTGTCACACTTAATCAAAATGCCGTATTCGCTGGTGGCGCAGGATATACGCTATATCTATTTAATGTCAGTCCAACAGTACAGGCGACAAATGCCGTTTTTGATCTTGATAGCTTAACTGGCTATGTCGGCAAAATTATTATCAGTACACTTATTGACAGAGGTAGTAATTGTGAGGCAGAGGATATTGGGCATAATAAGTCTTTTGTTTTGGCCGCAGGTGATACTAAGCTGTACGGCAAGGCTGTTTGTATTGGTGCAGAAACTACTATAAGCGCAAAAACCTTAACGTATAATCTTGACATAATGTCGGCTTAGGGGGTGGGTAAATGAATCCTGCGTTAAAAAGGATACTCTTAAGCAGAGTAGAATACCCCCTCGACATCATCTCCAACTCAGTCCTCTCCCTTGGCACAACCCGCCTCTCTCGAACCCACACCTCCCCCCTCGCTCGTATACATGAAAGCGCAGCCTCTGCTGAAGCAGACATAAACTCAGATCAAAATGGCAAACTAAGCGGCAGTCAATGGGGAAGTTTGGTTGGGACGAGTGGGTTAAACCCGAATAATCTTGTTAGTAATCCAGATTTTGCTAGTGGAACAACAGGATGGACATTTGGATCTTGGTGGGGGGTTGTAGATGGTAAAGCTACAAGGAGTGGAGCCGTATCTAGTACAAATATAAACCAATCAATGACAATAATTAGTGGTCATAAATACTATATAAGATTTGAAGCGTCAGGTACTCCGCAAATATTAATAAGTCCATTTGAAGGTTCATATACGCTCCGTTCAGTTGGCACAAATTCTATTATTTTTACAGCTTCAGGAAATGCTACTTCTTATGCTATGTTTGGCTATAATACAGTAAGTATGACTCTTGATAATATAATTGTAGTAGATTTGACCGATAAACACCCCGAAAAAACCGCAACAATGACCGATGCACAACTTAAAACTTGGGCAGACGCAAACATCTCCTTCTACAGCAACGCCAACGCCTATGGAAGTGTTGTGTATGATCAAAGTGGTTCTGAGGTTGTCAACTATTGCCCCACGGATGAGGCGAGTTGGGAACAGGGGACTATTAGGGCAGTTGATGGGACTACAGAGGATTCTTTAAATCGGATTCGGACTAAAAATATGATCGAGGTTGAACCTAATACCTCTTATACTTTTGGTAGTACACAAGGGTATTTGTCTTTTACGTTTCAATATACCTCTGACGATGTATTTATAACATCAAGCGACACTTGGAAGAATGTCCCATATACACTTACTACTTCGGCAACTACAGCTAAATTAAAAATAATATTTAAAATAAGTGATGTAGTTGAGATTTTACCTTCGGTAATTCTCTCTATTAAGCCTACTTCAGTTCTAGGTTCTGATGCAGGACTACAATTAAGAGCTAAACAAACCACGGCTGCAAGTCAGCCTATGGCTGTAATGTCAGGCAATCTGCTGGATGGGTTTAAGTTTGATGCAACGGATGACAGTTTAGTTGTAGCTAAAACACCTGTGATAAATGATATTACTAATTTGAGCGTGATGTGGGTAGGGAAGTTTAATGGGGCTGGTGGAGGGAATGCAGGGAGAATATTTGACAAATACTCTCCTGGACTAGGGAGATATATGTGGATTGATACAGTAAATATGTGTATCAATCTTCGCCAATATTTTGCCGCTGCTAGTTATATTAGTTGGTCTACCCCGAATAGTTCACTTGTTTATAATAAGAACTATGTAATTGTATTAATTTATGATAATTCAGCCAAGACTAATGACCCGATTATGTATATTAACGGTGTTCCACAAGCATTAACTAAAACAGATTCTAGCTCAAGCGGTAATCCTGCGAGTGATGCTGTACAAGATTTATATATTGGTAATCGTTCAGCAGGAGATAGGGGATTAAATGGCACAATGAAAGACTTCATCATGGCAAATGGATTATGGACACCAAATACAGTGAGTAGGTTGACGCAGAATGCGTTTAGGAGACATGGGTTTACAGCGTAAAGTAAAGGAGGAATAAGATGTATTTAGTATTTAAAACTTATAGATCAGCTATTCAAGCCAACGCTATGATTTCTTATAACATGCGATTAGCGGGGAGCGTTACTGCAAGTTGGGCAGATGTACAGGATATTGTTTCGGCAAGCGGAGTAGATGCAGAGGGCAATGCCGTTGCGGTAGAGGGAACGTTTGCCTTGTTAAAGCCAGAGGATAAGTATATGGAGTGGGTTAGTAATTATGTTGAGGCGAGTGATATTGTTTTGGTGGAGAGTGGTGGGGATTAGTGGTTCGCTAAAGACCCAATTCCATCAGATAAAAAAGGCACCCTCCTCAGGGTGCCTTAAACTCAGCTGACCAGAAACTTATCAAACATCCGCGCCATCGCCGCACTGTTAATATTTGTGTATTTTCTCGTAGTATCTGTACTCTCATGTCCGAGTAATCTCGCTATAAAATCAATATCCGCGCCCTGCTCGTACAGGCCCGAAGCGAACGTATGCCGGAGCATATGGGGGGTCACCTTATTCGTGATCCCCGCCTGTTGGGCGTGTGCCTTGAGTTGTGCTTCTATACTCCGGATCCGGAGGCGATTACCGTACCGGTTAATAAACAAGGCTGGGTTCTGGTCGGTCCGGTCGTTTAGGTAAGCCGTTAAGCAAAACTTGGCAATATGTCCGAAAAACACCAACCGTTCCTTGTTACCCTTTCCGATGACTCGAATTTGCCGATTAGCCATATCAAGGTCATTGCGATTCAGTCGAGACAGTTCCCCAACACGCATTCCAGAGGAGACCAGTAGTTCGATTATAGCCTGATTGCGAGGTGATTTCGGGTACCAGCGTAGTAGTTCGACATCCTCTTTATTTAGGTTCCGTGGCAGTGATGCCGGGTCCTTGGGGGATCTGATTTTCTTAGTGGGGTTGCGTTCAAGGTATTCCTCCTGCACCAGCCAAGTATAGTACGCCTTGGCTGTGGATATTTTACGATTAGTTGTTCGTTGGGCGAGGTGCGCAAATTGGATTAAGTATTGACGCAGGTCGTTCGTGGTGGCCTCGATGGTGGGCTTGTCCAAGTATCTGGCAAGCGTTTTCAGCTCACGTTGGTACTGATCTATGGTACCGACAGCAAGGCCGTCCAGCTTCCGGGCGGTCAAAAATTCTTCAATGTATCTCATATCTCTTTTCGCTCCTCTTGTTTTTACCGGAGCGACGTTTTACAATGGGCATAGAGACGCCGTTCCGGTGTTTCTGGGTTAGCACTCGTTCTTAGCTGTGGCGGCGGAGGCGGGTGCTTTCGACTTGTTGGTGGCATGGACACGATAGGTGTCGAGCCATTTGCCTAGCGATTTCACGTAGTAGTATTCTTTGCCGCAGCGCGGGCAGATGCGGTTTAGCCAGACGCCATGCAGTTTTTTCGCGGTTAATACTTTGCCGCAAGTGCAAGTACAGGTTAGGGTTTTCAAGGTATTTCCTCCTTTCGCGCCAGTATTGGCCGTCGTTATTCGCCAACGCTCTCGGTTATATATTCAACAGCTTCCTCAAGGGAACTTACTGCGTTACCGAGAGCATCGCATGCCTCGTCTGCTTTTTCGTACCGTGTGGAATTCTGGAGGTTTTCCGGTATATTGTCGCGGTATTCCTTCTCTTCCTCCTGAAGCACTTCGAGTTCCTCCTTGAACTCCTCCAGCTTCGTTATCAGGTCATCAAGCTGCTTTCTTCTAACCTTGTTCATCTTTGCACCTCCTTCACGCCGGTATTGGCCCCGGCTGGCCTTGTGGTTACTCGGGCTTGCTAACTATTTTTAAGAATTCGGCAAACTCTTCCTCGCTCATATTGTTTGGCGTAAAACAATCTACGACTTTACTAAAGGGTCGGAGGTGATTATTTAATACATCTATAGCCTCTTCCCTTGCTTTCTCGGTGCAATATTTAATGTATTCCTCGTCGGTCATGTTATAGTGGGTTGGGCAATCAACAACTGTTGAAAACCTACAATATAGTCCGTTTGGTTGACGCGATATGAATGCACCCATTTATTTTCCCTCCTCCTCGTTTAAAACTTTCTTACGGATATAATCACTCGCGGTTAGGCTTTCAACTCTTGCCTTCTCTTTTACCACCTCCCATTCTGCGTCAGTGAATTTTACCGAGCGATTTTTTGCTTTGACTCCTGCGCGAGGTTTTGGCCCCGCGCCTTCACGTTTGCCGCCTTTAGCCATTTAGGCTAACAACTCCTCCCAATCCAATCAATGGATCTGGGGCTTTACTATAGCCACGTGATGTTGTGTTACGGTTTATCCAAATAAGAGCCGTAAGTCTTTCCATGGAGGTAAGGTCTGGTACTTCCGTTTTTCTACTTCTTAATTTGTAGGTTTCCCCATCGTATGTGACGGTTGGCATCGGATTAGATTTCTTCACTTTTGTTTCCCCCTCGTTTTTGATCTTAACTTATCCTATCATAATATATTGATAGCGTCAACACGTAATCAATGATAAAACTAAATATTTTTCACTTTATTTTCACCGCTAACCAGCGGTTATTTTTATGCCCCAAATTCAGACCCGAAATCCGCAGGAGGTGAGCAAACTGCAAAATGATACTTGGAAAGAAAGTTAGACTACGGCCCACCGTGGAACAGGAGCATCAGTTGTGGAAGTCCACTGGAACTGCAAGATGGGCATATAATTGGGCGTTAGGCAGGCAGGCGAAGAATTATGCAAGTGGTGGAAAGTTCCTTTCGGACAATGATTTGAGAAAAGAAATAACTCAGTTAAAGCAAACAGAAGAGTTCTCTTGGCTTAATGAAGTTTCTAATAATATCCCAAAACAAGCCATCAAAGATGCCTGTGGTGCATATGGAAATTTCTTTAAGCATCTAACTGAAAAGCCTAAGTATAAAAGCCGTAAGAAGTCTGTACCATCATTTTACAACGACAACATAAAGTTGAAAGTTAAAAAGGGCATTATCCTTATTGAGAAAGTTGGCTGGGTTAAGACTTCGGAACAATTACCCATAGGGGAAAGATACACCAACCCCCGTATTTCCTTTGACGGGAAGTACTGGTATATGGCCGTAGGAATTGAACAAGAGCAAATTATTGAACCCTTAACAAGCGAGGTAATCGGCATTGATGTGGGAGTAAAAGAACTTGCAGTCTGCTCGAACGGCATGGTGTTTAAGAATATCAATAAGTCCCAAAGTGTCAAAAAGCTAGAGAAACGGCTTCGTAGGTTACAACGAAAAGCTTCTCGTAAATACGAAGTGAATAAGGAGGGAAGCCGTTACGTTAAAACCTGCAACATCATAAAAGTCGAAGAGCAAATCCGCGTGCTACGTCGAAAATTGACCGGAATTAGAAGTAATTATGCCCACCAAGCCACGACTGCAATTGCGAAAACCAAGCCCTGTAGAGTGGTCGTCGAAAACCTCAACATTAAGGGTATGATGAAAAATCGACACCTATCTAAAGCAATCGCTCAACAAAAGCTGTATGACTTTAAGCTGAAACTCAAGTATAAGTGTGAGAGACGCGGTATTGAGTTCATTGAAGCTGACAGGTGGTTCCCATCGAGTAAACTATGCTCAAGTTGCGGAGCCATTAAAAAGGACTTGAGGCTGTCGGACAGGGTATATAGGTGTGGGTGTGGCTTGATGATAGATCGAGATTATAATGCTTCCGTTAATCTTTCTAGATACCAATTAGTAGTTTAATTATTCTGCGGCACTATTAATTTGTACGATTCGTTGCATCGGAATTTAAGCCCTTGGAGCGTTATATCAAACGAAAGTAGTCTTCGGACAAAATCGGACGCGATGAATGGGGAAGCAAACAAAGCTTTTATATTGTTTTGCGAAGCTTTGGCAACGGTGACGGCAAGTAGGGTACCCGGGGTGAACCCATGTCTATTACGAAAGGGGGAGGACCATTGGATTATGTTCGTTGGTTTTCTGTGGCGATGGGTGCCACCTTAGCTTGGTTGGTAGGAGGGTTTGATTATCTTTTTCAGGTGTTAGTGATCTTCATAGTGATTGACTATGCGTCTGGAGTGGCGGCTGCGTGGATCCGAGGGGAACTTAGCAGCGCCAAGGGGCTCCAAGGCATTGCGAAGAAAACGTTTATTATTGCCTTGGTCGTTGTGGCTGACAAAATTGATTTAATGCTCGGGGGCTCAGATTTTTGGCGCAATGCCGTTCTTTGGGGCCTCATCGTAAATGAAACTTTCAGTATTTTTGAGAACGGGGGGCGCATGGGGGTAAAGATTCCAAAGGTGTTTTATCGAGCATTAGCGGTGTTGCAGGATAAGAGTCCAACGGAGAAGGGGGAAGGGAAATGAGGGCTGTCATAAATTTTGGGCACGGTCCACTAGACTCAGGGGGTAATGATCCCGGTGCAATAGGGGCAACGGGATACCAAGAAGCTACAGAAACGCGCGAAGTTGGGGAGAAGGTAGTCAGAAAACTAAAGGCAAATAGCTGGGATATTCTCGCCATCCAGGACGGAGATCTTTGGGATGTGACCGATGCGTCGAACAGTTTTAACCCCAACGCTTTTCTTTCAATCCACGCTAACTCCTTTTCTGATCCAAGCGCACACGGAGTCGAAACGATTGTTTGCGGCTTAGGTGGTATGGCTGAAAAAATAGCTAAGGAAATCCAGAAGGAACTCGTCGCGGCGACTGGGCTAACTGATCGAGGTGTTAAGGTTAGCAATCTGCATGTACTCAGGGAAACAATCGGCTACCCTGCTGTTCTAGTGGAAATTGGGTTTATCTCGAATCCGGCAGAAGAGGCGTTAATGAAGAAGGATGCTTGGGACGAGTTAGTATCTTCGGCAATTTGCAGGGGATTTAGTCGGGCTATGGGGGTTGTTTATTCGGAGGATGGGGGAGGGAACGATATGCTAAGCGTTGCGGTGTTGTTGTATTCTAGGGATGATTTTTGGGCCGGATATGATGTCGCATATAAGAACGGGAACTGCGCTGTGTTTGTGCGCAATCCGGATAAAACGGTGCCGGGCGACGCCTGGAATGCTGGAAAGTTAATCGTCGTGGGCGGGCCGCCTACGGGTCATCCGGGGGAAGTTCTATTAAGTGGTAAGGATAAGTATGCCACTGCAGCCGAGGTTAAGAAATATTTGGGGTAAGCCATTGTCAACTCCGCCCGGCAAAGATTAGTTTACAATCCAAATTCGCAAGCGCTTGCCAATTTAAAAAAGGAGAGGATCTTACATGCCCAGTGATTTATTTACCACTTCATACCTCGGGAGCTTCGCCGGCCTCGTGGCCGTCACATATCTCCTAGTCCAGTTCTTCAAGGAACCCATTCGCCAGCACCTTAACGACTGGTGGATCAGGCTCTTGGCCGTGTTCATCGCGCTATCTATTCAATCGTTTACGCTGTATGTAGTGGGTAATTTCACGGTTGAGGCGGTTGGGCTCGCCGTACTGAATTCGTTCCTGATAGCCATTACTGCGGCTGGGATGCATGATGTGAGTCAGCCAAGTATGGCGTCAGCGCCGACGATGTCTATTAATGCGAGTAATTATAACCCGGATAACGTGACGCTACTTAGTGCGAATATTATTACTCCAACTGCTAGTAAAACATTGCCCGATGAGACTAAGGATGAGCCACCTACCCCGCCATCAACAAGGTTAGTTAATGAAAGTCAATTGCCAATTTAATGCGGTATCGACCGCTTGCATAACGAAAGCCTCTCTCCTTAATTGGAGGGAGGCTTTTTTGCTGTCTCTTGGAATATTTTTTTGCAAATTTAGTGGAATATTTTTTGGAATAATTCTCAGACAATTAATTTTTTTAATAATATTTTTTTGGTAAGAACTAAACAAAACTACAATAAATCACAACTATAGTATAATATATGTAAAGAATTGTTACATATTTGTAAGATGTTACAGATAGCCAGCATTGATCTGAATGTAAAATTAAGTTTAATCAATAAAATTTGATTTGATAACCTTACAATGATCTGCTAAACTAAGTACAAGGTTAAAAACGCAAAAGAAAACACCCTATTAGGTTTGGCGGCCCAGGGTGTTTTCTTACCAGTTATTAATTCACTTTAAGTGAATCGTAATTGCATTTCTAGGATAACATGTATTACCGAATCTTGCAATAGCGTTATGTTGTTTACACTTTGTAGAGTTTGGTAGTATTGGTTAGAAATGAGTAGATTTAGGTCTATCCATGCACAACAACCCAGAGGCCGTCGGATTTATTTCCGATGACCTCTTTTAAATACATCATAGAAATAAAATAAAAAAGGAGAGGGTGCCCGATGGCAGCTTTTAGAATCTTGAAGAAGATTTTGTGAAAAATATAAGGTTTCAATTATTTTGTTTTTAAATTCTGAGGAGGGCTTATGAACAATTTAATTCCCATCGAATACCAAGGTCAAAGGATTCTTACGACGGCACAATTAGCTGAATCTTATGGCACGGATAACAAACATATTTCCGAGAACTACAGTAACAACGCCTCTAGGTACACCGAGGGTAAACACTTCTTCAAATTAGAAGGTGAAGAGTTGGCGAGGTTCAAGGAAGGGTATCCGAAAATTCCCGATAGCCTCAAATTTACCTCTATCCTCTACCTCTGGCCAGAAAAAGGCGCATGGCTTCATGCCAAATCACTCTTGCGTCAGATACAGAACTTGACGCAAGAAGAATTGGCGGGGAAGGTGGGGATTAGTACAAGTTATCTTAGCAGGCTTGAGCAGGGAGCGGAGGCGGCACATGTCAAAACTTTAAGCAGAATAGCCGAATGCCTCGGGGTTGAGCTAGTAAAGCTTTTAGAAGATCTAGAACAATAGAAAAACCCGGACTAGCCGGGTTAAGTATGCCTTTTCTCTGATTTCCAAAACCTATGATCCTTGTCGAGAAATACAAGATGAAAAACATTCCCTTCGACATGACCAACCAGACATATTAAACCGTTCACGTGAATCCTTGCCCAATTTGCATCGGGCGGCACATGCCTTGGATGGTAAAACTCTGTTT